>Ga0102589_1002367_pt1 | contig 22119 bp, 24 predicted proteins | sample AraplaMF_Col_mLB_FD_76858 | JGI IMG/M metagenome (GOLD analysis project Ga0102589, IMG submission 76858) | Arabidopsis root microbial communities from the University of North Carolina, USA - plate scrape MF_Col_mLB | ecosystem: Host-associated > Plants > Roots > Endosphere | place: USA... | reverse complement strand
CAGCAGGCGCCTGGCGCCATCGAGTCCGGCCAGTTCCGGGCCGCTCCAGAGGACTTCAGCGATGCCCTGCAGCTGCAGCAGGTCGCCTCTGGCGAAATCGATGAAGAGCAGGGACGTCGCAGGGGCGCGCAGCAGGTTGCCGAAGGTGTTGAAATAGCTGTTGCCGGTAAAGTCCGGCACCGTCAGCCGTCCGCCCTCGACCCGGACGAAGCCCGGCCTGCCGCCACGATGCGAAATGTCGAGCCCGCTCTCCGAACCGCTGGCAATGAAGAGCGTATCGGCTTCCGCGATCAGCGCGCTGGCGGCCGCATCGAGGTCGCTCAGCTCCTCGGTGGCGACCGTCGAGGCCGGCACGATGTCGTGCTGCCGAATCTGGATGTATTTGGCGCAATTGCCGAAGCTCTGGCTCACCGCGACCTTCAGTCCGCGATCGTCGCGTTCGGCGATGACGCCATTGGCGCGGTTACGCCGGCGGGTGCGCAGATCGAGCCCGAGCAGGCCGATCGGTGCGCCCGCGCCCAGCGCAGCATCGGCCGGATCGCCCGAAGCGGGCAGGGTGGCGATGGCGAGGGCGTTCGGCGTCGGGCTGGTGACGAAGCCCTCCGGGCCGGTGAGAACCGTCGCGATCGGATTGCCCTGCGCATCGCGTCCGGCGGCGAAGAGATAGGGCAGCAGCGCGAAGAAATCGCGATGCTGGTCCGGCATGAACTCGCGGATACCGCCGCCGCGCGAGCTTTCGCCGGCCAGCGCCTGCGCCTTGAGCTCGCCTGCATGGAAGGGCGAGGCGTCCATGGCGTCAGCCCTTCACGGGGATGGGCGAAGGTGGGATCGGCTTGAAGAAGGGCAGGGCCTCGACGCGCCTGAGCCAGGCCCGCACCGCCGGGTAGGCATCGAGCGGGATGCCGCCCTCCGGCGCATGCGCGACATAGGAATAGCAGGCGAGGTCGGCGATCGTCGGGTGCTCGGCGGCGAGGAAGCTGCGGCCGGTGAGATGATCTTCCATGAAGGCGAGCAGGCGGGCCGCGACGCGCTCGGCCCGGGCGGGATCGTCGGGAAAGCCGAACTGGGCGATCATCCGGGCGATCGCCGGGCCGTGCATCACCTCGCCGGCGGCGATCGAGAGCCAGCGCTGCATCTGGGCTGCGGCGACCGGCTCCTGTGGAATCCAGTCGCTCTCCGGCGCGTAGCGCTTCGCCAGATAGACCAGGATGGCGTTGCTGTCGGCGAGGGTGAGGTCGCCGTCTTGCAGCACGGGAATCTGGCCGAGCGGGTTGAGCTTGCGGAAGGCCTCGCTACGGCGGACTTCGGCCGGAGCGGGAGCGAAGTCGAAATCAAGCCCGAGCGCGCGCAGCAGCAATTCGACGCGGTGGGTGTGGCCGGACAGGGCGGTGCCGTGGAGCGTGATCCTGGCTTGGGTCATCTGGGCCTCGCGACGATGCGAGGAGGAATCTGATTGTTTCAGGCGACTGGCGAAAGCTGGTAGGCTGGTAAATCAGAATTCCTTTGAGTGGAATGATCATGGATCGGCTCGATGAGCTCGCCATCTTCGTCGCGATCATCGACACCGGCAGCCTCGCCGGAGCGGCGCGCCAGCTCCGCCGCTCGCGCCCGGCCGTGACGCGGGCGTTGGCGGCGCTGGAGGAGCGCGCCGGCGTCAGGCTGATCGCGCGCACCACGCGGCAATTGATGGCGACCGAGGCGGGGCGGGAGCTCGCAGCCTCGGCCCGCAACATCCTCGCCGAATACGATGCCTCGCTCTCTGGCGTCACCGCGGCGCCGATGCGCGGCCTGATCAGGATCACGGCGCCGACGGCCTTCGGCCGGCGTCATGTCACGCCCGTGGTCGCCGAATTCCTCGACCTGCACCCGGAGATCCAGATCGAGCTGGTGCTGGCCGACCGCAATCTCGACCTGATCGAGGAAGGCCTGCATCTTGCGGTCCGGATCGGCCCGCTGCCGAGCTCGCGGCTGGTCGCACGCAAGGTCGGCGAGGTCCGGCGGGTACTGGTTGCAGCGCCAGCCTATCTGGAGCGCCGCGGCACCCCGGAGCGTCCGGCCGACCTCGCCGGGCACGATACCATCGTCAGCATCGCCGCCGGCCAGAGCATGGTCTGGCGCTTTGCCGGCGATGCGCGCAGCGCGAGCGTGCAGGTGGCGCCGCGGCTGATCGTCAACGAGATCGAATCGGTGCTGATTGCGGCGCGCTCCGGCCGCGGCATCGCGCGGGCACTATCCTACCAGGCGGCGCCCGATATCGAGGCCGGCACGCTGGTGCGGATCATGCGTGACTGGGAGCCGCCTGCCTCGCCGGTGCAGCTCGTCGTGCCGAGCGGCCAGCACCTGCAGCCGAAGGTGCGCGCCTTTCTTGATCATGCCGCCAGCCGGTTGGCACAGCTGCCGGTAATCCGGCCGGAACGCTGAGCGTCGGCTCAGCGCAGCGAGCCGACGAAGCCGGTGATCGCCGAGACGACGGCACCTTCCCTGCCGATGAAGCCGTGATAGGCGCGGGCCTGACAGGGATCGCCGGACGAGGTGCCGCCGTCGATCCAGAGCAGGCGGGCACGATTGCCGGTCCATTGCTGGAAGGCGATCGCCGAGTCCGGCAGCGTCAGGCGGCAGCTGTCCTGGCGATGCTGGATGATCAATGTCGGCGGCAGGCTGGCGGGATCCCCCATCGAGGGCTTGGCGGCATCGAGCATGGCCGAGGCGAAGACGATGCCGTCCGGCCGGGCCGAGAGCGTGCCCGGAACCTTCAGCGCACCGCGGCTCATGGCGACGACGACGACGCGCGGGGCTATGGTGCGCATCAGCTCGATCGCCTTGGTCGGATCGGCGCCGCCGTCGAGCGCGATGCTGGCGATGCCGCTCCTGGCATAGGCGCCGCGGGTGCGGACGATCCAGTTGGCGCTGCGCTCGACGCTGCCGTCGCTGCCGATGCCGATATAGCCGTCGCCGCCGGTCAGCAGCACGACCCCGGCCTTCGCCTTGCCGGCGGGCTTGTTGAGCAATGCCTTGCCGCCGCCGAAGAAGCCGCCGAGATCGACCACTTCTTCCGCCGCTGCGAAGCAGGGCAACAGCGCCAGCGGCGCCGCAAGCACAAGCCTTCTCACCATCGCGATCATCTGCTTCCCCCTTTTGCCCCGGCCGGGCCACGTCCCCTTTCCCGATCATGAAAAATCGGATGCCTGTCCGCCAGCCCCATTTGGGGCGAGCGCTTGGGAATCAGCGCAATTTCGCGTGTTCGGCTGCCTCCTCATGGATCCAGCGGCGGAAGGCAGCGATCGCCGGCCGCTCCGCCACGGCCTCCGGACAGACCACATAATACTGGGAGGCGCCGGGCAATTGCTGCGGGAAGGGGCGCACCAGGCGGCCGGCTTCGAGATAGTCGCCGATCAGGGCGCTGGTCGCGAGCGCGATGCCCTGGCCGGAGGCCGCCGCCTGCAAGGCGAGGAAAGTATGCGAGAAGCGCGGGCCATGTGCCGCGTCGATGTCGTCGACGCCGGCAAAGGCGAGCCATTGCGGCCAGGTCACGTAGTCCGGGATGCCGTCGGCAAGCTCGTGCAGCAGGGTGTGGTGACGCAGGTCGGACGGCTCGCGCAGGGGGCGCTCGGGATCGTCGAGGAGCGCCGCATTGCAGACCGGGAAGAAGGTCTCGGTCATCAGCAGCTCCGAGCGCAGGCCGGCATAATCGCCCTGGCCGTAGCGGACGGCGATGTCGACATCTTCGCGGGCGAAATCGGTGAGGTGCAGCGAGACCGAGAGCCGCACTTCCAGCTCGGGATGGCGCTGCTTGAGCGAGCCGAGCCGCGGGATCAGCCAGCTCAGTGCGAAGCTCGGCATGGTGCTGACCGTCAGGACATTGGCCGTATCCGGCCGCAGCGCCCGGGCAGTGGCTTCGTCGAGCTGGTCGAGCACCTGCGAGATCGCGGTGGCATAGCGCTGGCCGAGCCCGGTCAGCGCTATGCCCTTGCTCGGCAGCCTGGTGAAGAGCGGACGCCGAAGCCAGGCTTCGAGAGTCTTGACCTGCTGGCCGACGGCGCTGGCGGTGACGGCGAGCTCGTCGCCGGCCCGCTCATAGTTGAGATGCCGTGCAGCGGCCTCGAAAGCGCGCAGGGAGGTCAGGGGCGGCAAATGGCGTCGGACCATGGCGTGGCCAAGTTTTGCTTGGGCTGAGGCAAAGAAGTTCTCATTTGCTTCAGGACGCCGCAAGCCCCATTTTGCCTACATAAGCTCAGTCACAGGAGGCCGATATGCCGGCCGGAACCACCACAGGAAATCTTTCGTTCTCCGCGTCGCACCATGCCGCGCATGGGCTCACCGGGCTGTTTCTCCGCTTCGAGGATTGGCTGACGGCGCGGGCCAGCGCCCGGGCGCTCTATCGCATGGACGATGTGGCGCTCCACGACATCGCCCTGTCGCGCAGCGACGTCGAGCGGGTGAACAGCTCGGCTCGCAAGGCTCTCTGGAGCCACTGAGCTTCCCCGCTTTCGGCACTCAAGTCGTCCCGGATCGAGCCGCGCTCGCCCCGGGGCGACTTGCTGTTGTGCGTGACGCGCGCCGGCCCGCTCAGACCGGCAGCCGGACCGTGGCGCGCAGGCCGCCGAGCGGCGAGTCGCCCAGCATGATGTCGCCGCCATGCGAGCGGGCGATGTCGCGGGCGATGGCAAGTCCCAGACCCGTGCCGCCGCCATCGACATTGCGGGCTTCGTCGATCCGGAAGAACGGTTTGAACACGTCCTCGCGCAGCTCCGGCGCGATGCCGGGCCCGTCATCATCGACCGTCACGATCAGATAGCGTGCGTCATGGGTGGCGCGGATGGCGATGCGGTCGCCGAAGCGCGCCGCGTTCGAGACCAGGTTGGTGAGCAGGCGCCGGATCGCATCGGGCCGGACCACGACCAGCGGGTCGCCGATGACGGTGAGCTCGGTCTGGTGGTCCTGGCGCTCGGCATCGGCCTTGAGCGTCTCCAGCAGAGCGCGGATATCGGTCTCGACCGGCGCCTCGCCGGCGTCGCCGCGCGCGAAGGCGAGATAGTCCTCCAGCATGCGGCTCATCTCGTCGACATCCTTCTCCAGCGCCTCGAGGTCGGGAGAGCGTTCGAGCAGCGCCAGTGAAAGCTTGAAGCGGGTCAGGATGGTGCGCAGGTCGTGGCTGACGCCGTTCAGCATCATGGTGCGCTCGCCGATCGAGCGCTCGACGCGGCGCTTCATCTCGATGAAGGCGTTGCCGGCGCGGCGGACCTCGCGCGCGCCGCGCGGCCGGAACTCGGCGTCGCGGCCCTTGCCGAAGGCCTCGGCGGCGTCGGCGAGGCGCAGGATCGGCCGGATCTGGTTGCGCAGGAACAGCACCGCGATGGTGAGCAGGATCAGCGAGGTGCCCATCATCCAGAGCAGGAAGATGTGGCTGTTGGAGGCATAAGCTTGGCTGCGGCGGGTCAGCACCCGCATCACGTCCTTGCCGAGCTTGATGCGGATCTCGATCAGGCTGGAGCGGCCGACCGTGTCGAGCCAGAACGGGCGCTTGACCTGCTGGGCGAGCTCGGCCGAGAGCGCGCTGTCGAGCAGTGAGAAGAAGGGGCGGGGGCCGGGCGCCGGCAGGTCGGTGTCGGGCAGGATTTCGACATCCATGCCGAGCCGTTCCTCGGCGATGCGGCCGAGGATCGTCGCATCCCCGTCCTGCGGATAGCTCTCATAGACGTCGATCAGCGTCGCGATCTCGGAGGAGACCGCCGAGGAGAGCCGTTGCGTCACCGTCTGCCAATGCCGCTCCATGAAGACATAGGCGATGACAGATTGCAGCAGCACGACCGGCGCGATGACGATGACGAGGGCGCGCGGATAGAGGCCCTTCGGCATGATCCGCGCGATCGGGCGCAGCGAGCGGTCGGGCAGGCGCCGCAGCGGCGCGAGCGCCGCCGAAAGGGGCGAAGCCAGCCTGTTCCAGGCGGTACGCAGCTTCGCCAGCGTCCGCGCGGCAAGCGGGATCAGGCGACGCCTGAGCGAAGCGTCGGCCATGCCGCTCAGGTCCTGTCGACGACGAGGCGGTAGCCGATGCCGCGCACGGTCTGGAGATAGAGCGGATCGGCCGGGTCGCGCTCGATCTTGCGGCGCAGACGGTTGATCTGCACGTCGATGGTGCGGTCGTTGGCGGCGGAGCCCTGGGCGGCGAGCTGTTCGCGCGGGACATGCTCGCCGGCGCGCTCGGCCAGCGTGGTCAGAATCTCGCGCTCGCGCTCGGTCAGGCGGATCGATTCCTCGCCCTGGCGCAGTTCGCCGCGGGCGAGGCCGTAGATGAAGGGGCCGAAGCGGACATAGTCCGGCCGCATCGGCGCGGCCGGCGCCTCGGGCTGGGCATTGCGCTTCAGGACGTTGCCGAGGCGCAGGAGCAGTTCGCGCGGCTCGAACGGCTTGGCGAGATAGTCGTCGACGCCGATCTCCAGGCCGTTGATGCGGTCGCTCGAATCGGCGCGGGCGGTCAGCATCAGGATCGGCACCTGCGAATTCTGGCGCAGGCGGCGGGCGAAGTCGAAACCGTTCTCGCCCGGCATCATCACGTCGAGCACCATGGCGTCGAAGAGGAGATGGCCGAGGCGGGTGTCGGCATCGGCGGCGCTGGCGGCAGTGGTGACGCGGTAGCCATGGTCGCCGAGGAAGCGCGCCAAGAGGTCGCGCAGGCGGCGGTCGTCATCGACCACCAGGATATGCGGGGCCTCGTCGGGCACTGGCTTGAGCACGCTGGCCGCCATCTGGCCTCCTTTTCCGTCCTTGGCGCCGGCTGAGCGCGTTCTTTTCCAGAAGGATAGCACAGGCCGTCAGGGTGCTGGCCCGAGCTTGGCCAAGTCGCAGATAACATTGTCTAACGTTCTGCAACGCTGTCGAGCTGGCGCTGTGCCTTCACCGGGGGGTGGCGAGAAGCTCCTGCACCTTCTTGCGCTCGGATGGATCGATCAACCCCGCCAGGTAGCGTGCGACGATCTCGCCCGCCTCCGGCCCAACCTGGGCGAGCGCGCCGTTGATGCGCTTGCCCTGCAGTTGCGCCAGCCTGACGGCGAGCTCGCGGCCGGCCTCGGTGGCGTAGAGATTGCGCTGGCGCTTGTCCTGCGTGCCCGTGCGGGACTCGACGAAGCCGGTCTCGACCAGCTCCTTGAGGACCCGGTTCAGGCTCTGCTTGGTGATCTGCAGGATGTCGAGCAATTCGGCGATGGTCAGCCCCGGCCGGCGCTGGACGAAATGCAGCACGCGGTGATGGGCACGGCCGAAGCCGTAATCGGCGAGGATGCGGTCGGGGTCGCCGACGAAGTCGCGATAGGCGAAGAAGAAGAGCTCGATCAGCTCGTAGGGCACCGCGGCGCGCGGCGTCTCGGGCGAGGTGGCAGGCGCAGGATGCAATACGGGTGTGCTCACCGTCACGCTCATTTTTTATGTCAGCCTTGTTGACATATCTCAGACGTAAGATTACCGGTCAAGCACACGGGGCGACCGATTATGTCGCAGGCGCCGCTTCCGGCGCAGCATAAATCCCGTGCTTGCACGCTCTTTCGGCCTGTGGCGGAGTGCCTGCAAGAAGAGCACCTGGAGGACTGTACCATGTCTGTCATTCCTTTCGATCAGCGCGACGGCGTCATCTGGTTCGACGGCAAGCTCGTGCCGTGGAAGGAGGCCAAGGTGCACGTACTCACCCACGGCCTGCACTACGGCTCCTGTGTCTTCGAGGGCGAACGCTCCTATGACGGCGTGATCTACAAGTGCACCGAGCACTCGCAGCGCTTCCACAAGTCGGCCGAGATCATGGATTTCACCATCCCGTACTCGGTCGCCGAGATCGACGCCGCGAAATATCTCTGCCTGAAGGAAAACGGCCTGAAGGACGCCTATCTGCGCCCGGTCGCCTGGCGCGGCTCGGAGATGATGGCGGTCTCGGGCATGAACAACACCATCCACACGGCGATCGCGGTGTGGGAGTGGCCGAGCATGTTCGACATGGCGCAGAAGCTGAAGGGCGTGCGCCTCGACCTTGCGACCTATCGCCGGCCCGATCCGGCCTGCGCGCCGGTCCATGCCAAGGCGGCGGGGCTCTACATGATCTGCTCGCTGTCCAAGCACAAGGCTGAGCGCGCCGGCTATGCCGACGCGATGATGCTCGACTGGGAAGGCAATGTCGCCGAGTGCACCGGCGCCAACATCTTCTTCATCAAGGACGGCGTGGTCCACACCCCGCTAGCCGACCGCTTCCTGAACGGCATCACCCGCCAGTCGGTGATCGACCTGTGCAAGAAGCGCGGCTTCGAGGTGATTGAGCGCCGTATCCGGCCGGAGGAGCTCGAAGGCTTCGCTGAGTGCTTCATCACCGGCTCGGCCGCCGAGGTGACACTGGTCTCCGAGATCGGTCCCTACAAGTTCGTCACCGGCAATATGGGCAAGGTGATCATGGAGGACTACTCGGACGAGGTCCGGCAGAAGTCCAAGGCCGCGGCCTGAGTCAGGCAGCCGGCCATCCGATCAAGATCGAATCCCGGGCAGCCTCGCTGCCCGGGATTTTTCATTTCGCGGTCTTCACCTCGCTGCGGAACAGCGTGATCCAGTCGCTCGGGCCGATGCCCTTGCACTCGCCCATCATGCTGAAACCGGTCAGGACGAAACCCGTGCCGGTCCAGGCATAGCCGCCGGTGGCGCCGCAATCGCCGATGCCGCGTCCCCGGGCGAAATAGTCGATGCGGCCGGTCTGCGGGTCGAATTCGCCATTGACCAGCGTGTTCTTCTCGCTGTCGCTGTTCTGCGGGAAGTCGACAGGCCTGGCGCCCGCGACAGCACCGTTCTCGACGATCCAGAAGGCGTTGGAGGCGTTGTAGGCGCCGAGCGAGCAGGTCAGCGAGACGAGGCTGCGCCTGCCGTCGAGCCGCCAGGCCGTGTCCTGCTTCGTCGTCATCTCGCCATCCTCGCACTGGTCGGGATCGCGCTGCGCGATCTGCTTGCGCAGGGCGGCGGCGAGCGCCTTCGCATCCTTCTCCGGGAGCGTGCCGCTGGCGGGCCTGGCCGTGACGACCGGCAGGGCGGGGGCGGCGGGCGGCGCACCGGCACTGCCCTTCCGGATCAGGGCGGAGGAGGTGTTGAGCCTGCCCTGCTGCTCGTCGATCCAGAGCAGCGCCGCCACGGCGCCGGAGAGCGAGACCTCGGCCGTCACGCCGGAGGCCGCCACCGACAGTTTCGTCGCCTTGCGCGCTGCCTCGATGAAGGCGGGGATGTCGGCCGGCTGGAAGGTCACCGTCGCATAGTCGGGATCGGTCGTGGTCGGCATGGCCTTGCCGCCAGCCGGGAAGGTGGCGCCGTCGAGCTTGAGCTCGACTGCCAGCGGCGGCTTCTTCCACTCGCCGCGCAGCCGCAGGATCAGCTTGGCCGCGCCGTCCGGCCCGGCCGGGCGCTCCAGGCGCAGATAGGCGGTGGTCTCGGCGGCGTCGGTGGGAACGGACAGCGCCGCGCAGGTCTTGAGGTTGTCGCAGCCGGCCATCCAGTCGCGGAATCCCTTCGGTTCGGGCGTCGCGGCGAGGGCGAGCGCCGGCAGCAGGGCAAACCCGCCGCCCAGAAGGAGCGATTTCAGCGCTTCAGACGCCCTGGTCCCAGCGTTTTGCCGCATCGTCGTCATCCGCCTTGGCTTCGACCCAGCCGCCGAGCGTGCCGTCGGCGAGATGCTCGCGCTTCCAGAACGGGGCGCGGGTCTTGAGATAGTCCATCAGGAAGTCGGCGGCCTCGAAGGCCTCGCGCCGATGGCTCGACGCGGCGATCGCCAGCACGATCTGCTCGCCCGGCCTGATCAACCCGAAGCGATGGATGGCGACGAGCCCGGAGAGTGGCCAGCGCTCGGCGGCTTCGGACGCCACGCGGGCGATCTCGGCCTCGGCCATCCCCGGATAATGCTCGAGCTCGAGCGCGGCGAGCCGGCCGCTTTCGTCGCGGCAGAGACCGGCAAAACTAACGACGGCGCCGATGTTCGGATTGCCGGCGGTCAGCGCCGCGATCTCGGCGCCGATATCGAAATCCTCGCGCTGGATGCGGACGAGCGGCGTCATGGCCTTGGCCTCGTATCAGCCGCCGGTCATCGGCGGGAAGAAGGCGATCTCGCGGGCGCCGGCGATTGCAGTCGCGGGCTTGGCATGGGTCTGGTCGATAGCGGCGCGCACGACCGCCGGGTTTTCGAAGGCGAGTTCGTAGCCTTCGCCACGCGTCTTCAGCCAGCGCACGAGATCGGCGATGGTCGCGGTGCCGGCCGGCGGCGTCACAGTCTCCTCAGGGAGACCGATGCGCTCGCGTACCCAGGCGAAATAGACCAGCCGCAGGCTGGCGGGCTCGGTGATGGCCATGGTCATGACGCGCGCTCGTCCTCCTCGACGAGATGGCGGATGCCGGAGTTCAGGTAGTCCCAGCCGGTGTAGATCGTCAGCAGCGCCGCGATCCACAGCATCACGATCCCGATCTGGGTATTGTGCGGCAGCACCTTGTCACCGGCGGGGCCGGCGACGAGGAAGCCGAGCGCGAACAATTGCGCCGTTGTCTTGTACTTGGCGACCTTGCTGACGGGGACGCTGACCTTGAGCTCGGCCAGGAACTCGCGCAGGCCCGAGACCAGAATCTCGCGGCAGAGGATGACGATTGCCGCCCAGATCGCCCAGCCCTTGATCGTCTCGGTGTGGACGAGCATCAGCAGCAGGGCGCAGACCAGCAGCTTGTCGGCGATCGGATCGAGCATCCGGCCGATCGCCGATTGCTGGCCCCAGCTGCGGGCGAGCCAGCCGTCGAGATAGTCGGTGATGGCGGCGGCGACGTAGATTCCCAGCGCCGTCCAGCGGGCCCAGTCGTCCCAGGGCCAGAACAGCAGCGCCACCAGGGCCGGAATCGCGATGATTCGGCCATAGGTGAGGAGGTTGGGCAGGGACCAGGGTCCCCGGCGGCGGATGGCTTCGTTGAGACTCGTCACGACGCTCACCAAAACAGCGCCTTCATGACAGCGTCAACACGCAAGAGTGTGACCCCGCCATTCCGCTCAATGCTCATGGAAATGGGCATGCACCGCCTTGGCCGTGGCGGCGTTGACGCCGGGCGTCTTCATCAGGTCGTCGAGCTTGGCGCGCTGGATCGCCTTCACCGTGCCGAAATGCAGCAGGAGCGCCCGTTTGCGCGAGGGGCCAATGCCTGGAATCTCGTCGAGCGGGTTGGTCTTGATGTCGCGCTTGCGCTTGGCGCGGTGCGTGCCGATGGCGAAGCGGTGGGCCTCGTCACGCAGGCGCTGGATGAAGAACAGGGCGGGATCGCGCGGCGGCAGCTTGAACGGCTCCTTGCCGACCATGAAGAAGGTCTCGCGCATGGCGTTGCGGTCCTCGCCCTTGGCGATGGCGACCAGCGCGATTCCGGTGACGCCGCATTCGGCCATGATCTTTCTGGCCGCCTCGAACTGGCCCTTGCCGCCGTCGACGATGACGAGGTCGGGGCGGGAGGGGAACGCGGTGTCGTCTTCGGGCAATTCGAGAGGCAGGCTCGGCGCCTCCTCGGCAGAGATGGTAGCGGGAGAGGGACTCGCCCCCCCGACTTCACCCACAACTGCATCGGGCTGGTCAGTCGTCTCCGCCTGAGCCAACTCGGGCGCTTCAGCGGTTGTCCCACTCTCCTTCGCCAGCCGCGTGAACCTGCGCTTCAGCACCTCGCGCATCATGCCGAAATCGTCGCCGGCGATGGTGTCGGCCGAGATGTTGAAGGTGCGGTAGTGGCTCTTCATGAAGCCGTCCCGCCCGGCGACGATCATGCCGCCGACCGCATTGGTGCCCATGATGTGCGAGTTGTCGTAGACCTCGACGCGGCGTGGCGCCTTCTCCAGACTGAACGCAACGCCGAGCGCATTGAGCAGGCTCTGCTGGCCGGCGCTGTCGGCGAGCTTGCGGGCGAGCGCCTCATGCGCGTTCTTCTGGGCATGGGCGACGAGACCCTGCCGCTCGCCGCGCTTGGGCGTTGCCAGCTCGACCTTACGGCCGGCGCGCTCGCACAGAGCCTGTGCGATCAGGTCGGCTTCCGCCAGCTCATGCGAGAGCAGGACGAGTTTCGGCGGCGGCTTGTCGTCGTAGAACTGGGTGACCACCGAGGCCAGCACCTCGGCCGGGGTCAGGCTCTTGTCGGCCCGCGGGAAGAGCGCGCGGTTGCCCCAGTTCTGCTTGTTGCGGAAGAAAAAGATCTCGACGCAGAACTGCCCGGCCTGCTCGTCGATGGCGAAGACATCTGCCTCCTCGACGCCTTGCGTATTGATGTCCTGCCCGGCCTGCACGGCCGAGAGCGCCGCGAGCCGGTCGCGATAGCGCGCCGCCTTCTCGAATTCGAGCTCCTCGGCCGCCGCCTGCATCCGCTCCGAGAGCAGCTGCTTCACTGCAGAGGAGCGGCCGGAGAGGAAGGCCCGCGCCTGATCGGCGAGGCCCTGATAGTCGGTATGCGAGATCTCGCCGGTGCAGGGGCCGGAGCAGCGCTTGATCTGGAAGAGCAGGCAGGGGCGCGTGCGGTTCTCGTAATAGCTGTCCGAGCAGGAGCGCAGGAGGAAGGCCTTCTGCAGCGCGTCGATGGTGCGCTCCACCGCCCAGACCGAGGCGAAGGGGCCGAAATAGTCGCCCTTGCGCTGGCGCGAGCCGCGGTGCTTGGCGATCTGCGGCGCCGGATGGTCGCCGGAGAGGAAGATGTAGGGGAAGGATTTGTCGTCGCGCAGCAGCACGTTGTAGCGCGGCCGCAGCTGCTTGATCAGGTTCGATTCGAGCAGCAGGGCCTCGGTCTCGGTGCCGGTGGTGACGAACTCCATGTTCGCGGTCTCGGCGATCATCCGCGCCACGGCATTGGTGTGCGCCATGCCGCGGGCATAGGCCGTCACCCGGTTCTTCAGGCTCTTGGCCTTGCCGACATAGAGCACCTCGCCGGCGCGATCGAACATCCGGTAGACGCCGGGCCTGTTCGGCAGATGTTTGGCGAAGTCGGCGATCACCTCGATGCCGGCCCTAAGCGCGCCAGGGGCGGCTTCGCCGAGATCGAGCGCGGCTTCGGGCGCGGGAAGGATCTCTTCCTCGTCCTCGAATTCTTCTTCCGGCACGTCGTCTGGGCGTTCGCGATTCATGACCTGCATGTAGGATGCCGCAGCCGCTTCGTCATGTCAGGAGTGCGGCCGTGACGCAGGCGCCTTTTCTAGGCGGCCGCGATGCAGTCGATCTCGATGTCGAAGGGGCCGAACCAGACCGGCACGCACAGAAAGATGCGAGCCGGCGGATCCTTGGGGAAATAGCGGGCATAGACCGCGTTGACGGCGGCGAACTTGTCGGGGGACGTGCAATAGACATTGCACTTCAGCACGTTCGCCAGCGACGATCCGGCGGTTTCGAGACAGAGTTTCATCTGCTCCAGCACGAGCTCCGTCTGGCGTTCGACCGGCGCCTGGACGATCTCGCCGGTGGCGGGATCGAAGGGCGGCATGCCCGAGACGTACAGGGTGTCGCCATGACGGACCAATGGCGAGAACGGCACCTTCAAGCGCTCGCCCCAAGTCGAGAACGGCTCGACGCGGATGATTTCTCGTTTCATCGAGGACTCCGGCCTTGGAGATTGAGGCGGCGCGAGATGCCGCCACTCCAGGGAATCTAGGGAACGGAGCTGTGCGATTCGAGCGCGAACGCTACGGTCCGCGCCGAAACGTTACACCCGGCGCCAGCCTTTTCGCTTGACCATGCCGCCTTGGCGCGGCCATCTCCGCCGCGCTCAAGCTGCGCGAGAAGCCCATGCCCGTCTTCGCCATTCCCTTCCCGATGATCGACCCGGTCGCGCTGCAGCTCGGACCGCTCTCGATCAAATGGTACGGGCTCGCCTATGTCGCCGGCCTGCTTGGCGGCTGGTGGTATGCGCGCAAGCTTGCGACCGCCGGCTCGCTCTGGGGCGGGCGGATGCGGCCGGATCCGGAATCGCTCGACGATTTCCTGCTGTTCGCGGCGCTCGGCGTGGTGATCGGCGGCCGGCTCGGCTTCGTGCTGTTCTATAATCTGCCCGAATATCTCGCCAATCCGCTGGAGATCTTCGCGGTCTGGAAGGGCGGCATGTCCTTCCATGGCGGGCTCGTCGGCGCTGCGGCGGGCCTATGGGTCTTCGCCATCAGGCGCGGCTATCCGCCGCTCTCTGCCCTCGATCTCGGCGCCGTGGTGGCGCCGATCGGCCTGTTCCTCGGCCGCATCGCCAATTTCGTCAATGGCGAGCTCTGGGGCAGGCCGGCGCCCGATCTGTCCTGGGCGATCGTGTTTCCGAATGGCGGGCCGGTGCCGCGCCATCCGAGCCAGCTCTACGAGGCCTTCAGCGAGGGGCTCCTCCTGCTGGTGCTGCTGATGATCCTGGTCCGCCTCGGCGGGCTGAAACGGCCGTGCCTCACCGCCGGGCTGTTCGGCATGGGCTATGCCATCGCCCGCACCACCTGTGAATTCTTCCGCGAGCCCGACCCGCAGCTCGGCTTCCTGTTCGGGACGGGCTGGCTGACCATGGGCATGCTGCTGTCGGTGCCGCTGTTCCTCGCCGGCCTCTATCTCGTCCTGCGGCGGCAGCAGGGACCGGCTGGCGCGTGACCCTTCTGGCGCAGGAGCTTGCAGAGCTGATCCGCCAGGACGGGCCGATCAGCATATCCCGCTACATGGCGCTCTGCCTCGGCCATCCCGGCCATGGCTACTACATGAAGCAGGATCCGTTCGGCGCTGACGGTGACTTCACCACCGCCCCCGAGATCAGCCAGATCTTCGGCGAGTTGATCGGGCTCTGGGCTGCAGCGGTCTGGCAGGCGATGGGGGCGCCGGCCTCTGTTCGCCTGGTCGAGCTCGGGCCCGGGCGCGGCACGCTGATGCAGGACATGCTGCGGGCGGCGCGGGCGCTGCCGGGCTTTCGCGAAGCTCTGACGGTTCATCTGGTCGAGACCAGTCCCGTGCTGCGCGAGCGGCAGAGAGAGACGCTGGCGTCGAGCGGCACGACGCCGCACTGGTGTGACCGGATCGAGCAGGCGCTGGATGGGCCGGCGATCGTCGTCGCCAACGAGTTCCTCGATGCGTTGCCGCTCGATCAGTTCGTGCGCACGCCGGAGGGCTGGCGCGAGCGGCTGGTGGGGCTGGATGACGAAGGCAGACTCGCTTTCGGCTTGGCGGCTGAGGTCGATGGTTCCCTCACGGTCGCTGCTCCGCCCGGCTCCGTATTGGAACAGCCCGCCGCGGCGCTGGAGGCGGTCGCGACCATCGCCCGGCACGTCGCGGCCGAAGGCGGCGCAGGACTGTTCATCGATTACGGTTCAGCTCGTTCCGGCTTCGGCGACACGCTGCAGGCGTTGAGGCGCCATGCCTGCGTCGATGCGCTGGCCGAGCCGGGCGATGCCGACCTCACCGTCCATGTCGATTTCGCCCGGATGGCACAGGCGGGGCTGGCGGCCGGTGCGGTGGTGCATGGCGTCGTCACGCAGCGCGACTTCCTGCTGGCGTTGGGGCTGCAGCAGCGCTTCGAGGCGCTGTCGCGCCGCGCGACGCCAGTGCAGGCGCAGACACTTGCGAGTGGCGTCGAGCGCCTGATCGAGGCCGGGCCGACGGCGATGGGCGAGCTCTTCAAGGTGCTGGCCGTCGCCGAGCGGAACCTGCCGCTCCTGCCCGGATTTGACCTTCATCGCCTGCCAGAGCAGGGCTGACCCACAAACGGACGTGCCGCCATGTTCATCACCTCCCCCGACCTCGCCCACGAACCCGGCATCCGCCATGCCTTCTTCACCCGCGAAGGCGGCGTCTCGACCGGGATCTATGCCTCGCTGAACGGCGGGCTCGGTTCGAACGACGACCAGGTCGATGTCGCCGAGAACCGCGCCCGCATGGCCAAGCAGATGGGCGTCGAGCACGACCGGCTGGTCAGCGTCCATCAGGTGCACTCGCCGGATGTCGCAATCGTCACTGGTCCGTGGCCGGCGGAGCGGCCGCGAGCCGATGCGATGGTCTCGGTCGCGCATGGCGTCGCGCTCGGCATCTCCACAGCCGATTGCGGTCCGATCCTGTTCGCCGACTCCGAGGCCGGCGTGATCGGCGCGGCCCATGCCGGCTGGAAGGGCGCCTTCTCCGGCGTGATCGGCGCGACCGTGACCGAGATGGAGAAGCTCGGCGCCCGGCGCAGGCGTATCATCGCCGTGCTGGGACCGACGATCAGCGTCGCGGCCTATGAGGTCGGCCCGGAATTCATCGAGCGCTTCAAGGGCGAGAACGCGACCTTCGCCCGCTTCTTCCACGCTTCGGAACGGCCGGCACATGCGATGTTCGACCTGCCGGGCTTCATCGCCCACCGCGCGCAGGAGGCCGGCATCGGCCGCTTCTACGATATGGGCCTGTGCACCTATGGCGACGAGGCGCGCTTCTACAGCTATCGCCGCACGACTCACCGGCAGGAAGCCGATTATGGCCGGCTGATTTCGGCGGTCGCACTGGGCTGAACTCCGCTCCGACCGGCAGATCCCGCAGATTTTGGATGATTCCGGTGGTTAAGTCGGCGCAACGTCTCGTTGCAAGGTCGGCATTCGTCGATGCCGAGTTGCGTACCCTGTGACAGACAGGCATCCTCCCTCTGCCATCCACCTTGGCTGAGGGATTGAACATGGAACAAATCCTGATGAACCTGGTCGCAGGCGCGATCGGTGGCAATGCGGCCGGCAAGGCCTCTCCTACATTTGATATCGGCACCATCGGCAACACCATCGCCGGCCTTGTCGGCGGCGGTGTGCTCGGTCAGCTCATCCCCATTGTGCTGCCGGCGATCTCGGCTGCAGCGATGGGCGGTAATCTCAGCATCGGCGGCATCCTCACCAACCTGATCGGCGGCGGCGCTGGCGGCGCGATCCTCACCGCGATCATCGGTGCCATCAAGAACAAGGCCGCGGCCTGACGCGTCCACCCCGGCGCCGCCGCTATTGCACCGGACCGAAAAGTGGAAGCCACTTTTCGGAATAATCCGATGCAACAACTATCCAATGGATCATCGTGATCGCGTCCGATTGGACGCGCGATGATCCAAGGCGGCGGCGCCCCCATACTGATCGAAACGATCACGACAATTGACGATGGGGGCGCTTGCAGGATCGCGCCGCTGGCGGGCAGGCTGCGGCTCCTGCTTGCCCGAGGTCTTCGATGCCGCACCAGATCGACTATTATTTCACGCTGCTCTCGCCCTGGACCTATCTCGGCCATGGCGCCTTCATCGAGCTGGCGAAGCGGCATGATCTGACAGTCCGCTACCGGCCGACGCCGCTGCGCTCGGTCTTCGACGAGACGGGCGGCCTGCCGCTGCCGAAGCGCCATCCGGTGCGCCAGCGCTATCGCGTGCTCGAACTGCAGCGCTGGCGCGCCAAGCGCGGCCTGCCGCTGACGCTGTTCCCGAAATTCTTCCCCTATGACGTCTCGCTGGCGGACAGGATCGTGCTCGCCGTCATCGCGCGGGGCGAAGATCCGGCCGGCTTCGTCGGCGAGGTGCTGGCCGATGTCTGGGCCCGCGAGCAGAACATGTCACAGCCGGAGCTGATCCTGGCTGCAGCGGAGCGGGTTGGCCTCGATACCGCCGGCCTGGTCGAGGCGGCCGAAAGCGAGGCGACCAGCCAGGCCTATCGGGCGGCGATCGCCGAAGCGGTCGAAGCCGGCGTCTTCGGCGCGCCGAGCTATGTGCTGGATGGCGAGATCTACTGGGGTCAGGACCGGCTCGACCTTCTGGCCGATGCGCTCAGCAGCGGCCGGGCGGCCTATCGCAACGACGCGACGGTCTAGGCGATCAGGTTCAGTCGACGATGTCGGGGGTACGCCAGGCGATGTGCTGGCCGGCGTCGACCGCGATCATCTGGCCGGTGATCGCCTTGGCGCGCGCCAGGTAAAGTACCGCTTCGGCGATGTCGTCGGCCTCGACCTTGTGGCCGAGCGGCGTGCCGCCGGCCTCGGCCGCCAGCAGCGCCTCGCCATCATGCGGGTTAGCGAAGGTCGGGCCGGGGCCGACGGCGTTGACGCGGATACGCGGCGCCAGCGCCTGCGCCATCGTCGTCGTCGCCGTGAGCAGGGCCGCCTTGGTCAGCGTGTAGGAATAATATTGCGGCGTCAGCTTCCAGACGCGCTGGTCGACGATGTTGACGATCGCACCCTGGCGATCCGGCGGCAGGCGGTTGGCCATGGCCCCGGCCAGCACCGAGGGCGCGCGCAGGTTGATCGAGAACTGGCGATTCCAGGTTGGCACATCCAGCGCCGTCAGCTCGTCGACCAGGAAGCTGGAGGCGCTGTTGACGAGCAGGCTGACCGGCCCGAGCGCGGCTTCGGCCTCCGGCACGATTCGATCCACGGCGGCTGGATCGACGAGATCGGCGACGACGACATAGGCCCGCCCGCCTGCCGCGCTGATCTGCCCGGCCAGTGCCAGCGCCTCGGCACGGGAGGCGTTGCAGTGGATCGCGACCGCATAGCCGGCATCGGCCAGACGCAGGGCTATGGCGCGGCCGATGCGCTTGGCGCCGCCGGTGACGAGGGCGACCTCAGCCGCCAAGGCCATGGCGATCTCCGTTGTCGTTGCTGCGGGTGCTGCGGCGCTGCAGCCGGCGCTCCCAATGCTTGGCGACGCGCAGATAGCGGTAGAAGGCGTAGTTCATCGCGGTCATGAAGCCGTAGACCCCGCGCAGCATGTGACGCCGTCCGATATAAGCCTTGATGAAGTTGGCGGGAAATTCGGCGACGAGGCGGAAGACCGAGAGCGTCTCGCCGCGCACGTCGAGATCGTCGGCCTGCGCGTCGCTATAGGCATTGAGCTTGGCCATCTGCTCGCCGAGCGAACGCACCGAGTAATGATGGACCGTGCCCCTGAGCTTGCCGACACGGGCGTCGGGCGCGAGGTCGACGCGGTCATGCACCGGGGAGGGCGAGTAGCGCCCCTTGTCGGCCCGGTAGAGGCGGACCGGCGAGAGCGCATAGGCGAAGCGGTGAGGGGCGCCTTCGCCGGGGAAAATTTCGGCGATGCGGATGCGGTAGGCGTCGCAGGCCGGCTCGCCCTTGGCGAAGAGGGTCGCGATCTCGGTGGCGAGATCCTCCGGCGTGACCTCGTCGGCATCGAGGTTGAGCAGCCAGGGATGGCGGCATTGCTCCTCGGCGAAGCGCTTCTGCGGGCCATAGCCCGGCCAGGCACGCTCGATCACGCGCGCGCCGAGATTCATGGCGACGTCCTGGGTGCCGTCGGTCGAGCCGGAATCGATCACGACGATGTCATCGCTGAGGCCGCGGACAGCGGCTATGGTGCGCCCGATGCGGTCGGCTTCGTCGCGCGCGATGATGAAGATCGAAAGCGGTGGCACGCAGGTCTCGGCGGGAAAGGCGGGGCCAGTCGGCTAAAGCACGCGTCGCCGCGGGCTGCAAGCGCAGGGCGCATGACGGATTTGCGCTCAGAATGGAACACAAAGCGGTTTGCGGCGGTTATGTGATCGCTGTCCGTAGTCGCTGCCGTTGCGTTAGTATTCGGTTAGCCATTTCACACAGTCTTAACAATGACTAACCGGAATTGATCAATATGCCTTGCTTGTTCCGGATCGCGCCGCAATTTCGCCTCGGTCTGACCAGCAGATGTGTTCTCGCCGCAACAGACACGGCCCGCCACCGGCCTTATAAAGAGGTCACTGAAATCACCAGCCGGCCAGCGCCGGGGAATACGATGACTAAGGAGTTTGTCATGAAGAAGTATCTGCTTTCGGGCGTTGCGGCCCTCGGCCTCCTCGCCGCCGGCGCTGCCTCCGCTGCCGACCTGCCGAGCCGCAAGGGCCCGGTCGTTGCTCCGGTCTACGTTCCGGCCTTCACCTGGACCGGCTTCTACGTCGGTGCGAACGCCGGCTACGGCTGGGGTAACGTGAACGCCAACGGCTTCGCCAATGTCGGCGATCTCGACGGCTTCGTCGGTGGTGGCCAGGTCGGCTACAACTACCAGATCGGCCAGTTCGTGGTCGGCGCGGAAGCCGACTTCCAGGGCGCTGACCTCAGCAGCGGCAGCAACCTCGGCGCGGTCAACGTCAAGACCGAGTGGTACGGCACCGTCCGCGCTCGCGCCGGCTTCGCCTTCGACCGCTTCCTGGTGTACGCCACCGGTGGTTGGGCCTACGGCAACGTGAACGTCTCGGTTCCGGCTCTCGCCTTCTCGTCCGACCGCACCCACACGGGCGGCTGGACTGTCGGCGGCGGCGTCGAGTACGCCTTCACCAACAACCTGATCGGCGGCGTCGAGTACCTGTACACCGACCTCGGCGAGAAGCGCGTCAACGGTCTTGCCACCAAGGTCGGCACCGACTTCTCGGTCGTTCGCGCCCGCCTCAGCTACAAGTTCTGATCCTCTCCTCCCGGAGACAGAACGGACCCGGTGGCCTCGGCCACCGGGTTTTTTGTTGTCTGATCGCCTGCCGAGAGAACCCCTTCGTCATCCTGGACAAGCGGCAAAGCCGCGCAGCTCCGGGATCCATCGTAAGGCTGCGGAGCTCTACGATGGATCCCGGGACGAGCTGCGCTCGCCCAGGATGACGAGAGCGGTCCAGTGTGAAGTCAACCCTTGAAACGCGTCGCCTCGAAGGCCGGCACCCGGGCGGCGAATGCATCGAGCCAGGCGACCAATGCCGGGTGGCCGGCGCGCCAGGCTCCCTCGAAGCGCAGGTCGAGATAGCCGAGGGCGCAGGCGAGCGCGATCTCGCCGATGCGCGGCCGCTCGTAGACGGGCGGGGTGGCTTCGAGTGTGGCTAGGGCACGGGTTACCTTGCCCGCCTGGTTCTCGACCCAGGCGGCGCTGCGCATCTCGGGCGAGCGCAGGCGCTGCTCGTAGACCTGCAGCAGGCCCGCATCGCAGATGCCGTCGGCGAGAGCCTGCAGCCGCAATTGCGCGAAGCGCGCCTGGCCAGTCGGGAAGAGCCGGCGGCCGCCGGCGAGATCGTCGAGATATTCGGCGATCACGCGGGAATCGAACAAGGTCGAACCATCCTCGAACACCAGGGTCGGCACCTTGCCGAGCGGATTCTGGCGGCGCAGCGATTCCGTGGGGTCGTTGGTGTCGGCCGGCACGATCTCGATGCGGTCGTCCAGCTCGAGTTCGGCCATGGCGATCTTGATCTTGCGGCCGAAAGGAGAAGTCGGGGAGGAGCGCAGGATCAGCATCGATGCAGCTTTCGGTTGGGCGGGAAACACGATCAGCCGTCGGGGCGGATCGCCTCGCAGCGATAGCGTGGACGCGGTCCCTGGGCGAGCCGTTCGCACAGGGCTGGCAGCAGAGCCTCGGCCTCCTGCGCCAGCAGCCAGGGCGGATTGACGAGAAGCATGCCTGTCGCGCTCAGGCCGCCGGCGGCGTCCGGTCGGTCGACGTCGATCTCGAGCCGGAGCAGGCGGCCGATCCCGGCGTCGAGAATGGCGTCGAGCAGGCCTTCCACCGCGCGCTCCTCCTTGATCGGATACCAGAGCGCGTAGATGCCTGTCGGCCAGCGCTGATAGGCCTTCTCGAAGCGCTCGAACATCGTCTTGAATTCGTCAGGCTGCTCGAAGGGCGGGTCGATCAAGACCAAGCCGCGTCGCTCCTTGGGCGGCACGAAGGAACCCAGTGCCAGCCAGCCATCCAGCTCGATCGCCTTGACCTGGATGTCGCCCGCGAACAGCGCCGCCAGCGTTGCATGGTCGGCGGGATGCATCTCGACGGCGGTCAGCCGGTCGGTATCGCGCAGCAGGTGCCGCACGAGCCAGGGCGAGCCCGGATAGTGCTTCAGCTTGCCGTTGGGATTGGCGGCAGCGATCGTCGCCAGATAGGGCGCCAGCGCCTCTGCGAGCTTGCGGGACAGGTCGATGGCCGGCTTGCCATCGCTGCGCAGCAGCTTTCCGATGCCGCCCTGCCATTCGCCGGTCTTGCCCGCCTCGGTGGCCGTCAGGTCATAGAGACCGATGCCGGCATGGGTGTCGATCACCCGGAACGGCTTGTCCTTGGCCTTGAGGTGCTCGAGGAGCAGCGCGAGGATGGCGTGCTTGACGACATCGGCGAAATTTCCGGCGTGATAGGCGTGGCGATAGTTCATGGCCACGGTGT
>Ga0102589_1002366_pt1 | contig 22133 bp, 24 predicted proteins | sample AraplaMF_Col_mLB_FD_76858 | JGI IMG/M metagenome (GOLD analysis project Ga0102589, IMG submission 76858) | Arabidopsis root microbial communities from the University of North Carolina, USA - plate scrape MF_Col_mLB | ecosystem: Host-associated > Plants > Roots > Endosphere | place: USA... | reverse complement strand
CTCCTTGTTTGATGATGGGTCAATGGTCGTTGACACTCATGCATCATACTAGAGGGCTCCTTTTCTTTCAAGACCTCGAACATCCTTCAAACAGGAATGCTGCTCCGTTAGTTCAATAAAGAAAAAAGAGTTGCATATGCAACTCAATATTCTTTAAGAAAAGCGCCGGTTTGTGGAATACTCGATAATGCAAAACAATATTATTTATTTTATCCTAATAATTTTCAATTACTCCTCCAAGTGAAGTAGCTTTAATGTTAGGATTCTCAAGGATTTCTTTTAATTCATCCTTCGTTCCATAAACGACCACCCCTAATATTTCTACATCCTCTAACTTGATATCTTTCATCTTGTTAAAAGCATTCTGGTGATCAGGGGAAATACTCATTTGCAGTAAGTCTAAAAATTGTTCATACTCACCGTCTAAATCATGGATTGAAATATAAGGCATATTTATTGAGAAACCTAGTGCATCTTTTTCACTAATAAATGTTGAAGACCAATCGTTTTCTTTTGCCTCTTGTTGAAACTCGTTTAACTGTTCACTACTATAAGTGTCTATCCAAAACCAGGTCATTTCAGGAAGTTGCATAAAAAGTTCATTTGGTTTGAAAGGCTGACCAAAGGAAAGTGCTACCTCATAAATTTTGTCTCCCTGCATACTGTTAATCAATTGTTCATCATCTTTATATTGTTTATATGGTACATTGGGGTGGAAAAATAGCATTTCTCTCCAACCATTTTCTTTATAGCTAAATTGCCAATCCTCACCTGTAATTCCCACGTTTCCACCTGAACTTCTTGAAATTAAAACAGATGGGATTAGACCAAATGAATATTGTTTTTGTTCTATAACGACCGATTTAATTTTAAAGTCCTTTGAAATTTCATAGTTGCTTTTTCCACCTAATAAACCCCTTGAATCCACGGTTTCACTTATGTATCCATTAGGAGTGCTGAGACGGACATAAGCATCCCATTGCTTAAAAGCCTTTTGGCTAAAATGTGATGAAATAGCTAAATTAGCTATGTTCAAGATAACAAATACCACTAAAGAAACAAAAATAGTTATAATGATCGTCTTCATTTTTCCTCTTCTTACTGCCTTCTTGATTTTCTTTTCATCAAAAAGATCGTCTGAAAAATCATTCATGTAGATTCCTCCACTTCTTTTGAAATTCTTTCCTCGCCCGAAATAAATATGTCCTAATCGTTTCTTCCTTCATCCCTAGTAATAAGGCTATCTCTTTATAACTAAGTTCAAGCTCGTATTTTAATAGTAAGAGCTGCTTATAGATTTCTTGAATACGTTCTAAAATAAGTGAAATTTCATGATTCATTTCGACATTTAGAACGCTTAATTCAGTATCATGGTCATTTGCAAAATTGTTCCAGAAGCGATGATCATCAATCGAAATAGCTCTTTCTATCCCTTTTTTCTTTAACCACTTTTTAAATTCATTCATTGCAATGGTAAAAATATAAGAAAGAGCTTTCTCTGAAGGAACACCACTACTATAAGCGATAAATTTTGTATAACTCTCTTGAACAATATCTTCTGCATCTTCATGACTACAACCGTTCTTTTTTAAATAGAAATAAATCATTTTTGCTTGTTTATTGTATATATCCAACAATAGATGTGAATCCATAGCTCCTCCTTTCAAAGTCTTTATTAATAAAGAGTTCATTTTCGTAAAAAGGTTTACAGCAAAGCTGGAAATAATTTTAAAAATAAGAAATACCTGTGTTAGAGTTAGGAAAAATAACAACTGAATTGGTTTATGTAATGGCTAATTCTCATTTAAGGATACTCTTTTTGCTAAAATAAAAAAGCTACTCCTCTTTTGAAGAATAGCACCCTTTAATAGAGTAACTATTATTTTATAATTTTAATGTGCATTTGTCCTAGGATCGTATTTTTTTAAATCCTCGGGAGGAATCGTTTCCCCATTAATCTCATAATATTCGAACTGCCCTCTTAAATCATTAGCGAAATAAAGATAGACGATATTTGGTTCGTTTTTAAAAGTCACTTCAACATGATACTTGGGTATGCCCAAAAAGGTCCACTTGCTTTCAAGAGTTATTATTTCTCATTTCTTATAGCCTTTTTCTTCAATTAAATAATCCATTACTGTATTAGCGGATAACTGTTTTTTAATTGAATGTACAAAAAAATTAAAGAAACTATTATTAGTATAATAGACAAGGTAATTAGAAATTTTTTTATTGTAATCACTCCATCCCACAACAAATAGAACTGAATTATCTTCATATATTAACTATTTCAAAACACTTCTAAATACACCTCTTCCACTAAACTTCAGTTAAAATACATATCTTCCAAAGCGTCGTTTTGGAACCTTTCGTTAAAGAATGTTATTCAAAATATGGCCTTTGATTGGCGAACACAAATTAACAATACTCTTCAAGATCCATTATTTCAGGTGATTCAAGATACACCCACCGAACATATCTTTTTGTCAGAGCCGTACTTAGACGAATTGATTGAGAAGAAGTATTATTCAACACCTGAAGTGGCAGGCTGGTTTGAAGTAACAGATGCCCAGCTACGTTATTACATTAAGCCATTTGAAGAATATCTATTTGATGGGATAGCTACTAATCCCTCAACACCAACCATTATTCGTTTAGATTTCAAAGCTATTTTGAAGCTCCGAATGATTTTACTATTGAAAGACGAGTACCGAGTGAAAGGTTTAAAAAGATTATTGTGTATTAATGAGGACGGCCACGTAATATAACAGACAACTAGCGAAGTTACTGCACCAAAAGATTTTGAAAGCCGAATGGATACATTAAGTCAAGCTCTTGCTCAGATTATGCAAACAGGCCTTTTTCAAATCGAACAAGATGAAACAACGCAACAAACACAACTAATATTAAACGAAGATCTTCTTCAGCAAAAAATCAAAGCACTCCCTCCTGAAACTTCGCAAAAAATCGCCGATATTCAAGTCGTTACTGAGCAACTGCAAAAGGAGAATCAGGAGTTGAAAGAAAAAATTGATGAGGTCATTACATCGAATAAAAACGACATCGCAATTAGAATTAGGGAAAAGCACCTTGAACAGACCGTACTAAATCGCTTAGAAAATGAAGCTTTAGAGCGCTATGCAGCAGAAAAAAAGTGGCGACCCTTCGGAAAACTTTTTCGTTCTACCCAAATTGAAATTGAAAAGCAACAATTCATTACTGACTATATCGAAGAACATTTCTCAAAACAATTGACGCGGGTATTGCATGAATATCATGAACATCTGGTTGAATAGATTTAAAAGAGCAACTTTTTTATTTTAAAAAAAGAAAAAATTATTTCGGGTCATTTAAGTTGCATTTAGCTTCATTGGATTTTTTAAGCAAAAACTCTACTTCATAAAAGAAGTAGAGTTTTTGCTTTTAACGTCTTACCTTTGCTTTTGAGGCTGTGAAAAATTCAGTTACTTTGGATAAAATAAGTAAGCTCCCGCTGTCCGATACACACGGTGTACATACTTCGTATTTCAAAGTGGATTACTTAGAGGGAAAAAGCACCAAAATATTATCGAGATTAAAAGAAAAACTTCTTTTAGAAGAGAGTGGAGAATTTTAGCAATCAGAATTTTGGAGGGTAAACGCCCAGCCACTTATGCTTTGCTTCACATCTTTCTTAAAACAACAAAAAAAATTCGCTCACAAGATAAAGAAACAGCTTATCAAATCGCTTTACGTGAAGGAATCCGAGTTTAACTCGGCCTTCACTAAACGATTTATACAAGTCTTGATTGAATGTAAAACTCTAATAATAAAAAAATTAATCTTTTAGAAGAATCTTTGGATTCATCTAGAAAAAAACACTGGGAAGGCGGCAAACTATTATAATCGAAGAAAACGGGGCTACTAATAAAATAGAAATTATGGGTAAAACTCGCAATTTTATTAAAGAACTTCCTGTCGATTCTGATTTTAACGTGCTCGCTAAACCTAAGCAGTACATCAGTGAAAAAATCATTGATGCCGTAGAAGAACAGGATATATCTATTAGAAAGCTAGCAAAAAAAATTGATATGAAACATCCACAAATTATTCGTGTAACAAGTGCTGAAAATTACAATATTGATACTACTTTTACGCATCCTTAACAGCTTAGGTTTAGAAATTATCATTAGCAAAAAACTCTAAGTCACGGAAAATAAAAAAAGCAGAGGTGTAAATAGTTGGAAAGTAATTATAGAAATTGTAGAGATTCTAGAGATAATTATAGAAATAGAAATAGAAATTAAAAGATCTATAAATATTGATTTAAAAAGTATTAAAATATACAGGATTTTATACATGCTACAGATGGTGATCCAGCCGAAAAAAGCTGTCACGACAACAATGTATAAATTCTGTATACACAATAATTCGTAATTCAATTAAAAATTCAGTAACAACAAGGGTTTGATCTTTGTTACTGCTGCCTACTTCAGTTGTTATGTCAACTTAGAATATATAGAATTGTATAATCAAGGGTGGTCATCCAGAAGGGTGATTTTTAGGGGATTACTATGATGGTAGTAAAGAAGATAAGAAAATGAATAAAAAGGGATATATATAACATATTTACATTTTAAATATGTTAAAATTAAGAATACTATCAAAAAAGAAGGTGGATTTTCTTGTTACCAAATAAAATACAAGGATTAGTATTGATATGCTTTACTCTATTGACCTCGGCATTAGTAATAATGATTTCTGTGTTATCATTATCTATCGAAAAAAACACTTCTTCATATTTTAAACACTGGATTTACTACATACCATTCCCTGTATATTTTATAATTTTAATACCTTTAGCAATTGGTCTATATCTTATATTTAAAAAAACAAACAAATAAAAAAAACGACAGATAGCATATCTGTCGTTTTTACTTGCTTCATTAAATTTCTTCTCTATAAGTTTTTTAATCTAATTCTAAACCTAATGTTTCATCTTCTTCAGGATTATAATTAATAAAATTCTCATTTTCTTCAGTAGTTTTTTCAAAACTATTTACTTCTTCTTCAGTCAACTGAATAGTTTCATTTGTTTCATTATCAATATAATAATATTCAACATTTGTAGGTTGTTCATTTATAGGACTAAAAGATTTTTTTGAACCATTACTTTTATAATATTCAATTTTGATTGTAACAGCTGTAGGTTTTTTTACATAAGCTGTTGCAGTTGTCCCAGTCTTATAATCCTGACCACCCATATGTTCATATTTTCTTTGAATTACTTTTGAAACAGAAGCAACTTGTTTTACGTAACCTTTAATATACTCACCTTTTTTTAGTTGAGCAGAATTTTTACTACCGCCTATAGTATAATCTCTTGATAACTCAACTCCTACTTCTCCAGCAATTGCACCTTTAGTAAGTTGAATACTTCCAGAAATAGAAGCTGAACGTGATATAGAAGCTGATACTGTATCATATTCTCCATCTCTTTGTGCAGGTTTTCCTGAGTAAGCCAATTCCCAAGAACCTACTTCTTCAGTAGTATAATTTTTTTGAGAAGATTCGATCTTCCAAATCGACCAATGAGTGTCTGCTTTAGCAGTCGTAATAGAACCCATATTAAAAATAAGAGCTAATGCTGACAATATAGCTAAAACTTTCGAAAACATCTTAACATTTTTCATATGTATTCTCCATTTCAATTAATAAAATTTGGCGCCTAGTTTATTCTAAAATACATTTATGGAATAAACAACCATTTTTTTAAAAAATATTATTTTTACATACTTTGTAACTTATATTGAATAAAAAGGGAATTAGGCGTATCCTTCTCAGCCCTTTTGTTTGCTTTAGTAAAAATACGGAGCATTCCTCACTCTCAGAAAAATATAGTCATCAATTAAAATTCCCTCAGACAAAGTGAAAATTGAGTGTACGGGCACTTTATCATTTCAATTTGTCTGAAGGCGCTAGTGGAACAGGCACTCGGAAATTATTAAATTGAACAGTAAATAATAGTTAAAGAAAATTTACATTTGAATATTTAATAAAAAGGAAGTTAGGAGCGTATCCTAGTTTCCTTTTTCTAATGTTATGTCAAGTCAACCTGTATGAACATGTATAAAACTTTTTTTCAATTTTTTTGAAAAAGGTTGTTAAATCGAATCAAAATTTCCCTTTATAGAGTGTTAGATGGTTAACCATCTCTAGCAATAAAAAAACAATATTGGAGAAATTTAATTATGGAAAAAGCAGGAAGCGGGGTATATGAAACTACCCACGTTTAGTAATCCGATTCGTTGTCGCTGTGAATTTGCCCGACGAATAAACACTCGGATCAATTCCAGCGTAGGCCACCAATTTCTTAGGGTGATTAAACCTATCAATTTCCCCAATTTCAGAAATAATCGTTGCAGCGATCTTTTCACCGATTCCAGGGATTGATTGGATAATCTTATATTCTTCTATTTCACTTGCCAGGGATATCATTTGGCTCTCTAATTCCGAAAGGTGTCCTTGGTAATGAAATAGGATATCAATATACATATTCAGATTAAATAAGTGACTTTGATACATCACCTTTTGAAAAGGATTTTGATTGGCTGAATCTATCAATTTTCTTGCCTTTTCTCTTGCCCATAGGGCAGAACGACTCGGACAATACTCACGTATACTATTTGATAGATCATCCTCGTTAGATTCTAGAACTTTTTCTGACGTTGGATATTCTTTCAATATCAACAAAGAGACTTTAGAAAAAAGGTCTCCAAAGACTTTTCTATATTCAGGGAAAACCTGATCTAAAATAGTATGAAATTGCAGCTTAGCTTCCACATACATATTCGTAATAATCTCCTGTTGTCTCGATAGATTACGAAGATTTAGAAGCTGAATCCCTCTCATTTTATAAAGCATCTGTTTTTACCTTTCTTAGACTTGACTTCTTTGCTTGATAAGAGATGATTGGATTTAGCAAAATATATAGTATTTCATTTTCCTCTAAGCATTGAATAATCGGTGTATGATAATGACCTGTTGATTCCAAAATGACAACAGGCTTACTCCCTGTTATCGATCTAATCTCTCCTAAAAACCCTAAAAGCTTGTCTAACTCTTCACGATTATGCTTAATTGAAAAATTTTCACCATATGGCTTTCCTTTTTCTAAAAAAGCTTGTACTTCACTTTCATCTTTAGCTACATCAATACCCACTACTGGGTTCATTTTTTCTCCTCCTACAACGTATTTACCAGTAACCCCTATTACCTCCAAGTAGTATTATAGCTTCGCTTGTTATACGAGATCTAAGTCCCAACCAGCCTCAAACATATTTCTACAAGTAGGGGGTGAACAGTTTACTTGACGGGATCAATGTCCCACGCCCCCGTACGTTCTACCCTGGCTACCAATAGATTAAATCTAAATAAAAAAAGTTCAACCAGAAAGTTCTGGCTGAACTATATAATACGAAGCACCCCGTTAGATTAAGTGCAGTTTCTCACAAATCGTATGATATTATACAGTTGAATAGAATACAAATTAGAATTTGGAGGTTCGATATGAAAAGTGAAGATAAAACGAATTTTGGTTGAATTAGCGAATAAAATCAAGAATTAACAACTTATAAATCTAAATATTAAAAGGATAACATATGGAAATATACAATATTAATTTGAATATTCATTATTCTGCCCCGCAAGAAGTTTGGGATAAGTTGGAGCGTTTATATAGAGAAATGCCTAACTGGAACAACTTTGTAAACGGCTGTCCACAGTGGTATGGTTCAGATGGTAAATTGATAGAAGTAAGTATTGAATCAAGTGGATTACAATTCTATGCTAAATTACCATCAGAAGAATGGAATGAATGGATTACATTATTTAAGAATAGAGCTACAAAATTATTGGGATATGAAGTTGGCGAACCAGAAGACGGTTTTGAATTTCACTATTATGATTAACCCTACAAATTCCAAGTTGTCCATAAGCTTAATTTTAAAATACATAAGACACTTTGGTGTCTTTTTTATATCATCGACAATTCTTCCAGTCACACCCAATTGCTATTCAACTAACCTGCACCGTTAGTACAATAAAAAAAGAGCTGTCCAAGCAGCTCAATGGTCTGTCTTCAAGTAAAGCACCCCGTTCGTATTATAAGGTCAGCCAGAGAGAAATCTGGTTGACTATTTTTTATTCAATTTATAGATTGATAGTAGCCGGGGTCGAACGGAAGCACCCGTGGGACTAGATCCCGATAACTAAACTGTTCGCCCTCTACTTGTTAACGCATGATTAGGCTGGTTGGGACATTACGATCTCGTATAACAAGCGAAGAGATGAATAACAAGCTAGATAGAGGTTACCGGTCAATACCCTAACATAGGAGGAGATACACTATGAATCCAGTAGTTGGTCTGGATGTCGCAAAAGGTGAAAGTCAGGTTCAAATGTTCTTGGATAAAAAAATGCCCTATAAAAGCAGCGTGAAAGTTGATCATACGGTGGATGGATTGGAAGAGTTACACTCTTATTTATTAGATTTAGAGCGTCAAACAGGAATGAAGCCACCTGTTGTTTTGGAATCAACGGGTCACTATCATGCCCCAGTTGTACAGTTTTTAGAAGCAAGAGAATACATTGTCATTATCGTAAATCCACTAGTATCTTACCGAGCAAAAAGTTCTAGCTTGCGAAAAACCAAAACAGATGCCATTGATGCGTATCACTTAGGCGAACTGTATTACAAAGAGGATTTAGCGCCTCAGAAAAAGCGTGGTGTACAGTTATTAAACCTTCGGCATCTAACAAGGCAACATGAAAATATGACGGGAATTATGATTCAAACAAAGCTTCAATTTCAAGCCGTATTAGATCAAATATTCCCTGAGTACAAAGGAGTTTTTGGCGATTTATACGCTGAGATTTCCATAAAAACTTTACAAGCTTACCCTACTTCTGAATCAGTCAAAGAAGCAGGTGTAGAAGAGATCGCACAATTCATTGATACACATTGCAAAGCACGTTCGTTTAATTGGGCACTCGAAAGATTGGAAAAATTAATTGGAGCTGCAGAACGCAATCCATTTCAATCAACTCTTTATCAAAGTCTTCTAGTCAGCTTGAATATGTATATTGATTTACTTCAAGTGTACCACCAACAACTTTCTACGTTGGAGCGTGAGATTGATGAGTTAGCGGCACAACTTGAAGAATATGAATTACTCCAATCAATTCCCGGTATTGGTGAAAAAAGCGCTGCAACGATTATTTCAGAAATCGGAGAAATTGATCGGTTTAATCATCCGAAAAAGTTAGTAGCCTTTGCAGGACTAGATCCCAGTGTGTTTGAATCAGGTCGCTTTAAAGGCACGAAAAATCACATTACTAAACGCGGCTCGGCTAGGCTCCGCCACATGCTTTATACAGCTGTTCGTTGTTCTATTCGAGATAGTCGGAAAAAGAAAACAACACCTGAAACTATCGCACGAAATAAGCGATTACGAGCCTTCTACGATTTAAAACGTGAGGAAGGAAAGCCATATAAAGTAGCCATAATTGCTTGTGCAAATAAGCTTTTACATTGGATTTATGCGATTTTAAAAACGAAAACACCATTCCAAGAAACCATCTAGTGACAGCATCTTCAAATACAACAAAAACCTTCCAAATTGAATTCGGAGGGTTATTTGGGTTGCGCTTTTTAGTATAGCATGAAGTGTTTATTAATTTAAAAGATTTTTATTGACAATCTATTAGCTGGTTTAGTTGAACAAAAAACTTTTTAACTTGTAGCTTAACCTCTTATTATTTTTTCATCTTCTTGATCGAAAATATAGTAAAACAATAATAATAATGACGAATATGATCATTATTTGTAGGACAATTTTATTGCCGAATAATAAAATCGGTATCGATGCTATATTTATAATTAGCTCCATATTAGAGGCATCATTACGCGTAATACCTGATATAAAAGCACCTATAACAATACCAGCACAGCATAATAATAATATAAATAACAATATTACTGTTTGTAATATTACAATAAACGTTCTTTTTTGAAACATATAAACCTCTTTCTAACTTCTTATATAAAAACAATTGTAGGCTACTCTCCAAACTATTAAAATAAGTAAAAATTACCAGTTTAAATCTTTTACTAATCTGCCCCGTTTGTTGAATAGCAACAATCTTTTCGAAAACAGCCTTTACAAAAAAGTAGAGGCGCCTTCTTAAAAGAACTCCTCTACTTTATTACTGTTTTATCTTTTAACGAGGGGGCTCGTCAAATATTACCACTTTTGGGAACCCACCTCATTTAAAAAGGCATGCAAAACAATCTGTTCACATACCTTTTCATAAATTTTCTAAGAGGCGTATTTTAGAATGATAAAACATTTTAATAAACAATCCATCTTTATTCAAAACGCCCATGTCTTTCAGTAAGCACCCATTTTCGTACATAGCCCATTTTTTCCTGAATATTTTCAATTGTTTTTTCACTTTGAAATGCCTTTTGCATGACAGTGTAGCGCAAATCGGTCGCTCTTACATTTGTGCCGATATCCTTTGAGATCGTTTGAAAAATTCGCTCAATTGTTTTCGTTGAGATGGCTTTTGATTGACTAGCCTCGCTAACCCAAACCCATTCTCCCAACTTTTCGTCATGTAATTCCTCTGTCGCTTCTTTAAAATGCATGAGCATGTTCATTAATATTGGAGAAAGCTTTATTTCTCGACGACCATTATTGTTAACAATGAAAATAGCTGATGCGTCGAAGTTAATATGAGACCATTTCATACGTACAAGCTCTGCTGGCTTACATCCTGTTTCCATAAGTAGTTGGACAATGCAGCCATTTCGTCTTGCTAGCCAAGCATGCTCCATTGTTTTAGCGTATTGAAAATAAGTTGGCCAGACATTCGCAATTTGCATTAATTGTTTCTTTGTTAGTAATGTTAAAGCCTCTTTTTGCCTCTTTTTTGGCTGTAATATTCCCTCATAGTCAAAGGGCTCCACCCATTCTCTTAAAAAGACAAAGTCTACAAAGCCTCGTATTGTAGCAATTTTATGATTAAATGTGTTGACATTTGTGTAGGCTTCTTTTAAATAATTACTATATGCAAATAATAATTCTTTCAAATGATGATCCACATTCATGTAGTTGTTCTCATGAGCAAACGCTAATAATTGCTGTCCATCTATATTGTACTGCTTTTTGGTAGCAGCACTTTTCTTTAAAGAATTTAATAGTAATAAATAGCTGTTCCATGCTTCCACTAATGTGACCATCTTGTTCCCTCCTTATATAACTGTGCGTGTGTTTATTTTAGTTTACTATATTTTGGGTGCGTACGTTTATTATAAATCAATATAAAGCGTAATGTCGGATAATCTGTATTAAAGGTTCACTAACCCGCTTCTATTGTTCAATAGTTCCTTTTACAATGAAGAAACAAATATTCCTATAGCAGTGTCTCACATCCTTTGCTTTCTTACAATAGTAATTTCGCTCACCCTGTTGTAGTACAATTTCTTTAAAACACCACTATTTCTGTATAACAGGACTTATTTACATGAAAATTCGTATAATTTAGTGTTTATAACCGTTTGTGTTATATAATAAGTTTATCAACTATAAAATGTAGGGGGCTTTTCAAGTATGCAAGTAAAAACAACTCGACTTGAAGCAGAAGACGCAAAAATTATTTATCAAGAAACAGCTGGGCTAGCGATTATTACGATCCATCGACCACAGGCTAAAAACGCACTAACAGCAAATATGTGGGATCAATTAGCTAAAATTGCCCTACAAGTATTAGATAATCCGAAAAATAAAGTATTAATTTTACGCGGCTCTGGTGAAAACTTTACGGCTGGCTCTGATATTAAAGAATTCAACGCAATCTCCCTTGAAAAAGCTGAAGAAGCATTTGTACATATGGAAAAAACTATTTCCACAATTGAGCGGTTACCAATTCCTACGATTGGTGTTATTAACGGTCCTGCAATGGGAGCTGGTTTAGAGCTTGCATTAGCTTGTGATATTCGCATCGGCTCTGAAAAAGCAAAGCTCGGTATCCCTGTCGGTAAATTAGGTATCACTTTAAATAACAAGTTTGCACAGCGCTTAGTTCAACTAGTTGGACCTTCAACAACAAAGGATTTAGTATTTACCGGTCGTATGTTTAAAGCTGAGGAAGCATTCAAGCTTGGTATGCTTAACTACTTAGTAACTGAAAAAGACTTAAATAAATACATGATTCGTATGGGCAAGCTTGTGGCAGGAATGTCACCTGAATCTTTATTAGCTGTGAAGAAATCTGTACAAGAATGCGTGGACAGTGTACCAACACTATGGCAAGGGTCAACACCATTTGTCGGAAATGATTTTGCAGAAGGCTGCCGTGCATTTGTAGAAAAACGTCAGCCGCAATTTACGCGTCAATCAAAATAATAAACAGGTACTCTGCTCGCTCTCATGCGAATGGAGTACCTGTTTTTTAAGATTTTCGCTTTAATTCTACTGACTTAATTTGGAGATGAATCACATCTAATTCATAACCAAAATGCTGATGAAATTCATCCTGTATCATTTTTTGTAATGCATACAATCGTTCTGGTAAGGAATAATTAATGGGTAGTTTTAGCTGTAATGTAATCGTTGCTTGCGCTAGATCACCTAATACGAATTGTACATGTTCGACTTTATGGACAATATCTTGTTTGGCGCAACAATATGTTAGTAGCTGCACATAAACATGCTTCCCAATATCGATATACTCCTGTTGAAAATCAGGACGAACAATCGTCGTTTCCCCTATTTTTTCACGCTTCGAAGTGAAAATCTCTATCCCTCTTTGAACGAGTCGTTTAAAAAAGTTTTGTTCGACTTGTCGATACGGTATCGGCATGACGTGCTTCCCTTGTGTCTGCCGAATAAAACGAGCTTTGGCAATTTCTTTTTGCGAACGTACATCCTCAACATAGTAATATTTATCGATAGGACCAAGCTCTAGCTGTCGGGCTATCGTTTTTGTCATTTTATCGGACGTGCCGATCAATAAAATCGATTGTACCTTATATGTATCAAGTGCTTTTTTTACTTCCTCGCAGTGTGTATCATCTGTAAATATAGCTCGTCGAACTGCTGTAATCGTATTTTTCTCAAATTTTGCGGAGATTCCCGCTACTTTCACACCATTGACAATGAGAAGACCATCGTCAATAAGAGCCTCTACGCCGATTTTATGTGCGAAAACAAGTGCGCTTGTACTTTTCCCTGTTCCACTTGGTCCACTTAAAGAATAAACATTCATGACAAACAGCTCCTTTCCATTTCATGATAGCAGAAACGTAACAATTTTTCCGTCAATATTATTATTCCGATTATCATCAATTATACCTTGGCATAATTGTATCTGTCGCTTAGCTTTCGCTACAGATAAACAATGCGTCCGGCATCGGCTTAAGCGCAAGTACAACGCACTCCTTTCAAATTCCGCTAGACTATGCACACATCTTCTTCAATTTAGAAATATATTCTTTTTTCAGAATAACTTTCCCTTTATGTGCTTTATTATGATAAAATGTGAACTACTATTCTGTTATACAACTATAAGGAGTGTACTAGTTTGAAAATCGTACCATCTAAAAAAATGTCTTTATTTACACCAGCAATTTTTGGAGATTTAAAAAATCATGCCAAGGTACAGGAAGCTAAAGGCATGAAAATGATTGACTTAAGCTTAGGTAGTCCAGACCTACCCCCTGACGCAAAAATTCGTGAGCATTTATCGTATAGAGCCGGTTTAGCAGATTCCTACGGGTATACATTAACAGGTACACAACGTTTTTATGAAGCTGTTAGTCGTTATTATAAACGTCGTAGCAATGTAGATTTAGATCCCGCTTCTGAAATCATTCAAACAATTGGCTCTCAAGAGGGATTAGTGCATTTACCGATCGCCTTTTGTGACCCAGGAGATATCGTATTATCCACAAACCCAGCTTACGTTGCCTATGATGCAGGGATTCATCTAGCAGGGGCAACTCCCTACTATATGCCTCAAACAGCTGACAACGACTATTTACCAGACTTAGACGCTGTTCCTGAAGAGATTGCGCAAAAAGCAAAACTACTAATTTTAAACTTACCAGGTAATCCTGTTCCTGCAATGCCTTCAATCGCCTATTTTGAAAAAGTCATTGCCTTTGCGAAAAAATATAACATCATCGTTCTACATGATGCTGCCTACTCTGAGTTCTACTTTACTGGTGATGGCCCAATTAGCTTCCTAGCCACTCCTGGCGCAAAAGAAGTTGGGATGGAGATTAACTCATTATCGAAAAGCTTTAGCCTTGCTGGTACACGTATCGCTTATATCGCAGGTAATGCTGAGATGATTTCGATTTTAAAACAATTAAAATCAAACTTAGATTTCGGTATTTTCGAGCCAATTCAAGATGCTGCGGTCGTAGCGCTTGATAACGCAGAAGAAATTACAGCAGGACTACGTGCAACATTCTCAGAACGCCATAAAACATTAATGAACGGCTTACGTGACTTAGGATGGGATGCAGCCCCTTCTGACGGCGGCATGTTCGTCTGGGCAAAGTATCCATTCGATATCGACTGCACAGAGCTAGCCTTTAAAATAATTGAACAAGCTGGTATCGTAACAGTCCCTGGTACAGTATTTGGATCAGCTGGACAAGGCTATTTACGTTTAGCACTAGTACAACCAAAAGAATTGTTACAGGAAGCTGTTGATCGTTTAGCACAAGTGCAAGTTACTTCACAAAAATAATCATATAAATAACATGAAAACCCTTCTAACTTTAATGGTTGGAAGGGTTTTTTCTATAGCTTTTTACGTAATCTTCAAGTATCGGTCTATCAGGAGGACTAATGTTTTTAGGTAAATCATCTAAAGAGAAAAATTGAAGCATTGTTGCCTCATTTTGATCATGAACAAGGTGGCCACTATATTCTTTACATTCAAATGCTGTAACAACGTTATAAACTTCATCACCGTGCGGATATTGATAATAAAAATCTTGTCCAGAATACGTATTGATCAATTTCAGATTTTTTGCCTTCAATCCTGTTTCCTCAAATAATTCTCGATGAGCAACCTGCTCTAATGTTTCACCAAGCTCCATTGATCCTCCAATTAACCCCCAACAACCATTATCTATCCGAAGTTGTAATAAAACCTGTTGACGATTATTAATGACTAATACACAGGCACCGCACATAATTAAGGGGCGAGTTCCAACTATTTTACGCAAATCCTTTATATATCCCATAAAACCCTCCTATATATAAGTTTCATTTATACAACGCCCTTATTCGTTAAAATTGACTGGTATTTTCACTAACACATAGTCTTCAGTCCACTTTTGTGTCGCTACAATCAAATTTTCACCATGTCTTTCAAAAAAGAGTCCATTCCCATCCTTTTGTTTGAAAGTCCAACCGATTTGATCAAGCATTTCTTTGATCATTTCATCTGCTACAGATGTATCTCTTTCCTTTATTACATACCATTCTTGACCGTTTTCGTTCGACAATTTAACCATCCGTGTCTCGGAATCATTTATTTTTTCAATAACTGTTTTTTTACTTATATTTTCTATTGGGAGTGGAGGAAGATAGAGTTTGTTGTAAAATACGAATGTTCCAACAAGGAAAAATATTATTCCGATTGTTAATAATAACAACTTTTTCATATAACACCTCTAGTTATTTTTCTACAAATACCCATATATACCTTCTACACCCTATTTTACTGCAGATTTAAATTGAATGGATACTGCTTCAGCATATTTTTCTTTCTAATGTCATGCAGAATAGAATTTCTAGATAAATACATGATTAAAATAGTGAATCAAAAATATTTTATTGGAGGCTAATAAAATGTTTGGGCAGGAATAATAAGCAGACTTTCATGGATCAACAGTTTGTGCTGATCTATGAAAGTAGCATTAAGAAATGGATACATGGGAGCGATTTAAACCTTTAAATGTTGTTTTTCTTAATGATTAGGGGTACTGGTTCAGAGTCCGAAGTTTGGTCTTTTTTCAAAAAAATTTTGTCTGTGGATTTGAATTAAAGTTATGATGACTTATTTTTTACTGAGGTAGTATTTCATCTTATTCTTAAGCTTCATTCTCAATAAATGTGAACATTTTCATTATCTTTTTAACTACAAAAGGTAGTAAGTTAGAAGCTATAAATGCAACCACAAAGGCAATTCCCCATGCTTTCAACCATGATTTAAGGAATAAAGCTGTATATCCAACATTCATTGAGGTCATAACGAAAGAAATAATACTGGATATACCTAATATCATAAAGATACTAAAAATTAATGGTTCGAATTTTTTATTGATTTTCAAAAATTAACACCTTTTTCTATATATTCTACGCTATCAAATTTGATCAACATCTAATCTTACAGTTTTAAATCTAGATTGTCCAGGTTGATTTACTCGGAATCATTTATTATTTCTATAATTGTTTTTCTGTAAATCCTCCTATTGTATATGTGAGTCATGTTGATAGTAAAAGGCATGGATATATAAAAAAAAGAATCGGTATACGAAGAGTTAACTTACAAAAAAACCTCCGAATACAAATATTCGAAGGAAGGTAATTACTATTTATTTGTTATTTTTTCGTTTACTCTTTTCTTTAAATAATTATATTGTTTGTCATTTGTATCTGCAAAAGCTTCTTCTCTATTAGAAGGAACATCCATATATTCAAAAGAACTATGAAATTGGCTTTCTGTAAAATCATAACGTTTTCCATTGATTTCATTATAAAAATGCCATCCATCTTCAAGATCTGTCTTTAATATTTCTCCTCCATACAAATCATTTATCACTAGTGCTGTTACACCACATTGCCCTTTTGCAGGATTCTTTATAGTCCACTTAGAACTTGATTCTATCGACCAAGATTGAAATAAAATATTTTGTATGTGTTCCCCTTCGAAAAATAACATTTCCCCATCTCCTATCTAGTGGCATTTATGTAGCTTCAACATGAAATAACCGCTACGAATAAAGATATATAGCTTGACACTAACCCTTTTTTATTATGTAGCATCATTTTTTCAACTTTCAACAACCGTAGTTCAATTACTTTTTCTCGGTCGCGTAATAAATCATCGCAATGGTCGGTAAAGCTATTCCAATCAATAATGCTGCTTTCCAACCAGCCATGGCGTATGCCCATGCTCCTGTCGCAGAACCTATAGCACCGCCACCAAAGAAAATGGCCATGTATAAACCATTAAGTCGGCTTCGAATCTCTGCTCCCAATGAGAAAATAGCGCGTTGACCAAGGACCAAATTAGCGGAAACTCCCATATCTAAAAGAATGGCCGAAACTACCAAGATTACTAATGCTAATGTTGAGCCGCTTTGGATCATAATAGGTAAAATTACAGAAATGATAACTAAAGCTAAAGCTAATCCTGTAGTTGGTCGAATCCAACCTTTATCAGCTAGACGGCCTGCCACAGGTGCAGCTACCGCCCCAGATACTCCTACCAATGCGAACAATGCCACTTCTTTTTGGGAAAAACCGAAAATTGGACTGGTCAATAACAAAGGAACAGTTGTCCAGAACAAACTAAAAGTTCCAAACACACAAAAGTGATAAATTGCTCTACGTTGTAGGACTGGTGTCGTTTTGAGTAAATGCAACATAGATACCAGCAGTGTTGGATATTGTGTTGTTGTCATAGGCTGCCTTGTAGGAAGTAACTTTACTAATACAAGAGCCAGAACAAAAATTATTGCAGCGGAAAAGACGAATATTGCGCGCCAGCCCATAAACTCCGCCATAATACTTGATAACGGACGAGCGAGCATGATACCAAGTAACAAACCACTCATAACATTACCCACATTGCGGCCACGTGTGGCATCGGGCGAAAGATGAGCTGCGTACGGTACGAGTACCTGAGCTGCGACAGAGCCTAACCCAATAAACAGTGAAGTTGCAAGAAATAGCGTAGCGCTTTTGACTACTGCAGCCATCGCCAACACGATTGCAGTGAAGAGCAATAACGAAACAACAAGTTTTCGGTTTTCGAGGATATCTCCCAAAGGAACGATAAATAATAATCCGATTCCGTAACCGATTTGAGTCAGCGTGACGATGAGGCCAGCTGCTCCGGAAGATAATCCGAGTGTAGAACTGATGGGTCCTACTAAAGGCTGCGCATAATAGAGATTAGCAACAATTACGCCACAAGATATAGCCAGAATGAGTATAATCCACGTTGAAACAGGTTTCTCCATTTTTTGTTTTGTGATTGAACTCATAGAAGACTCCCTCTCACTTTATTTAGGTGTATTTATTGGAATGAACATTCCGATAATGTTAAAAAAATTTGTCTATAGCATCTCAATCACAGTATTCATCATGTCATACATAATTTTTTTGTTGTTTTTCACCTTGGATACTACATTGATACTATGATTAAGGTTAAGCAATAGGTGTGATAGAGCCTTAACATCTTTATTAGGGTCGATTTCTCCCGTCTGCTGTCCTTTACTTAAAAGTTCATAGAATGAGTGTTCTAAATCCTCAAAACCGTCTTGTATTAATTTACGTAATTGTTCATCCGGTGAATCCAAACCAATGATTGCGTTTGTAATCAAGCATCCTTTGGGCAAATCATCATCAAATGCGGAAGTAATATGCTGATCAAAAAACTGACGTATTCCAACTTTCGCAGACGGCGCATTTATTAAAAGATTTCGTTTATTTTTACTCAATTTTTTGTAATGCTGTATTGCCTCAATATAAAGTGTCTGTTTGTCAATAAAGGTTTCGTACAAACTAGATCTGCTTAATTCCATAGCTTCTAACAAATCCGGAATACTTGTTGCATCATAGCCTTTTTCCCAAAAAACTAACATTGCCTTATGGAGTACGCACTCCTTGTCAAACTCTTTTGAACGTCCGATAGTTAATTCCTCCTTTCTATAAAAACAGTATAATTTTTCCGGAACAAATAGTCCAGTATAAATATTACAATTCAATTTAGTTTTTAACATAGCCTAATAAAAAAACAGCTACCGCACTTTCGCAGTAACTGTCTCTTCTTACACATCATATTTTTGATGGATCTCATCCTCGTAACGATTATAACGCTGTTTAAATAGCTTAAATAAATGTGTCACAAGTACTTTAAAAATGGCATAGCCCGGAATTCCTAAAATGACACCAGGGACGCCAAATAAAGAACCAGCCGTTAATAACACGAAAATAATTGTAATTGGATGGATACTAAGTGATTTACCCATAATTTGAGGAGAAATGAACTTCCCTTCAATGAGTTGTACGACTGTCCAAACAATGGCTAGCTTAAATAGCATGAATGGCGATGTTACAAGTGCGATTATGACCGCTGGAGTTATGGCGATAACTGGCCCTAGGTATGGAACCACACTTGTGATCATAGCAAGAAAACCAAGTAATAAGGCATATTTCATACCGATAATTAGAAAGCCGATAGTTACCATGGCACCTATGCACATTGACACTAAAATTTGTCCTTGAATATAGGAACTAATTTGCTTGTCCATGTCATGGAAAATTGCGTGTACTTCTTTACGTATGCGTGGCGGGCATACTTTTAAAATAAAGCTTGGTAGTTTTTCGCCATCTTTTAGTAAGTAGAATAAAATAAATGGCACTGTAACTAATGATAAAACAATTCCTGTTAACGTTGAAACGAAGCCAGTAATACCAGATGCCACACCTTGCGCTATATTCGCAGCTGTATTTTTTACCGTCTCCACCGTATCCGTAGTAAAATTGTTAACCATTGTATCATAGTTTAAATTAATTTTATCTAGGTACTCGTTGATACGTGAATTATTAAAGAAATCAGCAATATTTTGTGTAAACGCCATAAAATACCCAGGGAATTCCTGTGCTAAATTAGTGAACTGGTCTCGTAAAAACGGATAGACAAGTACTACTAATAACGTTATTATGCCAATCAGAATAATATATAGAAGAAAGATACCCCAAACTCTTGGGATACGCCATCTTTCGAATAGCCCTACTATTGGACGTAATAAATAATACCCAATACTGGCCAGTACCCCTGGTAGAATAACTACCTCAAATAAAACTTTAAGCGGGGTAAATATAAAGGATACTTTTTGGAACATGAAAATAACACATGCTATCAATAATAAAACAATCAGTGTAAAAAATAAGTTTTTTCCACCTAAAAAGCGAATAAACTTCGTTGAAAAGAAATTTGAACGCTCTTTTGGTCTTTCTTTTTCCATCTACTCACCCCATTAAAAATCCTTTATCCATATAGTACAGGATAATGTTGGATTTTGCGAAAAATCACTCTAGGGAAATGCCTAAAAAATTACTTAAAAACTCTTTATTTTTCTCTACATCAATAATAATTGAATCACCAACACCACTAATGTTTCTGAAACTATAGCTACCTTCAATTGGAATAGTTGTTTTTTCTAATTTGACTTTACCTTTCGACACCATTTTCAGCACTTGTTGAATCTCCCCTGCTGAAGAATAGTCCGTTGTAATATACCCTTGTGCTGCACCAACGAATTTTGGTAAGTGCAACATATTTTGAGGTGATAAAACTTCATTCTTTAACGCTTCGATAACCTTTTGCTGACGCGCTACTCGACCAAAATCCCCTTCTGCATCATGACGGAATCGAGCAAAGCCAAGTAATTCTTTTCCGTTTAAGTTTTGCACACCTTGTTTTAAAGAAACTCCAATATTTTCGGACATATCCTTATCTACATCGATTTCAACCCCATTTGGCGCAAGAATATCTACAAGTGATTCAAAATTTTTAAAATCGATAATAGCATAATGATTAATTGGAACGCCAAACATATTACCAATCGTATCTTTTAATAATTGGACACCGCCTAAATAGTAAGCAGTATTAAGCTTATAAGATTTATAACCAGGAATATCCGCATAAATATCTCGCATTAATGATGCGAGCTTAACATCATTTGTTTTCTTATTCCAAGATAATACCATCATTGTATCTGTTCGTGATTTTTCTTCACCACGAGTATCTATCCCTAATAATAAATAGTTCTCAACATCGCCTTTTACTGTATCACCTGCGAAATCCTCTTGATCAACCTTTGTATCACTTGCCAATTTGAGTCCACTTCGATATTGCATAACGGAATAACCTGCAATCACGATGACACAAAGTAATAACAATGTGAACAATGCTCTCCCTTTACGCATGCGGCGTTTTTGGGGACGCTGCGAGCGTCTTGAATAATCTTGCTCTTCCATAACTTTTAACTCCTCTATTTTTTATAGTAATGTAACGATTCCACATAATGAAAGGTTCATTTTATATGATGTTACGAATCCTATCAACAACTACTTATAGGTTATTTTACACCTAATTTGCCAGTAATGAACAAAATAATGCTATAATATTTTCACGAAAGAAAGGATGATGAACATGATTGAAAAAGCTACGTTTGCTGGCGGTTGTTTTTGGTGTATGGTAAAGCCATTTGTTGAATGGGATGGTATACATAAGGTCACTTCGGGCTACATGGGTGGCCATTTAGACAACCCTACTTATGAGGATGTCAAAAAAGGTACTTCTGGCCATTTAGAAGTAGTCGAAATTGAATTCGACCCTAGCGTTTTTAGTTATGAGCAGCTCCTTGATATTTACTGGATGCAAATCGACCCAACAGATGCTTATGGTCAATTCCATGATCGTGGTGAATCATACTCAACAGCGATTTTTACCTATTCAGATGAGCAAAAACGCATTGCAGAAGCATCCAAGGAAAAGCTAGCAAAAAGTGGTCGCTTTGATAAACCTATTGTAACCACAATTCGCGATGCCAAATACTTCTACCCTGCAGAAGATTATCATCAAGACTTTTATAAAAAAGAGTCAGAGCATTATAAGAAGGACCGAGCAATTTCTGGTCGAGATCAGTTCATCACTGAGCATTGGGAGAAATAACTTACATTTTGATTGCTGATCACCTCTTTACTAAGGTTTTTTTCATTAATTTTTAAAAAGTGTATAAAAAATAATGAACGATCCATACTATTAAAGAT
>Ga0102589_1002364_pt1 | contig 22139 bp, 26 predicted proteins | sample AraplaMF_Col_mLB_FD_76858 | JGI IMG/M metagenome (GOLD analysis project Ga0102589, IMG submission 76858) | Arabidopsis root microbial communities from the University of North Carolina, USA - plate scrape MF_Col_mLB | ecosystem: Host-associated > Plants > Roots > Endosphere | place: USA... | reverse complement strand
CTGTTTAAACAGCCATTCTTCTAGTGATTTATCCGTCATAGTCAAACCATCATGATGAATTTGTGAAATGCGCTGTCGCAATTTATCGAGCGTTTCATCATTCGCAATACCCTTTATGAACGCTAGAGCGACATCGGTTTGACCGATTTCGGATATTTTATGTAGCTCGAAACGTAAATTACTATTGCGAATTCGTCGACGAATCAAAGCAGTATTTTGAGAAATACCTTCAACAAAGCCATCCCTAGATCCACGAATAACCTTTTCATTGTCAGGCTCCTCAGGGGTACGACCTGGATAGCTTCGTATCTCTGCAACATAGCCGTAACCACTTTTAGTTATAAAGACTACTTGTCCACTTAAGATGGCTAATAAAATGGCTTCACGCTTTGTTTCCTCTGAACGACCTTGGTAATTGAAATAGGCTTCAAAATACTCCTTTTCATCCTCAATATCAACGTCCTCATCAGGTAACATATTAGAGAGTAGTTGTGTTAACACAACTCCATCCACAAGTCCGGTTACATATGCGCAAAGAACCGGCAAATCTTTGACAAATAGATGTTTTATACTAATGTCAAATGATTCGCCGTCACCAAACTGTTCTTTAAGAAAATTTTCGGCTTCTTCTAAGTTGTTAAATAGTTTATCTTTTTCTGTCATGCTGTCACCATTTTCTTAAATGTCTTTTTTTACTTCTCCCTCTTCAACTGTGGCACTTGTGGCCATCCAAGTTTTCAATTGGGCAAGAATTTTTTTCTCTAATCGTGACACCTGAACTTGCGATATACCAAGCCTGTTAGCAATTTCAGTTTGGGTACAATCTGAGAAATATCGTAAATAAATAATTGATTGCTCTCTAGGCTCAAGTCTTGTGAGCACCTCTTTTAGTGGAATATAATCAAATGGCTGTTCAGATTTTTCGTCCTTCATCTGATCCATTAATGTAATAGAATCCCCTTCACTCTCATACAATTGTTCATGCAAGGAAGCAGGATCTCTCAATGCATCTGAAGCTGTTACAATTTCCTCAGTTGTAACTCCAAGAACCTCCGCTAATTCATGAATGGTTGGGGGATGCTCATTTTTTTTAATAAATTCATCAGTTGCATGGCGAATTTTAAAATTAAGCTCACGAATAGATCGGCTAACCTTCACCATTCCATCATCCCTTAAAAAGCGCTGAATTTCTCCGATGATCATTGGTACAGCATATGTCGAAAATTTAACATCATACGTTAAATCGAATTTATCCACAGACTTCATTAACCCGATGCAGCCAATTTGAAATAAATCCTCGAGCTCCACGCCTCTGCTTGTAAAGCGTTGGACGATAGACCATACAAGCCTCGTATTCCCTTCAATCATTCGTTTACGAGCCTCATGATCGCCCTGTTGTGCACGCGCAATTAAATCTCGCATTTCTCCCTGTGACAATAGCTTATCGGACGACTGTTCTAGCGGCTTCACAGTCGCAACCTCACATTACCGGTGTGCGAACCGAATAAAATTTCTTCGTAAATGTGACCGTTGTTCCTTCTTGCCACTTAGACATTACTGTCAACTGATCTGAAAAACTATCCATAATTGTAAAGCCCATACCTGAACGTTCCATCGCACTTTTCGTCGTAAATAACGGCTCCATTGCCCGACTTACATCCTCTATACCCAACCCTTTATCCATAACAGACACCGTTACAATATCATCCTCACGCTTTGCATGAACTGTAACAACGCCCTTACCATCCTCTTCATAACCGTGAATAATGGCATTAGAAACGGCCTCTGAAACAACCGTTTTAAATTCGGATAGCTCATCAATAGTTGGATCTAATTGTGCGATAAAGCCAGTCACAGCAACACGCGCTAAGGCTTCATTTTCACTAATTGCTAAAAAAGTTAATGTCATTTCGTTATCCATTTACAATCCCCCTAACTCGATCAATCGCTTCTTCTTCTGTTGCTTCCATCATCCACGGCCCTAAACCTGAAAATTGAAATACTTTTCGCATTGTCGGCGATGGATTCAATAATATTGTCCGCCCAGCCACTGCCTCTAATTCACGCATCCGACCAAGCACTAAACCTACACCTGAACTATCCATAAAAGAAAGCCCCTCTAAATTCCAAATAATAGTCGTTACAGTACCTTGAAAAATTGCTGTAGAAATTTTAGCTCGAATTTGCTCTACTGCATGATGATCGAGCTCCCCAAATAAACGTATAACCACTGTCTCTCTTGTTACCATTTCTAACTGAAAATGCATGAACATCGCCTCCTCCTCGTGCAATTCCACATTCAATGTGTTGATTCCTTGCGGCTGACAGAACTAGTGCAAAGTCTTCCGAAATAGTGGCAAATCGACATACTTATAGCTTTTTAGGTTAATTGCAGTATGGGATAAATCAACATTTTTTAAACATAGATGACACTTTTCACAAGAATTATAATTATGTTAATGGCGTGTAAAACTTTGGCTATACTTTCTGTCAATGCGACTTTGCGTTCGAGGCTTTGACGGGGCTATCCGTCGATTTGTGGGGCTATCCACGAGTTTAGGGATTCTATCCACGAGTTGGGCGGTTCTATCCACGAGTTTAGAGATTCTATCCACGAGTTGGGCGGTTCTATCCGTCGCTTCGACTATTCTTTCCGTCGTTCTGACTTCTTTCCGTCGCTCTGACTTCTTTCCGTCGCCCGGACTCTTCTTTCCGTCGCTTTGGCTATTCTTTCCGTCGCTCTAGCTCTTCGATTTTCAGAACAGAAAAAAAGCGAGAATCCCCTTTGTTAAAGAGAATTCTCGCTTCGTTTTATTTATGCAATTGTATAAGCTTTCTGTACTTTTTCGATTGTTTCCTCATCAATTTGACCATTTGAATATAAATAAGCAATCGTCTCGCCAGCACGAACTTGGTCGCCTTTTTTGGCAATCAATTGAATACCCGCATCATAATCAAGTGCTGATTCCTTCGTTAATCGACCTGCGCCAAGACCAACGCTAGCTTCTCCGATTAATAGTGCATTAATTGTTCCAACAGTACCTTCAGTAGATGCTTTGACAGCTACTTTATTTGCTGTGTCTTTTTGTACGATATCTGTTAGATCGCCGCCTTGTGCAACGATAAATTCCTCAAATTTTGCAGCGGCTGAACCATCTTCTAACACTCGTTTAACAGCTGCTGTTGCTTCAGCCTCATTCACTCCAGCTGCCACTTGGTACATCAGTGAAGAAATAATAATACATTCATCCAGTAGATCCTTATGTGTTTCGTCCATACGTCCACTTAATAAAGCAACCGCTTCCACTACCTCAAGCTTATTACCAATCATTTTACCAAGTGGATTATCCATATCACTAATATGTGCGACTACTTTACGTCCTAGCTTTTCACCGATAGCAGTCATCGTATCAGCTAAAACTTGTGCTTCTTCTTCTGTTTTCATAAATGCACCTGAACCACATTTGACATCTAGTACAATGCCGTCTGCACCACTTGCTATTTTCTTACTCATGATAGACGCAGCGATAAGTGGAGTGGAATCGACAGTACCTGTCACATCTCGCAACGCATATAATTTTTTGTCAGCTGGTACAAGATTGCCTGTTTGACCAGCAACTGCAATTTTATGTTTATTGACATTGTCGATAAATTCTTGTGATGAAAGCTCTGTTTTAAAGCCACGAATTGATTCTAATTTATCGATTGTCCCACCTGTAATGCCTAGTCCCTTACCACTGAATTTCGCTACAGGAATATCTAGTGCAGCAATGATTGGAGTGACAATTAGTGTTACTTTATCGCCTACACCGCCTGTTGAGTGTTTATCAATTTTAAAACCTTCAATAGATGATAAATCAATAACATCTCCAGATTCTATCATTGCTTTTGTTAAATAAAATGTTTCATCATATGTCATGCCCAATAAACGGATTGCCATTAGCAGGGAACTTGCTTGATAATCAGGAATTGTACCAGTAGTGTAACCCTCTACAAAATACTGAATTTCAGCTTGCGATAGTGCCTTGCCTTGCTTTTTCTTTTCAAACAACTGTGCCATATTCATGTCTATAATCCCCCTTACTTCAGATCATTTAGGAAGCTTTTACCAAACTTTGGTGCTTCTACTTTAAAGTTTTCTGCAATTGTTGCTGCAATATCTGCAAAAGTTTCACGAAGTGCTAGCTCACTACCACCATTAAAGCGTGGTGAATAAACAATTAACGGTACATATTCACGTGTATGGTCTGTCCCAGGGAATGTTGGGTCATTTCCGTGGTCCGCTGTAATGATTAGTAGATCATCTTCTGTCATTGCCTCAGTAATTTCTGGTAGACGTGCATCGAACTCTTGTAGTGCATTACCATAGCCTATAGGGTCACGACGATGCCCAAAATTCGCATCAAAGTCCACTAGGTTTAAGAAGCTTATGCCATGGAAATCGCGACGTACTACCTCTGCAAACTTATCCATACCATCCGTATTATTTTTCGTACGTACCGCATCAGTAACGCCTTCACCGTTGAAAATATCAGAAATTTTCCCGATTGCGATCACATCTAAACCTGCTTCTTGTAAGACATTCATCGTTGTACGACCAAATGGCTTTAACGCATAGTCATGACGATTAGAAGTGCGCGCGAAGTTTCCTGGTGTACCGATAAATGGGCGAGCAATAACACGACCAACTAAATATTCTGGTTGTAATGTTAACTCACGAGCAATTTCACAAATTTTATATAATTCATCTAATGGAATAATTTCCTCATGTGCAGCAATTTGCAATACAGGGTCAGCAGATGTATAGACAATAATCGCTCCTGTCTCCATATGCTCCTTGCCAAAATCCTCGATTACTTGTGTTCCGCTTGCAGGTTGATTGCAAAGAACTTTGCGCCCTGTACGTTTTTCAAGTTCTGCAATAAGCTCAGCAGGGAATCCTTCTGGATACACTTTAAACGGTTTATCGATATTTAACCCCATGATTTCCCAGTGACCTGTCATCGTATCTTTACCAACAGATGCTTCTTGCATTTTTCCGTAGAATGCTTTTGGTTTGTCAGTAGCCTGTATACCTTGTAATGGTTCAATATTTGCTAAGCCGAAAGACTCCATATGTGGCATTGTAAGCCCATTCATTTTTTCAGCGATATGTCCAAGAGTATGTGAACCTACATCTCCAAAATTCGCTGCGTCTGGAGCTTCACCAATTCCAACTGAGTCCAATACAGCTACATGGATTTTCTTAAATGGTTTATTCATAATTTTGCCTCCTACTTTCATGTCTCTATTTTACCAAAAAACAGCGAAAAATAAAGGTCAGACCTCCGACTAACAAATAATTTCCTTTTCTCTTTCAAGCTCGTGGATGAAATTGCTTATAAACCTCTGATAGTCGGGATTTACTAATATGTGTATAAATTTGCGTTGTGGAAATATCAGCATGTCCTAACATCTCCTGCACTGCTCTTAAATCCGCACCGTTCTCCACTAAATGAGTTGCAAAAGAATGGCGTAATGTATGGGGCGTTAATTCATGTTTAATGCCTGCTTTTAAAGCATGCTCCTTCATTAATTTCCAACAACCCTGCCTTGTTAAACGTTTTCCTCTTTGATTGATAAAAAAAGCATCTGTTTTTGGATACTTCCCTTGTAATTGACTCCGTGCGCCATCTAAATAAGTACTTAATGCAGAAAGGGCGCTTTTCCCAAGAGGAATGATACGCTCCTTCCCTCCCTTACCAAAAACACGCACAAAGCCCATCGTTAGATGAATATCAGTTAAATCTAATGCAATTAGCTCACTAATGCGCATCCCTGACCCATATAATAGTTCTAGCATTGCCACGTCCCGAATGCCCTGTGGCTTGCTGCGATTTGGTACTGCTAATAAAGCTTCAATTTCTTCAATCGAGAGGATATTTGGTAGCTTTTGCTCAATGATTGGCATTTCTAAATGAACTGTCGGATCTGTTTCGGCTCGCTTTTCTCGAAGTAAAAATTGGTGAAAACTACGAATAGAAGAGATATGACGGGCAACAGTTCGACTTGTCTTTCCTTGCATTCGCAACTGCTCTAAATGACGCAAAATGGTAGTCCGTTCCACGTTACGAAAGTCAGACATTCCCTCCACTTCCCGCAAAAAATTCACGTAATTATCTAAGTCTCGGCGATAGGATGCTAATGTATTATCAGATAATTGTCGTTCTACTTGGATAAAATGGATATAATCCTCTATTGCATATTGAAATTCATTCATCATAGCGCCCCCTTAACATTCTACTATCTTCCATATTAACATGTTCAATAAACCAAATGCTTGCTCTAAACCCAAAAAATCTCCCTTCACGCTTCGCGTAAGAGAGGTAGTCCATTTATGTTTTCAATTGATACTGTCGCAAAAAATCTCCAGTGACAAAACTTGCAGAAGAGACGATCAAAACATGTAAATCTGTCAAAATTATTTCTAATGAAAATGGAAAAACTGGACTAATTTATCGGAAGCTACAAAATCGAGCTGGATATTCACAAAATAAATAATCATCAACTGTAACGCTGTAAACATACCAGCAAATCAAACATCCTTTCCACAGACACTATAATATATAGCCGGATGATGCACTAATCAAAACGATCGTGATTAGTACTAAAATAAACGATGGCAATGGTTTATCATTACAAAAAAGGCTGTAAGTGATGCTCTCTGTAAAACCATGTGTTGATACATTCATTTGAAGCTTTGAAAAATTGGACAAAAAAATAACCCTGAGTTAAAGGGAAATTTGAATGAATTTATGGAAAAAGGATATTTTGAACCTATAACAAATGAGGATGATTCAAAACTAGTTACTATAAAAGAAAACAAATTTCTACAAAAAATATACATTTGTTATTCAACCAATTGAATTAAATATTCATACGATTAGTCCCGCTAAACTAGAGACAAAATTTAAATTAGAGGAATTGGTTTCTACTGCTCTATCTGATGAAACAAAAATTGGTAAGTTCGCCCTTAGTATTTACAATTATAGTTTAACGTTAAAAGATGAATATTTTCAAAATGAAATTTAAGAAAAAACAAAATGTCCCAAAAAGTAATAAAACTTTTTGGGACATCTTTTTTACTTTTCTTCTGATACTTCGTCGTTTTTATCATGACATCGCCAGCAAATGCCGTGGAAAGTTAGTCGGTGATCCTTTATGATAAAGTTCCAACGTTTTTCAACAACGGCTTCCACATCTTCAAGTAAATCTTCCTGAATTTCATCAACCGCACCACATTCGATACAAACAAGATGATGGTGGAAATGCGCAGCTCCCTCTTGGCGTAGATCATAGCGTGAAACGCCATCGCCAAAGTTGATTTTGTCGACAATTTTGAGCTCAGTTAGTAATTCTAACGTTCTATAGACAGTCGCTAGACCAATTTCTGGTGCCTTTTCTTTTACTAAAAGGTAAACATCTTCTGCACTTAGATGGTCTTCCTCGTGCTCAAGCAGTACAGCAACTGTTGCTTCTCGCTGCGGCGTCAGCTTATAACTAGCACTATGCAACTGTTTTTTTATACGATCAATTCGGCTCTCCATGTGACGCCCCCCTAAACTCTTCCCATTATACCAAAGGAGTAAATCCTATTACAAGATAGTGAGTAGATTTCGAATATGCTTTTGTATGTTTTTACCTGACGATCAATACTGCCTCGGCATAATTGCGTCCGGAATCGGCTTTGTGCTTACGTGAATTGTATCTATTATTTAATTACATAAGAAATAACAATAAACTCAGCCACTATTATGATGAAAAACGCGAAAAAATTCAACAATATTGTCCGACCATGTATCATTTTTCCGATTTTTCTCTTTGACCAAGCTGGTACAAGTAAATTACATAGGACTAGCAACAATATACAATAGATGAGCTGAAATGGAAACCACCAAATCGTATAAACCCAGAAAGCTTCAAGTTTTTGCAATAAAAAAACCGAGCTAAAGCCAAAAAAGGTTGCACGCATCGCCACTGTTACACGTACTAACACCTTCAGAACACTATGTGTTGCAAGCAATAGTACAAGAGCGATTGAAACAGCAACAGGTAACACTAAACGAAATAGAGAATGCCTGTCCCCATTTATTAAACGAGGCTCTATAAATGAAATAAAAGGCTCTGCATTCGGCCCACCAATAACATGAAATAAGATAACGCCACAAACGAAACTCACCGCAATAATGGATGCGTGATAAAATATAGACACCGTACGAGACATAAACATGCTCCTTTTCTATAAAGGTTTGTACAGCTTATGCTCGTCCGCTTCTATTATGCAAAAGATTATTATCTTATTGTGCTGCAAGCCAAAGTACTGCAAACGCTGTCTTGGCGTCGTATATACGCTCATCTGCAACCATTTGCCTCGCCTCTTCCAACGAAACTTCTACTAATTCGACAAATTCATCCTCATCTAAATCTGCTTTGTTTTCAATTGTATATAAATCCTTTGCCACAAATAGATGGATGATCTCATCTGCAAAGCCAGGAGATGTTGCAAACGCTTGTAAATAAGTTAAGCTTTGTGCACCGTAACCTGTTTCTTCCTCTAGTTCACGTCGCGCCGTCACAATCGGCTCCTCACCCGGTTCAAGCTTACCGGCTGGAATTTCAACAATCGAACGTTCTAAAGCTTTGCGATATTGCTCCACTAATACTAACTTGCCTTCATCGGTAACAGCAATAACTGCTACTGCACCAGGATGTTTTATAATTTCTCTTTTTGCAACATTACCATTTGGTAAAGTGACATCATCAACTTGTAGTTTCACAATTTTCCCGTCATATATGGGTGTAGTCTTTGTCGTTTTTTCCTCAAACTTTTTCATTGACTATAACCTCGCTTGTTCTTCAGATATGTTCATTGTACCATTACAAGTAGAGAAATCGAAGGAGGGCATTGGCATGAAAAAAAGACAGCTTGGCTCAAGTGAATTGTTTATTTCAGAAATTAGTTTAGGGGGCATGTCTCTTTCGACAGATAAGAAAAAGGCTGCTGAAATCGTCGATATGGCACTAGATGCAGGCATTAATTACATCGATACAGCCGATTTATATGATTTTGGGGCAAATGAAGAAATGATCGGAGCTATTTTAGGAAAGCGTCGTCAAGATGTACTAGTCGCGACGAAAGTGGGTAATCGATGGACAGAAGGTGTAGAAGGCTGGCATTGGGATGCATCTCCGTCTTATATAAAGGAGGCTCTACATGCTAGCTTAAAACGTCTAGGTACTGACTATATTGATGTTTACCAGTTACACGGTGGGACTATAGAGGACGATTGGGATGGAATTATCGACACTTTTGAAGTTTTGAAAAAAGATGGATTAATTCGAGAATATGGTATTTCCTCTATTCGCCCAAATGTACTAAAGCGTTTTTTACCAGCAAGCTCTGCAAAAAGTGTCATGATGCAATATAGTGCTTTAGATCGTCGTCCAGAGGAATGGCTCGACTTTATCGCACATGAAGAGGCTTCCGTTGTAACACGCGGGACTGTTGCAAAGGGTTTACTAACGAATAGCTGGAAAGAACGGTTACAGCGCGTCAATAGCTTTAACACTTACACTATAGACGAATTAACTGCAGTATTGACAGACTTATCATCACATTATGACGATTTACATGCACTAGCAATCGCCTTTAATCTGAAGGAATCTACTATAGCCTCAACAGTGATTGGTGCAAGTTCACAAAAACAACTGGCGCAAACACTTACCGCCTATGAAAAAATTAATTCGATAACAGATTTTGAAACTGTCAAAAAGCTAACGAAAGCCGAACAATATATGGATCACCGATGAAAAAATGGCTTATCTTAATAGTATTTTTAGTAGTACTTGCGATTTCCTCCAGTATGACCTATGAACAACAGTCTATTATTCCTGAGTTGGAGCAGATTTTAGTAAATAAGCCGTTTGAAAAGCAATTATCTGTTTTAAAAATTCCTTATTGGGATACAGTTGTTTCCGTTGACGAGCGCGGTTACTTTAAGTTTGTAGAATTTTTAATTAGGAAATTCACGCATTTTGCTGGATTCGGCTGCATTGCACTCGGCATTTACTTTGCATGGGGAAAACGTCGGTTCGCCGCAGGTGTCGCTATTGCCGGGACAGCTCTTATTGCTACGCTTGATGAGCTCCGTCAAAGCTTTACACCCGGACGCACGATGAGCGGACAAGATGTTATTTTGGATACAGCTGGAGCAATTGTATTTGTTGGGATTGTAGTGATGATGAGGAAGATTTTTAATAGACAAAGGGCGCTTTAAAAGCATCCTTTGTCTATTAGTATGTTATACGAATTTCCAGAAATATAGTTCTTCAGATTCTGAATATAACGTTGCACCAGCTTTTTGTAATACTTTATGTGAGGCAATATTATTTTTATCAGTATCAGCAATCACATACTTAACATTAGATTGACGTAGTAACCAATGTTTCATCATCCCAACAGTTTCCGTCATGTATCCTATTCCCTGATATTGTGGAAATGTATAATATCCGATTACGACTTCACCTTGCTCATTCGGTAGACCTTTTAACATAATGCCACCAACGATACAGTTTTTTTCTTTCGATACGATTACCCAATTTGTATACCAAATATAATTTTCTTCATCTTCTAATACTTTTAATAGTCTAAACTTCAAAGCATGCCTTAATTCTTCATCAAGAAAAACTTCATTACTACTTACTGACAACTCAATTTCTAAAGTCTTTTCATCATTAATTAGTAATTCTAAATACTTTGCGTTTAATGGGATTAGTGTTAATCTTTTAGTGCTTAATTCAATCATTTTTTCTCTCCTATCTTAGATTTATCTAAAACTATTAAGAGATATATGTATTGGCAGCGTCTCCCGTTTTTTTTTAATAGATTTTAATCTAATCACCATAAAGTGGGGTTGATTTCCGTTCCGACTGGACGGTTCGTTGCTTCGCTTTCGCACTGTTAAAACATTTGTTGTTGCTGTCGCTTCACTTTCGTACAGAGCAGAGCTTCCCAGGGGCGCCCAGTCTCCACTACAATCAACATATTAATTGGCAATTTGCTCGTAAAGTTGAAATATCCAACTTTTAGTGATTATTTATAATTTTATCAATAAAGTGCAATAATAGAGAAATAATTATTTATCTATTAAGAAGTAATAAACTCTCCTAATTCGAGATCGCACAATAAAGTTGAGTAAGGAACACAATTGTTCCGATAAAAACAAAAATGATTCCGATAAAACATAAAAACAGTGAATCCGCACTTGGATTCACTGTTTCACTTTAAAACTTCGAGCCTTTATCGCCGTATTCGTTTAGTAGTTCTTCAAACGATTTGTTTTTTTCACGTTGCTTGCGCTCAAAGGCTAGCTTTGCTTGGCGCTCTTCTTCAGCGGCTTGTTCTTTCACTGTTAAATCTTGCTTTGCAGCTTTTAATTTGGCTAGCACGTCACCGCCTAGCTGATCGGCTAATGTCACTGCCTCCTGTTTTGGTAGACTAGCTGTTACGCTACTATCCACACGTTGCTGCTGTTTTCGTTTTTTTCCCATTACTTTCACCTTCTTATTCACTTCAAGGGCGCTTGACAATTGTTGCTACGCCTTGCCCACCACCGATACATAGTGTTGCGAGGCCTGTTTTAACATCGCGCTTTTCCATCTCATGTAAAAGCGTTACTAAAATACGTGCTCCACTTGCACCAATTGGATGACCAAGGGCAATTGCTCCCCCATTCACATTTAGTTTATCATGATTAAAGCCTAGTTCGCGATCTACAGCAATCGACTGAGCTGCAAAAGCTTCATTCGCCTCAATTAAATCTATATTTTCTAACGTCACATCAGCCTTTGCTAATGCTTTCTTTACTGCCGTTACAGGGCCTGTTCCCATAATAGCTGGGTCAACACCTGCGCTTGCATTCGCTGTAATTAGTGCCATTGGTCGAATGCCTAACTCTTCCGCTTTTTCTTTCGACATCACAACAACAGCTGCTGCGCCATCGTTAATGCCAGATGCATTTGCTGCTGTTACAGAGCCTTCCTTTTTAAAGGCAGGACGTAGTTTAGATAGAGATTCCGCCGTAACGCCTTGACGTGGGAATTCATCCTTATCAAACACAATAGGATCACCCTTACGCTGAGGAATTTCCACCGCTATGATCTCATCGTTAAACTTTCCTGCTGTAATTGCCGCTTCTGCACGCTGTTGTGAACGTGCTGCAAAGGCGTCTTGTTCCTCACGAGAAATCTCATAGACATCACATAAATTTTCAGCTGTAACGCCCATATGATAGTCATTAAAGGCACACCATAATCCGTCCTGAATCATCGTATCGACTACTTTTTGATCCCCCATGCGGAAGCCTTCTCGGGCATTTTTTAATACATATGGTGCTTGGCTCATATTTTCAAAGCCACCTGCAACGACAATATCCGCATCCCCTGCTAAAATGGCTTGCGTCGCTAAGTGAACAGCTTTTAGTCCTGAGCCACAAACTTTATTAATCGTTAGTGCAGATACTTCATGTGGTAAACCTGCTGCAATTGCTGCTTGACGAGCTGGATTTTGTCCAAGTCCAGACGATAAGACATTCCCCATAATGACCTCGTCAACTTGTTCGCCTGCTACACCAGCACGTGCTAATGCTTCTTTAATAACAATGCTCCCTAATTTTGTCGCTGGTACGTCCTTTAATGTTCCTTGAAATGAACCAATAGCTGTACGTACTGCGCTTACTATTACTACCTCATTTGTCATAAACATTCTCCCCTTTTCCCCGTTCAAAAATGAACACTGCATGCATATGCTACTAGCAGATATATCTATTTTAACAAATATTTTGACGATTTTCGATAATAGAAATAATCGCAGTTTTGCCAAAGATATTGTAAAATGTTGACGTGTTTTAAACAATCTCAGTTGGGAACATTACAATTAAGCAAAGTGCATACATACGAAAGATGTCGCTTGTATGCCTAGACAACAAAAGAAACAGGACGTGGAGGTGTTAATAATGAAAAAGAAAATGCTTTTACTTTCAGGTATAACGACGACGCTTGCCGCAGCAGCAACAGGTCTGTTTGGCTTCGCGCTCTCCAATAAATTAATGTTCATTAAGCAAAAAGATCCTGAATTTGTTCGTGAACGTGAAACGACTGCTAAACGTTTTGACGAAGCTTGGTACAATAAAAATTTAAAATGTGAATTAAATATTGACTCTCCAAATGGCTATACCATTCGCGGTATTATGTTTCAACCATTGGAAACAAATAATACCATCATTATTTGCCATGGCGTAACGGAAAATAAAATCAACTCGGTCAAATATGCTCGACTTTTTGAACGGCTTGGATACAATTCCGTTATTTTTGACCATCGTAGGCATGGGGAAACAGGTGGGAAAACAACTAGCTACGGCCATTATGAAAAAAATGACCTTGACGCGGTTGTCAAAACTGTCCAGGCAATGATCGGTGAAGACGCTCTTCTTGGTATTCATGGTGAATCGATGGGTGCCGCAACAATGCTCCTATATGCAGGAACTGTAGAGGACGGTGCGGATTTCTATATTTCTGATTGTGCTTTCTCTGATTTTTCAATGTTGTTAAAACAAATTGCGAAGACAGAATTTAAATACGGTTCGATTATTCCTATTCGTTTTGCCGATTTCTTTGTCCGTTTGCGAGACGGTTATTCCTTTAAAAGCGTGACTCCTTCTGAAGCTGTGACAAATATTAAAAAGCCGGTACTCTTTATCCATAGTATTCCTGACACATTTATTCCAGCTTCCATGTCACTGGATTTATACAATAAAAAAACTGGACCTAAGAAGCTACAGCTATTTGATAATGGGGCACATGCACAATCCTTTAATGAAAATATGGCTGAATATGAGGATTTAATCCATGATTTTTTAGAAAACTTCATCTACCAAAAAATTAATCGTGATTCTTCTTCGTCCAATGTCATTCCATTTCATTTTTAGTTATGCTAAAGGCGTCATTTTTTAAAAATATTGTTCTTCTGCAAAACGAGGGGTTGATTTCCGTTCCGACTGGGCGCTTTGTCGCTGTCGCACAGAGCAGAGCTTCCTGGGGGCGTCCGATGAGCCGCTTGGGGCAACAAATGTTTTCTGTGCGAAAGCGTAGTGTAACGTAGCGGCAGCGACACGATGTTGGTCACGAGGGCGTATCACAGGACGTGATGCCTTTAGCCTTCGTTCCTCTATATCGCTAATCCCCAAGGAGTCGCCCAGTCTCCACTCCAATCAACCAATTCACATAGCATGGACCTTCTGGCATACTACTCAAATTTATAGTGATAAAGGAAAATAACATCAATATATTTGTGCAAATGCGAAGCGGCTTTATCACACTCGAAAAAACGTCACAATCTTTACAAATATTTTCTTGACCGTTTTTGTTTTTCGACACCACGAAAAAACCTTGCTGTACTTACGCAAGGTTTTTTAATTTTTTTATTCTGCAAAAACGATATGCCATTCATCACGTTTTGCTAAAAATTCTTTAGCTAACGCTTGTGCACCCTCCAGACTATGGCTAGCTGCCCAGCCGCATTGCACTTCATTGCACGCTGGAACTGCAGTGGCCTTTGTTACATCTGTAAATGTTTTCTCTAAAATATTCAATAAGTCTTCATAATCATTGTGATTGATTAGTGATACATAAAAGCCCGTTTGGCATCCCATTGGACTGAAATCAACAATATGATCAGAGTAATTGCGGATAATGTCTGCCGATAAATGCTCTAAGGAATGTAATGCAGGCATTTGCATATGCTCTTTATTAGGCTGTTTAAAACGAATATCATATTTGTACACTTCATCGCCATTTTTTCCTGATTTCACACCTGCTAAACGTACATATGGCGCTTTTACTTTCGTATGGTCTAAATCAAAGCTTTCAACATTTGTTTTTTCTTTCTGCAATGCACACAACTCCTTTAAATAGAATATTTCCATTATAACGAGTTTTCCGATAGAATTATATGCTTTTTACAAATTATTTATATTATTCACAAAAATCGATTTAATCCGAAGGTTTGACTTATGATAGATACCACTAAAAAAAAGCAACTGGCCCTGGCTTGGACTAGTTGCTTTTTAAAAATTCCAATTATTTTTGGAATTTATTCATTTGTGACATCATTTGGCGTACTTGCTTTTCAGACGGTGTACGTCCCATTTGCGCCATCATCATACGAATCATTTGTTCATTAATCGGTGGGTTTTCTTTTAAATATTTCATCATAGCTTGACGAGCTAAAAAGAACCCAAGTGCCGCGCCCGCTGCTAATGCGATAATTACAATAATAATCCAGCCCCATGTAGGCATACAACCAACCTCCTCCACTACAATATATACCGAGAAAAAAACTCTCCACGCTCCATTATACACCAAATATTAGCGTGTTACTATATATTGTAGTGAAATTTCCTAATGCATTGTATACTTCATTGGCTTTAGCCACCCACACTCATTATCTTGTTTATTAAAGGCAATAAAGCGTTCGCTCATCTTTGCAAGCATTTGGAATAGATCCAAATCAAGCATCCTTGAACCCTCACAATAGACACAAATTTTCCGTTCCACTAAATAAATAGCCATTTTCCCTTTTATTGGATGTTCTAAAAATAATGCATTACGAGCTCTCTCTAAATGTGCATATTTGGAATCTAGTTGCGCCTCTAGCATCGTAGCTATCTCATCGAAGCGAACGCTTTCACATAAATATGCAAGTTCTTTTAAGGATTTCTCGTTAGCGTCTTCACAGCCTTGCATCATTTCTAATAACTTACGCTCTCTGCCGAAAATAAACGTTAAATGCTCTTCTTTTATTTTATATATGGAATAGGTTCTCACTAGAAATCCTCCTTCGCTCATTTCTTTTTCATAAGTATAGCTCATCCAAACTCTTTAATTTGTCAAACGAAGGAGGCTTTCATCTTCTATTTTTGTCGAAAACTTTCTACTTTCAGTCCTATTAATTACATTATGGCTAATTTCATTTTTGCTTTTTTTATAGTGCTTAGAATACTCTCAGCCTCAAGACCTAGAGTAAAATCAATTTCCAGTCCGTTTTAGCAAAGCACGCTAATAGGTAATATAAAGGTAACAACGAAAGGAGCTAAAACATATGAGAAAATTTTTTCTACTAATAGGAGGCTTTATCGCAGGATGTGTTGCACTTGCTTTAACTGGACCGCTTGCAGGTCTACTATTTTCAGGATTGTTTGTAGCACTCGGTATGCACTTCTACACTGCGAGTAAATCGACATTCGGCAAAATCTTATGGGTTACAGTAGGCCTGATAGGTGTTCTATCAGCAATATCTAATATACCAGCAATGATTGGTTTAGCAGCAATCGGTGTCATCTATGTTATCTATAAAAAATGGAACAACGAAGATGTAAAAATTCCAACAATTGAAGCTAAAGAAGAAGATCCGTTTACAAACTTTGAAAAAGAATGGTCTAACTTAACAAAATAAAAGGGGCGAATTAACATGAACTTATTTCAACGTTTTAAATATACAATAGAGGCAGACTTGCATCATTTGTTTGATAAGAAGGAACAAAAAAACCCAATTGCGATGTTAAATCAATACATTCGTGAGGCAGAAAAACAAACAGAGCAAACTGGAAAATTATTAGAGCGTCAAGGTCAATTAAAGGAAAAGCTAGAGCAGGAATTTAAGCAAAATGCAGATTTACTAGCTAAACGTGAAGCTCAACTTAAATTAGCTACTACTAGCGGGGAGCAAGATTTAATCGATTTTGCTACTGATGAAGTAGCTGCTTATACAGCACGTAACAATACATTACAAACTAGTATTGAAGCAAGCACGCGTGAATACTTCGAGCTTGAACGTAAATTTGAAACGATGAAACACAAAATTAAAGATATGAAAGTGCGTCAATTACAGCTTATGGGCAAAGAAAACGTCACACGTGCTCACCATCAAATGGACGGGATGATTGCTAAAAACAATAAAACCAACTTTGAGGATTTAGAATCATATATCGATAAGCTTGCTTACCAAATCGACAAAGATCATGAAGTAACATCTTTCGAAACTCGTCTTGCACAGCTAGAAAAAAATGTCGCAGAAGATAACGCACCACTGCTAATTGAAAATAAATAACATGTTATAATGAAAGAAATGCGCCATATGTAGAGGCGCATTCTTTCACGTTTTGAAATAGAGGGACCCATTCCCTCTCTTATACTCTTAGTAGAAAGAAGGGTGACCCTCTTGCAAAATTTCACAACTAATAAGCTCACTTTTTGGGTACTATGCTTCTTTTTACTCGTTTTTGTAGAGCTCACAATTTTTAATAACGGTGGCGCCTTTTGTCTATTGATTGGAGTAGGACTTCTTTATTTAAGTTTCTCGAAAAAAAATCGTTTCTTTAAATGGACGGGAATTTTCTTTATCTCGATTGCACTCTTTACGATGTGGAGTTTACGCTTATTTATCGTCATTATTCTTTTATATATGCTCTATCAGTACTTGCAAAGAGAAAACACAGCCAAAGTTGTAGGTATGGAGCTTTTCGAAAAGCTTCCCGCTACAAAAAGCGATTTATTCGGTACATTGCCGGCACCAGTAGAAGCTTATAAATGGCAAGATGTCCAAATACAGCGACTTGCGGGCGACATTACGATTGACACAACACAAACAATTTTACCTACCGGAACAAGTATTATTACGATTCGACAAGGCATTGGTAAGGTACAAATTTATATCCCATATGAAATTCCATTCCGCTTACACTATACAACATTGTTTGGTGAATTAAAGTGCCTACATGTTGGTCCACAACGTATACTCAATGAAAGTGTAAGTTTCTCAGATGGAAACCCTGAGGATGCAAAGCGTACCCTTGTGATACATGTTGCAACATGGCTTGGGGACTTGGAGGTGCTACGTAAATGATTGCCTTTATCTCAAGAATATTTACCCTACTTTTTATTTTGATGAGTGCTGCATTCGGTCTCCTGGTCGTTGTTTGGGGCGAGCCAAACGAGAAAACATGGGAACCCTTATGGCAACAGAATTATAATAATATCCCACTCGGTGGTTTTATTGTCGTCATTCTTTTTGCGCTTAGTTTAATGATTGCCAGCTGGATTAGTATGACTGCTCGTGCTAGAGAGGCTCAAGCAACCCGTATCGTGAAACAGTTAGTTGAGCCTGATTTTGTCTTACCTAAAAAACAACCTTTACCAAAACCTTTGAAAAAAGCTTTAGTTCAAACAAGTGAGTTAATTGATACGCAACGTAAAAGCTTACAGCGCTTATCCAATGAACGTGCAGAGGCTAATGATAAAATTATTCAAGAGCGTATTGTTGCTGAGCGTCAACGTCTTGCTCGTGAGCTCCATGATTCTGTATCACAGCAGTTATTCGCAGCTTCGATGCTACTTTCCGCTTTAACCGAAACTGATGAAAATGCTACGAGCTTAAAACAGGTCGAAAAAATTGTGCAACAGGCACAGCTTGAAATGCGTGCATTATTATTACACTTACGCCCTGTTGCTCTGCATAATAAAACGCTGGCACAAGGTCTTGAGGAACTCATAATTGAGCTACAGCAAAAAGTATTTTTCCATATTGAATATGAACTTGAGGAAATGTCATTATCCAAAGCGGAGGAGGATCATTTATTCCGTATTGCACAGGAGGCGTTATCGAATACACTACGTCATGCCAAAGCAAGTGAAGTTGAATTATTGCTCGTTGCCCGCGATGATTTAGCCATTTTACGTATTCAGGACAATGGCCTCGGCTTTGATGTCGAAGCAGATAAATCGACTTCTTATGGTTTACAAAACATTGCCGAACGTGCGGTAGAGATTGGCTGTACTTACAAAATTGTTTCAGTGCCTGGGGAAGGTACAATTGTAGAGGTGAAAATCCCTTTACAAAAGGAGGTTGAAGTGGATGATTCAAGTGTTAATAGTGGATGACCATGAGATGGTGCGTATCGGTGTATCTGCCTATTTATCAGCACAACCAGATATCACCGTTGTAGGTGAAGCAGAAAATGGTCAAGAGGCAGTGGAACGTGCTCTTGCCTTGCGTCCAGATATTATTTTAATGGACAATGTGATGCCAGTCATGACAGGAGCTGAGGCGACAGTTGAAATTTTAGCAGCATGGCCAGAAGCAAAAATTATGATGGTGACAAGTTTTTTAGATGATGACAAAGTCTATCCAGCATTAGAGGCTGGTGCAGTCAGCTATATTTTAAAAACATCAAATGCAAAGCAAATCGCCGATGCCATTCGCAAAACAATGGGTGGCGAAACCGTTTTAGAACCTGAAGTAACATCAAAAATGATGCATCGCATGCGCCATGGCTCTAGTACCCCGCTTTATGAACAGCTAACTGATCGTGAAATGGAAGTATTATTGCTCATGGCTAAAGGCAAAGCAAATCAGGAAATCGCCGACGATCTATACATTGCATTAAAAACCGTAAAAACACATGTCAGCAATATTTTAGCGAAACTCGATGTTCAAGATCGCACACAAGCAGTTGTCTATGCTTTTCAAAATGGGCTAGCAAAGTGAGTTTTTCCAAAAAAATACGAAACTGCATTTCTACCCTGCAGTTTCGTATTTTTTTAACCTCATTAATTCTTGAAGGTCATTTTCAATAGGGTTAAGAAATGTTTACCTTTCTACAATACCTTCCCCATATGTGGGGGAATAATTCAATTTCTATCTAACCTCCACCAATTTATAATTATCTATTCTTAATACATGATCACATAATAGATCAATATCTTCTTGATTATGGCTCGTTAAAAAAATCGTCTTACCATTATTTTTATAGTCCAATAATAACTTTCTTATATTCTCTACACTTTCACTATCGAGAGCATTAAATGGTTCATCTAATATTAAAACTTCCTGATTTTCCATTATAGCTTGAGCTAAAGAAAGCTTTTGTTTCATCCCTAATGAATAGTTTTTTACCTTTTGTTTGTTATCGGGATCTAGACCTACGGTTTTCATCGCATTTTTGATTTCTTCATCTGAAATAAGACTCTGAATAATTGCTAATGTTTTTAAATTATCAAAGCCATTTTTACTACCATCATAACCCGGACGATCTATGATGATTCCAAAGTTTTTCGGGAATTTTGCTTTTTGGTCCATATAGTTAGGATCAATCACAATACTACCTTCATCAGGCGGTATAAAACCGCAAATCATTTTAAAAAGTACAGACTTACCTGAACCATTATTTCCTGTAATGCCGTATATGAGTCCTTTTTCAAATCGAATCGATATATCTGTCAATATCGGATTATTTTTAAAGGTTTTATTTACATTGATTAACTCAATTAATGCCATTAAATTCCCCTCCAGTATTATAATGAAACTCCTCTTTTTTTGAATAAGTAATAAATAATAAATAATTCAACTAGGAGATAAATAAGCAAAATGATAGATATTTGAACTATTACATTTTCGCCACCGCCTACATGACCAAGACTGTTTAAACCAGATGGGAAGATTAGTTTTTGATTCAAAATAGGTAAACTAAGTACCATAAGTATCCCTAATGTAATTAGGCTATACTCACCTTTTTTCCATATCCAGATGACAATAAATGAAATGAGTACATAATTCATTAGTTGTAAAAAACCATTTATAAAGAAATGATAAACTAGCATAGGCACAGAACTTCCAGCCACTTCCATCAAGGTTAAACTAAAACTTTTCCCTTCCCATACGCCTGCTATGATCGTTACGCAAAATAAAACGGTTAATAATAAGATTCCCTTAAGCATAACAGGCCTGAAAAATTGCCAAAACCAGCGATATAAGCTAGGATACCGTATTAATTGATAATAAATTCGTTCGGTTAATACAATACTTAAATGCGTTTGGAACAAATAAACGAACCCTAAGAAAATAATACAGTAATAAACAAACGAATCCATGAAAAATCTCTGTTCAGTAAAGCCAAAAAAAACAATATATAATCTGTCCCAAACAGTAGAAGTTTGTCCGCCAGCCCCAGACGCGGCGAAAATGACCCCTAAAAGACAAAGAACTATATAAATAACTGTATTTTTGATTTGTGACATAGTATTCCATCCTAGTTCTCTATTTTTTAAAAAGCTTCACTACTAAAAGACATATTATAAATATAATGGGTAATATAAACAATGGAATATAAAACGAATTGAAATTTCCAACATTATAGTAAGTAAGAACATAATTTTGAATTTGAAGCCAAATCCAATCTAACCTTTTATATGAGATAATTGTTCCAAAAAAGAAACAGCTTACTACAATGGTTAGCGTACTGTTTTTAGGCCTAAATAAGTAAAACGTCGCTATAACAATATGTACAGTAATCAAAAAAGAAAAATACTGTAACAATTGCACCAATACGGAAAAATATGGCTTACTAAAATGCTGTTGCAATCCAAAAACAAGATAATTTATTATTCCTAAATCATTAGTAGCATACTGGCTCCACGATAGTTGGAAAGGAAGAGGTAAGGTAATTAAGTAACCAATAAATATCCAAATTAATAGGAATACGACAATAGATGGAATAATTTTACCAACCGTATATAAAATCCACCCTGTATAGCTACGGACTCTATGCAAGATCGTATATTCCCAATTTTGCAAAATTACTTTGCTAAACAAGAAAAGAAATATGGGGAATAGAAAATATATAAACAAAAAAGGATCAAAAATAAATTCTATAATGAAATCCCATAGATTAATTGAAACTCCCTGTATCCCCTGTATCTTAGCAAGATTAGATTTTATATTCCAACCGTAAAGAAAAAGGAAAAGGATCCATAGTGTCCATTTCCAGCTTAGAAATTCTTGTCCAATCTCTTTTAACTTGATCATATTAAATCATCCAGTAAATCAAATTTTTTTCTTATGTATAGAAATAAACATAAACATAAACAACACAATCCTATAAACGGAATAACAGCTGTCCAAATTGGTTCTTGTACATAAAAGTATGGGAAGACAGCATGTAAAAGTTGAAATGGTCTACCTAGTAGAAAGTTGCCCACGAAAAAAATTA
>Ga0102589_1002362_pt1 | contig 22162 bp, 20 predicted proteins | sample AraplaMF_Col_mLB_FD_76858 | JGI IMG/M metagenome (GOLD analysis project Ga0102589, IMG submission 76858) | Arabidopsis root microbial communities from the University of North Carolina, USA - plate scrape MF_Col_mLB | ecosystem: Host-associated > Plants > Roots > Endosphere | place: USA... | reverse complement strand
CAATTTTATGAGTTTCGAGAAGTACTTGTAAAACATCCTTTATTTAAACATTTTAGGGGTGAGGCCAAACAAAATGGACGCGTAATCTATACTTATCAAGAAGTTGCAAGAAGCTAATTTGTCGAACATTGTCGTAAGTTAATGCTGTAAGAAATGAAATATAAATGTATAATAATGGTATGATTATTTGTGTGTGGAGGGTTGTATGAATGGTCAATCTACTCTTGAAACAAATGGAGCAAACTCGTGAGATGATGATTCGCTCTGGTGTAGAGAACGGATTACAAAATGCAAAAACCATTCAACTGAGTCGCAGATTAGATCAGTTAATGAATACTTATTATAGACAGACGGCAATTGAAGAAGAAGATCAAGAAGATTGAAAGAATGTTCCAGTATTCAATGTGAAACTTTTTAAATAAAATGTTTAAAAAGCATTTGTTGGGGAATACTTATTATGAACACAGCAACATTCTCATTTCCCCCTTTAGAGCAGTGATACCCCATCACCTGCTCTCTTTTTTTTATCTTTATTAAGGCAAAATTGATTTACTGGTATATATGCAGTACATAAGTCTTTTAGTACAAGTTAATAAGAAGAGTTTGAATTATCGCACTTACTCAACTACACTAAAAGATAAAAAAAGTGCTATTGGTTAATAATAATGGATCGATAGGCTTGATACAAAGGAGTATGTACATATGGGAAAAGAGAGTATTGCATTTATCGGCACTGGCGTTATGGGCGCTAGTATTATCAAGCATTTATTAAAAAATGGTCATGAGGTAACAGTTTATACACGCACACAGGCGAAAGCGGAGCCGCTTTTGGCGTTAGGTGCAACTTGGGCAAGTACGCCAGCAGAAGCATTTAAAAATAAGGGAATTGCCTTTACAATGGTTGGATATCCTGCAGATGTAGAGGAAGTTTATTTTGGAGATAACGGTTTATTTCAAACAGCTGAATCAGGCAACATCGTCATTGATATGACCACTTCCGAGCCAACATTGGCAAAGAAAATTTTTGAGCATGCCCAAAAGCTTGGAGTAGAAGCGCTAGATGCACCTGTTTCTGGTGGAGATGTCGGTGCCCAAAATGGGACATTATCAATTATGGTTGGAGGTAGCCAAGCTACATTTAATAACGTTTTATCAGTCATGAAACATTTTGGTGAAAATATTGTTTATCAAGGCGAAGCTGGTGCAGGACAGCATGCTAAAATGTGCAACCAGATAGTCATTGCTTCCGGAATGATTGGTGTGTGTGAGTCACTTGCTTACGGATTAAAGGCTGGACTTGATTTGCCAACAGTATTGCAATCCATTTCGTCTGGTGCAGCAGGCTCTTGGTCGTTAAGTAACTTAGCGCCCCGTATGATCAAAGAAGATTTCGCACCAGGTTTTTATATAAAGCATTTTGTAAAAGATATGAAAATTGCATTAGACGAATCTAAAAAAATGGGGATTACATTACCAGGTCTAGCACTTGCTTTTGATATGTATGAGAAGCTAATAGAAGAGGGCTACGGTGAAAATGGTACACAAGCACTTTTAAAGGCTTATCAATAAATTTCTATTTAATTGTGAGATTTCATAATAGAAAAACTCTGACTATAGAAAACCGAAGAATTTTAATTTTAGAAAACCCGAAGCATCATCTTTTGGAAGGATGATACTTCGGGTTTTCATATATATATAGCAGCTCACGAACTTACAGAAAATAGCCTGTTTGTTGATTAGAAAAATAAAGGCTTATTATTAGCTAATATGTTGATATTTGCTAGCGTAAACCCAAACTGATTGTAGCGGAAGGTTACTCGAGTGCTCCTGGCGCTTCGCTATTGTCGCAGAGAAAAGCTTCCCCCGGGAAAAGCGAGACATACGAGATCCTACCCGAAGCGGGTCGACGCTCGCCCGCAGGAAAGTAAGTAGCCCGTAGCGGAAATCAGTCTTTTCTATTTAATTCAAGCGGATGAAATATTTAATCAACACACTTGAGAAAAACTACGGAAGCATTACTCTTTATTGAAAAGTTTTGCGTCTAAAGAAAAACTAGATGCCCCTGCAAGTGCAAAGTATAAAGCGATTGCAGCTAAAGCTATATCTAATTCATATCCAGCTAAGCCGTTTTCGCCGATAAATCCAACACTAAGCTTCGCCGTAAAAATGGCAACAATCATTGTCACTGTCAATAATGCGCCAATAAGTCTTGTGCCTAACCCTAGAATAATTGCAATACCACCGACTAGTTCTATAATGGCAACAATATAAGCCATAAAGCCTGGAATACCAATGGCATCAAAATAATCAGCTGTTAAGCCAATACCACCTTGGAATTTTTGATATCCGTGAGCTGCAAAGATAAAGCCAAGCACTACACGTAAAATAGTTGAACCAAGATTTTGCATAGTTTAATAAACTCCTTTTGTTTTTTACTTACATTTCGTAACTTAGTTTATTTTTAAAAACAACTTTTGTCAAGTAACTAAATTTTATTTTTGAAACTGATTCTCGAAAAAAATGATATACTCTTATATAAGAACGAAGTACTTAGGAGGCAGGTAAATTGGATCAAAAAAAAATTTGTCCACGATTTGAAAAGGCGCTAAAAATATTAAATCATAGCTGGAACACCCTGCTTATATATCAGTTATTAGAAGGTCCTCAACGATACTCAACAATTAAAAATCAGGTGGGTATTAGCAGTCGCGTGTTAACGGAGAGATTAAAAGAATTAGAGATTGAGAACATTGTGAAACGCACTGTTATTCCATCGACACCAGTAGTGATTGAATACGAGCTAACAGAAAAAGGACATGCACTTGCGCCGATCCTAAAAGCAATTGAACAATGGTCTTCTATGTGGGTGAATATAGAAGAATAGTAAAAAAGATATCCAAGCGAGGGGGCTTGGATATCTTTTTTATTGTAAATAGTGTTAATTTTCTTTAAATAAAAGGTATTTTTTATTACATGGGGGAATTTATTTAATATTATAGAGAATGGGGAGGAGGGTTTTATGAAGAGGAATTCAGTAATAGACGGACAGCATCGAAGTCAACTAGCTCTTTATTTATCATTGCCAATTTTATCGTGGGCATTTTATGATTTTGCGAATACAATATTTTCTTCAAATATTAATACTATATTTTTCCCGTTTTATATGGACGAAATTTTAGGGACGAATGAGGTAATGCAGCAGGTGGCAAGCACGTTTATTTCCTATGCGAATGCTATTGCTAGCTTCTTCCTTGTCGTTTTTTCGCCACTCTTTGGTGTATGGATTGATAATACGGGCTATAAAAAGAGATTTATAGTGTGGTTTGCATCTATCTCCATCTTCTTCACCTTTATGATGGGTGTTTTTGCGAATTTACAAACGACAACAAATTATTCAGGTGTGCCACTTAGTTTATTTTTAGTTGTAGTTAGTTTTATCGTTGCAAAATTTTTCTTTAATTCAAGTCTAGTGTTCTATGATTCAATGATGAGTGATTTAGGGACAAAAGAAGAAATGCCCCTTATTTCTGGCTATGGGGTTGCGATTGGTTATCTTGGTACAATTCTTGGACTACTTGTTTATTTGTATGTAGGAAACAGTGGATTCCATCGAGCATTTATTCCAACTGCAATTTTATATTTGTTATTTTCTTTGCCCTTATTTTTTATTAATAAAGATACACCAATTCCAAGGTCTCAGCGCAAGCCTGTTAAATTTCTAGATGGCTATAAGGAAATTGTTCAAACCTTTAAAGACATGAAGCAATATAAAACTATTTTCACCTTTATGATTGCTTATTTCTTTTTAAATGATGCCATTGCAACAACCATTGCAATGATGGCCGTATATGCAACAACGATTGTCGGGTTTACGTCAGGGCAATTTATCGTGCTTTATTTAGTGTCTACCGTTTCAACGATTATTGGCTCTTTTGCATTTGGTTATATTACAAAAGCCATTGGAGCTAAACGTGCAATTACCGTGGTGGCGCTATTAATGATTGTTGCTTTAACATTTGCCGTCTTTGCGACAGAGCAATGGATGTTCTGGCTTGCAGGTAGTATGTTTGGCGTATCACTAGGATCCATGTGGGTAACATCGAGAACATATATTATTGAATTGTCTCCAGAAGAAAAACGAGGTCAGTTTTTTGGCCTATTTGCATTTTCGGGTAAAGTGTCCTCAATTATTGGGCCAGCAGTCTACGGAACAGTCACATTATGGATGAAAGATTACGGAACGCTAGCAAGTCGTGTTGCTTTATCAACATTAATTGTGATGACGATTATTGGCCTATTGGTGCATCTAAAAGTTAATAGCTCAAAAGTTAGAGATGACATTTGAAAAAACGTATGCCTATATTTTCGTTCAGTTAAGACTCCCACCTCTGAAGGCGGTGAGATGAATGCTGATGTGGTTATCTTTCAATAAATATCTAAACACCTACTGAATAAAAATAAAGCATCTGAACGCAATGCCAAGGCGAAAATGATAAGAGTTGATTGGAGTCGCCCAGTCGGAACGGAAATCAACAACACGTTATGATAGAGCTATGTTCATGATAAAATTGGAAAAAAGCAAGTAGGAGAAATGTATTGCCTATGATACAATTGAATTATAAATAGAAGTTAAAGAGAAAGGAGCGGGGTAGCTTTGGAACATAAAGGTATATTATTAGAAAGTGGCACAAATGAGCTAGAAATTGTTGAATTTGAAGTAGCGAACAATAAATTTGGTATTAACGTTATTAAAGTAAAGGAAATTATTCAACCAATTCCAGTAACATTTATTCCACACGCGCACCCGCATGTAGAAGGGATTATTCAATTACGAGGAGAGGTTTTACCAGTAGTTGATATGCTCCGAGTATTAGGTATTCAAAATGCAGAGCGTAGTCCTCAGCAAAAATATATTGTAGCTGAGTTTAATAAACAGCGCGTAGTATTCCATGTAGATAATGTAACGCAGATCCACCGTATTTCATGGGATCAAATCGAGAAACCTTCTGATATGTATCAAGGGGGAACATCACAAGTAATAGGTGTTATTAAGCAAAATGAACAGATGATTTTATTGCTCGATTTCGAAAGAATTATGGTGGATATAAATCCAGATTCGGGTATTAGTGTAGAGTCCGTTAAAAAGCTCGGTAAACGTGATCGCTCTGAAAAACGAATTTTAATAGCTGAAGATTCACCATTACTACGTAAGCTCTTATTCGATACTATGAAAGAAGCAGGTTATGACAATGTTGAATTCTTTGAAAACGGCCGTGATGCTTATGAATACCTCGAAACTATCGTCAAGGGTGGTAGCGAAGTAGCCGAGCATATTCAATTAGTTGTGACGGACATTGAAATGCCACAAATGGATGGGCATCATTTAACACGTAAAATAAAGGAGCACCCAGACCTCCAAAAGCTGCCTGTTATTATTTTCTCAAGCTTAATTACGGATGATCTTCGTCATAAAGGTGACCAAGTAGGTGCAGAGGATCAAATTAGTAAGCCTGAAATTGCGGAGCTTATTTTACGAATAGACCAACTTATCTTATAAAATTTAGTTTTATCAGGGTTGATATAGTTTGGAAAGTAACTTAAACCCGCAATCATCTCACCACTATAGAGGTGGGAGACTTCTGTATTGTACCTGTCGCTACGCTTTCGGTACAAAAAACATCTGTAGCTGACGCTTTGCTTTCGCTACAAAAGACATTTGTACCTGTCGCTACGCTTTCGGTCAAAAGACATCTGCTGAAAGAAGTTAAAGAAAGTCGGATGCCTCTTTTAGGCTCCGGCTTTTTTGTATAGATAAATGATACTAGGAACAAAATAATAAGGGCCAATTTGTTGGGTATTTATTAAACTTGACTTGAAAGTGAGTATTCTAACACTTCTATCTGAAAAAATGGGAAGCGCTAAGAGCCCGCGGGTTTGTAAGACAAAGCAATCAGTAAATACTATGAATGTACGCGTTAAGGAAGTGATAATTTGAATGAATTAAAAACTGCTATCATCGATATAGGCTCAAACACCATTCGATTAGTATTGTATCAATACGATAAGGAAGAGGGACTTAATGAGATTGGAAATATTAAAACGGTTGCACGTTTACGTACATATTTACTGCCCTCTGGTGAAATGTCCGAAGAAGGTATACAAGTATTAACAGAAACATTATTGACTTTTAAAGCAATGCTCGATGATTTTGAAGTGACTGATGTTAAAGCTGCTGCAACAGCTGCTATCCGTCAGGCAACAAATAGAGCAGAAATTATTACTTTAATGAAAAAACGGACAGGCATTCATATAGAGCTTTTATCTGAAGAAGAAGAGGCATATTATGGCTTTGTTGCTGTAGCTCATTCAGTAGGCACGAAGTCCGCTGTAACTATCGATATTGGTGGTGGTAGTACAGAAATAACTCTTTTTGAAAATAAAGAACTACAGAAGTCTTATAGTTTTCCTTTTGGTACAGTTTCTTTAAAACAACGTTTTGTAAAGGGCGAGATTATGAATGGAAGTGAAAAAAAGGAACTCATTGCTTCCGTTAAAGAACAGTTCAAATCACTTCCGTGGATTCAGGATATCGGATTACCTATTATCGCAATTGGTGGTAGTGCTCGAAATATTGCCCAAATTCATCAGCAAAAACATGCATATCCAATAGCAAGTGTACATGGCTACGAAATGACTAAGGGAAATTTAGATGAGCTCAGTCTGTTTTTAGGTAATTTAAGCTTTAATGAATTGAAACAGTTAGATGGGCTTTCGGCAGATCGTGCGGATATCATCGCTCCGGCACTAGAGGTTTTCAATGTGTTAATGGAGGTTGTCGGCAGTAAATTGTTCCAGATAACAAAAAAGGGTTTGCGAGAAGGACTCATTATACAGCGTATTTTGCAAACAGATAAAAGTGCGTTTGATAAGAACAATGTGTTTGAGAGAAACGCTAAAAGATTGGCTCGTCAGTATGGTCGAACTGAAAAAGAAGTGGACTATTTGACGCGTTTAACGGATCAATTGTACCGTGAATGCTGTCACTTTGGTTATTTACAACATAATCCAAGAGATTTGGAATTATTGGCGAAAGCAGCAAAGGTTTTTAATATAGGGGAGTATATTGAGCTAAGTTCGGCGAGCCAGCATACCTTTTATTTAATTGCGAACCAATCTATCGATGGGCTAAATCATAAGGAACGTTTGAAATTAGCACTCTTAGCCTCATATAAAAATAAAGATTATTATCAGCGATTCGTAGCTCCTTTTACAGAATGGATGAGTCGTGAGGAATATCGTAAAATACGAGACTTTGGCGCACTTTTAAAATTTGTCTATGCGTTAAATGTATCTAAAAGAAAGATTGTACGTACCATTAAAATGCAAACAAAAGAGGATTATGTTCAACTTAACATCTTTGTGAAACACAATGCGGCCGCTGAAAAATATCAAGCAAATCGACATAAAAAACATCTAGAACGCGCACTAAAAATACCTATAAAAATAAACTTTATTGAAGAAGGGTTGAACAATTATGACCACTGAAGTTACGAAGAATCAGTTAAGTGAAGGGGATTTAACAGAAACACAAAGTCGTTTACTAGAGGAAATCGCTAAGCCACAATACTATAATAATCGTGAATTAAGCTGGCTGGCCTTCAATGAGCGAGTTTTAGAGGAAGCAGAGGATGTCAATAATCCTCTGCTAGAACGATTGAAGTTTTTAGCAATATTTAGCTCGAATCTAGATGAATTTTTTATGGTGCGTGTTGCAGGTCTACAGGATCAGGTACGTGCAGGTTTCCATAAGCCTGAGAATAAGTCAGGCTTAACACCAAAAGAACAATTAGCGAAAATTGCAGAGCGAACTCAGGCATTAGTGCGCCGACAAACTGAAGTTTATAGACATTTAATATATGATTTATTACCACAACATAATGTACATATTGCAGACATGAAAGACTTAAATAGTACACAGAAAGCATTCGTCAATGAAATGTTTGCAGAAACCATCTTCCCTGTTTTAACACCTGTAGCTGTAGATGCATATCGTCCTTTTCCAACTTTGCTAGGTAAAACTTTAAATTTACTTGTTTTAATAGAGCAAGATGAAGCAGACTTAGAAAATCGTGAAAAGGTAGCGATCGTACAAGTTCCGTCAGTTTTAGATCGTTATATTAAAGTACCATCAGCTGACGGAGAGACAGTAATTGTCTTATTAGAAGACGTGATTGTAGCGCATATCGAAAAGCTCTTTTATGGTTACAGTGTCAAATCAGCACAGGCTTTCCGTTTGACACGTAATGCGGATTTAACGATTCATGAGGAAGGTGCAAGGGATTTACTTGTAGAAATAGAAAAAGAGCTGAAAAAACGCAAATGGGGTGTAGGCAGCCGTCTAGAAGTTCGTGAGGGCGAGATGAGCGAGGAAGTTCTTACATACTTACTTGATGAATTTGAAATTGAAGAAACAGATGTCTTTCATATAGATGGGCCGCTAGATTTAACATTTATGTTCTCATTTGTAAAAGGAATATCTGTTGGTCGAGAACATTTAGAATATGAAAGTTTTATTCCACAGCCACCTTTAGATTTGCAATCGGATGAAAATATTTTTGAAAAAGCTCTGCAACAAGATATCTTTTTCCATCACCCATATGAGTCGTTTGCGCCGATTGTAGATTTTATCTCGGAAGCGGCTGTTAATCCGAACGTTTTAGCAATCAAACAAACGTTATATCGTGTTAGTGGTAATTCACCCATCATACAAGCATTAAAGCTCGCGGCGGAAAATGGGAAACAGGTAACAGTGTTAGTTGAATTGAAGGCACGTTTTGATGAAGAAAATAATGTGCATTGGGCAAAGCAACTTGAGCAAGCTGGCTGCCTAGTCATTTACGGTATGAATAACTTAAAAACACACTCGAAAATAACGCTTGTTGTAAGCCGTCGCAATGGAAAAATTGAACGTTTTGTACATCTTGGAACAGGGAATTATAATGATGCAACTGCAAAGATCTATACAGACATGGGTATAATAACGACAGACAAGGAATTTGGCATTGATGCTACTAACTTCTTTAACTATTTAAGCGGTTATACAGAAAAGCCAACTTTTAATCATTTAGTCGTAGCACCATTCGATATTCGAGATGAATTTATCCAATTAATGGATGAAGAAATTGCTTGTCATAAGAAGCATGGGAATGGTTTTATTCGAGCTAAAATGAATTCCCTAACGGACAAAGACTTAATGATGAAGCTGTATGAGGCGTCCATTGCAGGTGTGAAAGTAGAGCTTATCATTCGTGGTATTTGTTGTATAAGACCAGGAATCCCTGGAATTAGTGAAAACATAACAGTAACTAGTATTGTTGGTCGTTTCCTTGAGCATTCTCGTATTTATTGGTTCCATCATAATGGTGAAAATAAAGTATACCTATCTTCTGCAGATATGATGACTCGTAATATGATTAAACGAGTAGAAATTTTATTCCCTGTATATGCAAGCGAAGCAAAAGCTCGTATTATTAACATCATGAATACACAACTTGAAGATACGGCAAAAGCTCGTATTCAAGACTCCAATGGAAAATATCATTATAAAGAGTTTGACCGTGGTGAAGATCCGATTAACAGTCAGGAAATTTTCTTAAAGGATGCACTAAAACCTACGCTAGACGAAGAATAAAGCAAACACGCTACTTAGTGAGGGATATAATGAAAAAATATAAAGAGAGTGTAGCGCAATTTGCGGACTATCAATTCATACAACTCAACCCATTCGATGCTGTCGTATGTTTGAGAAAAGCTGATACACAAGCGTTTGAAGTTGTTAATTTTAACGAAAAGCTACCGTCATTTATTAAGCTACAAGATGTGAAAGCCACCAACGCAGAACAATTTTTTACGGAGCAATGCTGGCTGCAATTATCGAATATATTACAACAAGAGTTCAATATAGACCAAAGTTTAAAGGAATGTACGGAGCACAAAGTAAAAACATTTGCTGTTCGTGTACAACCCTTAGAAAAATCAGTTATAGCAGTTATTCTACGAGAGAAACAGAATGAAGTAGAACCGTATTTGCAATTTGTGGAACAGCACATAAGTCCGGTATTAACAACTGATTTACAAGGTTGCATTATTCACCAAAACGTTGTTGCCACTTCTCTATTGTCAAAAGAACATCAAAGCTTGATAGGTCAAAATATTTTTTCATTATTAGAGAATAAGTATATTAACGAATTTAAATTACTATTTGCAAAAACTATTGAGGGCTCAGCATTTGGTATGCCAAAATGCATGTTTAAACGTCAATTGCTAAGTAAAGAACCATTTTATTTAAGAACGCATCCAACGTACTTTAATGGTGAAATTATTGGTGTACATTTATTTGTGAAAGATGCCACTTCATTTATGAATGACCATGAGGCCTTTTATTACCTAGCATTAATGGATGAATTAACGGGTATTTGGAATCGCAAGGCTTTTAAGGAGCACTGGCTTCAGCATTTAAATGATAAAAAGCAAAATAAGCAAGTGGCTATTATTTTAGTGGATATTGATCGCTTTAAAAAGTTTAATGAATCCCTTGGTGAAAGTAAGGGTGATGAGCTTATGCGAATGTTTAGTCATAGACTTCGTGAGCTCTGTTACTCTAAATGCTCGCTGTATCGTTATAATAGCGATGAATTTATTTTTGTTCTAAAAGATGCAACCGTCAACAAAATTGAGCATACGGCGAATGCTATTTTAGACGCATTAAAACAGCCATTCATGATTGATGGGCAGGAATATTTTATTAGCGTGTCTATTGGTATCTCACTGAGTCCAGCAGATGGCAAGGATTTAGAAACACTTGTACGTAAAGCAGATAAAGCGTTGTTTTCTGTAAAAGAGCATGGGCGTTCACACTACCGTTACTACCGTGAAGATATGACGACTATTTTTCCGAATGAAGCTCTGATGGAAGCCCATTTACGTCGTGCTATCGAATTTAATGAGCTAAGTATACATTTACAGCCACAAATGGATTTAACGAATAACAGCATCAATAGCTTTGAGGCGTTATTACGATGGAATAATCGGAAATTTGGCTTTGTGTCTCCTGCACAGTTTATACCTATTGCAGAGGCATCAGGCTTAATAATTGAAATAGGTGATTGGATTATTGAAGAGGTGTGTCGCTATCAAAAAGAGTGGCAGATGAAGGGCTATCGACCAGTACGTATTGCCATCAATATATCACCAAAACAATTTAGAAAAGAAAACTTTGCTCGGAAAATTAAAACTGCCTTGAAAAAATATAATGTGCCACCTGAATTATTAGAGGTGGAAATTACCGAAAGCTCCATGACTAATGTCCATGAAACATTTTCAATTTTAACCGAACTGAAGCAACTAGGTGTTTATGTTTCAGTTGATGATTTTGGAACTGGTTATTCATCTTTAAGCTATTTAAAGCGTTATCCGATAGACATTATAAAAATTGATCAATCATTTATAGCTGATATTACGAAAGATGATAAAAATGAGGCAATTATTAAGGCCATTATTTCAATGTCCCATAATTTGGGGTTAGAGGTCATCGCTGAAGGGATCGAGGAACCATCACAAGTTGATTTCCTAAAACGTCATTATTGCCAAAAAGGCCAAGGCTTTTTATATAACAAGCCATTACCTGTAGAAACCATTGTTAATAAATATTTTGTTAGCTAATGAAAACAAAAAAAGTAGCACTTCATCATAGATTGGATGGAGTGCTACTTTTTTTACAATTTAGAGGAAATCTTAGCAAAACGAAGTATAACCAAAAAGGACATAACCGGACCACTTTTTAGGCAAGCCGATCAAAAAAGGGCATAACGGATTATATCTTCGGTCAACCCGAATGAACAGAGATACAACCGGATTATATCCTTTTAAAAATTAGCTATTTATTTTTTACTTTTAATCCATCTAACACAATAGCTGTAAATTGCGCCATTTCCGCTGATAAATCGAAGTCTTCATTATGAATTAACCAATCATAAACATTCGCACGCATACAACGTTGAATAATTACTTGAATTTGACTAACCTCTAAATCATGACGAAACTCTCCAAGTTGAATACCTTCTTCGATGTAAGTGTTCATAATTTGGAAAATCATTCTTTGTGGATTTATTAAATAATGATCTTGTTCAACTTGATTTGTCATCGCAGCAGTATACACCGTTCGTAATAAATCTTTTCCAACAACATTTGTTAAATACTTCATTTGTTCTTGATATAGCAATAAAATTTTTTCACTTGCGGGCAATGTACGATCAATATTTTTTTCCACAGAGCCATAAAAACTATCTAGCTCCTTAAATTTTTCTAAAATAACATCGTACTTGGATGGGAAATGGGTGTAAAACGTTCCCTTTGATACATTACATGCTTTAGTAATTTGCTCAACAGATACATGCTCGAATCCATATTTATTAAATAAATCTAATGAAACTTTGAGTAATTTTTCACGTGTTTCTAAGGCCTTTTTTTGACGGCTCGTCAATGAATTCATATTGGACAATCCCTTCGAGTTAACGTATTCTAACATATTTTTTATGAAAAATATTCTGAAAATATAAAATTTTTTGATTGACGTATAGGATTTATTTTTATTATCATTTAATTGACCGCGGTCAATGACTATGGTCAATTAAAGGATTGTGTTATTAATGTTACGATAAAAGAGTAGAGTTTGGCTAGTGTTCATTGGATTTTCAAGGAACGGGGGAGGTCAATAATGACAGAGAAATTAGGTTTTATCGGCTTAGGCAATATGGGGTTACCGATGTCAGTAAATTTATTAAAGGCTGGCTATAAGGTTTTTGGCTTTGATACTAATTCACAAGCAATGGAGCAATTTAAAAAAGAAGGTGGAGTTGGACTTGCGACAGCCAAGGAAGTTGCTGAGCAAAGTGATATTATCATGACGAGCTTGCCGACACCACAAGTAGTGGAACAAGTATATAGATCTGAACAGGGTATAATGCATCATGCTAAAAAAGGGAGTTTATTAATAGACTTTAGTACGGTAAATCCTGAATTGAATGAATCCTTACATAAGGAAGCACAATCAATGGGGTTACGTTATCTTGGGGCGCCTGTTAGTGGAGGTGTTATAGGTGCTGTTAATGCAACACTTACGATAATGGTTGGTGGTGAAGAGGATGATTATCAAAGTGGATCAGGAATATTCCGAATAGTAGGAAAAAACATTTATCATCTTGGTACGTCATCAAGTGTAGGTACACGAATAAAATTACTCAATAATTTAATGATTGGATTCTATACAGAGGCAGTCGCTGAAACAATCGTACTTGGTGAAAAGATGGGTATCCATGCAGATACGCTGTATGAAGTATTAAGTAATAGTTATGGTCAAAGCCGTATTTATGAACGAAATTTTTTAGAATACATGAAAAACGACAACTATCAGCCAGGTTTTTCTACAAATCTATTATTAAAAGATTTGAAGCTAGCAAAAAATATGGCAGAAGAAGCAGGGGTACCACTTCGAATCGGGAATAAATTAGTGGATCTTTATAGTGATATATCTCAGCAAGGATATGGAGAAAATGATATGTCTGCGGCTTATTTAAGTTTAAAAGAAGAATGTAAAATTGAACAATTTTAAAGGAGGACAATAAATATGACAACAGCACATGAGGTTAAAACATTAACACATTTCATTGGTGGGGAACTAATTGAAGGAAAAAGTAGTCGCTTTGGTTCTGTATACAATCCAACGACGGGTGAGGTGATTGCCAAGGTGCCACTAGCAACTGTAGAAGAAACTCGGGAGGCAATCGATAAGGCACAGGCAGCATTTCCACAATGGAGAGATACGTCAGTAGCTAAACGTGCTGAGATTGTATTAAAGTTCCGTAATCTTATTACTGAAAATATGGAGGAGCTTTTAAAAATCATTTGTACAGAAAGCGGTAAAACCATTGAGGATGCGAAAGGCGAAGTTACACGTGGTTTGGAGTCTGTTGACTTAGCTATCAATGCACCTCATTTAATGAAGGGGGAGTATTCAGTCAATGTTGGCGGTGACATTAATGCTTACTCTGCAAAATATCCATTAGGTGTTGTAGCGGCTATTTCACCATTTAACTTCCCGATTATGGTGCCTTTAGCGCAAACGAGTATGGCAATTGCTGTCGGTAATGCAGTTATTTTAAAAGCTTCCGAACGTGTTCCTATGACTGCCTTATATGTTAGCGAGCTTTGGAAAAAAGCTGGTTTACCAGATGGCATTTGGACGGTTGTAAACGGAGATAAAGATGCAGTTAATGAACTATTAGAAAACCCAAGTGTGCAAGCAATTTCTTTTGTTGGATCGACACCAGTTGCCAAATATATTTATGAGACAGGCTCGAAATATGGTAAACGTGTCACAGCCCTTGGTGGAGGGAAAAACAATATGGTTGTTATGCCAGATGCAGATCTTGACCAGGTAGCAAATGCATTTATCGGAGCAGCTTATGGAGCAGCATCTCAACGTTGTATGGCAATTTCTACGATTATGCCTGTTGGAAAGGATACTGCAGATCGTCTCGTTGAAATCTTAAAGGAAAAAATCGCTAACTTGAAGATTGGTTCATATACAGATCCAGAGACAGATTTTGGTCCTGTCATTTCTCAGCAATCGAAGGAAGCGATTATTGCTGCTATCAATCGAGGAGAGTCTGAAGGTGCAACCGTAATTTGTGATGGTCGCGAACTTGATATTGTCAAAGAATCTAAAGGATTCTTTGTAGGGCCTACATTACTAGATAACGTAAAACCAGGCATGGAAATTTATGAACAAGAAATTTTCGGCCCGGCTCGAAATGTTGTACGTGTTGATTCATTGGATGAAGCCATCCAACTTATTAATAAGCATGAGCTCGGAAATGGGGTAACAATCTTTACGAATGACGGTTTAGCAGCTCGTAAATTTACAACAGAAATCGATGTTGGGATGGTTGGCGTAAATGTACCAATTCCTATTCCGGTAGGCTACCATAACTTTGCTGGATTTAAAGGTTCTCGTTTTGGAGAGGGGCATATGTTTGGTCCAGATCAGGCACGCTTCTTTACCAAAACAAAAACAATATCGGAGCGTTGGATGGCAGGTCAAGCATCGACGGCATCTACGTTTGCATTCCCAAGTAATAACGACTAGTTCATATGAAGAGCTGTATTCTTTTACAGCTCTTTCTTTCTAAATGAATAAGAGGGGGATTTGGATGTTAGAATACATTGGGCTTTTTGGTAGTTTAGCTTTACTTGTGTATTTAACAATGAGGGGCGTAAATTTACTGATTTCAGCACCATTGACTGCATTGATAGCGGCGTTAACGAATGGTCTAGCATTTTTTCCACAAACAGCTGATGAGAATCAAGCTAACTTCTTAACAAGTTATATGGATGGGTTCACTGGATTCGTTGGTTCTTGGTATTTAATGTTCATGGCAGGAGCCATTTTCGGAAAGGTAATGGAAGATACGGGAGCAGCTGATAGTGTTTCTAAATGGATTGTAGAAAAAATTGGAGTGAAATATGCAGCCTATGCAGTAGTAGCTGCAGCAGCAGTACTAACGTATGGTGGTGTCTCAGTGTTTATCGTAGCCTTTTCTGTATACCCAATGGCTATCAGTTTATTCAAGCAAGCTGATTTCCCTCGTCGCTTTATTCCTGCTGCACTTGGCTTAGGTTCTGTAACCTTTACGATGACCTCAGCAGGTTCACCGGAAATTCAAAACTGGATTCCTATTCCGTACCTTGGTACAACGCCATATGCTGGATGGGTAGTAAGTTTAATTGTGGCAATTTTTATGGCTACTTGTGGATCACTATGGCTAAATTGGATGATCAAACGTGCAGTAAAAAAAGGAGAGATATTTATCGCTCGATCTACTGATCCAGTTGTTGACGAATCTCGTAAACTTCCAAGTCCAATTTTAAGTATCGTACCACTAGTAGTAGTTTTAGGCATTTCCTTTGTGTTCCACGAATCTCTAGGAACTTCAGCCTTAATTGTAGCATTAACAAGCGGATGTATTATGGCTTATCTTGTGAGCTATAAATATTCCAAGTCTGTCGGTGCGACACTAACAGCTGGTGCTATGGGGGCCATTGTAGCTATCGCTAATACGGCAGCTGTAGTTGGTTTCGGAGGTGTGGTGAAAGCTACACCATCATTTTTAGCAACTGTTGACGTTATGACTAATATTCCTGGAAGTCCGTTAATTGGCGGTGCGTTAGCCATCGCTGTAATAGCAGGTTTAACAGGCTCGGCTTCGGGCGGTCAAACAATTGCATTGCCTTTACTTGCTCCACACTATATTGACATGGGAGTTGATACGGAGGCATTGCACCGTACAATTGCGATTGCATCAGGTTCTCTCGATTCATTGCCACACGGTGGTTATGTAGTAACAACCATCAATTCGGTATGTAATGAAAAGCATAAAGATGCTTATATGCCATTTGGTGCTTTAACCGTCATTATACCTATCATAGGTACATTGATCGCTATCATATTATTCTCACTTGGAATGTAGGAGGGTATTGCGTGAAAGATAAAACAGTTTTTATAACTGGAGCAGCCCGTGGTATCGGGTTATCCATGGCACTAGCGTTTGCTGAGCAGGGAGCGAATGTAGTAATAACAGATATTAATGAACAGCTTTTAGCGGAGGCAATTAAACACAATCCGCAATTAACTGCATACACATGTGATGTTGCGAATGAACAGGCAATATGTGATGCGATTGACTTTACTGTTGAAAAGTTTAAGACAATAGATATTTTAATCAACAACGCAGGGTTTCAGCATGTTTCTCTTATAGAGGATTTCGCGACAGAAATCTTCGAATCCATGCAAAAAGTGATGCTTGTTGCACCTTTTATAGCAATAAAATATGTCTTACCACATATGAAGAAAAATAAGTTCGGACGCATTATTAATATGGCTTCTATTAATGGAGTTATTGGGTTTGCTGGTAAGGCCGGATACAATGCAGCCAAACATGGACTTGTCGGACTAACGAAAGTGGCGGCACTAGAGGTTGCAACTGAGGGGATAACAGTTAATGCGATTTGTCCAGGGTATGTCGACACAGAATTAGTACGTAATCAGTTTACGGATTTGGCAAAGACAAGAGGCATTCAAGTAGAGGAAGTGCTCGAGCAGGTGCTTTATCCACTCGTTCCTCAAAAACGCTTACTAGATGTATCAGAAATTACAGGACTTACGCTTTATTTAGCTAGTGATATGGCAAAGGGTATAACAGGTCAAGCAATAATTTTGGATGGTGGTTATACAGCACAATAGCTTAGGGGGATTAGATATGATTCAAACAAAAACAATCTATACGGTTCATTCGCCAGGAACGATCGTTTATGGACGAGATTCTTTTGAAGAAGTAGGCGTATATGCAAAAAAATTGGGGACTAAGGCTCTTATCATTAGTGATCCAATAATGGATAGCTTAGGCTTTGTTAATCAATGTAGCGCTTTATTAAGAGCTAGTGGATTGGAAGCGGTTTCATATTTAGGTGTAACAACGGAACCAGTAGATACGTATGTAGCAGAGGGACTTCATATTTTACAATCTGAGGGTTGCGATATTATTATTTCCGTCGGTGGCGGAAGCTGTATCGATACAGGAAAAGCAATCGCAGTAGTTGCAACGAATGATGGCTATATTGGCGATTATATGAAAATGGCAAAAATTGCAGAGCAAGCACCGATTCCACATATCGCAATACCGACAACAGCAGGAACTGGTTCAGAAGCAACCGACGCAACCGTCATTACTAATACGAAAAATGATGTAAAAATGATGATTAAGCAGCCCGCATTTATGCCGAACATCGCTATTGTAGATCCGATTTTAACGGTTACATCTCCACCCTCTATCACTGCCGCGACTGGTATCGATGCATTAAGTCATGCCATCGAAAGTTATTTATCTCGTTTAGCACATCCTTACTCGAATGTACTTGCACTATCAGCCATGGAGTTAATCGTTAATAATATTTTAAAAGTTTATGAGCAAGGTAATGATATTGAAGCTCGGGAAGCGATGTCGCTAGGTTCAATGCAAGCAGGTCTTTCATTCTCAAATGCTTCTGTCGCATTAGTACATGGCATGTCTCGTCCAATAGGAGCGCTATTCCATGTGCCACATGGTATTTCAAATGCCATGCTCCTGCCAGCGGTCTTAGAATTTTCAAAGGATGCTTGTGTCGGTCGGCTAGCGGATTTAGGTAAATTTTTTAATAAAGATAATGTGCAGTTATCTCAAGAGGAGCTTGCCGATTTAGCTATAGTTTCGATTAAGGACATGTGCAAGAAGATGGAGATAGGGAATTTAAAACAATGGGGAATTGATGAACAAGCCTTTTATGCAGCTATTCCAAAAATGACAGCTGATGCAATTACCAGCGGTAGCCCTGGAAATAATCCTAAGGTTCCAACTCAGGAAGAGCTAATTGAGCTTTATAAAATTGCTTATCATTATGAGTTTTAGGAATTCGAAAAGAAACTGTCTAAAATAGAGATACAAATTATATGTAATTTGTATCTCTATTTTTATTCTATTGGAAAAATATATAAATTATTCAATGGGTGTGTTATGATTTTGAAAATTCGAACAAAGGAGTGGGGATTAATGGAGGAATGTTTTATTTGCAATAAACATGCCGGCAACATACAAGCTTCAGGGGTCATGATTTATGAAGACGAATATGTTTATGTTGGGCATATAGATAGTGATGGAGCGCCCAATTATTTAGGTCATATCATGATAGATTTAAAGAGACATGCCCCTACTCTCGGAGATATGACTATAGAAGAGGCACAAGCATTTGGTGTTATTATGGCTAGAGTTAGTAAGGCAATAATGGAGTGTGAAAAGGCAGAGCATATCTATGCATTGGTCTCTGGAAACTCAGTGCCACATTTGCATATGCATTTAGTTCCCCGATATCCTAATACCCCCAAACAGTATTGGGGACCAAATGATGTTTATGATTGGGAAGATGCTCCGATGGGTGACAATAGCGAAGTTGTTAAAGTTTGTACACGTATTAGATCATATCTGGAGAATAATGCAGATGAGTGATTCTATAGAAGATTTTAGTTGGATAGGTAGCCAAGATGACTTCGTAGATCATCCAAATGTTTATCAAATTAAACATGTTATTGTTGGACGATATGGTGGAAACTCCGATGCAGGACAATATAAAAACGAAGATGGTTGTTTAGTATGGCTCGATGAAAAGCAAGATTGGGAATTTTCCGTAATACTGGATGCTCACAATACATCTGAGAGTGCTCAAATAATTATCGAGCAATTTTTTTATTATAAAGATGAAATTAAATATTTATTATCATTACCGACAAACTATCAAACCTTTAAAAGGCTTGAGGAGAAGATTTTAACTTTATTTCAATCTAAAGAGTTCTTGTCTAGTTGCAGGAATATTACTGGAGAAACTGCCTGTTTAATTGTCGTAAGAAAAGATAAATATGTATGGTGGTTTTCAGTTGGAGACTGTGTTCTTTTTTTATTTCATCAAGAATTGGCTGCATTAGGTCAGTTTCAATTAAATCAAAGGCAATTTTATGAATGGATAGGACAAGTCAATACTTTTGAACAGGACGTCCCTTGCTATAGTGTTGGAATTAAAGAACTAAGAAAAGGAGAAAATCGCCTTTTCCTTACCACAGATGGCTTGCTTGAATGTCCTCATGAACCATACTCTAACCCTATTAACATTTATAATTCCTTCTTCAACGCTGAGGATCAACAGAGCATCTGGTCAATGTTAAAGAATATCAAAAAAAATGGTGTCAGAGATAGCACCACCATAATTTTTTGGAAAGTTAATATTGCAAAGGAAGCCACTAGAGCAAGTAATCAATAAGCAAGTCTTTAATCCCCGCGCGGGACGGTGGAATACCCGCGGAAGTGAAGCGAATCCCCGCGCGTACCATGGAAATACCCGTGCACGCCATTGATTTACCCGAGAAAGTAAAGTGAATACCCCTTAAACTTAAGAATCACCGCTAGTAGAACTACTTCCTATCGTTTTGCAGAATTAATATGACATATACGAGAAAATATAGTAATATTTTATATGAATCATCATTCATTTTTTGAAGGGGGAAATCGTATGTTGCAGGGGAAAACAATTATTATTACTGGCGGATCAAATGGAATGGGGCTTTATATGGCAAAGCAATTCGTTGCGGAAGGGGCAAATGTTGTTATTACAGGTCGTAGCGAGGAGCGATTAGCTGAGGCGAAGGCCTTTATTTTAGAGGCAGGAAAAACAATTGAAACATTCCAAATGGATGTTCGAGTGCCTGAACATGCTGAGGCAATGCTAGCATTTGCTATTGAAAAGTTTGGACAAGTTGATGGGCTTGTGAATAATGCGGCTGGTAATTTTATAGTGCGTGCAGAGGATTTATCACCAAATGGTTGGAAAGCTGTTGTTGATATTGTTTTAAATGGGACATTTTATTGTTCTTCGGCAGTCGGTAAGTACTGGATTCAAAATAATATTAAGGGATCTATTCTTAATATGGTTGCAACTTACGCATGGAATGCAGGTGCTGGTGTTATTCATTCTGCGGCGGCTAAAGCAGGTGTATTGTCATTGACCCGAACACTAGCTGTTGAATGGGGAAAACAATATGGCATTCGAGTAAATGCGATTGCTCCTGGTCCAATTGAGCGTACAGGTGGTGCAGAAAAGCTCTGGGAGTCAGAGGCTGCAGCTGCCCGTACACTAGACTCAGTTCCATTAGGTCGTACCGGTACTCCTGAAGAAATTGCAGATTTAGCTACATTTATTATGTCTAATAAAGCAAGTTATATGAACGGTGAATGTGTGACACTTGATGGAGGGCAATGGCTCAATCAGTACCCATTTTAACTTCTTTAAGCAAGTGTTTTATGCGCGAAAGCAAAGCGACAGCGGCAAGTGTTTTCTGTGCGAAAGCGAAGCGACAGCGGCAAGTGTTTTCTGCGCGAAAGCAAAGCGACAGCGGCAATTATGCCGAGGCATAATTCATAATAAAAAAATCTTTGCATAATGAAGAGCCGGGTTGACGCATACTAAGGGCAAAGAAAGGAGTTTTGTCTATGGGTATGTGGTTAATACCGGCTCTTATTGCCATTACGATTATTTCTGCCATTTCGCTTGTGTCAACGCTGAAAATTGCCAAGATGACGTCCCAACGGAAATCAGAAAATGATACGCCGATTTCAGAAACTGTTGAAGAGTATGCGACAATGCTCAATCCAGTTGTCTGGGTATATATCATTTTTTTACTTTTTTTAGGGATAATGATTTTTTATTACTGGAGTAAAGCAGGATATTAATTAAAATAATATCTTCATTCAGTTCATATTTTATAATATGGCTGAATGAAGATATTTCTCCATTGCCCTCAAATATAACCCCTGTTATATATGTACTTTCCATACTTAGTTTTGTTCAAAATGCTAAAATAATTCGTTGCTTCTAAAAAACTCTTCTCGGCCTTCTCGTGGTCATAAAAGGAATAGTTATGATATGATAAAAGGGAAGCATCCTGTTCTGCAAAGCGAGGACAGAAAAGGAGAAGAAGTTCATGATTTCAACTAACAGCAAAGACTTATTAGCAATGCCAATTAGTGATTTTATTATTTCATCTGAAAAGGTTGCGCATGTACAAAGTGGAAATAGCGCGGAACATGCACTCCTAGTACTTACACGTACAGGGTATTCATCGATACCTGTTTTAGATTTGAAATATCGACTTCAAGGTTTACTAAGTATGAAAATGATTACTGAATCCATTCTTGGACTAGAACATATTGAATATGAAAAGTTACCCGATATTAAAGTGGATACAATAATGGAGAAAGATATTGCTGTATTAAAGTTGACAGATACTTTTCAGCGAGCTCTCGACTTAGTTATTAATCACGCCTTTTTATGTGTTGTGGACGAAGAAGGAACATTTGCGGGGATATTAACGAGACGTGTTATATTAAAGCAATTGAAAAAATATATTTATCAAAAAGAGTAGTAGTTTAAGAGGGGACTCAGATCAAAATCATGAGGCCCTCTTTGC
>Ga0102589_1002361_pt1 | contig 22168 bp, 21 predicted proteins | sample AraplaMF_Col_mLB_FD_76858 | JGI IMG/M metagenome (GOLD analysis project Ga0102589, IMG submission 76858) | Arabidopsis root microbial communities from the University of North Carolina, USA - plate scrape MF_Col_mLB | ecosystem: Host-associated > Plants > Roots > Endosphere | place: USA... | reverse complement strand
TTTAGTCTTCGTTCCTCTATTGCTGATCCCCAAGGAGTCGCCCAACCTCCACTCCAATCAACGACTTCACTCTAATTTATAGTTATAAAACGAGTAATATATCTGTGCAAATGCACAGTGATAAGGTAGCGTTACAATAACAGTCTAATTGCGTCACTGTTATTAGTATTTTCTATTCGACTCCCGTGGGAAAGCGAGTAGCCTGGAATGGAAATCATCATTTAAAGAGCCACAACATTCACCAAAAATTCTTTGACCATTTTATTTTGAAAAAATGTCACTACATAAATTCCTGAGCATACGCTATGTATGAATAGTAGTGAAGGGAATGTGTACAGTGCATAAGTATTCAAAAGGATGGTTTGTGAAGCAACTTCGAGATCATGGTATTTTAGTGCATCCACAATTTAAAAGTCATTTAGGCAATTATAAAGAATCCGAACTGCGCAATTTATATTACCGATATGTTGAAAAAGAAAAGTTAGATTCAGAACAAAAATAGTCATGTTCGTTTGAATAACTCCTTTGTAGGAAAGAATTTAACTACAGAAAGGAGTTATTTTATGTGGAGTAAACCATGGGTTTTGACGCAAATTTGGCAAGATGTGTTGTTTCTACATTGGCCAGTACCGTCTAAAGATTTAGAGCAGTACATTCCGCAAGAGTTACAACTGGATCTCTATGAAAATAATGCTTGGCTTAGCGTTGTCCTTTTTAAAGTAAAAGGACAACGACTAAGATTTCTACCACCACTACCAGGAGTTGATTCCTATTTGCAGCTTAATGTCCGGACATATGTTACATATAACGGCATGAATGGAGTCTATTTTTTAAATTCAGATGTTACGAATCGTTTGATTGTTCAAATAGCTAAAAAGGGCGGTTTATCATATCGCCATTCTAAAATATGTATCAAACAAAAAGAGAACCAATTTTCGTTTACAAGTTTATATTACGGTCCACTGGCAGAAAGGTTGAAAATTTCATATCAACCGACTGCCAGTGAAATAATTAGTTCTACTTTTGAAAAATGGCTAGTGGAACGTTATCATTCTTGGTCAAAATGGAAAAATTCTTTATTTCGCATGGATATAGAGCATCTGCCATGGCAGCTACAACGAGTCCACATTAATATTGAAAGCAATACAATAGCGCCATTTGTGAAGGAATCAATACAAGGTTTTCAACCGATTGCTCATTATTCAAAGAGTAAACAGGCTAAAATTTTCTCGCCAACTTTGGAAAAGAAATAACCGATTTATTTACGTTAATAAAAGAGGTAATAAAATTGCTTAACAATGGCGCTTGCAATCATATCCGACATAGCAAGTGCCTCTGCTTCAATGTCATCAAAAACTTCGACATCCTCCTGATAGTTTTTCTGAATCATAGTCACGGCTTCTTTTTTTGTTAAAGCTAGATGTGTATAGAACATTTTTTGCACTTCCTCCATACTCAAGTACGGATTAATTTGACTTAAAAATCTGGCAATGTCGTCAGCATTACGATACCATTCCTTTTCCTTTGCATCCGCTGTTGCTGCATCTCCTTTGGCAGCTGCAGTTACTAGCTCCGCAGCAATAAGAAGATGTTCTTTAATCAGCTCAGCATAGCGATCAGCAATTTGGTCGCCGTAAAATGGACGTAGACAATTGCCTAAGTCCGTCGCATTTTGTAACAGTCGCTTCTGCACAAAGGGTAAATCAGGTAAGCCAAACACTATACTAATAATCGTCATCCTCGTCCAATTGACATGCTCCATCCATAATAAACGATTCATAGCCATAAAATCTGCTTCAGCCCTACTGATATAGCGACGAGGATCGTTCTGCGGCAATAAAAAATGGCGAATAGGTGCAGTATACTGTGTGGAAGTAGCTTTATATAACGAACTTAAAGGACTACCGTAATATCCACTTGAATATGGGTACAATGTATATCCACTCCCTCTAGTTTTTCTTCTACTGTAGAATACTCTGAGGTATTTCCATATATGAAAAAACATTGTTATGAAAGGAGTGAATATGGCTATTTTTCATACATCTTTTTCTTTGTCATCCCACCATCAACTATTAGATTAATGCCTGAATTTGTTTGAATCAAACATTCTATTCACCCAACGTTACATCCTAAAAAGATTTATGTTGAAATTTACCCGCCTTATTAATTAAAATATGAATAGTACCAAAATAATCAAATTTGTATTACCGCCAGTTACGACGACTACTACATAGCTTCCACCAGCTTTTGTTGCTTTTTTTATTTAGCAAAAGTAGGGTAGAGCGATGGCATAATGAGGGGCAGGAAATCATATAATATTAATAATGAGGCAAACCTTGCCTTCATAGTAAAATTAATGTTGACTTTATCGTAAAAAGAACATATAATAAATATTGTCCTTGATATGGACTACATAAAATAACATCATGTCTCAGTAGCTCAGCAGGATAGAGCAACGGCCTTCTAAGCCGTCGGTCGGGGGTTCGAATCCCTCCTGGGACGTCCAGTTTTATAACGTTATATCTAGAGAAATAAGCACTTCCGCTTATGATTCAGTTTTACATTACTCGGTCAGTCGAGTTTCTGTACTAGTGAATTATAGGTGGAGGTGCTTTTTCTTTTGACTAAAAAGAAGGGGATATTTGATATCCAACTTGAACAACCGTTAATTCAAGTTAGAAAACGTGAAGAAAAACGTAATGATGTGACAATTAAACAAGCGTTGTCAGTCATTCTGAAACAACTTGAAGTCAGTGGTTGTCGTGAAAGAACGCTATACGATTATAGTACAATTGTTCATTATTTTATCAGGGATACAAATGTTGTGTATCTGATAGATATAACTAGCGATGTAATTTATTCTTGGCTGGAACAGATGAACGTCAAAAATACAACTAAATTAACACGTTTAAAGTGTTTTAAAGCATTTCTGGGACGTTGTTTTGATAATGGATGGTTCACTAATAAGTTTTGGCGGTCAGTAAATATAAAAGTGGATACTGAAATCAAAGAAGGTGCTACAGATGAAGATGTAAATTTACTTTTATCTGTTCTTGACTATACAAAGTTTCTTGATTTAAGAAATGCCACTGCAATTTTATTGATGTATCGTTGTGGATTAAGGATTGGAACTATTGCACGAATGAAAGAAAAACATGTTGATTTTGTTAATCAAAGACTGCAACTTGACGGAGAAGTAATGAAGAATCATAAAGGATTAATTTTACCGATAGATGAACAATTGACTTATCTGTTACAGATTATGATAAAACAGAACCATTTAATCAGAGATGAATACAAAGAACGTAATGATAATTTATTTATTACGATTAAAGGAAAGCCAACATCTAATTCTATTACATCTAATTCAATTCAGAAACAACTTAGGAAATACACATTGAAATACGGAATTAAAAATATGAATCCACATGCGTTAAGACGTGGATTTGCTAAAAATCTTTATGCAAAATCTAATGATTTACTGTTAGTTTCAAAGGCACTGGGACATAACGATTTATCAGTGACTACTAAATATCTACATACAGAATTAACAGATATAGCAGATAAATTAAGAGATTATTTTTAGTGATGGTGTATGGCATTGAGTGACAAAAGAAAAAGCCACCTACTCGAATAGGTGACTTAGTGAAATATGTACCCATACGAATATACCGTTTAAATCCTGAGAAAATTTAAACCAAATTAAATATGAGTTGAATTGCCTTTATTTTACTTTAAAAACAGTTAAAATGCAAAGGTCTAGTTTGCTATTGCCTTTTTTAGTAAAAACTCGTTCGTGGAAACCTAGTAACACGAATTAAAACTAAACTTGACAGGTTATCACGTTCCCATCGCAAACAAACGTCTAGCACTCTGTATAAGCGTTCCTTGTTTTGCTTTGAGTGTGAATGGTGTTAGCGACCATTAACGGCTAGGAGTGGAAGGTCTGAATGATTACGGTCATGCAGAATACACCATACATTGTAATTGTTGCCGAGTTTCTCACAACAGTAGAATAAGCATTTACGATACACGCAGAAGGCATGTAGACGGATTACAAGACGTTTCGGGGGCAGAAGTAGAAACTATGTGTATTGATTTGAAAGAATCACATTTAACAAGGGCATACATATACGGATACCTCAAATGACGGATTCATGAAAATACATAATGCAATGGCTGTCTACGTTTCAGATTCTATGTTTATTAGTTTCTGAAATGTAGGCAGCCATTTTTGCACCAAGCCATTGTCCTCAATTCTGGCTTCATGGTAGGCTGAAAATTTTAAAAAACAATACGTTGAATTTCTTTAGCAACATCTAAAAATTTGTCTGAAAGGTACTTGTTACTCTTTGGAAAATAACTGTTTTCGAATGCGAAGTTTTTAAAAGAAGTATTTTGATTATGGTATAAAGATTTATTATTTAAAACTTTAAAGATAGGTCTTTTTCTTTCTATTAAACTACAAAGCATTTCGAATTCTTCAATATCTAGATGATAGTAATCTTTAATTGGAATACTAAAGTGTGAATTAAGTTCATGTCTAATCTGACGTTCAAAAGGTGCAAGTGTTGGGAAATGCCCTTGTGTTACAACCATCAAATATACTTCGTCAATCCCATTCATTACATTATGATTAATTTTAATCAATTCATTAATTCTATCGTGTGCTTGTTTTAATGGTTTAATTATCATTTTTTCCATATCTTTATTAATAGTATTGATATCAGATTCGATAATTGATTGTAATCGTAACCTGTAACTTTTCACTTCAATTACTAACAGTTTATTACCGAGTTTTAAAAATATATCAGGTGAATCTAAGGTGTTTTTCTTATAAACATATTCAAACTCTGGTGTAATTGAATAATTTAAAGTAGAGTTTGTCGCTGAAATATCTAACAAATTTTGTGCGTATTTTTCAAAAGGTTTTCCATAGAAATCTAAAAAAGATTTATCATTTTGGGGATAAATATGACGTATTTTATGGAAAAGCCCTTCAAAAAAATGTTGGTGTAATAATTTAATATTTATAGGTAAATAACTAGTTTCATTTAAAGCTATTAGTGGTTTTTCTTTAAATTTCATGAAATTCCAAGGTTTATCAATATTATTTAATGCCCAATCTTTTAATTCACTAGGAGAGATAGAAAGTGAGTCTATTATTGACTTAGAGATTTCGTTTAACTTTGAGTTTGAAAAATAAGTTTCAGAGTTCTGAATCCAACTTATATCACTCAAGGGTAGGGATTTAAAGTACCAACTAAGTAAGCCGAAAATTACACTTATGTATTCTTTCAACGTATAATGATTAGCACTTTCAAAATCTTCATTTATATTTACAAAATCTTTTTCTTTAAATAAAGTTGAATCTGCTGCTATTTCAGTAAAGATAATGAAGGTACGAGTGATAGAACTTAGAAGGTTTTCACTATTATTAAAATATGCACTACTAAATATTTGTGCATTTAAATCACTAGTAGATGTTTTTGATTCATCAAAAAAATAATCATTTGTAATCATACAAAGATGGTATAACAGATTGCCTAAATTAGTTATATTAGTATTACCAAAATGTTCAATTTTAATATTATCTTCATCACTAAATGCTATAAGCCATTTCCAAAGATTTAAAAGACTTTGTTGTGAAAAAATAATACGCTGATTAATTAAAGGTAGTAGTTTTTTGAAGTCATTTTTAATTTGTATCTGTAATTCTTGTGAAATATCTTGTGTTGGAAGTGTTTGTATATTTTCTAAGAATAGTTGTGCAAAGTTTCTTCTGAAATCCTCTTCTCTATACATTTCAGTTGAAAATTGCGAAAGTGTAACCATAGCATTGATTATAGGTGTTTGATTTATTAAAGGTATTATTTCTTCTTGGGTATATTTTTTATTGAATATTTCACTAGCAGTTGCCATTGTTGCCATACGTTTTAACACAGAAAATCCCCCTTTAAATACATTATAGTTGATTTTAGAAAAATAGTATTTAAAAGGGTTTTTGCTTTTGTGTTTTTAAATTAAGACCAAGTAAAAAAGTTAAGAATATACTTGATTCAATATCTTTAAAAAGATTTCATAGCAATTTTATTTATCACCATATCAAATTCAGCTATTAACTGTGCGTTAGGTACAGTAGTGTTCTTCCAAAAAATACGTGGACTCATTTGTAAAAACTTCTCGTTCTTTATTTCAACTTTCCTAAATACATATTGGTCTGATAATTTAATTGATGATAATGTACAACTCATTTTTTTGCTGTCTTTTAAATCAAGTATTTCAGCAATTTCGGTTAATGTATAGTAATCAATTTGTGATGTATCAACTTCAGTTGGATTGCTGCAAATAATGTTTGTACTTACATGAAGGTAAGGAACTAGGGCAAAGACAGGATATAAAGAAACTGCTGAATTTTTACGTTTGCCAGAATCCGTTTTTGCCTCATATAAATCTCGAATTTGTTTTACATAGGTTCTTACTAATTCGTTAGGTTTAGCAATTCGTTTTGTTGTTCCGTAAAAATTATAGTTTTGATTCCATTTATAATATTCATTTACAGAAATCAAAATTTCATGTTCGATTAATTTGTTATATAATTTGCCGAATTGGTTACGACTGATATTTAATACCTTCATTAATCCATCTTTTTTTAATTTAACTTGATTGTCGTACGCAAGAAATCCTGTACCATTTACATAGGTTGCAAGGTAGAAAATCATTGTTAAGTCGCTTTTATTAAAATCATCTGACTTAATTAATTCTTTAATCCGTGCTGGATATGACCAGATAAATTTTCCGGCTTCATTATTGAACACTTCAAATTCAAATTTAGATGTTTCACGTTTTTTATAAAATTTATTTTGTGCTTCACTTCTAATATAGTGTGTATGGTCATTAAAAGTATTTAGAACTTCACCGTCATCACTTATATGCACTATTTTCCCCATAATTTAAATCCGTCCTTTTCTAGTTGTAGTTACTTACAACCTTTAAACATTTTTCATTATTGTTTCAGACAGAAAAATTCTATTTTTTATTAAATAACTTCACCGACATAAAATGTCATGGTCGCTTTTTTTGTGCATATTTAAAGTGACGTAATCGTTGGGAGAGTAAGTTTGAAGATGCTTTTCAAGTCGTTTGGTGTCTATTACTATATCAAATCAGATAAAGAAGATTTTGAACAAAATGTAGACCGTTCTTAATGCTTCGCATTGGGAAGGCCAGCTTCCCCTCTCTCTTTAAAACATAAAGCCAAAACTGAAAAGGTCATCTGAAAAGTAGTAAGGGGATTATTCAGCGGAATTAAAAAATCAGTTGTTTTTTTGTTAAGTGCCAGACGAAACTTGTTTCGGCTGATGTTTTGACCTTGAACTATTACGTTAAATATTAAATATTAATTTTCAGATACCGTAAGGGCAGTAGGGTACTGGTACTTGTTTAAATATATTTGTATAAAAAATTTAATGTAGCTGCTTTATGAAATGGGAATGGCTGAAATTATTGATGGTGCTGAAAGTGTTAGGTGATTGTTTCATAAATGTGTCTGAATATCAGTGGAATGACTGGTGAAAATACAGCTAAAAACCCCATATAATGCACCCCGTGGACGTAAAAGAAAATGAGTGCCTATCTTCTTTTACATGCAATTTATAACGATTGAAGCCCGTCACTGAAGGCGTTCTAGCGTTTTATATTGGAGAATAAATGAAGCCCGTTAAAATGAAGTGTGTGGGCTTAGATGGGGTGTGTTCCTGAAGTGTATTTGAACAAAGAAGAAGTAAATAAAAAAAGAACCAGTGTAATCAAACCAGTTCTTTAGCCTTTGCATATATGGTTGAACGGGGTACACCAGTCATTTTTGCAATCTCATTGACTGATAACCCATTATTGCCCCTATCCTGAAAGAGTGACAATGCTTTCTTTACTTGCTTTTCATCTTGTCCAACACGCCCCATATGTGTACCCTTTGCCTTTGCCCGTTCTCTACCTTCAGATGTTCTTTCATTGATTAAATCCCGTTCAAATGTAGCAATAGCACCTAGCATTGTAAGCATTAGCTTTCCATTAGGTGTAGTGAAATCAATGCCTTCTTTAATGAATACTAGCCCAATTCCCCGTGCTTCTAAATCTTCAGCAATCTTTAAAAGGTCAAATGTAGAACGTGCTAGCCTATCCAATTTATGAACTACCAGCTTATCGCCTTCACGTAAATATTCCAGTGCTTTCTTCAGTTCTGGTCTATCAGACTTTGCACCACTTTCCTTCTCCATAAAAATCTTTTCACAGCCGTATTCTTTTAATACTTCAATCTGATTAGTCAAATCTTGTCCCTTTGTTGAAACTCTTGCATAGCCTATAATTTCCATATGTATCACTTTCCTTTTTCAGTCTTAAAGTCTAAAGGACTTATGTACAATTTATTTTAGACTAACTTTTAGACGTTGTAAAGTATTATTTTTAGATGTTTTGGGTTGTCTTTGTTGGGTGTCCTGAAGTTGTAACTTTTAGACGGTGGGTGTTCTTTATTTAATAGGGTTACGTTACTATCAGCCACGGCCTACTACTACCCATATCCATTCCGACCCATCCATATCCACATTCGTACCATATGAAGAAGGAATTCATTTTTAATAAGTATCATTATTCATACAAACGAAGTGAATAGTATGCTTGAATATTAATGTTCAAAAATAAAGTAATAATAGATATTGATAGGGGATAGCACGGGGGATAGGGATACTCTTTTTATTAATTATGTGTTTTAAAAATGGATACCCTATTTTTAGCACCCTATATTTTAAGTACCTTTTCAGTAAGTGACCTGAATGCCTTCTATCCACCAGAATCCCTTCTTGTAACTACCGTGAAAGTGACTTGTAAGCAAGTGAAATCTTTCTAAACGTATAAGTACCCACCTAAATCCGTCGGAACGCTTGTGTAAATCGCATCTATTGCACTTATGTCCTGAAAATTTCAAGGGGAGGCATCCATAAATAGTGATTCTGAAATATGGGATACCCAACAATAATTTTTTTTCTAATTTTTTGTACTGTAAGTTTTCCTGTGCTTTCCCCAGTGGTGTACCAGCTATATGTCATGGGTACAAACCACCATCTTTTGAATCTGTGTCTTACAAATGCCCCTTTTCACGAACCCTATATATAGAGAATCCTAAGCATAAAGCATATAGTTGAATCAGCCATTCACTACTACATATTAGACTAACGGGCAACCTTCAGGGTTGTCCTTTTTCTATTGCCTTATGACTAATAAATTATCAGCACAAAGAGTATAAAAGGGGGCTTGAAAAAAATGAACATTACACTATTTCGCATATTACGGGGCTTTTGTGGACTGAATCAAACTGGATTAGGGCAACTTCTCGGCAAATCACAAAGTACGATTGCTTGTTATGAACTTGGCACTATTGAGATTCCAGCAAAAGTTGCTGAACGTATGAAAGAACTTGCGAAGGAAATCGGCATAATGGAACTTGACCTGATGGTGCTTCAGCAGTTAGTAGCTGATACATCAAAAGCACAAGCAGTATTAAAAACGAAAGCTGGTGAACAACCATGACACTACAAATAAAAATTGAGTACCTTATTTCCACCATTGGAAAGAGTAAATATGATTCTTCTCACGTGAACAGCAAACTTACTTCAGCGATTGCTGAAGCCCGTGAAATCACATTCAAGTATCAGGCTAATTCGGTGCATTCAGACTTACAAGAACACTTGAAAACTTTCAAATCATATGGCAAGCAGAACAAGGCTAAATTAATTGCCACTTTAGAAGATGTTCAGCGTGAATTAAATTATAAGCACCCTAACAAGAAGTTGGCTTTGCACTGGTTGAATAGAATCCTAGAAACCAACTACTACACAGACAATTTACAAAAGCGATTGCTAAAAGATGCCACTGTAAAAAGTAAAAAAAGAGTTCAAATTGAAGTGCTGGAGGTGAGTTAGTATGACCATATACGATGAAAAGTTATTAAAGACTGTTCCCGTGCCCCCTGATTTAACAGATAGGCATGTAGCACTTGCACAACAGTACACCCGTGCAAAGATGCTGGAAGGGCATACCATAGCTGGTTTCTGTAAAGCAAATAGAATCAGCACAAATACATGGTATGATTTTCTCGAAATTCCTTCCTTCATAAAGTACATGGCAGATATACAGAATCTTGTTATACCAGCAGATGAAAAGGATGCATTTCAGCAAATGAAAAAACACATCTTGAAGATTCCTTATAAAGAAAATCCTACTATTAAAGAAACAGAGTTGTTTATGGATGTATTCGGGTATTTAGCAGAGAATGACAAACGCATTCAAATGGAACGATTAGGATTGACTAAAACTTCATCTGGAACTTCCAATGCTATGAGTGTGGAAGAACGCAAGACACAATTGCTAGGAAGGCTTATGAAGAAGGGCTAGGTATTGAACAATTGAAGATTAATATTCAAAAAAGGGGAATAGAGACTATGAAAAATATAAAGAAAATAGTGGCTGGCTTGTTGAACAAAGCTTCCGATGCATCCACAAGCTATGAACTTGCATTGGAACGTAAACAAGAAGAGTTGGTTCAGCTACAACTACACCTTCAGGATGAACAAATAAAGTTAAAGGATTATCACAAACTAGCATTGCTTCAGCAAGTTTCTGAACAAACGTATGAGGAACAGAAGCAAGTTTTGACATCTATGACTGATAAAATTCAATCTATCCAGCTTGAAATGAAACAAATTGAATTGTATAAGACCGAAGATGTAAATGCCGTGATTGCCGAGATTCAGGCGAATAAGGCTGAAATGAACATGGTACAACAAGTTGAAATACAAGCAATTAAAGAAGGCATTTTAGAAGCAAAACGTGAGTACCTACAAAAGCTTTCAATTTTAGGTGAACAGTATGATTCTGCAATTAAAGAAGAAGGACTACTGCAAATTTTCCTAGTGGATTTAGGAAAGCAACCTAACGTCTATTTACCCTACAAAATGGAGATTTTAGGTGCTGGTGCAACAGTCTCGATTCATGAAGTAGAAAACAACCTTTAAAAAATTTAATAGCAGTGCAAAACAAGCACACCCACACCCACAAAGCTAACTGATGAACTTCAGTTGGCTTTTTTTATGCAAAAATTAACGTACAGAAGGAGATTTTATATGTCAGGAATTACATTAACAGAAGCTAACAAATTAACAGGCAACGCAATGCAGAAAGGTATCGTACAGACAATTGCACGAGAATCAGCTGTATTAGAAGTGTTGCCATTCGAAACGATTTTTGGGGCTACATACGGCATTATCCGTGAAGAAACAGATGGTGGGGCTGGCTTCCGTGCTGTGAATGAAGATTACGTACACGATAACCCAACTAATTCGGAACACTTCGATGAACTACGCAGACTAGGTTCAAAGGTTGAAGTTGACCGTTACATTGAATTGACTGGAAATCTAAACAATGTACGTGCTGAAGCTACAGTAAGCAAGGCAAAGGCTATAGCCAACCACTTTACCCAAACGTTCTTCCACGGTGATTCATCTGTAAACCCTATGGAATTTGACGGCTTAAACAAGCGAATGGACGTCACACAGGTGGTTGATGCTAGTGGCTTCCCATTACACACGGGATTAATCCACCAGCTGTTAGATAAAGTGCAAGGCGGTTCGGACGTTATCTTTATGAATAAAAAAACACGTCGGAAAGTAAATGAGTTATTCATGGCACAGAAAGCCTTTATTGAACCTTCACAAGATGCCTTTGGGCGACCTGTGCAACGATTCGGTGAAGTACGTATTGCAGTTGTAGAAGATATGTTTTTACCTGATAACTCTATCTATGCAATGTCATTCGGTGCAGATAGTGGTGTTGTAGGAATCCAAGCTGGTGAAGTTTCAGCTGAAGATAACGGTTTACGTGGTACTATCTATGAAACATTGATTGAATGGTATGTTTCAATTATCATCACTAATCCAAAAGGTGTTGCGAAATTAACGAACTTCAGCTTATAAGAAAAAACATCCTTTATTCATCCATGAAGATTGATGTGCTATAAAAAGAGAATCCTTTACTATTCCTAACTAGAACGGTGAAGGGTTCTTTTTTTGTCTTCTGGTAGTTAAATAACTGCTATAATAAAAACAACTAGGAGTGGTCGAAATGACAAACACAAACGAAAACTTAATGATGGAAATGCTGAAGCAAATGAACTCAACGATTCTTTCTATACAGTAAACGCAACAATGCTAGAAATGCAGAAGGATTTGAAAGAAGTTAAGGAAACGCAAAATGAAATGAAATCTGAAATGGTTGAAATGAAGCAAGATTTTACTGAAATAAAACAAACACTCGGTTCACTTGGTGAAATGTTTGAACAAGATGCACTTAAAAAAGTACAAAAAACCCTGAACTACCGTAAGTACAAAATAGCTGAACACCCCAACTAGTTCTAAATAAGAATTGGAAGGGGTGAATTTTTTTGTTTTAATGCAAGTAAGTAGGTGATGATATAATGATTTTAACAATAGGGGGTATTTTACATGTGGTTCAGAGAGTACATGAAACTATTTTTTACAGATAGAGAAGGAAGCTACCAATTAAAGCATCAGAACATACCGAAAAAATTATATAAGTACCAACCAATAAATGATGATATAAGGGAAATTAGATTAAATTCGTTAAAGGAAAATAAGATATGGTTGACCAAAGCACCTTATCTTAATGACCCATTTGATTGTCAACCAACGTTTTATAATGAAGAAGAATTAAGACGATTTATTAAAGAGGAGAAACTTCATGAAAAGACTGGGAATTCAATAAATTACTTAATTGATGTTTTAAACCAAAGTTTATCTATGTTTAAAATGAATACAAAAGTGGCGTGTTTTTCAGAAACTAAATTTAACATGCCTTTGTGGGGGAACTATGCTGATAACCATAGGGGAATATGTGTAGAATATGATTTTACTCAACTTGAAGCAAATGATGATTTTATAAAAATGTTATATCCGGTTGGATATGATGATAAAAGATATGATATAACAAATATTTTAAAAAGTATTGTTAACGATGACTATAAATCAAATCCATATGTGCTTTTCTTTTTGATATTAATGAAACATAGTAGTTGGGGTTATGAACGTGAATGGCGTATTATTAATTTTGATTTTGAAAAAACTATGGGTATTGGTTCATTAATACAGTGTCCAGTAAAACCATCAGCTATTTACTTTGGAATGAATTGTAGTGAAAAGGATATTAATGATATAACAGCAATTGTTGATAAAAAAGTAACTAAACTAAGTAAATTAGGGCTACAAAATAACGAGTATTTTGACTTAAAAACAATAGAATGAAAGACATGTCTATGATATATTGCATTGGTTTTAAAATTGAGTGGGGTGATTACTATCAAGTTTCAATACGGGGATGAAATAGATAAAGCTGTAGTTAAGGTAATTATGCATGAGTTTTCAAGATGTGAGATTGCATTTAATTCCTTTATTATTAGTGGTCCTAAGAGTCTTAGTGAATTTGAAAAACCGTCTCGTACTTCAAATGTTATAAGATATAACTCATATGCATTATTTATACAACACTTATATGAATATTTGGTGGCGTGTGCTAAAAGGGATTTATTAAATACTAATGAAATTAATTTCAAAGTAATGGAAAACTATATATTAGTAGAAGTTAATAAAATTCTAAAAAACATGTTATGGATGATTGACAATAATAAAGCACCAAGTTGGGTAAATGCTAGAAGTTATTATGAAAATGAATGTCCATTAGATTTCCCTAGGGATTTTCGTCAGATTAGAAATTCACATTCACATGCAGATTATAGACGAATAAAGGGAGATGAGAGGATAACTCTTTCTGAATTTTACTTGAAATACCATAAATATATTTCTTTATTATTTCAAAGTGGTTTAGATTGGTGGAGAGTCGAGGATTTTGAACATATTGACTTAGGGGAAGTTACTGAATTTAATAGAATCATATGGGATAAAGAATGAATGTACCTTTAAAGGCTTAGAATAATGGGGGTAACTTATGACGAAAAGAATTACTAAGCATTGTCAAACTTTACTAGCTAAAGAAGAAAGTAAGGACGTTGATTTTAAAGTAGATTTGAAAGGCTTAACTGTGGATGATTTAGTTGCTTTTGCTAATTCTTCTACTGGAGGAACTATTTTAATAGGTGTAGGTGAGGATGAGAATGATAATGGTAGACAAGTAGGGAAAGTTGTAGGATGTAAAGTTGGTGATAATGAAAAAATGATAATAATGAATAAAGCCAATGAATGTAGACCATCTGTTGACATCGAAATATTTGTAGAAAATGAAATTGAAACTCCATTTTATAGAATAGAAATTCCTAGTGGTCAATTTAAACCATATTCTACACCTAAGGGTACATATTTGATACGAGGTGATGGAAGAAATTCACCATTAACAAGGGATAGACTATTACAAATGTTTTTAGACGAACAGGGAGATACATTTTTAGATAGATTTAAAAAGGCTACAGAAGAATTAGATGAAAGTATTGATGAAACTAATAGAAAATTAGACGCGTTTGAAAATACAATTGACGATTTACAATGGGATTTAAGTAATGATATTGATGATATAACAAGTAATTTAGATAACTTAACAAGTAATGTTGAAAATAATTTAGATGAAATTATTCATAATACTGATACGTTGGTCAAAGAGACAATGAGTAATTCAATGCAAACTGTTGAAGAGATTATTGAAAAAATAAAAGAAATTGACCTAGACATACAAGAAACTAAACTAGTGACAAATAGGATATTAGAACATTTGGGAATAGAACATCCTTATACGACTAAGTATAAAAATAATATCTCAACATTAGTAAGGCTTGCTTTCGGAAGTTGGAAAGAAATTATTATTAGGGATAACCCTAATGCTAGTAAAGATGAAATAATAAATGAGTATAAGCAGAAAATGATTGAGATGAATAAAGAGTTTTATTCAACAAATAAGAATCATTTTATTAATGAGGAAATGATAATTGATACTGTTAACTCAACTATTGAAAAAATGGATTTTATAGACCTAGACGATATAGAAAATAATAATGCTATTATGTGATGGAGATTCCAGAAATATAATTCCTTCACATTGAAGGTAATTTAATTTGCATTACAGGTTGTGGAATTAGTGCATAGTATAATATAATGATTTTAACTCGGTCATTGTACGAGAACTGTAATATTGAATTACCTTAAAATATAACGTTTGTTTAAATAAATTTAACCTAGGTCGGGGGTTCGAATCCCTCCTGGGACGTCTAAAGGTTCAGATAGTATAAGTTTGAACCAAATGAAAAGCGCTTCAAATCCTTATCAAGGGTTTGAGGCGCTTTTCATTTCTACACAAGGAAATGTTAGATACTTAAAAAAGTTTATAAACAATTATACAAATTGAATACGTTTAAACAAACATTAATAAAACAACCCTTTTCGTGATGTAGAACCGCAAGAACGATTAAAATTATTGATGTCCCATTAAACACTTTGTTTCTTTCGAATAAAGAAAGAGAAGAGAAAAAGCTTTTGGATTCTTTGGACACGGGTTTAACTCCCTACGATATATATAGTTTTTCTTTTGATACAAATATAAAATGTAAATATTTTTTCTACACATATTCTACACAACCATATTGAAAATTCAGTACTACCAATGCTTTAACTGAATGATAAATTCCCTCTTTTGACGCCGTTATTGCGGAGTAAATTGCGTCAAATCAACCTTCTAGCATAGTTTTATAGCGGTCATTGAAGCGGTCTTACTGCGGAAATCGAAACGCCTTCTAACTAAACGTTAGGAGGTTTTTTTGCGTGGTCTAAAAAAGACGGTTTAAATGTAAATACGGATTTAAAGGGAATATTTAGCGTGGAGAAAAGATAGAACCCAATCGTTGTTAATTCGAAGCCTACCCTATTTATAGAAGAAGATGTATTTTGTTTCACTTAACTGTTATTTAATTAAATGTAATTATTCACATGTTATAAGTAAGTTCACACTAAACTATTTTTTAATGCCGTTCTCTCTCCGCAACGATTCTTTTATAAAATTAGAATAATTTATATAAAAAATGGAAAGAAATAGGTGTAAAAATGTTGGAGTTGATAGGTATGGAATTTGATAAAGAAAAAGAAGTTTACTGCTACAGCTGTCGTAAAAAAACTGTATTTACACGTAAAGATACGCATAATAAAAGTGGGGTAGACAGTCATTGTAGTGAATGTTCCGGTATTTGGTTTGAATGGCAGAATCGAGCCGTGGAGAGAGAAATGGAAAAGTGGATTGAATATAATAAAGGGCTCGCAAATTAAGATAAGGCTTAGTTTTGCTCGTTCGAATAGGTAAAGAATAAGTATTGCTAATCTCATTACTAATAGTTTATATATTTTTTAGATAGATAGTAAAAGAAGCGAAAGAGTTGGTACGAAATTGAAAGTACTTCGAAAGTTATGTAGCCTAATGTGAAAATAGCTCATGCCTAGGAAGCAAGAGCTGTTTTTTATTTTTCATTTCTTTGTTAAAATCGTACAAATGACAAATTTAACTTGAACACTTTATGAACGTTTTGTTAAAATTTATAGCGCTTTTAGATAGAATATAACAAAATGATAAGATATTTATTATATTTGACGCTATTTATCTATATATTTTGAGAAAAAACATACTCGAGTAATGAACCTTTTGTCATGTTTATTCATAGTTTGCTTATTAGTAAATTCGTAGCTATCATACTAATAGAAACACAATTTCAAAAAAAGGAGACTAGTTAAATGAACATTAAATTCACAAAATTAAGTAAGAGTAAAAAAGGAATAACTGCTGCCATGTTAGCAGCTGGAATCATGGGGATTGCAATGGCACCAAATGCATCTGCACATGGGTTTGTTGAAAAACCAGCTAGCCGTGCTGCTTTATGTAGCCAAAGTTATGGCGCGCTTAACTTGAGTTGTGGAAGGGTTATGTATGAGCCACAGAGCTTAGAGGCCAAAAAAGGATTTCCACAGGGTGGACCAGTAGATGGTAAAATTGCATCTGCAGGAGGTCAGTTTGATGGAATCCTCGATCAGCAAACTGCAAATCGCTGGTTTAAGAATACGATTACAGGGGGATCGAATACCTTTACATGGAAGTACACTGCATCACATTTAACAAGCAAATGGCACTATTATATTACGAAAAAGGGATGGGATCCTAATAAGCCATTAACCCGTGCTGATCTTGAGCCAATTGGGACTGTTGAACATAACGGTACTGAAGCATCAACTAATCTAACTCATACAATTAACGTACCAACGGATCGTAGTGGCTACCACGTTATTTTAGCTGTTTGGGATGTAGCGAATACTGCAAATGCTTTCTATAATGTCATTGATGTTAATTTGGTGAATAATGTGGATGTAGATAAGGAAGCTCCATCTCAACCAAATGGGCTACAAGCAACAAAGGTTACTTCTAACAGTGCTGAGCTAAAATGGAACACTACTACAGACAATGTAGGTGTAAAAGAATATCAAGTATTCCGCGATGGTAAAGTAGTTGGAAATGTGGCGGGAACTACATTCACAGATAAAAATTTAAAAGCGGAAACAAAATATACATATACAATAAAGGCAGTGGATGCAGCTGGAAATGTTTCTAAAGAAAGCGCGTCTACAGTTGTAGAGACAATGAAAGCAACTCCAGATACGGAAGCACCAACGCAACCAACTACACTACATACGATGGCTGTAACATCATCAAGTGTAGACTTAATGTGGAGTGCATCAGAGGATAATGTAGCAGTTGACCATTATGTTATCTATCGAGAAACACCAGTAGGACAATTGACTGCAGTTGGAACATCGAAAACTACATCCTTTATGGACAAGAATCTTCAATCAAATACAACTTATAAGTATGCGGTCACTGCTGTTGATGCCGCTGGAAATGAATCTATTAAAAGTTCCGTTTTAACTGTGACTACAAAAGAGCAAGGGTCGTCTTATGAGCAATGGAGCCCAAATAAGGCGTATACAAAAGGTGATAAAGTAGAGCACCAAGGTAAAGTATATGAAGCGGTTCAAAGCTATCAAGGATATGGAGATCCGAATTGGATTTTCGCATTGTCTTTATGGAAAGAAGTTAAATAAAAAGTAAAGTCCTAATAAAAAGCCTTGCTTATGCAAGGCTTTTTTGGATTAATGACGTATATCTAAGAAACGAGAGAAGAGAAAACTGATAAAAAGAGTTATAATATAATAGGAAGAAACTCAAGATAGAAAGATGGATTTTAAAATGAACGAACAATTAGTAGATTGGATTACACGTTTTCAAAAGGAGAAAGATATAGAGGCTCTCGCAAACTTAAAAGACTATTGCTACTATATGATTGAACCCTTAATTGAGGAGTTTACGGAGAAATACGGTGAAGATGCTGGAGAATTATTGCGTTTAAAATGGGATAAGCGTTTTTATTTTATTTTTACTAAATATCAATTAAATGTTGGACTGCCTTTAGATTCTTTCGTTAAAAATACGTACCGTTTTTATTTCATGCAGGTTTTAAAGAAGGCTGGCTATTGAATTAAACATGCTCCATGAAAAAACCCTTGACTCGTATAAGAACGAGTCAAGGGTTTCTTGCTATATCTTGCATTCTATTGATACATCAAATCTTCTGCAAGGTGGGTAAATACTTCACCGATAATGGAGTCTTCGTCGTAAACAGAAGAACCTGTATTTTCCTCAGGTTGCGCAAATGGAACTTGAGCAATGATACTTGACTGAAGTTCATCTGCCAATTTTTCAGCGCCACCTTGACCGAATAGATAGTTCTTTTCACCATTCGAATTTTCAAAGTAAGCCATGTTTTCAACAACACCAAGAATCGAGTGTTTCGTATGTTGAGCCATCAAACCTGCACGAGAGGCAACATGGGAAGCTGCAAGGTGCGGTGTTGTGACAATAATTTCCTGTGCTTGTGGAATCATTGCCGCCATATCAATGGCAACATCTCCTGTCCCAGGTGGTAAATCTATGAGGAGATAGTCTAATTCATCCCAATGTGTATTAACAAGGAAATTGCGAATCCATTTGTTAAGCATTGGACCACGCCACATGACAGGTTGGTTTTCGTTTGTGAAAAAACCCATCGACATGATCTTTACACCATGACTTATTACTGGAATAGCTGTTTGGTCAAGCATTGTTGGTTTTTGACGAATCTTCATCATAGCTGGAATACTAAATCCATATATGTCTGCATCTAGAATACCTACACGTTTGCCAAGACGGGCAAGGGCTACTGCTAAGTTAATCGTCACAGTAGACTTACCGACGCCTCCTTTACCACTAGTAATTGCAATGAATTTGACACCAGAATCGGGTAGAAGCATTGTAGGCATACCTTTATCCGTTACTTTTTCTGATTTTAAAGAAGCTGTTAAATTACGACGCTCTTCATCAGTCATTGAACCAAATTTAATAGAGACTTTTGATGCACCGATCGCTTTCAACGCATCTTCAACATCTTGTTGGATTTTGGCTTTTAAAGGACACCCTTGAATAGTCAAGATAATATCAAGTGAGATATGCGTACCATTGACTTGAATATTACGTACCATATTCAAGTCAACGATGCTTTTATGAAGCTCTGGGTCATCAACTTTCTGCAAAGTTTTTAAAATGTGCTCGTTCGTTAGCATATAACCATCCCCCTATTTTAGGCCTTTGCCAAGCCCTTTTAAGAAGTGAGCGCCAAAATTTACAGCACGATTAACATCAGGATCGTTTAGCATTTTGAACAGCTTAAAGGCACTAACTTTTTCATCAGCTTCAACAGCTTTGTTTGCTTCATCTAAGCCAGAATTTAAGCCTTCAATCAGCTTTGTTGTTGTTTCTGGGTTCAGCTCGGTTAATGCTCCCGCAACACCCATTAAGTTGTTGATGATGTTTGTCACAGGCTTACGAGTTAATTGACCAAGAGCAATATGTGCAACATCCTCTTTTGCTTCAAGTAGTTTCGTAGCTGCTTCTAGTGCCCCAATATCATTTAGTTCTGCCATGATCGTAAAGACCTGGTTAACCATTTCTTCATTCTCAGAAAGAAGTTGCTTTAAATTCTCTAACTTTTCTTCCTTTAGTTGTTCTTCTGTTTTTTGCGCTTTTTGAATTGTCGTAATTGGTGCTGCCATGAAATCACTCCCTTTCGTTAGTTGTTAAGTGAACGTAGCCAGGACGATTCCATTTACGTTGTACCTCAACACCATTTTGTGGATGACGTTTTTTATAACGCGGATTTGTTCTAGGAAGTGGTGATTTTCCTTTTTGTTTCAATACTTCTACGCGTACTTTTGTTTGTTTGTACGCCGGTGTCGATGTATTGATGTCTCCAGCTGGGCCCGTTAAGAAATTAATCGCTGAATCTTTGCTAACAGAGTTCATAGGTAAGAAAAGTTCATTTCCTTGTACACGATCTGTTACTAAGGCATTTAATTTTAATGCGCCTTGAGGAGACACTAAACGAAGAAGAGCTCCATCTTCAATGCCGCGTTCTTTTGCAAGTTCAGGTGATACTTCAACAAAAATTTCAGGTACTTTCGATTGAATACCTTTTGATTTATTTGTCATATTACCTTCATGGAAGTGTTCTAGCATACGGCCGTTGTTAATATGGCAATCATATTGCGCTTCATATTCAACCGGTCTGATCCAATCATTTAACGCAAAACGAGCTTTTTTGTCAGGGAAGTTAAAACCATCTTCATATAGTAAAGGTGTGTCTTTACCATCATGGCTACCCCAACAGAAGCTACCCCAATTTTCTAATACATCATAGTTCGCTTGCGAGAAGAATGGAGCAAGACTAGCCATTTCAGCAAAGATTTCACTTGGGTGACTGTAATTCCAGTCAGCACCTAGGCGACGTGCTACTAATTGAAGGATTTCCCAATCGGCTTTTGATTCACCAAGTGTTGGTAATACTTGATATAGTCGTTGTACACGACGCTCTGTATTCGTGAAAGTACCTTCTTTTTCAAGAGAAGGTGCTGCTGGTAAAATAACATCCGCATATTGTGCTGTACGTGAAAGGAAGCAATCTTGTACAACAAAGAAGTCTAATTGTGAAAGCACTTTATCTACGTGGTTAGCATCGCAATCTACAAGTGCCATATCTTCCCCAACTAAATACATTGCTTTCATTTTACCTTCCATGATCGCATCTAACATTGCCATATTCGTACGACCTGGTTCAGGTTTGATTTTCACACCATATGCTTCTTCAAATTTCTTACGTGCTTCGTCGTCTATTACTTTTTGATTACCTGGTAATAGATTTGGTAGTGTACCCATATCACAAGCACCTTGAACATTGTTGTGACCACGAAGAGGGTAGGCACCTGCACCTGGACGACGATAGTTACCAGTAGCTAGAAGTAGGTTAGAAATTGCAGCTGATGTATATGAGCCACCTGTATTTTGTGTAACACCCATACCCCAAAGTACACATGTACCGTCAGCATCACGAATCATTTCAGCAACATTTATCAACGTTTCTTTTGAAATGCCTGTTTCTTTTTCTGCATATTCTAGTGTGTATGTTTCAAGTACATCTTTAAAATCTTCAAAGAAGTGCACATTCTCTTTAATGAAGGCTTCATCATGCCAACCTTGATCGATCATGTATTTTGTAACAGCCATTAACCATACTTGGTCTGTTCCTTGCTTTGGACGCATGAAAATATCAGAACGCTCAGCCATTTCATGTTTACGAACGTCTGCAACAATTAATTTTTGACCGTGTAATTTATGGGCACGTTTTACACGAGTAGCTAAAACAGGGTGACCTTCTGCAGGGTTTGCCCCAACAATAATAACAAGGCCAGCTTTTGCGATATCTTTGATCGTTCCAGCGTCGCCACCTATACCAACTGTGCGTAGTAGGCCATCTGTAGCTGGAGATTGACAATAGCGTGAACAGTTATCGACATCGTTAGTTTCGAATAATTGGCGCGCCATTTTTTGAATTAAGTAGTTTTCTTCGTTTGTAATTTTTGAAGAAGAAATAAAGCCAACAGAACCAGAGCCATATTCTTTTTGAATACCACCTAGTTTA
>Ga0102589_1002360_pt1 | contig 22170 bp, 17 predicted proteins | sample AraplaMF_Col_mLB_FD_76858 | JGI IMG/M metagenome (GOLD analysis project Ga0102589, IMG submission 76858) | Arabidopsis root microbial communities from the University of North Carolina, USA - plate scrape MF_Col_mLB | ecosystem: Host-associated > Plants > Roots > Endosphere | place: USA... | reverse complement strand
CTACTTCATGGAGATGAACACGCGCCTGCAGGTCGAGCACCCCGTGACCGAGATGATCACCGGGCAAGACCTGGTCGAATGGCAACTGCGCGTCGCCGCCGGCGAGCCGTTGCCGCTGGCGCAGGACCAGCTGCGCATCGACGGCCACGCGCTGGAAGCACGGATCTACGCCGAGAACCCCGACAAGCAGTTCCTGCCCTCCACCGGCACGCTGCGCTTCCTGCGCACGCCACCGGCGGTGCAGTTCATGCGCGGCGAGGATGCCCATGGCCCGGCCGGTATCCGCATCGATGCCGGCGTGCGCGAAGGCGACACCATCAGCCCGTACTACGACCCGATGATCGCCAAGCTGATCGTCTGGGGCAAGGACCGCGACGAGGCGCTGGCGCGCATGCGCCAGGCGCTGGCGGCATACCACGTGGTCGGCCTGTCGACCAACGTCGCGTTCCTGCAGCGGCTGGTGAAGTCGGAAGCGTTCCGCACCGCGGATCTCGATACCGGACTGATCGAGCGCAACGAGAGCGAACTGTTCCCGCAGCCTGAGCCGGTCGGAATCGACAGTGTCGCGCTGGCCGTGGCCGCTTTGCTGGATCGCGAGATGCGCGAGCGCCGCATCGACGCCGCCGACCAGCATTCGCCGTGGACCCACGGCGGCGCCTGGCGGCTGAACAGCGGCGTCTCGCGCCAGCTGCGCTTCGGCTACGGCGAACAGGTGCTCGACGTGACGCTGCAGGTCAATGCGCGCGGCAGCACGCTGGCCTACGCCGGCCAGTCCGTGCCGTTCTCTTCGGTATGCAAGGCCGACGATATCCGCATTGACCTCGGCACGCGCCGCGTGCATGGGCACGTGCATGCGGAGGCGGACGACTTCCACGTCTTCTCGGCGGGCCGCCACTTGCTGCTGAGCTGGATCGATCCTCTGTCCCACGCCGGCGAAGCCGAAGGCGAGGGCGGCAAGCTGACCGCGCCGATGCCGGGCAAGGTCATCGCGGTGATGGTCGAAGCCGGCAGCACGGTCACGCGCGGCACGCCGCTGCTGGTGATGGAGGCGATGAAGATGGAGCACACCATCAGCGCGCCCGCCGACGGCGTGGTCAGCGAAGTGCTGTATGGCGTTGGCGAGCAGGTGACCGAAGGCGCCCAGCTGCTGGCGTTCGGTACCTGAACCTTCCAAGGAGACCCTGCACATGCATGCGGACAAGGTCAAGGTCGTTGAAGTCGGCCCGCGCGACGGCCTGCAGAATGAGAAGAATTTGATCCCCACCGAGACCAAGGTGACGTTGATCGACCAGCTCACCGACGCGGGCTTTCCCAATATCGAAGTGGCATCGTTCGTCTCGCCGAAGTGGGTGCCGCAGATGGCCGACGGTGCCCAGGTAATGGCCGCGATCAGGCGGCGCCCCGGCATCATCTACTCGGCGCTGACGCCGAACATGAAGGGCCTGGAAGGCGCGCTTGCAGCGGGCGCAGACGAGGTCGTGATTTTCGGCGCGGCCAGCGAGGCGTTCTCGCAGAAGAACATCAACTGCTCCATCGCCGAGTCGATGGCGCGCTTCGAGCCCGTTGCCGCGGCCGCCAAGGCGAAGGGCGTGCGGCTCCGCGCCAGCGTGTCGTGCGCACTGGGCTGCCCTTACCAGGGCGAAGTCCCAATCGATGCCGTGCTCGACGTGGTGCGGCGCATGCGCGAGCTGGGCTGCGACGAGATCGATATCGCCGATACCATTGGCGTAGGCACACCCGACAAGGTGAAGGCCGTGATGCTTGCCGCCGCCACGGAATTCCCGCTGGGACGGCTATCCGGGCACTTCCACGACACGTATGGCCATGCCCTGGCCAACGTCGAGGCAAGCCTGGAAGCCGGCATCCGCATCTTCCATGCTTCCGTCGCCGGGCTTGGCGGTTGCCCTTATGCGAAGGGCGCGACAGGGAACGTGGCGACGGAGGCATTGCTGCAGCGCCTGGCGAGCCTGGGGATGCAGACGGGGGTTGATCTGGACAAGGTCATTGCCGCGGCCGGACTGATCTCCAGGGCCATCGGCAAGCCGGTATTGCAGTAACGCAAGCGCCCCTCCATGCGGGGCGCTTGTCTCATATTGAGACACCGCTTGCATCAACCTGAGACAGCCTCGCCGAACCTGCCACGCAACGCTTGAATTCGCCCGGGGGCTCTCTTAAAGTACCTTTCCAGTTCGCGCCGCCACAACCGCAGCACAGGGTCGCGCGATAGACGACCTGGCCGCAACGACGGCCGGGCGGGCCACCGGCATCGGGGCGAACCGCTCCCTCGCGGCACCGCGCGACGCCGACCACTGGAGACAAGGCAATGCCCCCCGCACCGACAAGCCTGCTGTGCGATGCCAACATTGCACGGCGGGATTTCCTCGATGGCAAGGACGTGCCCGCCGGCGTCGTGTCCGACCTGATCATGCGTTCATGGCAGCGTGCCGCGCGCGCTGGCGTGCGTCCCGAGCAGCGCATGCTATTTTCGGATGTCATCACGCACAGCGAGGTCCGGCGCAGCGAGGAAGAGAACCGCGCGCTGATCGAACTGGCCGGCGGTGACATGGAAGTGCTGGCCGGCGCCTTTCCGTCGCAGCAGTGGATCGTGCTCTGCACCAATGCCGAAGGCGTGATCGTGTCCTCCCACGGGCGCCTGGGCGCGGGGCCGGGCGGGCCATTGCCGCTGCAGCATGGCCGGCGCATCTGCGAGACCGGCATCGGCACCAACGCACCCGGCTGCCTGCTGGCGGAGGGCGGCAGCGCCGTCGAAATCCGCCGCGGCGAGCATTTCCTGCACGAGCTGGTCGACGTGGTCTGTGCCGCCGCGCCGATCTACGACTGCCATGACCGGCTGATCGGCGTGCTCGATATCACCGGCTTCGGCGTCGACTTGCCGGCCTACGCGGTCAGCCATGTGCGCGCTGCGGCCACGTCGATCGGCAACCGCACCTTCGAGCGGCTGCCCGGCTGCTGCATCGTGCGCCTTCACCACGACCGGCGCATGCTGCATACGCCGGCGGAAGGCATCGTCGCGGTGTCCGCCGACGGCGTGATCGTGGCGGCAAACCATACTGCCCGCGACATGCTGCAGCTTGGCAGCGCCGAGATCGGCGCGATCGATATCGGCAGTGTCTTTGCCGAAGGCATGCATGGCCCCGGAGGTGCGGTGCAAAGCGTCGTGCGCACGGTCGCCGGCGGGCGGCTGCATGTCTCTGCAAGCGAAACACAGCGTCCGCGCTCCCTTGGCGCCGCGCCACGCGCCGAGGACACCGGTCCGCTGGCCGGCCACCTCATTGCCGATGCCACGCTGGCGCGCGCCTTCGACAAGGCCAGTATGGCGGTCGGCGCGCAGGTGCCGGTGATCTTGCTGGGCGAGACCGGCACCGGCAAGACCATGCTGGCGCGCGCGCTGCACGAGGCCAGCCGGCCGGACGGCAACTTTGTTTCGATCAACTGCTCGGCGATTCCCGAAGGGCTCGCCGAAGCCGAGCTGTTCGGCTATGCCGACGGCGCCTTTACCGGCAGCCGCCGCGGCGGCTGCGCGGGCAGGATCGAACAGGCCAACCACGGCACGCTGTTCCTCGACGAAATCGGCGACATGCCGCTGGCACTGCAGACGCGGCTGCTGAGCGTGCTGCAGGAGCGCTGCGTGACACGTGTCGGCGCGGCCAAGCCCATCCCGGTCGACCTTTCGGTGATATGCGCCACGCATCGCACCCTGCCGGAGCTGGTGCGGCAGGGCGCCTTCCGCGAGGACCTGTATTTCCGCATCAACGGCATGTCGGTGCGCGTGCCGGCGCTGCGCGACCGCACCGACCTGCCCGAGCTGATCGCCGCGATGCTGCAGACGCTGGCGCGTGGCCGGCGCAAGGCGCTCGACGCCGACGTGATGGCGTTGCTGATGTCGCATCCCTGGCCGGGCAATGTCCGCGAGCTGCACCAGGTGCTGCATACCGCGGTGGCGCTGTCGGGCCTCAGCGAGGAAATCCGGCGCGAGCATCTCGACGAGAGCTGGCTGGAAGCGGCGACACGGGTGACCGGGGCGGACGTCCTGCCCGCCGCCGGCCAGCCGATGCTGCTGGCGCAGGCGCAGAACCAGCTGATCCAGCGCACCCTCGACGAGCTGAGCGGCAACCGTTCCGAGGCCGCGCGCGCACTCGGCATCTCGCGCGCGACGTTGTACCGAAAGATGGCGCGCGCCAAGATCCGTTAGAACGGTCCTTTCATCCCCCCCTCGACCCCTGCTCGCCCAAGCCGTGGCAGCGGGGGTTTTTCATTGGCGGCCTGTCTTACCTGTATCGAGACATTGGATCAGATTGCGACACACAGCGCAGCGTCGCGCCGGCGGTGCCATGTGCAGCTGGCGCGAAAACACGCGCCGGCGCGCGGTCTTTGCGGCAGGCACGCCGCTTGCGTTGCAGGGCATCGCATACCAACCAGGAATCAACATGAGGAGACAAGCGATGCACGGCAATGCAGGACTGCTGATCGACGGAAGACTCGTGCAGGGCACCGCCACGCTCGACGTGGTCAACCCCGCCACCGGCAAGGTGTTCACCACGGTATCGCGCGCCACCGAGCGCGAGGCCGCCGCCGCGGTCGCTGCCGCCAAGGCCGCGCAGCCCGGCTGGGCCGCGCTGGAACTGGCGCAGCGGCGTGCGCTGTTGCTGCGCTTTGCCGACGAGCTGCGCGACAATGCCGAAGACCTCGCCGCCACGCTGGTGCTTGAACAGGGCAAGCCGCTGGCCGAGGCGCGCCAGGAACTGCAGTTCGCAGAAGCCTTCGTGCGCCATATCGCCGGGTTGGAACTGCCAGTGTCGCTGGTGCAGGACGACGCTACCCACCGCATCGAACTGCACCACAAGCCGCTGGGCGTGGTGGCCGCCATCGCGGCGTGGAATTTCCCGGTGCTGATTGCCGCCTACAAGCTGGCGCCGGCGCTGCTGATGGGCAATACCGTGGTGCTCAAGCCCGCGCCGACCACGCCGGTGGCAACGCTGCAACTCGGGGCGATCCTGGCCGACCTGCTGCCTCCCGGCGTGGTCAACGTCATCACCGATGCCAATGACCTGGGCAGCTACCTGACCTCGCATCCCGATGTGGCCAAGGTCTCGTTCACCGGCTCGACCGCCACCGGCAAGAAGGTGATCGCGAGCGCCGGCCCGGGACTGAAGCGCATCACGCTGGAGCTGGGCGGCAACGACGCGGCCATCGTGCTCGACGATGCCGATGTGGCGGAAATCGCGCCGAAGATCTTCGGCAGCGCCTTCTACAACTGCGGGCAGGTATGCCTGGCGCTGAAGCGGCTCTATGTCCATGCCTCGGTCCATGACGCGCTGTGCGATGCACTGGCTGACCTGGCCGGGCGCGCGGTGGTCGGCAACGGCGCGGAAGCCGGTGTCACGATGGGGCCGCTGCAGAATGCGATGCAGTACGACAAGGCCGGCCGCTTCCTGGCCAGCGCGCGCCGCGACGGCAAGATCCTGGCGGGCGGCGCGCTGCTCAAAGGCGATGGCTACTTTGTCGCCCCGACCATCGTGCGCGACCTGACTGACCAGAGCGAGCTGGTGGCGGAGGAACAGTTCGCGCCGATCCTGCCGGTGCTGAAGTTCGACAGCATCGACGAAGCCGTGGCGCGCGCCAATGGCACGCCGTACGGACTCGGTGGCTCGGTATGGTCACGCGAAGAAGAGCGCGCCTATGCGGTGGCATGGCGTCTCGATGTGGGCACGGCATGGGTCAACCACCACCTGCATTTCGGCCCGCATATCCCGCTGATGGGCGCCAAGGAGTCCGGCGTCGGCGTGGAGTTCGGGCCGGAAGGGCTGGCCGAGTATGCGCAACTGAGCGTGATCAATATCGCGCGCGCACAGGTCAGCTGACGCAGCAGGCCCGCCGCACGGCGGGCGGCGCAAGCAAGGGGCGGGGCTGGCTGCGCTATCACTTCACCGGGCACTTCGATGTGCGCGGCGGGCTGTCATATGCTTTCGGCGGCGAGACCTCGTTCAACGGCGTATCGCGCGACGACTGCACCAATACTTCGAAACGCCATATCAAGAATGAAGACAGAGGAGACCAAGATGCATAGCAACAAGGTACGGCTGCTAGTGAGCGTGATGGCCGCCGCCAGCATGGCGCTGCCGGCGACAGTGGCATTCGGCGCCGATGGCACCGCCGCCGGCCGCCCGGCAAAGACGCACAAGCCGGCCAACGCCGCCGCGCGCGTGGACGGCGCGGCCATCCGCGCCAACGAGGCTGGCACGCCGAACTGGCCCAGCTATGGACTGGATTATGCCGAGACCCGATTCAGCAAGCTCGACCAGGTCAACGCGGGCAACGTCAGGAACCTGGGGCTGGCGTGGTCCTACGACCTGGAATCGACGCGCGGCGTGGAAGCGACGCCGCTGGTGGTCGACGGCGTGATGTACGTCTCCGCGCCGTGGAGCGTGGTACACGCCATCGACGCGCGCACCGGCAAGCGCCTGTGGACCTACGACCCGCAGGTGCCGCGCGACCAGGCCTACAAGGGCTGCTGCGATGTGGTCAACCGCGGCGTGGCGCTGTACAAGGGCAAGGTTTTCGTCGGTGCCTTCGACGGCCGGCTGGTGGCGATCGACGCCGCTACCGGCAAGAAGGCGTGGGAGCAGGACACCATCGTCGACCGCGGCAAGTCATACACCATTACCGGAGCGCCGCGCGTCTACAACGGCAAGGTGATCATCGGCAACGGTGGCGCGGAGTACGGCGTGCGCGGCTACATCACCGCCTACGATGCCGAGACCGGCAAGCAGCAATGGCGCTGGTACACGGTGCCGGGCGACCCCGCCAGGCCCTTCGAGAACGAAGCCATGGCGAAGGCCGCGGCCACCTGGGATCCCAGCGGCAAGTACTGGGTCAACGGTGGCGGCGGCACGGTGTGGAACACCATGGCGTTCGACCCTGAGCTGAACCTGATGTACATCGGCACCGGCAACGCCGGCCCCTGGAGCCGCAAGCTGCGCAGCCCGAAGGGCGGCGACAACCTCTATGCGGCCTCCGTGGTGGCGCTGAATCCCGATACCGGCGAATACGTGTGGCACTACCAGGAAACCCCGGGCGACAACTGGGACTACACCTCGACGCAGGACATCATCCTCGCCGACCTGAAGATCGACGGCCAGCCGCGCAAGGTGATCCTGCACGCGCCCAAGAACGGCTTCTTCTTCGTGATCGACCGGACCAACGGCAAGTTCATCTCAGCCAAGAACTTCGTCGACGTCAACTGGGCCTCGGGCTATGACAAGGAGGGCCGGCCGATCGAGACGCCGCAGTCGGACACTTCGGGCAAGCCGGCGGATATCGTGCCAGGGCCGTTCGGCGCGCACAACTGGCATTCGATGTCGTTCCACCCCAGGCTGGGGCTGGCCTTCATCCCGGCGCAGCACGTGCCGCTGACGCTGGCAGACAACAAGGAGTGGGCCCACAACCAGAAGGACTCGCCCGAGGCGCATCGCGGCGTGGGCTGGAACCTGGGCATGCTGGTCAATGCCGAGCCGCCCAAAAGCAAGCCGATGGGGCGGCTGATCGCCTGGGACCCGCTGGCGCAGAAGGCGGTATGGCACCAGGACCATGCCGGGCCGTGGAACGGCGGCACGCTCGCGACCGCCGGCAACCTGGTGTTCCAGGGTACCGCGGACGGACGGCTGGTGGCGTACCACGCCGGCACCGGCGAAAAGCTGTGGCAGGCGCCGACCGGCTCCGGCGTGGTCGCGGCGCCCGTGACCTACCTGCTCGACGGCAAGCAGTACGTCTCGGTGGCAGTGGGCTGGGGCGGCGTGTATGGCCTGAGCCAGCGCGGGAGCGACAAGCAGGCGCCGGGGCGGGTCTACACCTTTGTCCTGAACGGCAGGAAGCCGATGCCCGAGTCGGCGCCTTACGCGATGGCACCGCTGCTGAGCGGGGTGAAGTACGACCCCGCCAAGGTGGCCGACGGGCAGAAGCTCTATGTCAACAACTGCGTCTTTTGCCATGGCGTGCCCGGCGTCGACAAGGGCGGCAATATTCCCAACCTGGCCTATGTCGGCGCGCCGATGATCGAGCACCTCGACAAGATCCTGTTCAACGGGCCGTTCGTGCAGAAGGGCATGCCGGATTTCACCGGCAAGCTGACGGCCGAGGACGTGGTCAAGATCCAGGCGTTCATCCAGGGCACCGCCGACGCGGTGCGGCCGAAGAAGCCCTGACAGGTGTGCGCGCGCAGGCCGGTATGGCCCGCGCGCTTCACGCACGCAAAAGTGGCTGTTCGCCAAATCGGAATTGTCGTGGTACCTCGAATTGAGAGGAAATACCGCCTGGACAATTTGAGCCGTGGTGAGCAGTGAAATGAAAATCCAGTCAACGGAAACCGTGACGGAGGGTGGCGCCGGCGGCGGTTTCTCCCTCGACAACCCCGCCCTCGAAAGCATCGGTGTCCGCATCACGCAGTGGCGCCCCGATTACGTGGAGCTTGAACTGCCGGTCACGTCCAGCATGCTGAACCGCAGCCGCGTGGTCCATGGCGGCACGATCTGCACGCTGCTGGACGCCGCCACCGGCTATGCCGGCCTGTTCTCTGCGCCGGGCGAGGCGGCGCGGCATGCGGTGACGCTGTCGCTGACTTCCAACTTTTTGAGTAATGGCACGGGCAGCGTGCTGACGGCCAAGGGCACTGTCGACCGGCGCGGGCGCTCGATCTTCTTTTCGCGCGCGGAGGTGTGGCTCGACCAGGAGTTGCTGGTGGCGACGGGCGTTGCCACCATGAAGTACCTGAAGTAGGGCGAGGGGGCGTGCGTCCCCCAGGGGAATCTGCGGCGGAAATGATCGCTCCCGCTGCCAGGTGACTGAGAAAATCGGCCAGCCATGGTCACTGGACCACGTAGCGTCCCGGGCGGTGGTTGGTTGCCAACACAAAGTTGAGGACAACGGCCCCGAGAATGGAGAGAGCGACACGCGGCCATGGAACGGTCAGGAGGGCCGCTGCGACGATCGCCGCATCCACCGCCATCTGGATGTGGCCGGCACGCCAGTTGAGCCGTTCCTGAAGCACGAATGCAAGGATGCCGACACCGCCGAGGCTCGCCTTGTGCCGGAACAGGATCAGGAATCCGTTGCCCAATAATGCGCCTCCCAGTATTGCGGCAAGCGTGGGATCAAGCGTGGCGAAGCTGAGCCAGCGCGGCAGCAAGTCGGTTTCGACGGAGAACAACAGCACGGCCACGAACGTCCGGAAGGTGAACGTCCCGCCCATGTATTTCCACGCAAGCCAGTAGAAGGGCAGGTTGAAGGCGAAGAACGCCAGGCTGAACGGTATGCCGCCGAGGTAATGGGCAAGGAATGCCAGACCAGCCGTACCGCCCGACAGCAAGCCTGCCTGCTTGAACATGGACACCGCCAGTGCGACAAGCAGTGTGCCGATCAGCAGTGCCTGCATGTTCTCCATGGGGGTGTGTTGGGCGATAGCAGGCTTCATGGCAGAGGCGGGGGCGAAGACGGCTTCGAGACCTGCTCATCCAGATAGGTCGGGCGCGCGTCGGACTACGACTGGCGTAGTGTAGCGACGCTGGACGAGGCCTCGCATGATCCTGGTCAAGCGTCAGCCGCCAAGCTATGAGTTCGTCCAGCAGTCTGTCCCGCCGGGCAGGGGAGTATACTTTCGGCCTTCGCCACGCACCAAAAAGATTAGCCATGAGCGCATTACCTCCCTGCCCGAAATGTAATTCCGAGTTCACCTATGAGGATGGGGGTCTCTATATTTGCCCGGAATGCGCTCATGAATGGTCGGTGCAGGCATCAGCGCCGGCCGAAGCGGAGGTCAGGGTTTATCGCGATTCGGCGGGCAATGTATTGCAGGATGGGGATACCGTCACTGTCATCAAGGACCTCAAGCTGAAGGGCTCAACCGGCGTGATCAAGATGGGCACCAAGGTGAAGAACATTCGCCTGGTCGACGGTGACCACGATATAGATTGCAAGATCGATGGCATTGGTGCCATGAGCCTGAAATCAGAGTTCGTCAGGAAGGTGTGACGAGGGTCGGAAGGACTACGCTCGAGCTCACTCCGACCCGCGGCATCGTAGCCGTGGGCTCTTCGAAGGCCAAGCCTCTGTATCGCCTACTTTCGATCCGCGACGGAAAGCGTGATCTGTGATTCGCTTGCCTCGGCTGGGGCGCCCTCGTTGAGAGCTGCCGATGCCGATCGCCTGTGATCGACCATCAGGATCGCGATCAGGCCAATCACGGCCGGAATGGCAATCGCAACAAAGTTCTGCTGCAGCGGCAGATTCATGGCGACCAGGACGCCAATGACGATTGGCGCCAGGATTGCTCCACTGCGACCGATACCCAGTGCCCAGCCGAGCCCGGTAGAACGGATAGCGGTCGGATAGAACTGCCCCGTGTAGGCATTCGCTACGATCTGCGTGCCGATGGTCGACGCGCCGGCAAGGCCTACCGCGAGGTACTGCAGTTCCTCGGGCAGCCTGAACCCAAGGAGCGTGATCGAGAAGGCGGCCAGCCCATACATCGCGGCAAGTACGTACTTGATGTGATACCGGTCGGCAAGCCATCCGCCCCCCACCGCGCCGATCATCGCGCCGATGTTGAGGACCAGCACGAACGTCAACGCGGAGCCCAGGCTGTACCCCGCGGTTGCCATCAGCTTGGTCAGCCATGAACTCAGCGCGTACACCATGAACAGGCACATGAAGAACGCGATCCAGAACATGATGGTGCTGAAGCCGCGGCCCTCGTGGAACAGATGCCGGATCGGCGCGCTGTCGGCCTTGTCCTGGGCCGGCACGGCGAAGCGATCGGCCGTGGACCACTGGCGGCCTGGTGCGAGGCTGGAAGCAATGCGCCGCAATCCCGCTTCGTCCTCCCTTTTCAGCAGGAAGGGCATCGATTCGGGCAGCGACTTGAGAATGACGGGGACGAGCAGAACGGGAAGGCCGGCAGCGAGGAACACCGATTGCCAGCCGTACGTTTCAATCAGGCCCTTGCCGAGGATGGCAGCGAGCATTCCGCCGACCGCATAGCCGCTGAACATCAGGGTGACAAGCGTCGCCCGCATCCTTTTCGGTGCGTACTCCGTCATTTGCGCGACGACATTGGGCATGACGCCGCCGATGCCGAGCCCGGCGAGGAAGCGCGCGACGCCGAACAGCAGGGGATCCCTGGCCAGGCCGGCCGCGGCAGTGAAGACGCTGAACAGGATGACGCAGATCGCGATGGCCCAGCGCCGGCCGATCCTGTCGGCCAGGGTGCCGAGAGAGATCGCGCCGAACACCATGCCAAACAGGGCGGAGCTGACCATGAGTCCGGCTTGCGCTGGTGCCACGCCGAGGTCCTTCATGATCGAAGGTAGTGCGATGCCTACGACCGCCAGGTCGTATCCGTCAAAGATGATGATGAGTGCGCACCAGCACAGTACGCGTGCATGGAAGCGGTTGAAGGCGGCCTCGTCGGCCAGCTTGTGGACGTCGATCTGCGACATGGGGGCTTGTCTCCGGTGCATTTTCTTGTGTAGATGGACTACTGCTTTGCCATGGGAACATTCGGGTCGGCGAGGCGGCCGGGATCGACTTGCCTGCGCTGCTCGATCAGGCGGCGTGCGAAGCGGAGGTCGCGCGCGGCGTTGGCACCGACCGCGGCCTGGATGACATCGCCGTCAAGGTAGAGCAGCACGAAGCTGTCCCCGCAGGGCGTGCCGCGTGCCACCACGCGATGTGATTGCAGCGGAAAGCCGAAGATCTGCAGGTTCACGCCATACTGGTCCGACCAGAACCACGGCAGGGATTCATCGTCGACGGGAAGGCCGAGAGCCGCGCGCGCCGCGGCGATACCCTGGTCCTGTGCGCTCTGCCAGGATTCCAGTCGCAAACGCCGTCCGGCCCATGGATTGGGCCTTACCGCCACATCGCCTGCGGCGAAGATATCGGGGTCGGAAGTGCGGCAGCTTCTGTCGACGATCACGCCGCCTTCGCATTCCAGTCCGGCATCACGAGCAAGCTCATCATTGGGCATGAGACCTACACCCGCGACGATGGCGTGGCACGTCAGCGTGTTGCCATCGGCAAGCATCACCACGGACAGGCCGTCGGCGCCTTGCGCCATGCCGGTGATGTGGGCGCCGAGCATGACGCGGGTGCCGTGCGCACCATGCAGCCCGAGCAGGTGTTCCGAGATCTCCGGCGGCACGGTGCGCTCGCACAGCCGCCCTTGCGCTTCGACGACCGTAACCTCCGCTCCGTTCTGCCGCGCGGTGGCGGCGACTTCCAGGCCGATCCAGCCGCCGCCAATGACAACGATGCTGCGGCCCGGTCGCAGCTCAGGCGCCAGCGACAAGGCATCGCCGATCGTGCGCAAGGTATAGCTCGGCGTAGACTCCACACCCGGGACAGCAAGTGCGCGCGCCCTGCCGCCGGTACAGAGGATCAGCTTGTCGTAACACAGCAGCTCTCCGTTGGACATCTCCAGGCACTTCGCGCCGCGATCGATGCGGACCGCTCGCATGTCCACCCACCACTCCAGCCTGAGCGCTTCGAACGCCTCCGGCTTGAGCAGCCAAGTGCTGGCGGGTGCCGCCTCACCGGCAAGCACGGCCTTGGACAGCGGCGGTCGCTCGTACGGTGGGTGGGTCTCGTCGCCGATGAGCACGAGCCGGCCGGTGAAGCCCTCGCTGCGCAGCGTCTGGGCGGCCCAGCCGCCGGCCTGGCCCGCGCCGATGATGACGATGGTGGCGGCTGGCGACAGGGCAGTCGCGCCATGTGGTCGTTCGGAATTCATGTGCGTCCCTTGTGGTTGCATGACCGGCACGTCTCAGCCGAGGTCGAGGTAGACCTTGTCGCCTTCGATCCGGACCGGATAGGTACGGATGCCTTCGGTCAGCGGGGCGCACATCGCTGCGCCGTTGCGGATGTCGAACCTGCCCTGATGGAGCGGGCATTCGATCTCGTGTCCTTCAAGAAAGCCGTCGCACAGGCGCGCGTGGCCATGCGTGCAGACGTTGTCGGTGGCATAGACGTCGCCGTCGACACCATACAGGGCGATCTCCTTGCCCTCGACGGCCACGGCGATCACATCGTCCTGCGGCACGCTGGACAGCAGCGCTGCCTCGATCCAGGTTTCAGTCATGAATGGCTCCTGCTAGATGGGGTAGATCAGCGAGTTGGGAATCATCTCGCTATCGAATACGCAGATCCGGGACGCGAAGCGCCAGCCCTCAGGCGCGCGCACGATGGTGTCCAGGTAGCGGCCAGCGTTGTATACATCGGTCATCTGGTCCGGCTTGGTGCGCAGCACGGCATAGTTCGTCTCAGCCACGATCTTGTCGGGGCAGGCCTCCCGGATCAGGGGCGCGCCGACGATGTGGCGCTGGTAATAGGGATCGTGGAACAGCGTCTCCCGGATGCCATAGATGCGGTCCTTCAGCATCCCCTTGCCTTCGAGCGACAGCGTGGCGAGCGGAAACCCGCGCTCGTGGTTCTCGCGCGGCTGGACCCGATAGAGGCAGTCCTCGGTGAAGAATTCCGGCCAGCGGTCCCATTCGCCGTTGTCCACGGCGCTGGTGTAGTCGGCGTGCAGGGCGAGCAGCGCGTAGTAGTCAGTGAAGTTCATGGCTTCAGACCTCCATCACCTTGCGCCAGTAGGCGTACATGCCGCGGATCAGGGTCTCGGTGACCATGTGCTCCGTGTTTTCCGCGGTCTTCCCACCCAGTTCGGCGATCACGCGATGCCAGGGCTTCTGGGTGAAGCCTTCCTGCGAGCATTCGATGGCTTCGCCATCGTCGGCCGACACGAAGCCCGCGGGTCCGAAGAGATTGGCCTGGCGCAGGCGGCGTTGCGTCATTTCCCCGGTATCGTCCTCGAAGCCGAAGTGGGTCCAGACGAAGTCGAAGGAGTCGGGGCCGTTGGGCTGGATATGGCGCGTGGACACCGAGTTGACCTGCTGCTGGAAGATCACGCCCGGGAAGACCGTCATCATTACCGCGGTCGGCTCGCCCCACCACGGTTCGTGGACGATGTCGAGGATGCGGTCGTCGTGCAGGGCCATCTGGTCCTTGAAGCTGGACACGCCCGAGGTCACGTCGCTCTTGCCGCCCTGGCCGCGGGTCGACACCATCGCGGCATGGCGGAACTCGGCATCCATCACCAGGCGCGCCTTGTTGTCCGCCCGCCAGAGCCCGAACGTGACAAACCACGTATGCAGCAGGCCGGGGTGGTAGGGATCCTTGATGTTCTCCTGCATCAGCTTCCAGTTGCCCGGAATGCGCTGCTTGTTGTAGCCGAGGACCTTCAGCTTGCGGCCGTTGAACAGGCGATCGAAGTAGCCGAGGATGTCCGGCCCGAGGTAAGCCTCGAGCGAGGGGACGTCGTGGTCGAACGAAGCGAACACGACCCCGCCACGGGTCGCGACCTTCAGCTGCGTGAGCCCGTGCTCCTGCGGCTTGAAGTCCACGGGCATGCCACCGTTGACCTTGCCGTCCTGCCTGACGCCGCGACGCAGCGGCACCCCTTGCAGGTTGCCCTTCAGGTCGTAGTTCCACTGGTGGTAGGGGCAGTGGAAATCCTTCCGGTTGCCGCTGCGCTCCCGGCAGAACTTCATGCCGCGATGCGCGCATACGTTCTCGATGACGTTGATCTCTCCGTCCTGGTCGCGCACCAGGATCACGGAACGCTCGCCGAGCGTGGTGCGCTTGAAGTCGCCGGGATTCGGGATCTCGGCCTCGAGGCCGACATAGTTCCAGTGGCCGCGGTAGAAGCAGCGTTCGAGTTCGCGCTGGTAAAGCTGCGTGTCCGTATAGACGCGGAACGGGATGCGGCTGATGCCGTCGTCGGCCCACACTGGGCGGTCTTCATGGGAGGCAGTTGCCATGGTTGTTTCCAAAGAGGCGAACGGAGTCCGCGCACGTGCCAGGTGGGCCTGTGCGATGTCTGTGCGCTTGGGGTGGCTTCAGGTCGGGAAGGATTCCCCGGATGCGGGCTATCGCCAGAGGGGGGCGAGGTTCATGGGGCGTCTCCGTATGTCTTTTCGTATGGAAACGATCATCGGACATCGACCTCAATAAACCAATAGAATCCCGGCTATAGTTGATATTCACGAAATCAATAAAGGCACGCGATGGAACTGAGGGACGTCGACCTGAACCTGCTCGTCGTGTTCGATCAACTGCTGAGGCAGGGGACTGTTTCCGGAACGGCCAGGGCCATGAACCTGAGCCAGCCGGCCGTCAGCAATGCGTTGGCCCGGTTGCGGACCTTGCTGGGTGACCAGCTCTTTGTTCGGAGCAGCAAGGGAATGCTGCCGACACCACTTGCACAGGAACTGGCCGAGCCGGTTGGCCATGCGCTGGAGTCGTTGCAGGCAACGCTCAGTCACAAGCTGACATTCGATCCGCTGCGCAGCGTGCGCGCCTTCCGGATCGCCATGACGGATATCGGCGAGGTGCACTTCATTCCGCCGCTGATGGGTGCGCTTGGGCAACGTGCGCCAGGTGTGACGGTGACGACGGTGCGCAATACGGCGGTCGACCTGGCGGCCGAGATGGGTCAGGGAAAGACCGACCTCGCTGTCGGCCACCTGCCTGAACTCAGTACAGAATTCTTTCAACGGCGCTTGTTCCGCCAGCGCTATGTTTGCCTGTTCCGTCCCGGCCACGCGATGGACAAGAAGAAGGTCAGCATGCGGGACTTCGAAGCCGCGGAGCATGTCGTGGTCACTGCGGCAGGCACAGGGCATGCCCGGGTCGACGAGATCCTTGCCCAGGGCGGTGTACAGCGGAGCATCCGGCTGCGCGTCCCGCATTTCGTGGCGCTGGCGGACATCATTGCCACCACTGACCTGGTCGCCACCGTAACCTGGACCTTTGCGGAACGATGTGCCAGGTACTTCGGGCTCCGGTACGTCAGCCATCCGTTCGCGCTGCCGACTATCCAGATCAATCTCTTCTGGCATGCCCGGTATCATCGCGATCCTGCGAACCAGTGGCTGCGCAACGAGTTTATTGAATTGTTTTCGGAATAGGGTCTCGGCCACTGGCGAGGTCGTCATCCAGCTAATTCCGGTTCCCCTGCATTGGGCGTCCTTCGCACGCCTACCCCTTGCGCTTGCGCGGGATACTGTATAAATATACAGTTATCGTAAATCTCCGATGTCCTCACTTTCCGTGGGGGACTTTGACTTCACATGCCTGCGCAATCGTACGCAGCCCCGCCGGCGGCGGAGGGTCTTCTTTTCCCTGCGCCGAAGCCGGCCGGGCCCGCAGCCACAGCAACCCCAGCAGCCCCCGCTACGCGGCAGCAGGCGCTGTCGGCGCTCGAGCAGCGCTATCCGGGCCTGTGGCGCGCCGGCCAGCTTGGCCGTGCCGGCAGTGCCGCGGTGTGCCCGACCGGGTATGACGCGCTCTCGGCCGAACTGCCCGGCGGCGGCTGGCCAGCGGGCGGACTGACCGAACTGCTGACCACGCAGGGCGGAGCGGGCGAGTTGCGCCTGCTGCTGCCGGCGCTGCGCGCGCTGGCCGGGGTGGGGCGCCGCATCGCGCTGGTGGCGCCGCCTTGCCTGCCCAATGCGATGGGCCTGGCGGCGGCCGGCCTGCCGGCGCGCCAGCTGTACTGGCTGCGCCCACCGGCCGGGGCAGCCAAGGCCGCGCAGGCCGACATGCTGTGGGCGGCCGAACAGGTGCTGCGCAGCCAGGCCTTCGGCGGCGTGCTGGTGTGGCTGCCAGCGGCCCGGCCCGAGGCGCTGCGCCGGCTGCAGGTGCTGGCCCAGGCAGGCGACGCGGTGGTGTGGGCGCTGCGCCCGGCCGCGGCGCTGCGCGAATCGTCGCCGGCGGTGCTGCGCCTGCTGCTGGCGCCGCAACCGGGCAATGTGCTGTCGATCACCTTCCACAAGCGGCGCGGCCCGGTGCGCGATAGCCCGTTGCTGCTGCGCCTGGGCGGGATGGAAGCGGCCACGCGCACGGCCGCCTGGCCCGTGCCCGCCGGCGCCCCGGCCGCCGCGCGCTCCGTTGTGTCTCCCGTTGTGTCTTCGTCTTCTCAGTCTTCTCCCGATGCCGTACTGGATCGCGGTGCACCTGCCGCGCCTGCCCCTGGACGCACTGCAGCCCAACTGGCCTGAGCCGGTTGCCTCCAGCCCATCCTCCGTCACCGGCACGCTGCACCATGCGCTGCCGGTGGCGGTGATGGCGCAGGAGCAGGTGGTGCTGGCCAACGGTCCCGCGATGCAGCTGGGCGTGCGCTACGGCATGCGCCGCGGCGGCGTGCAGGCGCTGTCGGCGGACATCGTGCAGCTGGAGCGCGACCCGGTCGCGGAAGCGGCGCTGATGGAAACGGTCGCGCTGGCGCTGCTGCGCTTCACGCCGGCCGTGACGTTCGACGAGGAGCCGGAATCGGCCACGGTGATGCTCGACGTCACCGCCAGCCTGCGCCTCTTTGGCGGCCACCGCGCGCTGTGCCGCGCCGTGCGCGCCTGCGTGCGGCAGCTCGGCACCATTGCCCAGGTGGGCAGCGGCCCGACCGCGCACGGCGCTGCCTGGCTGGCGCGCCAGCCGCTGCGGCGCACCCGCCGCGGCGTGGTGCGGCCCGCGCGCCGGGCGGTGGGCATGGCGCGCCTGCACCGGCTGCTCGACCGCCTGCCGGTCGAGGCGCTGCACACGCTGGCCGACCCGGCCTGGCTCGATGGCATCGGCTGCCGCACGCTGGGCGAGGTGCGGCGCCTGCCGCGCGCCGGCCTGACGCGGCGGCTGGGCCCGGCGCTGCTGGCACGGCTGGACCAGGCCTATGGCGAGGCCCCGGCGCGCTTTGTCTGGTACGCGGCGCCGCCCACGTTCGCGCAGCGCATGGACCTGCCCGGGCGCATCGAATCCGCCGAAGGCGTGCTGGCAGGCACGCAGCGCCTGCTGCTGGCGCTGGCCGGCTGGCTGGCGCTGCTGCAGGCCGGCGTCACGCGCTGCGTGCTGGTGCTGGAGCATGAGCGCTACCGGCGCGGCGTCGATACCGAAGGGACTCCGGTCGCGCTCGGCCTGGCCCAGCCCAGCCGCGACCCCGCGCACCTGTCGCGGCTGCTGCGCGAGAAGCTCGACAAGCTCAACTTCCACGCCCCGGTCACCGGCCTGGCGCTGCGCGTGGAAGCAATGCAGGCCTGCGTGCCGCAGAGCGATGCGCTGTTCCCCGAACCCGGCGGCACGCCGGAAGACCTGGGCCGCCTGCTCGATACGCTGATGGCGCGGCTGGGCCGCGACAACGTGCTGCAGCCGCGGCCGCTGGCCGATCACCGTCCTGAGCGCGCCAACCGCTGGGTGCCGGTCGACGAACCCCAGCCCGGCGGCAAGGCGGCCGCCTTGCCGGGCCCGTTGCCGGAGCGCCCGCTGTGGCTGCTGCCGCAACCTCTGCCGCTGCCGGTGCAACAGCACCGCCCCAGCCACGGCGGGCCGCTGGCGCTGCTGAGCCGGCCCGAGCGCATCGAGGCCGGCTGGTGGGACGGCGCGCTGGCCACGCGCGATTACTTCATCGCCGAGCGCGCCGACGGCCTGCGCTGCTGGATCTATCGCGAGCGCCCCGGCCACGGCGCGGACGAGGGCAGCGAATACCGCTGGTTCCTGCACGGGTTGTTCGCATGACGCCGGTGATACCTTCGCTGCCCGGCCTGCTGCCCGCGCTGCCAGACTACGTGGAGCTGCACTGCATCTCCAACTTCACCTTCCTCACGGGCGCCTCACACCCGGGCGAGCTGATCGAACGCGCCTTCGGCCTCGGCTACCGCGGGCTGGCGCTGACCGATGAATGCTCGGTGGCAGGCACCGCGCGCGCCCACGATGCGATCCAGACGCTGCGCAAGCGCCTGCACGACGCGGTGGCCCGCAGCGCGGCGCGCGGCGCGGAGGCAGACATCGACGAGCCGCTGCTCGATCCCGAGGTCGACGCCGAACCCGACGGCGATGATCCCGCCGCGCACGCCAGCCGCCACCAGCGGCTGCAGGCGCTGGCCACCGCCGCCGACGGCTTCGCGCTGCTGATCGGCAGCCGCTTCACCCTGCCGCCGGCCGATGGCTCCGAACGCACCGACCGCCCGCCGCTGCGGCTGGTGCTAATTGCCCAGCACCGCGACGGTTTCGGCAACCTGTCGGAGTTGATCACGCTGGGTCGCCGCCGTGCGACGAAGGGCAGCTACCGCCTGCATCCCGAAGACATCGCGGCGCCGACCGGCGACGAAGCCCACCTGCGCGGCATGCCGGGCTGCCTGGCATTGCTGCTGCCCGACTATTGCGCCGATCCCGAACTGCTGCGCGAACAGGCGCAGTGGTGCCGCGATGTCTTCGGCGAGCGCGCGTGGATCGCACTGGAACTGCTGCAAGGCCATGCCGACGGCTTGCACCGCGCGCGCCTGGAAGCGGTGTCGGCGCAGACCGGCGTGCCGCTCGCCGCCGCCGGCGCGGTCACCATGCACGTGCGCTCGCGCAAGCCGCTGTCCGACGTGATGACCGCGATCCGGCTCGGCCAGCCGCTGGCCGAATGCGGCATGGCGCTGGCGCCCAATGCCGAGCAGCACCTGCGCATGCGCCAGGTGCTGTCGCGCCTGTACCCGCGCGATGCGCTGGCGCAGACGCTGAAGCTTGCCGCGCAGTGCGATTTCTCGCTGGGCATGCTGCGTTATGAATATCCGGAGGAGCTGGTGCCACCGGGCTTTACGCCGATCTCTTACCTGCGCGCGGAAGTGGAGCGCGGCAAGGCCGAACGTTTTCCCAATGGCCTGAAGCCGGAATGGGAAAAGCAGCTGGAGGAAGAGCTGCAACTGATCGAGGAAAAGCAGTACGAACCATTCTTCCTCACCGTGCACGACATCGTGCGCTTTGCGCGCGCCAACGACATCCTCTGCCAGGGCCGCGGCTCGGCCGCCAACTCGCTGGTGTGCTTCTGCCTGTATGTGACCGAGGTCAGTCCCGAGCAGGCCAACCTGCTGTTCGGCCGCTTCCTGTCGCGCGAGCGCGATGAGCCGCCCGATATCGACGTCGACTTCGAGCACCAGCGGCGCGAAGAGGTGATCCAGTACATCTACCAGAAGTACGGCCGCCACCGTGCCGCGCTGGCGGCGTCGCTGATCACCTACCGTTCGCGCAGCGCGCTGCGCGACGTGGGCCGCGCGCTGGGCATCGACGCGAGCGTGGTCGAGCAGGTGGTCAAGGGCCAGGCCTGGTGGGACGGCCCCGGCTTCGTGGAGAAGATCGCGCGCTACGGGCTCGATCCCGACTCGCCGGCGGTGCAGCAGTGGGCCAGCCTGACCGCGCAGCTGCGCGGCTTTCCGCGCCATTTGTCGCAGCACGTGGGCGGCTTCGTGATCGCGCGCCACAAGCTGTCGCGGCTGGTGCCGATCGAGAACGCGGCCATGGCGGACCGCAGCGTGATCCAGTGGGACAAGGATGATCTGGAATCGCTTGGCCTGCTCAAGGTCGATGTGCTGGCGCTCGGCATGCTGTCGGCGATCCGGCGCGCGCTGGAGATGATCCCCAACCCCAGCGAGGATCCCGCGCGCGCGGGCCTGCCGGCGCGCATGGAAGACATCCCGAAGGAGGATAAAGAGACCTACAGCATGATCTGCAAGGCCGACACCATCGGTGTGTTCCAGATCGAATCGCGCGCGCAGCAGTCGATGTTGCCGCGGCTGCAGCCGCGCGAATACTATGACCTGGTGGTCGAGGTGGCGATCGTGCGCCCCGGCCCGATCCAGGGCGGCATGGTCCATCCCTACCTGAAGCGTCGCGAAGCATTCCGCCGCACCGGCAAGCCGCCGGTCTATTTCAATAGCGTGATCGAGAAGGTGCTGGGCCGCACGCTGGGCGTGCCGATCTTCCAGGAGCAGGTGATGCAGCTGGCCATCGACGCGGCCGGTTTCTCGCCGGGGCAGGCCGACCAGCTGCGGCGCTCGATGGCCGCGTGGCGGCGGCGCGGCGACTTGCGCCAGCACCAGGACGCGCTGGTGCGCGCGCTGACCGGCAATGGCTATCCGGAATCGTTCGCGCTGGCGATCTGCAAGCAGATCGAGGGGTTTGGCGAATACGGCTTCCCGGAGAGCCATGCGGCCAGTTTTGCCAAGCTGGTGTACGTGAGTTCGTGGCTCAAGTGCCACCATCCCGCGGCCTTCCTGTGCGCGCTGCTGAACAGCCAGCCAATGGGGTTCTATTCGCCGTCGCAACTGGTGCAGGATGCGCAGCGGCATGATGTGGTGGTATTGCCGGTGGATGTCACGCTGAGCCGATTGGAAAGCACGCTGGAGCCGGTGGTGGCCGATGCGCCGGCGTGCGTGCGTCTCGGCCTGAACCGGGTCAAGGGCATGCGCAAGGAGGCCGCGCTGCGGATCGAGGATGCGCGTGCAAAGCGTGCGTTCGACAGCGTGGAAGACCTGGCGCTGCGTGCCGCGCTGGATCGGCATGATATCGACGCGCTGGCCGCTGCAGACGCGCTGGCGCCGCTTGCTGGTCATCGTCGCCAGGCGCGGTGGCAGGCACGTGCGGCGGCTGAGCACGCGGCGCACCGCGATCTGCTCTATGAAGCCCCGCCCGCCGAGGACGCGCTGGCACTACCCGCGCCGCGGCTCGGAGAAGACGTCGCGGCAGACTATGCCAGCCTGGGGCTGTCGCTCAAGTCGCACCCGCTGGCCTTGCTGCGGCCACGGCTGGCGGCCATGCGCTTTGCCACCGCCAGCCAGCTCGCGCGCTGCGGCAACGGCCGGCGCGTGCGCGCTTGCGGCATCGTCACCGTACGCCAGCGGCCCGCTACGGCCAGCGGCACCATCTTCGCGACCATCGAGGATGAGACCGGCAGCATCAACCTGATCCTGTGGCCAGACCTGGTCGAGCGCCAGCGCAAGGAGGTGCTGGGCGCGGCCTTGCTGGGCGTGGTGGGTACCTGGCAGCGGCAGGGGGACATACAGCACCTGGTGGCCAGGGAGCTGGTGGATTTGAGTCCGATGCTGGGGAGGTTGATGGTGGGGAGTCGGGATTTCCATTGATTACCGGCTTTCCCCATTGCTGGCATTGCCGCTATGAAAATCAGTTCCGGAGCGCGGCCCGTTCCGCCGTGCGGCGCTGAAGGCGGCGCGCGCTGGCAAGCCGGTGGTGGCGTTCAAGATCGGCCGCTCCGAGAGCGGCGCACGCGCCGCG
>Ga0102589_1002358_pt1 | contig 22185 bp, 19 predicted proteins | sample AraplaMF_Col_mLB_FD_76858 | JGI IMG/M metagenome (GOLD analysis project Ga0102589, IMG submission 76858) | Arabidopsis root microbial communities from the University of North Carolina, USA - plate scrape MF_Col_mLB | ecosystem: Host-associated > Plants > Roots > Endosphere | place: USA... | reverse complement strand
TCCATACTTTACTTATTCACCACAAGGAGGAACGACATATGCTAGCCTTTTTGCAAAAAATTGGTCGTGCATTGATGCTTCCGGTTGCAACTTTGCCGGCGGCGGCGATTCTGCTTCGCTTCGGTCAAATTGACTATGTGAAAGATTTTCACTTGGGGGATACGGTCGGCGGGTTCTTGAACCAATACATCGCCCCATTCCTTGACGCAGGCGGATCTGCTATTTTTGATAACTTAGCTTTATTGTTCGCAATTGGGGTCGCGATTGGCTTTGCCGCTGATGCGGTAGCTGTACTGGCAGCAGTTATTGCACATATGATATTGCTGAAAGTGCTGACGAAGATTCCGGCAGCCTTTACATTCATACCAGCAGATATGAAGCTGGACATGGGGGTTATCGGCGGTATCTTGGCTGGTTCCATTGCAGCCTTCATGTACAACAAATATCACAATATCAAGGTTCCAGATTGGCTCGGCTTCTTCGGTGGCAAACGCTTCGTGCCGATTGTCACTTCAGCTACGATGATCTTGATTGCGATTCCATTCGGTATCGTCTGGGGTCCAGTCCAAACAGCGCTTGATTCCTTCGGCAACTGGATCGTATCGCTTGGTGCGGTTGGTTCCGGGGTGTACCTGACAGTGAACCGACTTCTCATTCCGTTCGGTTTGCACCATGTATTGAATGCAATTCCTTGGTTCCAGCTTGGAACATTCACGGACGCAGCTGGCGAAGTATGGCGCGGCGATATCGCTCGATTCTTCCATGGCGACATGACAGCTGGCGGATTTATGACAGGTTACTTCCCGATCATGATGTTCGCGCTTCCGGGTGCTGCGCTCGCTATTATTCATACAGCGAAGCCAGAGAAGCGCAAGGCGGTTGCATCGCTCTTCGTCGGAACCGCGATTGCATCCTTCTTGACAGGTATTACAGAACCGATTGAATTCGCGTTCATGTTCGTAGCGCCTGTATTGTTCGTCGTTCACGCAATCTTGGCTGGTATTTCCGGCTTCGTAATGGCAACGCTCGGCGTACGCCTTGGATTCGGCTTCTCGGCAGGATTTATCGACTATGTATTGAACTTCCCGCTTGCGACTAAGCCACTGATGCTTATCCCTGTAGGTCTTGTGTACTTCGTTGTCTACTACGTCTTGTTCCGCGTTCTCATCAAGGTATTGAACCTGAAGACGCCTGGACGTGAAGATGACGTTGAAGGCGAAGTCGCCAAGGCTGAAGCTGGCGGCGGCAATGCAACACTGCAAGAGAAGGCTGTGAAAGTGCTGGGGATGATTGGCGGCAAAGACAACATCATTGTCAATGAAGCCTGCATCACGCGCCTTCGCTTGACGCTGAAGGATGATACCGTAGTGGATGAAGCTGGTCTGAAGTCCCTCGGTGCAGCTGGTGTCATGAAGCTTGGTAAGGGTAACGTTCAAGTTGTATTCGGAACGCAGTCCGAGCTCTTGAAGGAAGAAATTAAAAAGCTGTAAGCAGTGTTTAAACAGACACTGTCACATAGGCAAGATGGCAAGGCAGAAAGCCAGCGGATTCATTCCGCTGGCTTTTTTCGTATATCGAAAAAAGAGGGCATCAAAGCAGGGTGTATAATTGTTTGTGGAAACAAAGTTGATCCAAGGCAAGATATTTTCTATACTATACGTGCATCCATAGGAACTCAAACCGCTGTTCCAGACCGAAGGATAAGGAGATGGTGGAATTGGGACAAAGGAAAATGATAGACCAGCAGCGCCTACGAGTTAGGGAGGCTGGACGATGACGATTACGCAGCAAGCCAATATGATTAGTCATCCAGCACGGCGGAATATTTTATTGTTTTTGAAGCAACAAGGAACAGTCGGGGTGCCAGCTATCGCGGGACATCTTCAACTGACGGCTATAGCCGTTCGCAGGCATTTATATGCGCTGCAGAAGGGCGGGTATGTACACGCTCATCTGATTCGTCAGCAGCTAGGAAGACCCACCTATGAGTATAGTTTGGCTGACAAGGCAAGCATGCTGTTCGTCAGTGCATATGATGCGCTGATCATCGATATTCTTGAGCAATTGCAGGAGCGATCCGGTGAAGATACGGTGGAGCAGCTATTCCATTATCGCAGGCAGAAGTTGGAGAAGCGATATGCTCCGTTATTGAATCAAGCAAGCTTAGAGGAGCGCATCTGTTCATTAGCAGCACTACAGGACAAGGAAGGCTACATGGTTAGATGGGGCAGATGTGAGGATGGCAGCTATTGGCTGGAAGAGGCCAACTGCCCGATCTCCCAAGTTGCGGTTCAGTTCGGTTCTCCTTGCAGATGCGAGCAGTCGATGTTTGCCGCGGTGCTCCAAGCGGATGTTGACCGGACAGAAAGTATTGTGGAAGGCGGCACGAAATGTATGTTTCGTATCGCTGAGCCAGATCCAGGGGAACTGTGTGAGTTGTCTGAACCGGAAGTGTAAGGATACAGGCATCTGAGCATGAATCGATTTAGCGTGGTTTAAGCTTGCTGGGGAAAGGAGAATGATGATGAAGCGGAAGGTTGATCAAAAGGATGTCAGGGCTGAGACATCAGTCGGGATCGAATGTAATGAAAATAATGAAAGTAATGAAGCTATTGAAGTTACTGATCCTTATTTGATTTCCATCGTGAATGCAATAGAACAGTTGACAGAGTCTTGGTCTGCTAAGCTGAAGAACGGCGGCATCAAGCTTCAGCTTGCCGTTCAAATCGGCTCCAGCCTGAGCGTAAGCCAACAGGAATGGCTAATGGAGTTCCTTCAGGACTTTCATGTTCGCGATCTGGAAATGTCGAAGGTGCTGCATGCCTTTGCTACCGAGATACCCGAATGGGCGACCCGGCAAATTCTTCAGCTCTTTCGCAAAGCGGAGCGTGTGAAGGTTGTACTAATTGCTCGGAATGATGTAATGGATCAGCTTGAACAGCGTATGAGGCAAATGGAGTATGACTTCTGGCAGGGCAAGCTTCCTACAGATGAAAATGAGCTGGAACATGTGCTTTCAACATGGCAGCGGGAGCTGGCCGCATGGGAGGAAGAGGCGTCTCACGAGAGAAATACATACAATCGAACCTATGGGGATAGTTCGCGTTCATCGGTGAACGCACCCTCTGCCGGTAAGGATTTGACCTTTCATACGTTAATTGGTGTCCCTGAAGAAGCGGATGCGAAGCAAGTGAGGAAGCAGTCCCGCAAGCTGCTGCGGGTGCTGCACCCCGATCACGGCGGAAGCGCGTATTTGTTTACATGGGTAAAGGAAGCATACGATGCGTATCAAGCGAGCCGGATTTGTCGTGAAAGCCCTACTGCAAGATGATAAATAATAAGCGCCCCGTCCTATGTTTATCACATAGGACGGGGCGCTGTACTGTACATAACGTTTCTTTTTTAGAAAACAGGGTCAGCTACTCGTCTCTTCGTACAACTAGCCTCTCATGCGGCGGAACGCTTCATGCGCAGCTTCAATCGTACGCTCGATGTCTTCCGCGGTATGCTCGGTAGTCAGGAACCATGCTTCGTACTTCGAAGGCGCAAGGCAGATGCCTTGATCGAGCATATGACGGAAGAATGCGCCGAACGCTTCGGTATCCGTCTCTTGTGCTTCTGCATAATTCGTGACTGGATGATCGCAGAAGTGCGTTGAGAAGGAGCCGCGAATGCGGTTGATCGTAAGCGGCACGCCATAACGGTCAGCACCTTCTTGAATGCCGTTCGTCAAGCGGATTGCCAGCTCCTCCATTTGCTCGTATACGCCTTCTGCTTGCAGAACCTCCAAGCATGCAATGCCGGCCGAGATCGAAGCAGGGTTTCCTGCCATTGTGCCTGCTTGGTATGCAGGGCCGAGCGGAGCAACTTGTTCCATGATGTGCTTGCGTCCGCCATAGGCGCCGATCGGCAGGCCGCCGCCAATGATTTTGCCCATCGCTGTCAAGTCTGGCTCAATTGCTGCAAAGTCAGGGAAAGCGCGGTAAGTTTGCGCCGAACCATAATGGAATCGGAATGCGCTGATGACCTCATCATAAATAACGAGCGCCCCGTATTCGCGAGCGAGCTTGCACAAGCCTTCAAGGAAGCCTTCTGCAGGCATAACCATGCCGAAGTTGCCGACGATTGGCTCAACCATAACGGCTGCCACATCGTCTCCCCAATGCTCCAGTGCTTCCTTCAAGCTGTCCAGATCGTTGAATGGAACGGTGATTACTTCGTTAGCAATGCTGGATGGAATCCCTGCGCTGTCTGGAATACCAAGCGTAGAAGGGCCAGAACCAGCTGCAACGAGCACGAGATCCGAATGCCCATGGTAGCAGCCGGCGAATTTGATAATTTTCGTGCGCTTCGCATAAGCGCGGGCTACGCGAATTGTCGTCATAACAGCTTCGGTACCCGAGTTGACGAAGCGTACTTTATCCATAGACGGAACAGCTTCTTTCAGCATGCGAGCCAGCTTGATTTCCAGCTCGGTCGGCGTTCCGTACAAGGTACCGTTCTGCGCAGCGCGAACGATTGCCTTCGTAACATGGGGGTGGGCATGACCTGTAATGATAGGGCCATAAGCAGCCAAGTAGTCAACATAGCGGTTGCCGTCTACGTCCCAGAAGTAAGCGCCTTGTGCGCGTTCCATGAAGACGGGGGCGCCGCCGCCGACCGCTTTGAATGAGCGGGAAGGGCTGTTGACCCCACCGACAATATGTTGAAGCGCTTCTTCGTACAGTTGTGCAGAACGGTTGCGGTTCGTAGTCATGTAGATGAATCCCCTTTATTGTGAATTAGTTTCAGATACGGATTGCGTGACATTCACTTCCAAAGCTTTTTGAATGTATTGCTTCAGCTTATCGTCGTCAATAACCCGGAGCACGGCAGCGTTGTTCACTCGTGCATCGGTGACATTGTCCATCGGCGGGAGCTGATGACTCTGCCCAATCGAGCTGTCGTAGCCAAGCGCGGCCAGCTTCACGATGTCATCGGCTGATAAGTTTGTCTCGACATAGGGCGACACTTCCCTGATAAGAGAGGGGAGCTGCAGCAGGTTCCAGGTTGATTTGAGCTTGTTGGCTAATGCCCCGAGCAGATCGCGCTGCCGCTGGGTGCGAGCATAATCGGACATCGCATCATAACGGAAGCGAGCGTACATAAGCGCCGTTTCGCCATTTAGCAGCTGCTTTCCTTTTTTTAAATCAATATCGTATTGATGCTTATCTGCCTTGCTCGTATATTTCATATCCTTCTCCACTTCAAATTCCACGCCGCCCAGCGCGTCAATCAACTTGATAAATCCGACGAAGTCTGTATACACATAATATTGAATGTCCAGTCCTGTCAAGTCGCTTGCTGTCTTCATAGCCAGCTCCGGTCCGCCATAGGCGAGCGCCGCATTGAGGCGATCCTTGCCAAAGCCAGGGATGTCAACGTATGTATCCCGCAAGAGGGAGAACAAGTTGGCGCGCTTCGTCTTCGGATCGAAGGAGGCGAGCAGAATAGAGTCTGACCGTGGGACTTCGTTAGCTTCCAGTCCGCGAGAGTCTCCGCCCAGCAGTAATATGTTGACTCTCTCTTCTCCCTGCCATTTGGGAGGCTCTATGTCGACCTTCTCCGGCACGCGATGTACGACGGGGGTGAAGCGAGAGGCTTCGGGCGGCTTCTGCAGACTGTCCAAGCTGCTGTACATGGACCACATATAATAACCGGCACCAGCCAGAAGGAATACACAAACAGAAATAAGGGCATGCTTCCAATACTTTTTCAACATATGGATCGTCCTTTCCGCATCCGGCGGCAAAGCGGCGAGAGTCATGATGTCGAATCCGGTGCATTCAGCATTCTTTCAAGTCGACCTACGTGCTATAGTAAAGGTTATGGGCAAATGCTCCGCATCTTGTCTAATCAATTATAGAATTTTTACAGAATCGAATCAATTGAATGACTTGTACCCGCATAACGGGTCGGTGACCAGGGAAAGGGTGACAGAAGTATATATGAACGCTATTGACGTGCGGGATTTGCGCAAAACGTTCCAGGTACAGAAAAATCGCGATGGACTGAAGGGAGCGCTCCTTGATTTATTCAAGCGGGAATATAACGAAGTAATGGCAGTGAAAGATATCTCCTTCACGATCCCACAAGGGGAAATATGCGGATATATTGGGGAGAATGGTGCAGGCAAGTCGACGACAATCAAGATGCTGACGGGCATTCTTGTGCCAACCTCCGGTGATATTCGTGTGAATGGATTTATCCCGCATAAGGAAAGAGAGAAGTTCGTGCAGGGCATCGGCGTCGTCTTTGGGCAGCGCAGCCAGCTGTGGTGGGATATCGGCGTAATTGAATCCTTCCGGCTGCTGCGCAAAGTGTATCGCGTTTCTGAACATGATTTCAAGCAGCGGCTGGATGAACTGGTTGAGCGTCTTGCCTTGCAGGAGCTGTTGAACCGCCCGGTACGGAAGCTGAGTCTCGGACAGCGCATGCGCTGTGAATTGGTGGCATCCCTGCTGCACCGTCCTTCTGTGCTATTTCTGGATGAACCAACGATTGGACTCGACATTGTCGTGAAGACGGAGATTCGTGAGTTCCTGAAGCAGCTGAATGCAGAGCATGGAACTACGATTTTGCTGACTACTCACGATTTGCAGGATATCGAAGCTCTATGTACGCGTGTCATTATGCTCGATGATGGACGCATTATTTATGACGGCGGATTGGACACGCTCAAGTCGACGTGGGGCAAGGGACGAGAGGTCCGTTTCCAATTTGCGAAGCCTATGCGAGCAGGTGATGTTGAGGCGCTTACGTCCGGCCTTGATGTGGAATGGACAGTTGAATCTCCTTATGAAGCGGGAGTTCTTGTGCCATTTGCCACGAATGTATCGGATGTCATAGGGCGAGTGGTAGGCGGAGCGTCGATATCGGATTTGAGCATTATTGAGACGAATACCGACGATATCGTTCGTGAGATTTACAAGGCGGGCACGGCGGAGAAGCCGGAAGGACTGAGCCCTCTCTTGGCTATGCAGGCGCAAGAGTCGAAGACAGAAGACCTTGAGCACAAGGAAGAGAACGACAAGGAGAAGGAAGAGAAGGAAGCGGTGACTCATGGCTAGCGCATATCTTGAATTTATCCGCATTCGCTTCCTGTTGATGCTGGCTTACCGTGTTAATTACTATTCCGGCATTCTCATCTATACGCTCAACATTGGCGTGTATTATTTCACCTGGCAAGCGATCTACGGCGGACAAGGAACACTTGCAGGCTTTACTGCTGACCAGATGACTACTTACATCGCGGTATCTTGGATGGCGCGCGCCTTTTACTTCAACAACATGGATCGTGATATTGCCATGGAAATTCGAGATGGCAGCGTAGCGATCCAATTTATTCGGCCTTACAATTACCTATTCGTCAAGCTGATGCAGGCGTTCGGTGAAGGCTTGTTCCGATTGCTGCTCTTCATGGGACCGGGTATGGTCATCGCATGCATTCTTTTCCCAGTGAAGCTTCCGCAAGATCCGAAGCAGTGGGCGGTATTCGGTGTCATGCTGTTTATGAGCTTCCTGATTAATTCGCAGTTGAATATGCTGACGGGATTGACGGCCTTTTTCATCGAAAATAATGAGGGCATGATTCGTATGAAGCGGGTTGTCGTCGATTTGTTCTCCGGTGTTATTGTACCGATCAGCTTCTTCCCAGGCTGGCTGCTCGCGTTGAATGAATGGCTGCCATTCCAAGCGATCACGTATTTGCCGAGCTCTGTATTTACAGGCAGAGTGGCGGGCGATCAAGTGTGGGCGGCGCTCGGCATCCAATTGCTGTGGGCGGTAGTGCTTGTTATTCCAATTGTGCTGCTGTGGCGTTCCGCGCGCAGACGCTTGTTCGTGCAGGGAGGTTGATCACGATGTATTACTTCGGACTTGTTAGTGAGTATTTGAAAAACTATATTAAAACACGACTTACCTATCGTGCAGACTTCTGGATAGAGATCGCATCGGATCTACTTTTTCAGGTCACGAATTTAATCTTCATCTTCATCGTCTTCATGCATACGCCAACATTGGCTGGCTGGACGCGTGATGAGATGGTGTTCGTCTATGGCTATTTCATGATTCCATATGGCATATTCAGCTGCTTCTTCAATCTGTGGGGGTTCAGTGAGCGATATATCGTAAAAGGGGAAATGGACCGGATATTGACGCGTCCAGCGCATAATCTATTTCAGATTCTCCTTGAAAATGTAGATCCCCCCTCCATTATCGGATCTATCGTCGGTGCAATCATGATGGGCATTTGCTGGAACAGGCTTGGTCTCGACTTCGGCATCATGGAGCTGCTCATGCTGTTCGTGATGCTGATCGGATCGGTGATGCTGTACTTCGGCATTTATTCTGCACTAACATCGATTTCATTCTATTCGGATGCGCCGACAGGCATTCTGCCGCTCGTGTGGAATATTCAGAGCTACGGTCGTTATCCGCTAACGATCTACAATCGGTTCATTCAAGTGCTGCTCACATGGATTCTGCCGTTCGCATTTGTGGGCATCATACCTGCCTCTTACTTCATGGAGGGCAAAGGATTGCAGCAGATGGCGCTCCTGACACCGGTTGTGGGAGTTATCTTCTTCGCCCTTGGGTTAACGCTGTGGAACATCGGTGTTAAGCGATACCGCGGGGCAGGATCATAATCGAAAAGGTTGTCGCCTTCCAAGTCAGCAATGGGTTTGGAAGGCGATTTTTTTATACAAAGGAGAGAGAATTAGAATCTAAGCCTCGTCGTTTTTGAAAAAAAGAGTGGGGGATGATAAGCTTAATGCAATAGAACGGCAGTCTTGGCTGCCGGGAAGGAGCCTCAAACAATGACACAATCCACTCAAGTTGAACTTGGACAAGTTATCCCTGACTTTACGCTGCCGGCATCTACCGGACAGGACGTGAAGCTGAGCGACTACCGGGGCAAGAAAGTCGTGATTTATTTCTATCCAAAGGATATGACGCCAGGCTGCACACAGGAGTCATGTGATTTCCGTGATTATCATGGAGACTTTGAGAAACATGGCGTTGTCGTGCTTGGCATTAGCCCAGATCCGATCAAGTCGCATACCAAATTTATTGAGAAGCACAGCCTGCCATTCACGCTGCTGTCTGACATGGAGCATGAAGTAGCGGATCTGTTCGGAGTATGGCAGCTTAAGAAGATGTACGGCCGCGAATATTACGGCATTGTTCGCTCGACCTTCCTCATTGATGAAGAAGGCAAGCTCATCAAGGAATGGCGGAGCGTCAAGGTGAAGGGACATACGAATGAAGTGCTGGAAGCGGTACGCGAGCTCGTATAACGTCGCTTCATCTATATAGGAAGGGCTGTCCCCATCAGGGGATCACAAATGAATAAGTCCCGCAAGGGAGAAAACGACGCCTCCAAAACCACTGGATTAGTGGAACGGAAGCGTCTTTTTTCATGCAAGTTCAAAGTAATACGGTGCACCAAATTCAACATTGACTGCTGGGGCTGCCCTTTTTTGAATCGTGAGCTGCCCTAGTACACACGGTGGATAACATCCTCGAAATCCGGTTCTTCCATATGGACGTCTTCCACTTCGCCAAATTGACCCAGTATGCGGAGTACTTCCATAGCGCTCAGTTCCTCGCGATTGCATTCCACGGTCAAGGTCTGGCCGTTCAACTCGCGGAAGCGAAGCGGGCTGGGTACGTTTTTAGATTGGTCAGGGATTTGGCAGCTGCTTCGATAGGTAACCGAGATGACAGTCGGCAAGCCGATGCGCTTGCGCAGGTCGTCGATTGTGCCGTCGAAGCCGAGCTTGCCATGATTAATGACGATAACGCGATTGCATAGCTGCTCGATATCGTCCATGTCATGCGTTGTCAGTAGGATCGTCTTGCCAAGCTCCTGATTAATCGTCTTCAGGAACTGGCGAATATTCCGCTTGGCGATGACGTCAAGGCCAATCGTTGGCTCATCGAGGAACAGAATGTCCGGATCATGCAGCAGCGCGGCCGCAATATCGGCGCGCATTCGCTGCCCGAGCGAGAGCTGACGGACGGGCGTATTCATGAATTCGTCCATCTCCAGCAGTTCGGTCAGCTGCTTGATGCGCTTCTGCTTCTCTGCAGGATCGAGCCCATACATAGCGGACAGAATATCATAGGAATCTCGCGTTGGGAGATCCCACCATAGTTGAGTCCGTTGTCCGAAGAGGACACCAAGCCGGCGGGTTACCTGCCGACGCGCCTTATAAGGACTTAGTCCAAATATCCGCACGTCGCCAGATGTCGGATGTAGAATACCGGACAGCATCTTAATTGTCGTAGACTTGCCTGCGCCATTCGGCCCGATATATCCGACAAATTCACCGCTATTGATCGTGAAGCTGATGCCCTGAACAGCTTCCTTCACAATCTTGTCGCGAGAGAACAGGGAGCGTATGCCCTTGAAGGCACCTTCCTTCGGGGCGGGCCGGACGAAACGTTTATGTAAATCGGTTACGGTAATCACGAGTATCCCCCTTTAATTCCGTTCGTTACGTGTGTTGCCTGTTGCTTTTTCAGGTTAATTGTGCCGTTATTACAGTCGGCTCTATACCTAGTTTCATATCAAGCTGCTGATCGAACTTCATACCGAACTACATATCGAGTTCCATATCGGGCTCTGCATTGAGCTCAATATGGACATCAGCTTAGCTTCCTGTGCTCTGATAACGGGAAATCCCAATCTTCCACACGCGCAGGGCAATCAGGAACACGACGGCCGTAATCGCGGTGGACAGACCAATTAGCCATATGCCGGATTGATGACGCAAGATGTAGAGCGAAGGAATATAGTTCGCGAACCCGACGGGAATGATGCTAAGCAGCACTCCTTGCATCCATTTCGGATAGATGGTCATTGGGTATTGCGCTGCCGTACGAGCAGCATCCTCCGTAATGTTTTGCAATTCCTCGATACGGGTTACCCAGAAGCCGGCCGATGCGGTTAACAATCCAATGGCAAACAGCAGGACGGCACCCGATAAGATGACAAATATCGTGAGCGGTATGGCAGTCCATCCAATCTGTCCGCTGCGCATCATAATACTCATGCAGATGGTCAATATCGCCGTCCCTTGGATGAACTCTCCGAGCCTAATGGAGAAATTCTGTGACATCAGTGCCAGCAGTACAGGGACAGGACGCAGGAGCAGACTATCAAGAGCTCCGTTAACCAGATAGTTCTCCAAGTGGTGCACGTCCGAAGCAATCATTCGGTATATTGCCTTGGACAAGGATAAGATGGCATACAAATATCCAGCCTCCGCCAAGCTCCAGCCTTGAATATGGCCGAACTTCAGCAAAATGACTGCAAGCATAAGAAATTCGACGACACTGATAACGGCCGCCATTAGCGTAGAGAACCAGAAATTAAACTTGTACTGCATGCGGCTGCGAATACTTGCGCGCACGAGCAGCACATACATACGAATCCACTTCATCCGCCCTGCACCTCCACCTTGCGTCGCATAATCCCGGTAACGGCGAGACATGCGGCAGTGAATACGATGCACCACATCAGCGAACCTAACAGCGCGGATGGGGATTCCATGCCGAGATAGATTCGAGTTGGGACATAATGCAAGAATGGGTAGAATGAGGCACGGCTAATGTCGGCAAGCCAAGATGGCAGCCATTCGATTGGAATGAGAAAGCCCGACAGCAGCATGCTGAACGCATAATTGACCCAGTACAGCCAGACTGATTCTGTCGTCCAGAGCGCAGCGGCTCCGATCAGATAGTTCAGGCATATTGAAATGTACGCGGCCAGCGTCAAAGCTACAGCGGTCCACACGTAAGTGATAATCGTAGAGGGGACGTGAAGCGGCATTACGAAGAAATATAAAATGTAGATCGGTAAAAACTTGTACACGAACTGGTAGGCAATTTGCCCCCATTCCTTGCTCATCAGCTGATAGAACAAGTGAACGGGACGAACGAGATCAAGGGCGATCTGTCCGGTTCGGACGGACTGCTGGATGCCAAGTCCATTCGTTAGAAAGGCAGCAACCCACAAGCTGGCTTGATTGAAAGCGACGTAGCTTACGATGCCATTAAAGCCATACTCGCCAAGCGGCCTTCCTTCGCCAATCCCTGTCCAGATCGAAATGTAGATAAATCCGAACATGAAGCTGGCGATGTTGTGCACCATATGGGCACTGCGGTATTGCAAATTACTGAGATACTTTTTGCGAGCCAAAGTAAAAAAGAGCATTCTCCACCTCCGTCATCTTCTCGTATTGCGGCGTGCCATACTAGTGATGCTAGGTGAAATGAATAAAAAGAGAGCGAGGAATATAGTACCAGATACGTTGTTGAGATGGCAAGTATTATTTTGGATGCAGCACGGAACGGCTGAAAGTTAATACTCATATTCCTGTCCTTGTTACTATACTTGCCAATACCTAGATTTACGATATATAGTATATCTAGGTATTACATAGATGTGGGAGGGATAATCGATATCATGCAGCCTAAGGTTAGCAAGGAACTATTAAAAGGCAGTACGGCTATGCTTATCTTGTCCATGCTGGAGAAGGAAGAAATGTATGGCTACGAGTTGTCCAAGCGATTGGAAGCCGCGTCTTCGGGATTGTTCGCTCTGAAGGAAGGGACGCTGTATCCAATTCTTCATGCACTCGAAAGTAAAGGCGAGGTGGAAGCTTATTGGAATGAGGCAAACGGCAGAGCCCGCAAATACTACCGAATTACGGATCAGGGGCGCAAGCTTCTGCAAGAGAAGACGCAAGAATGGCGCTTATTCCGTCGTTCGCTCGATCAGGTGCTGGGGGAGGTATAAGGATGCAAAGTGATCAGGAATCAAGAGTCACGCAGCATGACTCGATCCTTGAAAAATTTGTGGGTGAGGTTCTAGCTCACGTGAAGGCCAAGCAAATGCACAACGAAATTCGGGCAGAACTGCAGGATCATCTATTGAATGAGATCGAGTATAGGATGGATCAAGGCATGGATGAATCATCGGCTGCGCAGCAAGCGGTTCGCAATATGGGAGAGCCTTCGGTTGTGGCGGCGCAGTTCAATCAGGTGCATCGTCCTAAGGCGCCTTGGAAGCTATGGATTTCCGTGTTGGTGTGGATTTCCATTTGTGTACTTGGATTGTTCGCCGTGCAAGCTGGGAATCCTCAAGATATTTATCGATTATCTGCCGAGGGCTATGCATGGCGTCTAGTACCGGGGGTGGTGGCTTTTTTGTTTGCATTTTGGGTAGGTTATCTGAAATTGCAACAAGAAGCAGCATGGATATATGGCATTACGTTGTGTTTAAATGTGTATACTGTGTTTTTTCCCGTGTACATCATAAATGGGTACCCTCAATTTGGACTTAAGGGAATTCCTATCCTTGATGGCATTCCTATCGATATCATTTATATGAGTCCGTATCTATACCTCTTATCTTTGTATTCGATGTGGAACAGAAAACCGGATAGCCCGTATCGCTCTATTCTCCCGAAAATGGTTCTTTTTATACTGCCGATCATTGTATTTCTTGTAAATGGGAATCTGCTTCAAGTGTCCACTTATCTTGTCGGAGGAATAATCGTGCTTAAGCTGGTAGGAGTGAAGAGGAAGAACATGGCGATTGCGGCCGGTGTGACACTCCTAACAGGCGGAATCTGCTATTGGTTCATAGAGAGTCTGCGCTTTATGGCCAATCGCAGATTTGGAGGATGGTTTCATAGCATTTGGAGAGACGGAGACGGGGGTTACACTCAAAAAGTGGCACAGCAGTTGTTTCACGAAGCAGGATGGTTCGGGAACGGAGTTGAAAATATCCGCAGACTTCTTCCTTACCTAGATAGTGAAAATTTAACTGTGACGATCGTGCATATGTTTGGGTGGGCAGGAGGCTTGGTATTGATAATCTGCCTTGGCGTTATTATCGTTACGATGTATAATTCAGCGCTGCTATTCCGTGATCCGTTTGCTAGAGGAATTGGTATGTGGGTGAGCGGGATGATGGGGATCCAGAGCTTGTTATATATCGGGGGGATTATCGGGTTCGTTCCCATGAACGGCGGTGCAGGACTTCCTCTGCTCGGATCAGACGGGAGTGAGATTGTACTATGGATGATGCTGCTAGGATTGTATTCTAGTGCATATTGGAAGAAAGACATGGTACCTGTTCTAAATCGATGATCTGAGTTGTGAGAGTAAGTGGATTATTGCGTTTAAGAGAGTATGAGTTGAAGACTTACATATGCTCATAGTAGCAGTACTGAGAAAAAGGTGACATCCAATCGATGCCACCTTTTTTTGAATAGGAAAATGTTGTTATTCGACTAGTGAAATCGTATGATCAAGGAGTAGCCGCAATGAAATGAAGGTGGCACCCATTCGGTGTCATCTTTTTTTATTTCCGCCATATAATCTAGCAATAGGGAAATAGAAACAAGGACAAGTCCACGATTGACTGCACTACGAGAGGGAAGAAGGAGACGATGATAATGATGAATGACAAGTTGAAATCGGTAATGATTACGGCGCTGTGCGCCTTGCTTGTTCTGATTGGAACGTTGACGTTCGTAGATGGACAGACGCCAACGGAGCATATCGCTTATGCTTCGTCAGGGCATGAGGTGGATAGGCATGAATCTAGTTCACATACACTGGTGGGGGTCGGAGATCAGACTTCTGTGTTGTCAGCGGCTGTTTCTTCACAGATTGCAGGGCAACAGGTTGGTGTTGAGCCTGCGGCTGCACCGGTTCTAGTAAGCAGCAAGAGCAAGTCTGAAGTCCCTGCCAATAAGCCGGATAAGGTCGTGTATCTGACATTCGACGACGGACCAAGTGTACATACGAAAGAAGTACTCGATATTTTGCAGCAGGAGAAAGTGAAGGGCACGTTCTTCGTATTAGGTCAGCAAGCAGAACGGAACCCCAAGCTAGTGGAGCGAATTGTAAATGAAGGCCATGCATTAGGCAATCATAGTTATAATCATGATTATTCAGAGCTGTACAGTGATTTTCGTAAATTCTGGAGTCAAATCAAGCGTACAGGCGAGGCTGTTAAGAAGATCGTAGGCTATGAGCCAGAACTTGTTCGTGCTCCAGGCGGTACATTTTTGAACTTTGACAAGCAGTATTTTGATTTGATGGATCAGGCAGGCTATCTCGTTTATGACTGGCATGTAGACAGCAACGATTCGAAGCGGCGCGGTGTTCCTGCGAAGGAGATTGTTCAAGGCGTCAAAGACGGTGCTCTGCTTCCTTCAACCGTCGTGCTCATGCACGATGGGGTGGGACATGGCGAGACGGTGAAGGCACTGCCGGAAATTATTCGCTACTACAAAACGAAGGGGTATACCTTTGATGTGCTCTCTTCTTATGTGAAACCTGTGCAGTTCAAGCTGGCTGCCAAGCAGCGCTGGTCGAGAACCTCCGTAAGTAAAGCATGGATAGAGGCCAACGTGAAGCCGATTCAGACAGTGAGCAATGATAAGGCACAGAAGCCGGGTCAAAAGCCAGACACTACCGCAGGCGGCACAACGGATTCGAAGACGAATCAGAAGCCTACTGAACCAGTGAAGCTGGACAGACAGCTGACGATTGTGACGGAGCAAGGCGAACTTGAATTTGCGCCGGATCAGTTCATGAGTTATCAGGATCTTACCTATGTTCCGCTTCGTATGCTGGTGGAGCGATTGAACGGTACCGTGAAATGGAATACAGAATTGGAACGGGTAGATATGGAGTGGAATAATAGTACGATTGGCATTGATGTACGTGCGGGCAAGATGGAGTTGATTGGACAATCAGGAGAGGACGGTGAGGTGAAGGTGCAGCCTCTTCGTATTGTGACCGAGAAGTATGTAACATGGGTACCATTACGGCAAGTGTTGGATGCATTCGGTGTAAAGATGACTAGTTATATGCTGTCCCCGCTTAAACCAATAGAGAAGCAAGAGTAGATGGAATAAAGAGTAGATGTATGATGAAAATGTACCTGCTATGGATAAGAGAATGCAAAATTGATAGGTTTGAAAACAAATAGCTTGGGCGACACTGGTATATAGAACGGCCCGGGACGATTACAGGACGTGCAGAGGCACGCGGGAATCGTTCCGGGCTTTTTTTGTCATGTTGTTGTCTATGAATTGCAAAGAAAAGAAAGTTAAAAATGATATACACCGTTCAGAGTTGATAGGGAGGGAATCGCATGACGAATGAATGGAGTGTTAGTGGTGGACAGCGTCCCCAGCGGGATACAGATGTGTGGCTGGCCGAGTTCGCGCAGCGGGGCTGGATTGCTTATCTGGAACGTATGGAGCAGGTCATTGTGGGCAAGAGAGAAGTGATTACGATGGCGGGGCTTGCGATGATAAGCGGGGGACATATTCTACTTGAGGATGTGCCTGGGGTTGGGAAGACGGTACTGGCACGTGCCATGGCGCGAGTGACAGGGGGGACCTTCCGTCGCATTCAGATGACGCCAGATATGATGCCTGCTGATATTACGGGCAGTATGGTTTGGGAGCCAAGCAGCGGTGAGCTGCGCTACAGCGAAGGAGCACTCCAGGCGAATGTAGTGCTCGCTGATGAGTTGAATCGAGCCCCTGCTAGGACGCAGTCAGCTCTGCTTGAAGCGATGGAGGAGCGGATGGTGACCGTGGACGGCATGACGCGTCCACTTCCGGATCCATTTATGCTGATCGGTACTCAGAATCCGCAGTATTTCGAAGGTACGTATCGGATGCCGGAGGCGGAAGCAGATCGTTTCATGATGCGATTATCTATTGGATATCCGCATGCTGAACATGAGGCAGATATGCTGCTCCGCCAGCGAGAAGAGCATCCATTGTTGCGTGTTAAGCCGCTATGGACTCCAGAGGAATGGCGCTTACTCGTGCGGCGCGTGCATATGGTGCATGTAGATGAAGCACTGTGCCGCTATATGGCGGATCTGGCGCTGGCGACTCGTACTCATGAATCGGTAGCGCTCGGGGTCAGTCCCCGGGGAACGCTTGCGTTGATGCGCGCAGCACAGGCACATGCTTGGGTAGAGGGACGAACTTATGCCGTGCCGGACGATGTGAAGGCTGTTGCAGTCTATGTAATGGCGCATCGGCTGCAGCTCCACAACCATGCCGTACGAGCAGGCATTGTGGCTGAGGAAATTGTGTTGGAGGTGCTGGGTCACACAGCTGTACCCGGATTCCCATCAGGTTCTGCAGGCAAGAAGGGGACGAGCGGAGGTGGTTCGTCAGCCTCTACGAGTCTGGCTGGAAGGACTAGACAAGCTTCCACTTATCGTACACATGCAAGGGATGTGCAGTTCCCATCTGTTCAAGGAGAGCAGACGAACTCACGCCAAGCAGGGAAGCGCATATGGTTCGGAGGAGATTATCAATGAAGCAAGCGCTAAGACATCTACTCACAGCTATCGGCTGCTTGGCGCTGGCGTGGATCGGGTTTCAACGGGAAAGTGCTGCAGTCTGCTTCTTGGCAGCCATATTGGGTGTCATGTTGGTTAGCAGCGCCCGTTCTTATTGGATAGGAAGCAGGCTACGCTCGGTGCAGACTGTACACCAACCGATTATTCCGCAGCGCAATGAGAACAGGAACATGGTATTTCTTGTCACCATGACAATGAAGCGTCCGTTTCCCGTATTGTGGCTGCGAGTGACAGAGTTCTGGACTCGTACAGGAGGGGAAGGAGGGGTGTGGATGTGTCGACGACTTCTATTTCCTCGCCGCCGCCAATCTCTTACTTTTACCTCATCCTTTGCAGGGGCTCCGCGAGGTGTATATGAGCTTACCCGCATTGAGCTTCAGTATGGGGATGTATTCGGTTGGTTCAAGCACAATGTAATCATCCGTCCGAGTGAAGAGAATGCGCCTGTATGTATTATGGCGCCTGATATCGGTACGGGGAATCGGCTGGCTAACGAGCAATATGCAGTGGAAGGAACGGAAAGCTTGGGAAGCCCTGAGAACACAAGCATTTATGGAGCGGCTGAGCGGCAACAAGAGTCAGCGCTGTTCTCCCCATCCTTATATGGAGAAGGGGGCGAGCCGTGCACAGCAGTGACGAGTGGGATGCAAAGTGCTGAGCTTCGAACGTACCGTGCCGGGGATCAATGGAGATCTATTGACTGGAGAATGTATGCGAAGCGCCGATTGCTTGCAGTTCGTGTTCCTGAAGCGGGACAACTCGAACAATGGGATATTGCAGTGGATGATACAGGGTGGCGGAATGAGCTGACTCAGCATACGACGAACATGAACTCAAAAACAAATACGAACATAAATAAAAACACAAATAAAAGTACAAATACCAAAACGACTGCGAATCAGAAATCGAGCGCGAAGGCAAATATGGGTGACTTGCAAAAGGAAACGAAGCTGCTGCAACAAATGGAAGCAACGGTTTCAGCGGCAGCAGCCCTTGTAAGACAGAAGATGGAAGCGGGACATACCGTTCGCTTATTCTGGATTAGTGATGGAGCTAGTGTGCATGGTGCTCGGAATGCTATTATCGCACTCGCTGCCGAGCAGCTGGGCAAGCGTGTAGAACACCGTTGGAACTATGAAGAGGGAACTCCTTCGATGGTGCATGCAAATGCAGCAGTCCCTAGAAGGCTTGCCGTTGTAAGTTGGGACAGACACTCCCAGAAGTGGGGGGCTGCACAGCATTTTACGGGGCTTCACCAAGTGGATCAATGGCTGAATGCTGACGAGATGCAACGATTCGAGCCATCAGCGACTAGAATTGTGGGCAGCCAGAACACAGCGAATGCGAGTGTCTCGGCGGCAGCAAGTGAGCGAGTCGGAGTGAGAAGCAGTGACCGAATGAACGATAGTGAGAACCGAGGTGAGTATCGTGTATCTACCGACAGTTGGACGACAGCACAAGGGTAAATCGCAACCGCTGCATACATCTGCGGCTCCAAGCAGCAAGCTTACCTGGTTGATGCGTTGGAAGGCTGCTGGATTTACTGTACTGCTTTTCGCCTTGTTCGCAGAGTGGTTCTATCCCCTGCAAGAGGTGGGAGGCAATATTGACTTGAGCGATGTTCGCCCATTTCTCGTTGCGGTGGCGATATATTTGCTTCTTGGCTTAATTGTTCACCATACTGCACTGTCTGTGGTTCTGTATGGGATGGTGGCGATTGGAACGACCGCTTGGATGTTCGGCTCCGTTCGAGTACTTCCCCATGCGTCAGACACCTGGCTAATGGGTGAAGGGTTTGTCCGTTCTTTGTTAGCAGGCATAGGAAGAATCGGTACCGCACTGCGCACAGATATCAATGGCTGGATGGATGGCCATTGGCTGAACACAAGTGGTGAATTGCGGACACTGCTTCTTCTCATCGGTTGGGCGATGCTGGCGTCATCGATTCAATCGCTTATGTTAAGCCGCAGGACGGTGCTCTTTTTTACGGTGTCAACAATTGTTTATTTATTCGGATTCGAATTGGGATTCGGTCTTGATATAACGGGATCGATCGCGCGATCGGTTGGCTGGGGATTGCTCTTGTCAGCGTGGCTGTATTTGGATGAACAGTTGGAATCTGATACAGAACGCTCACGAATTGGTCATTGGCCATTTAGCTGGTTGTTGTGCGCCTTGCTGCTATCCTTAGCCGTGGTTGGGATTGCTGAAGGAATCAGGCAGGTGTATGCATGGCCGAAGCCAATGCCGCTGGCATCGTTCGAAGCATTGACGCAGTCATTACAACCAAATGATTTGGCGGAACGAGGCAGGGGAAGAAAAGATGGGAATAACGGATCGGCTGTAGAGGGGCAGGACCAAGTCCGTACATCGATGATGGTAACAGGCTATAGCACAGACGACTCTGAGCTGGGACGACCATTGCGTGACAATAATGAGGAATGGTTCACCGCGATATCTCCTGAGCCTACGTATTGGCGGGGAGAGAGCAAATCCATCTATACGGGGAGGGGCTGGACGAGCCCGCAAAAGGGAGAAGAGAAAATTGAACTGTCAAGCTCTTTGAAATTAGACCAAACGGGTGGGCATGAAGGGTGGTCGGAACCTTTTCAACAGACGATTATATGGAAGGGGTTCAAGCCGAAGTATCCCTTGCTGTTCGGAGGGGTTCCTGAGCGGATAACCTCTTGGGTTCCTAATGCTAATGCGGAAGAGGCTGGGAATGAAGTTCCTTCACAGTATTTCGTCCGTTATAATCCTCTATCTGAACGGTATGGAGCTGACATCGGCATATCGGATACGACGGGGATTCCTTTAACCTATCAGTATGAGACAAGGGTGTTTCGTTTTCAGACAGAACTGCTTCAATCAGCACCGGAGAAGACTTGGCCGGATGATATACGTGCGGCGGGATTGCAGCTGCCAGAGGCGCTTCCGAATCGCGTTCGTGAGCTAGGTAAACGCATTACAGCGGGGGCGGACAGTCAATATGACAAGGTTCGGAGGGTGCAGCAGTTTTTGCAGCAGGAATACATGTATACCAAGTCGGATACAACCGTCCCGCCAGCCGGAAGGGATTTTGTCGATTATTTTCTGTTTGACTCGAGGCAGGGGTATTGCAATCATTTCTCGACATCAATGGCCGTGCTGCTTCGAACTCAGGGCATTCCAGCCCGCTGGGTGAAGGGGTTCGCTCTGGGAGAAGCTGATTCGCCTGGACATTACACAATTCGAGGGACGGATGCTCATTCCTGGGTTGAGGTGTATTTCGCCTCCATAGGATGGGTGCCGTTTGAAGCGACTCCGCCTATAGGCGTACCAGGAGGCTCTGTGGCTGCTTCGAATCCTGACGTCATTACGGCTTCTACTCCCATAAGCGAAGGTACGGGCGGATTATCTACTGCTGCATCAGAACAAGCCGGGTACCGTACGCCACCAGAGGTTGTCGCGATGTTGAACGATGCAGCAGCCGAGAAGACTGGAGAGGGTTGGGGCGCCGTTCGTCAGTTCGGCAACAAGATCGCACAATGGTGGGACGCTAGAGTACAGGCCACTCGTGCCCATATTGAGCAGGAATGGCATGCGCTTCAGCGTGTTCCCGAGGAATGGACAAGCGAGGCTTCCCGCAGTGGGATTGGTACAGCGTTGCTATCCCTTGTCCGCAAGGCGGTTACACAGATGCCGGTTCTCCTATTTGGTGGCGTGATCTTTATCGTGTTTCTATTGCTCACTATGAAATGGGCATGGCAGCGCAATGCGATGCAGCGCAAACTTCGCCGACTGGTGCATGCGCAGCAGCACAGCTTCCGTATGAGTCGCGTACAGGAAATGGGGCGTATCGCTTGGTCGCTTGTCGAGCGCAAATACGGTGCTAAGCCATGTGGAATGACATGGAATGAGTATGCTGGGCAAGCTGCCAGAACTCGTATTCCATCTGCAAGCAATCCGACACGCCATACAGAACATCAAGACTTGGAGCGTGATAAGGAACCGCTAGATCAATTTATAACTGCATGCAATTTGCTTTTCTTCGGGGGGCAGCAAGGGAATGCAGCTGTACAGCAGCAGTTTGTTGATGGCTGTGCACGAGTGCTTCGCGACTGTAATCGAGATAAGCGATGAATCCTCCAATTAGGGAGGATTCATTTTTTTATTTCCGCCGATTATCATGGAGACTTATGCCTGATAGGAATTACGCAGATTTTTTTCTCTTGGAGATTCGACGATTTTGCCAAGATGTTTTGCTTCGTACACGCTTCTTGGCAAGCACGGCTCCTCCTCTAAGCGGACGTTTGCGGAGACGTCTATTGATGCGCTTATTGATACGTCTACTGCTGCGTCGAGTAAGTCTGGCACCGGAACGCGCGGTTCTACGTTTTCTTTTTTTACCGTATTTGCGATTCCGTATGGAAGTGGAGGAAGCGGTTCTGCGTTTACGTGGGTAGTGAACTGGAGCAGCGCTCTCCTTAGCAGCAGGGATAGACATAGATGCATCAGTCCAATATCGAAGATCGCCATGTGTGCGAATGGTTGGCAGCTGTCCATAATGGACCAAGTGAAGAGCACCGCGCTTGTGCAGGCTCGCAAGGTGGGCAGAAATTTGGGGATCGAGGAAGACCTGCAATTCCTCTTCTCTCGCTGTCGTCCACGTCGATAAGCGCCTAACATCGTCATCCACATATCCAGGGTGGCATAGAATCTCCGTGATTCCTTGCGGGGCATTG
>Ga0102589_1002355_pt1 | contig 22210 bp, 17 predicted proteins | sample AraplaMF_Col_mLB_FD_76858 | JGI IMG/M metagenome (GOLD analysis project Ga0102589, IMG submission 76858) | Arabidopsis root microbial communities from the University of North Carolina, USA - plate scrape MF_Col_mLB | ecosystem: Host-associated > Plants > Roots > Endosphere | place: USA... | reverse complement strand
TCTTTTTCGAATCTTTCGCTGGCCGAACCGCTGGCCCGCGCCGTCGCCGAAATGGGCTACGAGACCATGACCCCCATCCAGGAACAGGCCATCCCGGTCGTCCTGCAGGGCAAAGACGTCATGGGCGCCGCGCAGACCGGTACCGGCAAGACCGCCGCCTTCTCGCTGCCGCTGCTGCAGCGCATGATGAAGCATGAAAACCCTTCGACCTCGCCCGCCCGCCACCCGGTGCGCGCGCTGGTGCTGCTGCCCACGCGTGAACTGGCGGTACAGGTGGCCCAGCAGGTCGAGCTGTACGCCAAGTACACCAACCTGCGCAGCACCGTGGTGTTCGGCGGCATGGACATGAAGCCCCAGACGGCCGAACTCAAAAAAGGCGTGGAAGTGCTGGTGGCCACTCCCGGCCGCCTGCTGGACCACATCGAAGCCAAGAACGCGGTGCTCAACCAGGTTGAGTACGTGGTGCTCGACGAAGCCGACCGCATGCTGGACATCGGCTTCCTGCCCGACCTGCAGCGCATCCTGAGCTACCTGCCCAAGCAGCGCATCACCTTGTTGTTCTCGGCCACCTTTTCGCCTGAAATCAAGCGCCTGGCCTCCAGCTACCTGCAGGACCCGGTCACCATCGAGGTCGCGCGCTCCAATGCCACGGCCTCCACCGTCGAGCAGCATTTCTACAGTGTGGGCGCTGACGACAAGCGCCGCGCGCTGCACCAGATCCTCAAGGAACGCGGCATGAAGCAGGCCTTTGTGTTCGTCAACAGCAAGCTGGGCTGCGCGCGCCTGGCCCGCTCGCTGGAGCGCGAGGGCCTGAAGACCGCCGCGCTGCACGGCGACAAGAGCCAGGACGAGCGCCTGAAAGCGCTGGAAGCCTTCAAGAAGGGCGAAGTCGACCTGCTGGTCTGCACCGACGTGGCCGCGCGCGGCCTGGACATCAAGGATGTGCCGGCGGTGTTCAACTTCGACGTGCCCTTCAACGCCGAAGATTATGTGCACCGCATAGGCCGCACCGGCCGCGCCGGCGCCTCGGGCCTGGCCGTGAGTTTTGTGGCCAGCAGCGACAACCGCCTGGTGGCCGACATCGAGAAGCTGATCAAGACCAAGATCGAGCTGGAACCCATAGAGTTCGACGAAGACCGCCCGCGCATCAAGGAGCAGGGCCGCATCAACGACGGCCGCCGCATGTACCGCGAAGGCGAGGACGGCGGCAGCCCGCGCGAGGCACGCCAGCCGCGCGAGCGCCGCGAATACACGCCGAACCGCCAGCCGGCCGCGCAGCGCGATCCCTTCTTCGACCAGCCCTATGAACCGACGGTTGCGCCCGACGCCCAGCCCGCCTGGGAAGCCGTCGCCAAGGCCGCTCCCGTGCGCAGCGGCGTGTCGGCCAACATCAAGCCCAAGAAAAAAGTCGCGGCGCTGTTCAAGACCCAGTCCACGGTCTGAATCGCGGCTTGAAAACCGCCGTGCCGTCGGTTAGCGCCTACGGCCGGTAGGGGGGCTGTCCGGTGCGGGCCGCGCGGCCCGCCTTTTACGCTGTCCTCATGATGGCGAATTCCGACCCCGACATGAAGACCGCACCATCAGCGGTTTTCGGGTTTCCCGCGCTCTCCCGGCAAGTTCTGAGAATCTTTCGCCCCTTGTGGCGCGCCGTCGACCAGTGGATTGATGCCGGCGGCATGCGCATGAGCGCGGCCATGTCTTTTTACGGCATCCTGAGCCTGGCACCGCTGCTGGTCCTGCTGGTCGCCGTGCTCGGCTGGTGGCTGGACCGCGCCTATCTCGAAACCAGCCTGGTCGACCAGATCCGCAGCGTCATAGGGGCGCAGGGTGCCCAGGTGGTGCAGCAGGCGCTGTCCAGCGCGCAGGCGCCGTCGGAGGGCATTACGGCTTCGCTGTTTGCCTTTGCGCTGCTGCTGTCGGGGGCGACGGGCGTGTTCGCGGAGCTGCAGGATGCGTTTGAGCGCCTGTGGCGGCAAGGCAGCGGCGAAGTGCCGCAGCAAAAATGGTGGCACAGCGCGTCCCTGCGCCTGCGCGGCGTGGCCTACATCCTGGCGTTTGGTTTCCTGCTGCTGGTGTCGCTGGCGATTTCAACCTTTTTAAGCCTGCTGTCCGGCTGGGCGGGCAGCTACCTGCCGGTCGAAAAACTCGCCTGGGTGCTCAACGAACTCGTGTCTTTCGGTTTTTGCGTCGCACTGTTTGTGGCCCTCATGAAAATGAGTGTGGGCCCCAAACCCGCTTTACGCTATCTGGTGATGGGGTCAGCCGCGGGGGCCATCCTCTTTGCGGTAGGCAAACACCTGATGGCCTTTTATCTCTCCACCGCCGCCGTGGTGTCGGCCTATGGGGCGGCCGGCTCGCTGGTGGTGATCCTGATGTGGATTTATTTTTCATCGGCCGTGCTGCTGCTGTCCGCCAGCGTGGCGCGCGCCTGGGCCGACGAGGCCCGCCGGGGCCGGCCCATCTCAGCCTGATTTGCCGGCCTTGCCTGGTTTTTGCGCCTGTTCGCACGGCACGGCGATCAGCTCAAACGTTCCGGCTTCCGCTCCCAGTTTCGCCGCCGTGAGGCAGCCGCCCCAGACGCAACCCGTGTCCAGCGGCAGGGTGTTGTTGCGCAGGCGCGGCGCTGCGCCGTCTTTGGCCAGGGTGGACCAGTGGCCGAAGGCCAGCGGCGTGCCGGCGGTCTTGCGCCCCGGTACTTCAAACCATGGCAGGTAGCCGGCGGGCGCGCCGTCGGCGCCTTCCGTGCTGGCGAACTCCATCACGCCTTCGGGCGTGCAAAAGCGCAGGCGTGTGAGCGCGTTCACCACCACGCGCAGCCGGTCGGCGCCCTGCAGGCTGTCGCTCCAGCGGTCCGGCGTGTTGCCGTACATGGCGCCGAAGAACGCCTTGAGTTCGCTGCCGCGCAGCACCTGCTCCACCTCGGCCGCCAGCGCCATGGTTTGTGCCGCCGTCCATTGCGGCAGCACGCCCGCATGCACCATCAGCCAGCCGTGGCGCTGCAGCGCCATGGCGCGGTGCCGCAGCCAGTCGAGCAAGCTGTCGGCGTCGCTTGCTTGCAGGATCTCCTGCATGGTGTCGTGGCGGCCCGGCTTGCGCGCGCCCTGCCATAGCGCGAGCAAATGCAGGTCGTGGTTGCCCAGCAGGCACTGCGCGGCGTCGCCCAAGGCCGCCAGGCGGCGCAGCACCTTGAGCGATTCGGGGCCGCGGTTGACCAGGTCGCCGAGGAAGTAGAGGGTGTCGCGGCTGGGCGAGAAATCCAGCTTATCCAACAGTCGCCCCAGGGGGGCGTCGCAACCCTGCAGGTCGCCGATACAGTACATTGACATGTGTTTATTTTGCGCCAGGAGTCTGGGCGGCAGGAGCCGTCGAAGCGAAACGCGCGAAAAACGAGGACAGCGCGGTGATACCGACAAGCCCATAGCCCGACTATGGGCGCAGGCGGTAGCGCCGCGATGGACCGTTTTCTCGCGCGTTGCAGCCGACGGATTCCTGCCGCCCAGACTCCCAAACTATGGATTTCTTGCTGATTGCTTTTTTGACGCTGCTCAACGGCGTATTCGCCATGTCGGAAATGGCCCTCGCCTCCAGCCGCAAGGCCAGGCTCACGGCCATGGGGGAATCGGGTGACAAGGGCGCGCTGGCCGCCATTGGCCTGCTGGACAACCCCACGCAGTTTCTCTCGTCGGTGCAGGTGGGCATTACCTCCATAGGCATGCTCAACGGCATCATCGGCGAGGCCGCCTTCAGCGACGGCCTGGCCGCCTGGATCCAGACTTTCGGCGCGCCGCAACGCGCCTCCCAGATCACCGCCACCGCGCTGGTGGTGACCGTCATCACCTTCATCACCATCGTCTTCGGCGAGCTGGTGCCCAAGCGCATAGGCCAGCTCTACCCTGAAACCGTCGCGCGTCTGGTGTCGCGCCCCATGATGTGGGTGGCGACGGGCTTCAAGCCCTTTGTCCGGTTGCTGTCCATCAGCACGCTGGCGGTGCTCAAGCTGCTGCGCATTGACAACACGGCCGGCCGCGCCGTGACCGAGGAAGAAATCGCCGCCAGCCTGGAAGAGGGCGTAGACGCCGGTTTGATCGAGGAACACGAGCACCAGATGGTGCAAAACGTCTTCCTGCTCGACGACAGGCTGCTCACCTCGCTGATGCTGCCGCGATCCGACATCGAATGGCTGGACGTTTCCGACACCGTGGCCCAGGCCATTGCCAAAGCCGGCGTCACCGGCCATTCCTGGTACCCGGTATGCCGCGGCAGCCTGGACGACGTGGTCGGCGTGGTTAACGTGGCCAAGCTGCTCGCGCTGCGCGGCCAGATCCAGCCGGCCCCCTCAGCCCAGGAGCAGGGGCCCGAAAAAGGCCCCGGCGCCGTGCCCTCCGTCACCGACCGCATTGGCGCCTATGCCGTGCCGGCCGTCTTTGTGCCTGAAACCCTCACCGGCATGGAACTGCTTGAGCAGTTCAGGGCTCGCTCCACCCGTATGGTGTTTGTGGTCGACGAATACGGCGTGGTGCAGGGCCTCATGACCCCCATGGACATGCTCGAAGCCATCACCGGCGAGCTGCAGCCCGGCGCCCAGGTCGACGCCTGGGCCACCGAGCGCGAGGACGGCAGCTGGCTGATCGACGGCGTCATGCCCGTGGCCGAGCTCAAGGCCAGGCTGGACATCAAGGAATTGCCCGAAGAAGGCAAGGGCCGCTACAACACCGTTGCCGGCCTGCTGCAAAGCGTCTCGGGCCGGCTGCTCAAAACCGCGGAAGTCGTCGAATGCGCCGGCTGGCGCTTTGAGGTGCTGGACCTGGACGGCAAACGCATCGACAAAGTCCTGGCCAGCCAGCTCCCCGAAGCGTCTGAGCCGTAAGCTTTGTCTCCGGGCCTTTCAGTCTGCTTTCGTCAGTTTCGTCCGCTTTCAGCACGTTTACGGTTAAATATCCGAATTAAGTTCTCATTTTTTCGACGAATTTCTCCTCGTGAGACGCCACAACAACACCTAGTACGTAATTGGTTGTAACTAAAGGGTGCTGTGTTTAAACTTCAAAAAAAGTTTAAGGCACACATGTTTGATGTTTTTGTGTTGGCCCTGACGGCGACGGCGGTGTCAGGGATGGCAACTGGGGCGGCCTGCCACCATGGCTGGCTGGCGCGGCAGGCGCGTCAGAAAAGGCGTATTCCCGCCCAATGGCACCTGCAGGCCAGGCCCTTGCTGCTCGATGCCGAGCAGGAAGTCTGGCACTGGCTGCAGCGCGCGTTTTTCGACCACCATGTCCTGGTCAAAGTCCCCGTCATCCGTTTTGTCTCGCCGCGCAACGGGGCTGAAGGCCAGCGCTCCTACGAGCTCCTCAAAAACATCTACTGCAGTTTCACCGTTTGCGCCGCCGACGGCACCGTCATCGGCTGCCTCGACGTTCCCGGCCCGCGCGGCCTGAAGGCCAGCAACCGCGACCTCAAGCGCAAGCTTTTTGCCGAATGCGGTATTGCCTACGCCGTGGTGCGCGCCGGCAACCTTCCCACGCTGGAAGATGTGCGCGCCGCCTTCCTCGGTGCCATCGATTTGTCTGACGAGGAAGAGGCCGCGCTCGCCTCCCTGGCTGTGCCCGCCGTGCTCGGCGAGCCGCCCATGGCCTTCCCGGAGGCTGAAGTTGACGCCCCGCCCACTGTGCCCGACACCATGCGTGCGGCCGACGGCAGCGCCCTGGCCGTCGCCGATGCGCCGCGCGTGGAACAGGCCAAACAGGTCGACATGGCCGCCATGGCCGAGGCCCGCAGCATCCTGCGCGCCAAGCTGGAGCGCAACCGCAAGATCCGCTTCACCAACTTCGACCCGCTCAGCACCGGCTCCGGCATTGTTCACGACAACACCGACCACCAGTTCGCCGTGCAGTGGGAAGACTCCTTCATCACCCCCGAAGACGCTCCGCCGCAGGACGGCGCCCAAGCTCAGGGGTAATAAAGCTGCTCCAGCCGCGCCGCCTCCAGGTAAATCGACGGCAAAGTGATGTTGCGGGCGCGCAGGGCGGCGGCGCGCGCGGCGATGCTGTAGCGCGTGTCCTGGCTTGCCGGCGGCGGCGGCTCGGCGGATTTGGCCTTCAGCCAGCTCAGCGCGTTGGCCGCGGCGACTTCCCCCATGGATTTGGCCGACGGCGCCACACTGAGCCCCCCGCCTTGCTGGACGTACTCGATGTCGGTGCCCATCGGCAGCGGCACCGAATGGGTTTCCATCCATTGGATCAGTTCGGCTTCCGGCACGGCGCCGGCCGCGCCGGGCCCGGCCGGCAGGCGGCCGTGGGACAGCATCAGCACCACATCGGCCTTGCCCTCCATGCCCTTGACGGCGGCCTGCCAGGCGGCGAAGTCGGTGGGCGCATGGACACTCGCCACGCTGTGCGGCGCCCAGTCGAAGGCCTGCAACTGCTTGACCCGTCCCTTGCCGGTGGGGCTCGCGTCGCTCAGCACCGCCAGCCGCACGGGCTGGCCTTTTTTGACGTATTGCAGCAGGTCGCGGATGGCCGCCAGCGGCAGTGTTTCGGTCACACCGGTGACGTTGGCGGCGCCCACGTAGCCGTATTCCGCCGGTTCATGGTCTATGGCCGCGAACACCACTTTGGGCCGGGCCAGCCCGGCGAAGCGGCGCATCACGTATTCCTGGGCCTCGTCGTCCACGGCGATGACGACGTCGGGCTTGAACTGCTGCAGGGTGCGCAGCCCTTCCTTGGTCGCGTCCTGGCGATGGTCTTCGTCGGGCAGGGCGTCCATGCCCAGGTAATGCCAGCGCACCGTCATCGGCTGCCGGTTCCTGTCCAGCGTCTGGCGTATGCCTTCGTCCATCTTGCCGACGGTGGTGGAGCTGCGCTGCGAACTGTGCAGCACCAGGATGCGCGGCTTGGACAGGTTGAACATGCCCAGGAGCAGCAGGGCCACCAGCAGGGCCGCGGCTGTGAGGGTGGCGAGCGTTCCGGTCTTCATACCAGCCCCAGCCATTCCCAGTAGGGAATCGAAAGATAGGCCGCCAGCAGGCGCGCGAGGTTCATCCAGTGGTTGTAGCGCAGGAAATCCGGGTGCTTGTAGTAGCGGTCCAGGCCGCTGCCCTGCACCTGCAGGTACTGCGAGCTCTGGTAGGGCAGGAACCAGATGTCGCTGAACATGGCGGTCAGGAACACCACCACCCACGGGTTGATGAACTGCGCCTGCCCGATGGGGATCAGGATGACCGCCGCCACGATCATGCCGGCCGTGATCGGCAGCACCAGGCGCAGCAGCAGCGTGACCACCAGCGCCACGGGAATGAACCAGACCATCCTGCCGCCGACAAAATCAAACAGGTTGCCGGCGGAGTGGGCCAGCGCCGTGTCCAGCCCCAGGTAGGTGATGGCGCGGCTCAGGCCGTCGAGGCTGAGCAGGAAAAAAATCATAGGCCAGTCGATTTTTTGCTGGAAGTCTTTCTTGCTCAGCAGCCCCATCAGAAGCAGCCCGGCCAGCAAAAACGCGGCCAGCCAGGCCGGCGATATCTGGTGCCAGCCGGCGGTGCCGGCCCCCACCAGGAAGAACAGAAAACCCGCTAGGGCGGCTTGTTCGGGCTTGGTGATGGAGCCCAGCAAATCCAGCTGGCGCTTGAGCCTTTCCTTGGGCAGGGCGGCCTGTGCGGTGCGGCCGAAGCACAGGCGCAGCACCACCAGATGCACGGCGGTGACAGTCAGCGCGGCCACGCCGGCGGCCACAAACCAGAACAGGCCCTGGAACTGGTCCTGCAACTGCAAGGGCAGCATGCCGAAGGCCGTCAGGTTGGACGACTTGCTGGTCAGAAGCATGGGCGAAAACAGCATGGCGCCCGAGAAGGTCGCCGCCATCAGCGCCGTCGCGGACTTGCCCTGCGCCGGCAGGTTCAGGCCGTCGACCATGTCGCGGTAAAAGGGCAGCACCAGCGACAGGCGGGCATTGCCCGATGGCATGATGGGCGAGAGCAGGTAGCCTGACAGCAGCAGCGCCGTCTGGTGCCAGAACGGCGTGTCCGGCAGCTTGATCAGCAGCCACAGCATGAAGCGGTAGCTCAGGCCCGAGGCCGAGATCACCGCGGCCAGCGCATACACGCCGACCAGCGTCGTGAGCGTGCGCGAGGAAAACCCGGCCAGCGCGACCTCGGAGGGCACCAGGCCCACGATGAGCACCGCGGCGATGGCCACCAGCGGCGGCACGAATTCATCGGCCAGGTTGAACAGCCACATCAGCACCGTGGCCGACAGGATGGCCAGGAACAGCGAGGCCTCCACCACCAGCCCGGCCATGCCGGAGACGAAATAAATCGCCGGCGGAACCGCTATGACGGCCAGCCAGCCCACCCGTTCGCGCGCTGAAATCGGCTTGGGTGGTTTTTTGGCGGCGGGCTTGGCCGGCGGGAGAAAGTTTTCACCGCCCACATAGCCCATCAGCGCCAGCAAAGCCCGGCTGCGCAGCGACGGCGATTTCGCGCTGAGTTCCGTCAGGGCTTCGCGCGTGAGGCGCAAGGCCCTCACCGGCGCGGTGGCGCTCACGCTGCACAGGTAGTTCGCCGTGTCGCCGGCGGCTTCTTCGCCGCAGCGCATGCCGGCCAGTGCCAGCGTGCGCCCACCCGGCGTGGTCAGCTGCAGCGTGCCGGACTGGAGCACATACAAAAATTCCGCCGGCGTGCCTTTTTCATAGAGCGCCTCGCCGGCGGCGAATTCCATCCAGTGCAGGCTGGCCAGGAGGCGTGCCAGCTGGCTGCCGGACAGGTCGGCGAAAAGCGGATCCTGGCTCAGCAGCGCCAGGGATTCAGAATCGGGGACGGCGGAGGGCAGCATGGCTTCGCAGTCCTAGCGCGCGGCGGTGGGATGAATCCTGAGGGACGTCAGCATCGGCGTTTTTTTTCTGCTTCTTGTTGACAGCCGCGGGCACCCTGTTGAAGGTGCCCTGGCGCGATTTGGGCGCTATTACATCACTGTTTGGGCAAATGGCGCAGTCTGGGAACCCCTGGCGGGCCCGCCTGGGCCTCAGGGCCTCAGTTCGCCTTGGCGGCGTCAAACAGCGTTTTGATTTCCGCCGGCATGGCCGTGAAAGGCGGCTTGCCGCCCGGCTTGGCCGGCTTTAAAAACCACTGGTCGTACCAGCCCTGCGCCGCACCGCTGCGCATGGACTCCTTGACCGAGGCATTCACCAGCGCCCCCATGGCCGCGTCGCCCTTGCGGTAGGCGATGGCAATGGTCTCCACCGAGAGCCGGTCCGGCAGGATGGTGTAGTTGCCCGCGTCAGACTGGCTGGCAAGCTGCGCCGCCAGCAAGGCGCCGTCACGCGCATAACCGGCCGCCCAGCCCAGCTGCAACTGGCCCAGTGCCGCATCCGGGTTCACCGCCTTGGCCTGCTGCCACTTCAGGCCGTGCTGCTGCGCAAAGCGCTCCATCGCCGGGATCGCAGTGCTGCCGTCAATGGCCACAATGCTTTTGCCCTTCAACTGCTCCAGCGTGCTGATCATGTCCTTGTTGCGCACCGCCACCTGGACCGCATCGACAAAAATCGGCGCCGAAAAATCCATGCGTGCGCGGCGCTCCGGCGTATCCGTCACGCTATCGCAGAGCAAGTCCACACTGCCCTCCGTCATCAGACGCACCCGGGTATCCACCTCGGTTTCGATATAGCGCACCGGCAGGTTCTTGTTGCCCGCGGCCTGGCGCAGTTGCTCAATGATGGGCTTGCAAAACTCGATGCTGTAGCCCACCGGCTTTCCCGGTGCTTCGTTCAACGAGAAAGGCGCCGCAAGCACCCGGTAACCCACATTGATCTGCCCGCGGCTTTTGATTTTCTCCAGTGTGGCCTGGGCGGATGCCCCTTGCGGCAGGGCGACCGCCAGCAGAGCCACGGCGGCCGGCAACAGCGTTTGAATTGGTGTCTTCATCAGAACCTCCCGTTGTTCGCTCCCATTCTTAGGCAAAGGCCCTGAATACGCAACGCCGCCAGGGCAGGGCTTCCCCGGTACGACCAAGGTACTCATTGTTAGTAGCCGTTGCTGCGCGAGGGCATAAAAAAGCCCCTGGTTCGCAAGAACAGGGGCTTTCCAGGGGGCCGCGAAGATAAACCGGGCTCCCGGCCTTGCCAGGCGCGGCATCCGTGCTTCAGCGCACGATGCAATCCACCGTGTTGGACTTGGGGGCGCTCGAGCCGGTGACCGATGTCGACGTATTGAACGCCGGCGGCAGCGTGAACGGGAGCCCCGGGTTTTTCGGCACCATGGCAGGCACCTGCATAGGCGAGGCGGTGTAGCCAAACTGGCCCGCCGCGAAATTCGTGGTGCCGGCCGGGTTGGTGACCTTGATCAAACCGTCCAGCACGGCCACATACAGCCCCGGCGCGCGCGCGCCGGTGGGCGAGGGTATGACCGGAGTGTTCTGCGCCAGGGCCGCGGTGGAGGCCAGCGTGGCCACCAGGGCCAGCGGAATCGAAATGATTTTTTTCATGGAGGTTCCTTCGATGTGGGGTGTCGGGGAGTTGCTCGGGCGGCCTTATGGCTATCTGAGCGAAACCTCCATGCTGGCGCTGCCTTGCAGATTGCCCGCGGGCGTGATGACCACGGTGGCATCCTGGCTGCGTTTGCCCAATGCGCCAGCCGTGCTGCTGAAGCCGCCTTGCGCCAGTTCCAGCTCCACCCTGTCGAGTTCGGGCTTGCCCGCGTCGTAGCGGTAGCGCGTCAGCACCAGCAGGGACTCGGGCTGCAGCACCATGGCCGCGCCGTCCACAAACTCCAGGCGGCCAAAGGTATTGCGCCCGGTGCTGATGGTGTCGCCCTGGCGCAGCGCCGAGTTTTCGGCCAGCACCCGGCTGCGGCCCTCGGCGCTTTTGGCCACCATCAGGCCCGAGACCTTGGTGACGGTGCCCACCACCTGGGCCTGCGCCAGCGGGGCCAGCCCCAGCAGCGCCATCGCTAGCGCCAGTGCGGGGAGCAAGCGGATAAAAAGTGTTGGCTGCTTCATGTCATGCGCCTCAGTTGCAATACATTTTTTTGGCCGGCTCGTTTTTGGCGACGGTCGTTTTGACTTCCGCCGACTTGTCGTCCTTTTTGTCGGGAGCCAGCTTGTCCTTGTCCTCTTGTGTTGCCGTGCTGCCGGCCGCCGGGATGGAGACCGGCATGGCGGCGACCTGCTCGGGGGTGAGGTCATTCGGTGGGGTAAAAAACAGTGCTCCACCAATAGAGAGCGGTTTGATACTGGCGTCCAAGGCCGTGGTGGCCGCCGTGGTGGCGGGCTGCACCGCGACCGCGACAGGGACGGCGGCCGACAGCACCTGGCAGAGCGCTGAACCCGGCGCAATCGTGCAGATGTTCGCCGACGAAGCGGTTGCCGTGATGCGGGCAACGGTCGTGCCTGTGCCCGGGTAGCTGAGGGCCAGGCTTGCCGTGCCGTTGCCGGAGGTGATGTTGGGTGCATCGACCACACTGAAACTGCCGCTGCCCGAACCCGTTGCCGTCACAACGTTGTAAGTCGAATCGGCAGGCGGCACAAAGCCGTTGAGCCCGCGGACGTTGAGCCTGCCGTTCAGGCTGGCGGTGTTGCTGATGGCGAGCCTGTCAAAGCTGTCGGTGCCCGCCAGTTTGATGTTGAGCACCCCGGTGCTGCCCTGCGTGTACTTGCCCTGGACGAACAGCGTGCCGACGGATCCTGCCGTGCCCGGTGACACGGTGCCGTTGTTCAGCAGCGTCCCGGTGCCGCCCAGCGCCAGGGTGCCGGCACCGGCCAGCGTGCCGCCGGCCTGCACATTCACGCCCGAGGCGTTGATGATCGAGCCGCCCGCCAGCGTTGTCGTGCCGCCCGCGATATTGAGCGTGCCGTTGCCGATGCCCCCGCTTTGCGACACCGTGAGCGCGCCGCCGTTCAGCGCCAGGTCGGCATTGAGCTGCGCCGCGTGGTTGTCGGCCGGGTAGTTGTTCAGGTAGTTGCTGTTCAGGTTCAGATCCAGCTTGTTCGACGTGCTGGTGATGGGCGCGTTGATCACGATGTTGTTGTTGGCGTTCAGCGTCAGCGCCGCATCGCCCCCGGCGGTCTTGTTGATGGCGGCCGACACCGTGATGTCGCCGTGCACCATGTCCAGGGCGGGGTTGCCCGTGCCCGTGGTGACGCTCACGTTCGTGCCGGCATCGAGCTGGGCCACAATGGTCGCCGCGCTGATATGGGCACCGGTCTCATTGGACACAATCGCATTGGTGCCCAGGACGCCGCCGTCCGGCCCGGCCGCCACGATCTCTATGCTGAAGGGGTCGATATGCCATTCGCCGCCCCGGCCGACTGTCGGCACGTTCACCACGTCGAGCGAACGATGGCCCGAGGTGTCCACATAACCGCCGCGGCCCGAACTGCCCGTGGCCGACACCTGGCCGTCTAGGGAGGCCGCGTTCTCGGCGATCAGCACCACATTGCCGCCCGTCGTGCCGTTGGCGCTGATGTTCGACGTGGCCGAGGTCCTGACGTCGCCCGAAGCGCGCAGGAAAATTCGCCCCCCTTCGCGTACCGCGCTGGACGCGCTGATCATGCCGCTGTTGCTCACCAGCCCGGCGGCCAGGCCTATGCGGCCGGCTTCGGCCGTGATCTGGCCCATGTTCCTGGCTTCACCCGGCGTGCCGGTGATGGCAACGCTGACGCCCGGCGTCGCCGTGTCCACCAGCTGCACGGTTTGCCCCGCCGCCAGCAGCGCCTCGCCCTGGGGCGCATTCAGGCTGCCGGTGTTGGCCACATTGGCGCCCACCAGGTAAATGCTGCCGCCGCTGGCCGCGTTGATGGTGCCGGCGTTGCGCACATCACCCGGCGTGCCCGTGCCCTTGAAGTTCATGCGGCCGGCCAGGAAGTCGCTGTCGCTCACATTCAGCGAACTCGCGATGAATCGCGCCACGTCAATGCGCGCGCCCGGCCCCACCATGATGCCGGCCTGGTTGATCAGCCACAGGGCGCCGTCGGCCCGGATGCCGCCAAGAATCTGGGAAGGGTCGCCGCCGTTGACCCTGGCCAGCAGGGCTGCCGAGCTGTTCAACTGGCGGAGGTCGACCAGCGCGGCCGAGCCGACGTTGAAGGTCGAAAAATTGGCGATGGCCTGCTGGCTGGTCTGGTTGATGGTCAGCGTGTTGCCGCTCTGCGCGAAGCTCGCGCTGCCTGACGTCACGTTCCAGCCCGTGGGCAGGGCATTGGCCGGCAAGCCCTGGGCAAAAGCCTGCGTGGCGCAGGCCATTAACAGGGCGCTGGCCAGCAGCGAGAGGCGAAGGGGGCTGGAATGCAAGTGCGTGGACATGCGCATGGTGGTCTACCTTGTGTTCTTCTTCAGAACGCCAGCGAGGCGCTCAGGTGGGCATTCCAGTCACCCCGTTTTTCCGTGAGGGAAGTGCCCGCGTTGCTCACGCGCGCCAGGTCCACATTCAGGCTGAAATCGCGGCTCATTACATAACGCAGGCCCGCGCCCAGGCTGGACACCGTGACACTGCCGGGCAGGCCGCTGCTGCCCACCTTGTTGTTGCTGCCGTGGCCCGCGTCAATGAAAAACACACCGCGCAGCTGGCCGGGCAGCCCGACACGGCCTGAGAGCTCCGGCGTATAGAGCTCGGCATTGGCGACGATGCCGCTGTCGGCCGTCACCGCCCGCTCCTGGAAGCCGCGCACCGTTGTCGATCCGGCCAGACCGAACTGCTCGCCCGCGAGCAGCGGCGTGTCGGTGTACTGGGCGCTGCCGGCCAGACGCAGCTGCCAGCCGCTGGCCAAAGACCTGAACAGCGAGGCACTGCCGCGCGCGGCCATGAAATCGTCACGGCTGGCGCGGTTGCCTGGCGTCAGGTAAGAGTAGCGGTCCGTGCGGGCGTCAATATTTGTGTAGCGCTCGCCGCTGGGAATGTTGCGCGACAGGCCGACGCTGTAGCCCGACATCTGGTCCACACCTTCGGTCTGGCTGCTGTAGGTGATGCTCAGCGGCGTGGTCTTGTAGGGCACGCAGGAGGCAATCGGCGGTGTCGGCGGCGCGATGCTCACCGTGACGCCGCCGACTTCGCAGCGCGAGTCGATGAATTTGTGGTCCAGGCCCAGCACCAGCTTGGAAGTGCTTTCGCCGCTGCGGCCCAAAAAATGGTTCCAGCGCAGGCCGTACACGTCGCCCTTGCCGGTAAAGCCCAGCAGGCCGCCCAGCACGGGCGAGCTGGCCGGCGAGTTGACGCTCGATTTGCCGTAGATGAAATCAAGGCTGTCGCCATACGCATACAGCGGGACGCGGTAGCCCACCGAATACACATTCAGGTTCACGCCCGAAGGGCTGTCGGGCGAGGTGGTGTAGGCCAGCGTGCCCACATGGTCGCGGTTAAACAGGTTGGCATGCTGCACGGCCACGCCGGTGCGCCAGCGCCCGCTGGACGGCGAACCCGTGTTGTCCAGCGTGGTGATGATGCGCAGCGGCTTGTGGTCGTCGACCAGTACCTTGGCATCTATGGTGCCCGGCTTGTCGCCCTCGGCCAGCGTCACGCCGACCTGCTTGGCCGGGCTTTCATTGGCCAGCTGTATGGATTCCGAAATCGCGCCCAGGCTGGGCGAGCGGCCCACCTGCAGCCGCACCAGGCTGGCGCGGATATTGGCCTCGTCGAAATGCTGGTTGCCCGTCACAGTGATCGAGGAAATCACGGTTTCCCGCACCAGCAGCTTGACGGCGCCGCCGGCCAGTTCCTGCTCAGGCACCGACACCAGCACCGTGCTGTAGCCGGCTTGGCGATAAGCCTGCTGCAAGGCTTCAACCGCAAGCTGGATATCGGCAAAACCGCGCTGCGGGCCGGCCAGCGGGCCGACCAGGCGATCCACTTCCGCAGCGGGCAACAAGGTATTGCCTTCAACCTGGAAACGCGTGATCTCAAAACGCTCATCGGCCGCCAGTGCGGTTGTAGCTGCGGCCATCGCAAGCGTGGCGGTCAGGCCGCAACGGGCCAAGTGTCTGATCAAGCGGCTTCGACTCATTTGTTCTTCGTCCACGGGAGGCGTTGGGCTGAACAAATGACTTGGAAAAACGAGCTCTCGAAGGGCTCTGTTCAGGGCTTGGTTGATCGTAACAGGACGTAAGCTAAAGCATGCATGCGGCTTGGGGCTTTTACATGTGGCGGGCTTGCTTTGTTGTCTTGTCGCCGCAGTTTTGCGGGGAATGGATGTATCTGGCGTTCTTGACTCCATCCACAGCGAAGGCTATTGGAATTTCAATTGTTGTGGTCGGTATCAGGAACACAGGAATTCCTACCAGATACCCAGGGGGTGAAAGTGTCTAAGTCGCCCTCGTATTTTTCTCCTCTACTTATAGGAGGCGCCCCATAAAGATTGAGCCTATCTTCCATTCAGAACGAATCCGTCGTATCTGAATTGGTGAGTGAAGATTTAGTGAGGCGCCGTCAAGGCTGCGCGTGTCTTAGCGCCGGATATGCAAACGCTCCTATGAAACAGTTTCCCCGTTTAGCTGTACTCAACAAAGGACTATCCATGACCACGTTTATCACCGCTGATGATTTGCAATACAACTACGCGAAGTCTGCGATTCCTCCGGATGACCCTCGGCGAACGGGGATACCAGACAGTACCCTTTTAAATAGGGGTGAGCAGTATGAGGTTCTCGATTTTTTAAACCGATTTGCCACAAACACAAGTTACGCAAATGGAGGGGCGAAATTTGGCAAGGCTGAGGCGCTAAAAGCTGAGCGCATGATTCATACGGGACTTCCTGGACATTTGAGAAGCCATGCACATGTCACGGAGTGGCTAAGGGCCAATTGGGGTAATTATTGATAGCACTTGATCTATCCACTGACGGGTAAAACGCGTAGTAGAAGGCGTAAGACGTCTGCAGTCGCATGGTGTGGGATGATGAAAGTTCGATCGTCGCCGGACTATATCGTCACCCCAAAAAAGACATCCTCAGGAGAGTCTTATTGGAAAGAATCGCTGTTATGGGAAATAACATTGTTGAAGCAAGCAGATAGCTTAGAAACTACTTTGGGGCATCGCGCTTAGCTATAGCTTCGCGGGCGCCAGACGGTAGCGCGTCGTACATAGATTGGATTTTTTTCGGTGTTGAAATCATTGCTTCAACAATCAGGTTTACCAGAGTGAAAAGCTGGGCGACATCCTCAGCCTTATCCACGGAAATTTGTCCTGGGTGTACCGCATTGTTCCCGACCACTCGAACAATGTCCAAAGCCTGCTGAATCTTTGGGGACATTCCTTTTTTCACCAAGGTACCGATGTCCTCGTTGATATTTTTCCCCTCTCCACCTAGATGAATGCAAAGCTTTTGAATCGCTAGTCGCAGTAGGGCTGCAGAGGCTTTTGGCGAAGCTGTAGAAATTGATGAGGCTTCAAGATAGTCTGCTTTTACATCGGCAGGCATGTCTTCATTGGGAGTCGGAGCACTGCTGGCACGTGGAAAAATCATTTCAGCGTTGCGCCAAATTATTGCTTCACTGCAATGTTCACAAATTGATGTGGAGAGCCAGTCAGTTCCGGAGTAGGCAGTATTCCCACCCAATGACAAATACTGTGAAGAGTAGTTCTCCCGTTTTGCCAAAACTCCGCAAAATGGACAGGTGCAAGCTTGCGCTCCCCGCTCAGGTGCTACGTATTTCATAAATTTCCGCCTTTTTTGTGAGGGCCTACCAGTGTGGCAATGATTGCAGCTACCACGGAATCTGCCGCAGGGTTAGGATGAATTCCTCAAGGATTCAACGAATTTCTCGAGCGCCTTGTCGAATGCAATTTGAGCGGCAGATGGCTTTCCTAAAAACGTCGGCCAGAGCCGCGAGATCGTTTCTCCCGCCCACCTGCAAATCATTGTTCGCTGCCTAATTTCTGTCTTGTACCCTTCTGCCTTCTCGGGATCGAAATGGCCTCCGTAGTGGATGCGCTCCGCGCCACTTAAATCCATCCGGTTTACCATCGCCATAAAGCCAGCGTGACTGTGGGAATGATGCGTGGAAACCGTATATTTAAGTTGTGCCACCGTCTCAGAGCTAAGTCCTAACCGTTCCTGGTTTAGCGCTAGTTGCGCACAAGCCTTGTTTGCATGAATCGCCTCATTGCTAGTCAACAGTAGTTTTGGGTAGTTGATTTCCTGCGGTTTGCCTTTGTGTAGCACCTGGATGGTGCCAGGATGAGCACACAGGATTGCCATACAAATACCTTCAGTTGCCTGTCTAACCAAATTGCCTGAGGCGCTCAAGTTTCCCATAAGCATGAGCTTTATGGATACGAGTAAGTCGTCAATGACTCCATGGATCAGTCCCGATGTGAGCAGAGCACGTTGGCTAAGTTCGCAGTCTTTTGCAAACTTCTGGTATGTCTCAAAGACGCGTGAGAAAGCCTCGGCGAACTCGACCAGCTCTTCAGAGGCCACTTCCTGAAACTTCAGTTTTATTTCCATCTCCGGGTCGAACAGTTCGTGGACAACGCCTTTCCAAGTCCCGAGAGTTTTATCGGATTGATCCATAGATTCTCCCTGAACGGAAATAATGGAGCATTTGATTGGGCTCCATTCAAACGCTTCGAGCGACGTGCTAAATCTGAAGAGCGTAATAGAGGTGCCACCACCAACCTGTGCGCGTGCTGGTGTGTTGGAGGCAAGTAGACATTTGCATGGACGTTGCATCGTATTTGCAAAGCCCAGTCGCTAAGGCGTAACGCTCGTTCTCAACACGTACGAGTGCTGCGCCGAACCAGATGAGTAAGGCCGCTAAAACAGCGGACAAAAGTTTCATTCTTTTCATACGAAAACTCCCGGCTGGCTTGCTTAGCCTGTGTATGCCCGTTCGAAGGGTGAGCGGGTGCAGACGCTCAGAAGCCTCATTGTCCAGAACAGGTTAAGGCGGTCCCAGTTGCTCTCCTTCAAAGAAGTAGAGAGCCACCTGCTTCCCATAAGCGGGGTAGTCGACTTCAAATGGAGGCCCCGGATGAAAAAGAACCGGATCAGGATAGAGGGCACCTTTAACGCCATCCTCTCTGTACAGGAATAGCAAAAGCAGATACAAGCCGGCTACAGCGTTCAGTGCATGGTGAAGATTTGCGCTCGCAAAATGCTCACCCCGATGATGCTTGACATCGTTGTACGCCTTCCACCAAAAAGGATTCTTGTCGCTCTCCCACTGCTCCCAAGGAGTGAGAGTCAAGCCGAACTTTGGTAAGGTAACAATGGCACGCGGGAGCTTATCGCATGCGGGAACAATCGTCTTCCTATAGCCATTTATGTCTCTGGCCTTGCTTTCGAGGTCAATCTTTTTGCAGAACAACTTCGCTACAACATCTACCTCGGATGCGGCTGTAATAAGGATGCGCGCTAGCTCAAGTGAGAAAGCTGGGAAGTTGGCAGTCGTGGGCTCCAGAAATCTGGACATCCGAACTATGTCGTCATCAAGCGCGAGAAAGTAATTCCAGTGGTGGCGAACGGGGCCGACTTGAATACCCATAAGTGCCTTTCGGGATTTAGAACACGTCGATTTGATCCAACCTAAACAACCAGCCTTTGCGTTGAATGCTTCAACAAGGATCAGATTTTTCTAATTTGTTATTGGATTCCATTAGTGCTGCCCACATTGTTTTCATCCGCTCAAGCTCCGCAGTGCGATCAGCTGTCATCGTTTGGAGCGGAAGTGCTGTGAGCGCGTCGAATATCAGCGAGGCCGAAACTAAGCAGTATTCTGGGGCCAGGATCGCAGGAATGTTCGGTCGCAGTTTTGGCGAGTCGGTGTCTAGGCCCTCGAAATAGTCAATCGTCCCTGCGGTACCTGCATGGGAGTGCCTGCTGACAAGACGGTAGATCGTGACATAGCTTGCTTTCGATTTCGCAAGACCGGCCCAGTTATGGGCGACAAAACCTGACCCTACGCCCAGATCAGCTATCTCGGCATCGAGATAGGCATCGGTTAGGTGGTCAGCACGCTCATCTGGGGCCAACTCCTTTTTGAGACCTTCAAGGGCCTTTCGCCCTTCAGCTTGTCCCTGCTTGAAAAGATCGATGATTTTGGTGGGATCTTCAGCTATCGCAACGATCACGTAGCCAAGTTCGATGAGAACGCGAAGCAAAGCGCCGGAAGGATCAAGTAGATTAGCGCGGACAGTGACCTCGATGGCTTGAGAGAACCGCAACATTCTCCAGCGGTGAGCCAGAAGGAATTGCTGTTGATCATCCAGGCCCACATGCGGGCCGCTAAGCGCTCTCCTAGCAAAGCTATTTGTATCCGCAAGGAAGCGGAGAGCGTTTGTTGTCAGTTCCTCAAGCGCCTGATTGTTGGTGGCTTGGTTCATCTACAGATTTTGCGCCAAGCCAACGTTACTTGGTTGCAGTGGAAACAAGTCAGCTTCGGCGGTATGCTCATGGAGCGTCCCTCGGGGAAACGATGCGGCGGTTGAATCCTCTTATTTTGCGCAGCCCAAAAGGAGCATGAGCGTGCCCATTGGAATAATCTTGTTCGCGATATTCGCTGTTGTTCTCGTGATTTGGCTTGTTGTAGCTTGGCGACGAAGTGGCGAAAAAAACTCCCATGAGAGATTTCTCAATGCTGAGGGGGAGAAACCGCCTATCGGCCGCATGGGAGAGTGATGCCGTCAAGTTAGCTGACTCTGGCTAATAACTCAGGACGGGTATCACGTGATTCCATGAAAAAAGCCCCTGTTTCTTGCGAAACAAGGGCTTTTATTGGTGCCGGAGAGATGAATCGAACACCCGACCTTCTCATTACGAATGAGCTGCTCTACCGACTGAGCTACACCGGCTTAATTTGGAATACAGCCCGAGATTATAGCCCGGAGTGGTAGGAGGTTACTCTTTCGACCTCATTTTTGGAGCCCAGCATCACGCTGACCCGCTCGTGCAGCTTGGTCGGCTGCAGGTCCAGGATGCGTTGTTTGCCGTTGGTGGAGGCGCCGCCGGCCTGTTCGACCAGCCAGCTCATGGGATTGGCTTCGTACATCAGGCGCAGTTTTCCGGCCTTTTCGGGCTCGCGTTTGTCCCAGGGGTACATAAAAACGCCGCCGCGGGTCAGGATGCGGTGCACGTCGGCCACCATGGAGGCGATCCAGCGCATGTTGAAGTCCTTGCCGCGCGGGCCGTCCTTGCCTTGCAGGCATTCGTCGATATAGCGCTTCACCGGTGCGTCCCAGTGCCGCATATTGCTCATGTTGATGGCGAATTCTTTGGTGTCCTCGGGAATCCTGACGTTTTCCTCGGTCAGCACGAAGGAGCCCTGCTCGCGGTCCAGTGTGAACATGGCCACGCCGTCGCCCACCGTCAGCACCAGCGTGGTTTGCGGGCCGTAAATGCAGTAACCGGCCGCGACCTGCTTGTTGCCGGCCTGCAGAAAGTCTTTTTCTTCGACGCCGGCATGGCCCTCGGGCTTTTTGAGCACGCTGAAGATGGTGCCTATGCTGACGTTGACGTCGATGTTGCTGGAGCCGTCCAGGGGATCGAACAGCAGCAGGTATTCACCCTGCGGGTAGCGGTTGGGCACCACATAAATGCTGTCCATTTCTTCCGAGGCCATGGCCGCCAGGTGGCCGCCCCATTCGTTGGCTTCGATCAGCACTTCGTTGGCGATGATGTCGAGTTTTTTCTGGACTTCGCCTTGCACGTTCTCGCTGGAGGCTGTGCCCAGCACGCCGCCCAGCGCGCCTTTGTTGACGGCCTGGCTGATGCTTTTGCAGGCGCGCGCCACCACTTCCAGCAGCAGCCGCAGCTGCGACGGGATGTGGCCGTCCATGCGCTGCTGCTCCACCAGGTAGCGGGTCAGGGAGATTTTTTGGGACATGGGGGGCTCCGTTCGGTTAAGGGGTGGTTTGTTGGGGCGGCGCAGGGCTGGGCGGGGCGCCTAGCCGGGCTCGCCTTGCTGTTCGCGTTCTTCAAATTCGGCGAGCGTGGCCAGGGCGCCCTCCAGCAGGTCTTCGTCGTCCTTGGCACGCGCAATGTCCACGCGTTGCTGGAAGAGGGCGCGCGCCTCGGCCGGCTGGTCTGTTTCGTGCGCCAGCACGCCGAGCTGGAACAAGGTGTCCAGCACAATGTCGGTGTCCTGCAAGGCTTGGCCCAGCGCCAGGCGCTGTTGCAGCCAGGCCTGTGCCTGTGCGTGCTCGCCCAGCTCATAGGCGTTTTGCGCCAGGTTGTTGATGAGGCCCGAGAGGCGCTGGTCCGTGGCGGAGCCGAAGGCGCCTTGTGCATCGGCCAACAGTTGCCGGTTGTGCGCCAGCGCCTCGGCAAAGCGGCCGGCCTCGTGCAGGGCGTAGCCTATCTCTTCACGAATGCCCAGCTTCTGGTCGGTGTTCAGCGTGGCGCCTTCGTGCGCGGCCCAGTGGGACGACTGCTGAAGGTGTTCGACGGCGGTGTCGTAGTCCTCGGCCTCCAGGGCCGACTCGCCGATGGCGTAATGCTGTTCGTAGCGTTCGGTGGGCGTGAGGCCGCCCCTGGCCGTGCGCATGGCCAGGGCCCGCAGGCCCAGGGGCAGGCCCTCGGTATGCAGCTGGCGTTTGCGGAACACCACGAACTGCAGCCACAGCCAATCAGCCAGCTCGGCGGAGTCGGCGCCCACGGCCACGGCCAGGGGCTCCAGCGCGGCCAGGTCGGCCGACATGCGCGAGCCGCTGAACATGCCGCCGGCGTCGTACACCGTGTCGCGCAGCGGGTTGAACTTCTTCGCAAACCGCTGTGCGGGGCTGCCGAATGTGAAGAGCGCCATGGCCGGTGCTGTCCGCGTTGTGTTCAATCGGCCAGGGCGCGAGTGACCACTTCGTGGGTGTCTTTGCTCAGGTCGGTCTTGGCGGCGACGCGGGCAATCGCTTCGCGTGCCGCGCTGCGGTAGGGCTCGGCCAGCTTGCTCCAGCGGTCCAGGGCGCGTGCCAGGCGGGCGGCGACCTGCGGGTTGATGGCGTCGAGTTCCATCACGCGGTCGCTCCAGAACACATAGCCGGCGGCATCGGCGCGGTGGAAGGCGGCCGGGTTGCCCTGGCAATAGGTGCTGACCACGCTGCGCGCGCGGTTCGGGTTGCGCAGACTGAAGTCGGCATGCTTCATGAGCTGCTTGACGGCCGGCAGCACATTGCCGCCGCGATCCGGCGCGCCGGCCTGCAGGCCGAACCATTTGTCGATGACCAGGGCTTCGTCCTTGAACATGGCGTGGAACAGCGGCAGCGCCTCGCCGGCCAGGGCATGGCCGCTGGAGACCAGCGCGGCCAGC
>Ga0102589_1002353_pt1 | contig 22215 bp, 25 predicted proteins | sample AraplaMF_Col_mLB_FD_76858 | JGI IMG/M metagenome (GOLD analysis project Ga0102589, IMG submission 76858) | Arabidopsis root microbial communities from the University of North Carolina, USA - plate scrape MF_Col_mLB | ecosystem: Host-associated > Plants > Roots > Endosphere | place: USA... | reverse complement strand
TTTTCGAGGATTAAAATCTTTTGATCGCTTTGTAACAAGGTGTAAGCCAAAAAGATACTGCTTACACCTGAGCCAACAATTGTGATATCATACATATTTTAATTCTCCTTACTTTCACTATAACTGTCTTTGAACCTATCTTTTTGTAAGAAGCAAGGCACTATTATGACTTGCGTTTTTTTAAAATGACATGATATAGTACTGGCGATTTTCGAAGTTTGTATACGAGATATGAGGCTAAAAGAGCCACTATAAGGTCACCAGGAATATAGATTAAGCTGATTTTAATGGCTTGTACGATTGGAATACCCATGATGAAAACTTGTACAAGTATCCCAGTTTCTTGCTTTCAAATAATCCCCCCTTTTCTGGTTGCCTTTACTAGTTTGCATGAAATATGCAGTTTATGTCAACTTTATTAAAATTTAAATTGACATAAATCATATATTATAGAACATGTATCTCTAGTTACCATAATGCCTTCTCTAGGAACCAACCATAAAAAAGAACCCTTTAGTTAATCTCAAAGTTGTTGTAAGGGCCTTTTAAATTTATAAAGATCAAGAAGGGGCAAAAAACGGCGGATAGAAGATACTCATTTTATAATCCAAATTATTCCTTTTTAGTAAGTAACGAAGTCGTCATTCCACCTATAAAAATTGTCGAACATGAAAAAAGAAACGTTTTAGGTCCTAATAAAGGAAGACCTGCTGTTATGATAAAACCATCTATAATTAAAATGACGATTCCTATGTTCAAAGAAAAAGCTTTTGATAGTAGTTGGGCTAGTAAATCTGTTCCTCCAGTGCTTGTCTCGTATCGAAGCATAAGACCAATCCCCGTTCCAATACATACTCCTCCAAAGATCACACTAGGAAAAACAGAAAGTTGAAACTGGTCTTTAATAGGCTCTAGCCAATCAATAAAGAAGAAATAACTAACCCATAAAAACTATTATAAAAATAAGTTCTTTCATAAACCCAAGCAAACCAACATAATGGGAAGCCCAAAATAATCATCGTTACACCTGTGGGAAATTCAAAATAATAGTGAAGGATAAGAGCAATTCCAATTGTTCCTCCATCCAACAAATAATGAGGAACTAAAACTCCATTAATTCCTATACTTAACAATAAGCTTCCGACAAGAACAACCGGTATTTTCCGAAAAATAATAATCACCTTTTTAGTCAAATTATCTCTTGCTATATGTATAAGCTTTAGCTAGCTCTCATGAATGTTTTTTTATCGACAAAGCTCTTAGAATAAATTATTCTAAGAGCTTTTTGGCTACACTATATATTTTCATTCTTTATTAGGTAATTGCCTAAATTGAATATTTTTTCTAATGTATAAATGTATAGTTTTTATTTGTTAAATGAATGCCGGGTAGTGGTTGAAGGAAAATAACTATATATAAGAGAATGTATTGCAGGGGAAAGAAAATAGATTTATGACATTCTCAAGAAGGCATCTTTACATAATTTTGATTTTTTTGTGAATAGATTGGGTTTCTATGCGAACGTCATTTTCCTTTTCAAATCATTTAAATGCCTTTTATTTCTCCGTCATTAATCGAATAACTCGCATGGATGGAGGAGCTTAATGAATGGGATACTGAACAATATTTATCCATGGAAAGCTGGATGGCACGAATGACCTTCTCTTCAGGAAGATCTCCTTCTAATGCATAATGAATATGGATTTCTGTAAACTTTTTCGGATGGTCGTCTGCTCGCTGCCCTTGCACATCTATGTAGAATTTAGTAGGATTCAAACGCATTTTTGTCAAAATAGAGATAATATCAATTCCCGTGCAGCCTGCAACCGCATTAAGGAGTAATTCAGTCGGTCTTGCCCCACTATTCGTTCCTCCTACTTCTTCGGCAGCATCCATTTTGATTTCATGCCCGGATGGTGTTGTACTCGAAAATGCCATTTTTCCTATCCAATCTATTTTTGTCTTCATTGGTTGAACCCCCTCATTTTTCTAAATAAATATTAATATGTAGTCATTTGTAATTTTAGTCCAATTCACCTAATAACGTCCCCAATTTGCTTTGACTTTAAACTCTTTGTTCATAAAAAGAAAAAACAGACCGATAAAAGTCTGTTCAGCTTGTCAAGAAAGAGTAAAATGTATAAAAGGAAAAGAGCATAATACTAGAGCTTATTCGGTGCACCCCGGCACTATATCGGCGGACCTATCCAGACACATGTCTGCCGAAAAAATCAGTGCTTCTGGTGCTGTCAAGATCGATGGGGAAATGACACTTGCAGAATTACTGACGAACGCAAAACACCGCAAGGAGGTGCCGCTACAATCGTTTGGAGCCCTGTTAGTAGCCAGTTAGATGGATTAGGCGGGTATATACTGTCAAAACATTGACATCGCGCCTCTAGCGCTACCAGATGGCGGCAAACCGGGTTCTCCGGGCGTCTGTCCATGGGCAGCAGACAAAGAGGAGGCTAAAAGGTTCTGGACATTGAGCGAACAGCTTACTGGCGTGTCGTTTTTATAATCAAAACATTAGAATTAGCGAGAATAAAGCGAAGCAGATAACGAACCATTTTAACACTTTGATTAACAGATCATTTTTCATAAAAATTACCCGTCAGGTATTTTGCTCGGTGGGTGATTTTTTATATCAATTCCTTCCTCATTTTATCTAAGCGACATATGTATACTCTATACAACTTAAAAAGAGAAAAACCACGGGCTTATATAAGTGGCTTTTCTCTTTTGAGATTCTATTTTATTTTGAGACTCATATCAGTATCTTGAGTAATTTGCTCAGGTTTCCATCTAGTCATACGGTTAAAACTAGAGATAAAATACAAATTTACTCTTAAGTCTTAAGTAGGTATGTTTTATAAGTCAGTGCTTCTTTAAATAGAGACTTCTAAAAATGGTGGCAGTCTTTTTCTTACGGAACTAACGTCTCAGTTGAATGGAAGAATGTTAAAGTGAGAATAATGACACTATAATATTGCTAGTAATTTTATCTCTATTATATATTCAGGGAGGAAAGTTCATTGCTTCATGAACCCACTATATTATTATGAATACATGGGAAGAAAAAAAGAAAATAAACCGTAAAAAATTAACAGTTAAAAATATTGTCAAAAGAGCTTTTTTCATTACTATTGGTTCACTTATTATGGCTTACGGGTTAGAGGCTATCTTAATTCCAAATCAAATTATTGATGGTGGCGTAACGGGCTTGTCCATGATATTAAGTCATATAACACCCATCAATCTTAGTATCTTTCTAATAATTTTAAACTTACCTTTCTTTTTCCTGGGATATAAGCAAATTGGACGTATCTTTGCTTTTAGTATGTTATATGGAATAGTCGCTCTTTCTATAGCTACTTCTTTCATGCATGATGTTGACTCTATTGTACATGATAAGTTGCTGGCGGTTGTTTTTGGAGGTTTGGCATTAGGATTCGGTGTAGGTTTGACAATTAAAAATGGTGGCGTTTTAGATGGTACAGAAACATTAGCGATTTTAATTGAGAAGAGGGCACCATTTTCTGTTGGTGAGATCATCATGTTTGTTAATGTAATTATCTTCTCAATTGCAGTCTTTGTGTTCGGATTAGAAAATGCTTTATTTTCTATGCTTACTTATTATATTGCCTTTAAGACCATTGACGTTGTAGAAAAAGGTTTGGAAGGTATGAAATCCGTGTATATCATAAGTGATAATAATACTGAGATTGCGGAGGCTATTACAGAGCAATTAGGTCGGGGAGTAACTTATTTACATGGAGAGGGTTCTTATTGTGGCATAGATAGGCGTGTTATTTTATGTGTTTTTACAAGACTAGAGGAAACAAAGCTAAAAGATATTATTAGAGAGTTAGACCCTCAAGCATTTATCATTACTTCGGATATAGCTTCAGTTCATGGTGGTCGATTTAAGAAAAAAGATATTCATTAATATCCCAGAATTCCTATTTCTCTTCAAGTTTATTGGGCGATGCCTGTCTGAAGCTCAATAAGTGGGAAAAGGCAAAGGATGTTCTTGATAAGGAGATCGTGAAACAAGTGATCATGATTAAAATACATTATTTTATAGTTGACGAAATCAACTGTAATGATTAAAATTACAGTAAAGCCAGTAGGTAATAGGGGAGGAAAAACGCTGCAAATATTTAATGTCAAACTGTAATTTTTTTTATTTCATTTAAACCCTGAAGGAACAAGTATTCAGCAGAATAATAATTAAAACGAAGTTTTATCAACTAATAATGGTTCACCTAAGCGCATATTTGCCAAAATATTTTAAAAGGAGTGTGCAAAAGTATGGTAAATCTGTATTTGACACCAAGCTGTACTTCTTGCCGTAAAGCAAAAGCTTGGCTTGAGAAACATCATATTGACTATATTGAAAGAAACATAATATCTGATCCTCTTACAGTCAATGAAATTAAATCTATTCTTCGCTTGACAGAGGATGGGACTAACGATATTATTTCAACCCAATCAAAAATCTTTCAGGAATTAAATATAAATGTCGAATCTCTTTCGCTTAATGAATTCTATAACTTAATAATGAAATACCCCCAAATGTTGCGTCGGCCGATTATACAGGACGAAAAAAGATTACAGGTTGGATATAGCGAGGAGGAAATACGTAGATTTTTGCCTCGCAAGGTTCGCAATTCTTTGAACACCCAATTACAAAAAGTGGCTAATTAATAATTTAAGTTTTTGAAAGGAGGAAAAAAGAGATGATTCAAGTATTCGTTACAGTTAATTATAAAGATAGAAATTATCAAACCAATGTCCTTGTCAAAAAAGAACTTACTTGGGAAAAAATTAAACAGTTAGCAGAAGAACAAGTAAAAAAGCAATGGGATATTTAAATTTATAATTCCATTGTGAAATGATGAAGAAATTTGCTTAGAACAAATACTTGACAATCTAATTTGTAATATTTATCATTACAGTATGTTGATAAGTATTTAAAAACATACTAGAAATACACAAATTAGTAAAAAATGATTAGTTGTTTCTATTTTAGGAGGCCGGACATGAATAGTGATTTTACACTTGCCATTCACAGTTTAATTTTTCTTGCGCTACAGCCGGACCGGATGGCAACTAGCGATGCTATTTCAGAAAGTGCCTGTGTTCACCCAGTACGAATTCGTAAAGTCCTAAGTTTGTTGAAAAAACATGGCTTTATAAAATCAAAAGAGGGAGTTGGCGGTGGATTTAAATTTGCTTTGGATCTAATTGAAGTTAATCTATGGGATATTTATAAGATAACCTCTGAAGGTTCACTTCAGCCTAAATGCCCTGAATCAAATGAACATTGTATTGTAGGAGCAAACATGCAAAGAGTCCTATTTTCAATTTTCTTGGGTGGTGAAGAACATTTGGGTGAATATTTAAAGAAATATACACTGAACGAAGTAGTCGATCTTATTAATGAAAAACAGTAAGAAATTTCGAAGAATAATATGATTGACTACTTTTTTATAATTAAATTGTAATAAAATAAATTACAGTTTTAACTAAATTTGAAATATGATGGTTATAACGTAAAGGAAGAAAATTTCTCAGCAGTTGAAACACTCTTCCTATATTTTAGATACTAAACTAATACAAGAAGGTGAAGGGAATGTTGTCACACAGTAGCTCCGTTTTAAAAACAGGTGATTGGATTAAGGGTAAATCACGGAAAGGAGAATTAATAATTGGTTATATTGAATCACTAAATATTTCTCAAGGAGTATTTAAGGTAAATGTTATCACAAGTGACAATCAAGAAACCGTTGGTAAAACCATTCCTATTTTAAGTAATCAGGTTAAGAGTCTGCCCGTTTCAAATGTGATAAACAAGGAACAAATTCTATTTTTAATAGACTTGGCATTATCAACAGGGGATGAGGACTGGTTTATTGAACTTTCTTCCAAGTTGAATTCAATTAAGCAGCTTGTTAATGGGGTAAATTAATGATAGAAATTCTTTTTAGATACTAACTGTAAATTTTAGTATTACACTTGAAGAGGGAGATAATAATCTGCAAAAGAACCTGTAGTTTTACTCTGTTGGATCCATCGATCTAAAGAAGAAGGAGTAAGTTCATATTCTTCGATTGTTCAGTATAGAAACATACACCTGATATTACACAATATGATTCAAATGTCTTCAACGATGAAAAAAGATGCCAGTTATTCTTTAAAGGAAGTATTTAGTACCTATGGAACTAGTTTGACTACATTAAAAGATAGCCTAGAAAAAAAGGAATAGTGGAAAATAATATTTAATAAAAGAAAAATAAAAAGCCTTAGGGTTGAACTATGCCCTATAAAATGGACAGTCTAAAAAGACCTATAGATTATACAGCTAACCGATGGCTGGTTTTTTAGTATCTTTTTTGCGATGTAATGATTTTGTCTGGATTATGGAGGGTGTTAAATTATAAACCTTTTCCAGTTATTTCTGATGATAGAAGTGGCAAAATAATAAAAAGAAATAAATCAATAGCCCGGAAAGGGTGTTTTTATGAAGGTATTTAAAGATATCCATTCAATAATCGGAAATACTCCAATTGTAGAAATAAACAGCTTTTCTTTGCCGGAAGGTGTCCATATTTTTGCCAAGCTTGAATTTATGAATCCAGGAGGAAGTGTGAAAGACCGATTAGGTCAGGAGCTTCTAAGAGATGCAATTGAAAGCGGAAGGTTAAAAAGAGGCGGAACTATAATTGAACCAACCGCTGGAAATACTGGGATTGGTATAGCCCTTGCTGCGCTAAACCAAGATATAAATGTGATCTTTTGTGTTCCTGAGAAATTCAGTACAGAAAAGCAGCTAATTATGAAAGCGTTAGGAGCGGAAATCGTTCACACCCCTACTGAAAAGGGTATGAAGGGAGCTATTGAAAAAGCTGCAGAGCTGGTGGAAGAAATCCCTGGTTCCTTCTGTCCTCAGCAATTTTCCAATCCTGCCAATCCTCAAACGTATTATAAAACCCTTGGCCCTGAAATCTGGGACCAAATGGATGGAAAAGTGAATATATTCGTTGCTGGAGCTGGATCTGGAGGGACCTTCATGGGTACGGCTAAATTTTTAAAAGAAAAAAATAAGGAGATCAAAACGGTAATTGTTGAACCTGAGGGTTCAATTATCAATGGCGGGCAGCCAGGACCTCATAAAACAGAAGGGATTGGAATGGGATCGTTGCCTGATTTCATGGACCCGTCTTATTTTGACTACATCCATACTATTTCTGATCAGGATGCCTTCAGTCTTGTAAGTGAACTGGCATTAAAAGAAGGACTATTGGTTGGAAGTTCATCGGGTGCAGCTTTTAAGGCTGCTCTTATTGAAGCTGAACATGCGGCTACAAAAACGAATATTGTTGTTATTTTTCCAGATGGAAGTGATAGATACTTAAGTAAGAATATTTATGAAGGTGGGATTTAAGATGAAAAGGAAGACAAAGCTTATTCATGGAGGGATCAGCAGTGACCCGCATACTGGTGCAGTTTCAGTGCCAATCTACCAGGTCAGTACCTACAAACAGGAAGGTGTAGGGGGACATAAAGGTTTTGAATATTCACGTACCGGTAATCCAACAAGGCAGGCTCTTGAAGAATTAATAAAAGAGATTGAAGGCGGCACTGCCGGCTTTGCTTTTGGTTCGGGAATGGCTGCTATTACAGCAGTCATGATGCTGTTTAATAAAGGAGATCATGTCATCATGACAGATGATGTATATGGCGGAACATTCCGGGTGATGAGCAAAGTGCTGAATCGATTTGGAATTGAATCTACCTTTGTAGATACAAGCAACCTAAAAAATATCCACAGTGAGATACGTGAAAATACCAAAGCTCTTTATTTAGAAACACCAACCAATCCGCTTTTAAAAATTACAGATATTGAGGCAGCTTCCAGTTTGGCAAAAGAAAACGGTCTGTTAACCATTGTTGATAATACTTTCTCCACCCCTTACTGGCAAAATCCAATTGAACTTGGTGCAGATATTGTATTGCACAGTGCCACCAAATATATTGGAGGACATAGCGATGTGGTAGCAGGTCTTGTGGTTGTAAACACCGAGAAGCTTGCACAGGATCTCCACTTTGTGCAAAATTCTACAGGTGGTGTACTAGGACCTCAGGATTCATGGCTATTAATGAGGGGGATCAAAACCTTGGGTATCAGAATGGAAGAGACAGAGGAAAATACTGCAGCTATTGTAAATTTCCTGACTCAGCATCCTTCTGTCAAAAAGGTATTTTACCCTGGCCTTGAGGACCATCCAAACCATGAAATTGCCCAAAAACAGGCCAGAGGTTTTGGAGGAATGGTGTCATTTGATGTGGGCAGTGGTGAAAAAGCAGATCATCTATTAAGTAAAATTCATTACTTCACTTTAGCTGAGAGTCTTGGTGCGGTTGAAAGTTTAATATCCGTGCCGGCCCGCATGACACATGCATCTATTCCAGCGGAGCGAAGAGCAGAGCTCGGCATTACTGAAGGTTTGGTTCGCATTTCGGTAGGGCTAGAGGATGTAGAAGATTTAATTGAGGATCTTCGAAAGGCGCTTGAGTAAACAACCAATTATTTTAAAAGCAGCCCAAGACAAAAAACCTGTTTTTTCCATTTGTCATGGACCACAAGTGTTAATCGATACAGACCTTTTAAAAGGTGTCGACATCACTGGCTATAAATCCATTCGCAACGATTTGAAAAATGCTGGTGCAAATTATAAAGACGAAGAAGTTGTCATTAACAAAAATATTGTAACAAGTCGAGAACCAAAAGATATTCCAGCATTCAATCGTGAATCACTAAAACTTTTAGCTAAATAACAATGGTGATGTAAAAACTTAAATATTTTTAACTTACGGATTCTTTAATCAGAATCCGCAAGTTGATCAAACAAACATATGAATAAAGGAGGTATTTCGTTGTCATCATTAAAAGGAAAAAGAGTGGTTGTTTTAGGAGGTACATCTGGTATTGGTTTAGCCGCTGCTAAGGCATTTCTCGATGAATCTGCTCAAGTCATTATTGCTAGCCGTTCTGCTTCAAAATTATCTGACGCAAAAGTGAAGATTGGTGGTAACGTAGAGGGCTATGAAATCGATTTTCGTAGCGAGGAAAAGGTTGCTGACTTTTTCAAGAAGGTTGGAAAATTTGATCACCTAGTGGTGACTGCAGGTGAAGGCGCAATGGGTCACTTTAGCGAACTGCCTGTTGCAACAGTAAGAGAGGCTTTTGATAGTAAGTTCTGGGGGCAGTATATTTCGGTTCGTGCTGCTCTTCCATACTTGAATAATGAAAGTTCTATTACATTAACTTCGGGTGTATATGGTGTGCGTCCTCCTCAAGGTGCAACGACTCTAGCTTCCATTAATTCAGCAATCGATGGATTAGTACGAGGACTTTCAGTAGACCTGGCACCTATCAGAGTAAACGTGGTATCACCTGGTATTGTTGACACTCCTCTTTATGGCGGAATGTCAGAAGATCAAAGACAAGTTATGTACCATGGGATTGCTAAGCAATTACCTGTCGGACGTATTGCTCAACCTAAAGATATAGCTGAAACCTATGTTTACCTAGCGAAAAATGGGTTTACAACTGGCACATCCGTTCTTATCGATGGAGGAGCTCATCTGATCTAATCCATTGATATCAAAGTCGATTGATAAATTGGTTTAGAATAGAAGTGGTGAGGATGGCCTATGAGTGTCAGACACTCATAGGCCATTCTCACTTTCTTTGTTTTTTTGCACAGACGGAAGCAGAAAGGGCCATATCATGCAATAAAGAATGGAGTTGTTGGTTACGGGAATTCTAAATATATGCGTACTTTATACGTAAAGACGTTAACAGTCTACTTCTATGATAACCAAATACATAAAAGAAAGGGTCGAGCCTAATGGATGAAAAGAAAAAAGCGGAAATTAAAAATGCATTAGCCAAACACGTGGTAACCCTACCTGACGGCACTTCTTTACCTAGTGTAGGACAAGGAACATGGTACATGGGGGAAGATCCCCAAGTGAGAGACAAAGAAATAAAAGCCTTACAGCTCGGCGTAGAATTGGGCATGACACTTATTGACACTGCTGAAATGTACGGAAATGGCGATTCTGAACGCTTAGTTGGCGAAGCCATTAAAGGGCGCAGAAATGAAGTCTTTTTAGTCTCAAAAGTGTATCCCCATCATGCAGGTTTAGATATGATTTCAAAAGCATGTGAAAACAGCTTAAAACGACTCGGAACAGACCACTTGGACTTATATCTTCTTCATTGGAGAGGACGTGTTCCTTTAGAGGAAACAATTGAAGGAATGGAAAAACTACGTGAAGAAGGGAAAATTTTAAGATGGGGCGTCTCTAATTTTGACACGGTTGATATGGAAGAGCTATGGAACACTACGAACGGGAAAAATTGTGTGACGAACCAAGTGCTATACCATTTAGGTTCAAGAGGAATTGACTTCGATCTCTTACCATGGCAGCGTGCACATAACATGCCAATCATGGCCTACAGTCCCCTTGCTCAAGGAGGCTCTTTAAGAAGACAGCTTTTAAACGATCCAACTATTCATGATATTGCTGACAAATACAATGTCCAACCATTACAAATCGCTCTTGCTTGGACCATCCGTTCGAATAACGTCATCGCTATTCCAAAAGCGGTTCAAGATGAACATGTTCTAGCAAATGCTGAAGCGGCAACAATTGAGTTTACTGAAGAAGATCTCAGTAGAATTGATCAAGTATTTCCTAAACCGACTAGGAAAATGCCATTGGATATTATTTGAAAATCCACTTTAAAAAAGGACTCTTGTTGGAGTTGCTCACAATCTAATAGGAATTTCAAAAAAACTGTGTAGAATTTATTCCATACAGTTTTTTTAGCGGGGAAATTTAATATCCTTATCGAATTATTCTCGCATCAAAACCCTATTTAGTTAGTTTAGTTAGTTTTTGTTTAATGTTAATCGTTAAAAAGAGAAAAGGGACATACAAATATATGTCAGCTACACTGTAAGAAAGCGACTTCTTGTCGCACCATAATGTCTCTTAAAGGAACCAAGCAAAAAAATGAACCCATGCAAGACAAGGGTTCGGAGTAGGATGACTTTTATCGGATATGCAGCTTCTTATACACCTTTGGCATACTAACGCTTTATTAGGAGACGAACGAGAAAAAATGTATAAAAAGCGCATGTTTTATACATATGCTCATCCCTATAAAAATAGCCCAATTCGGTTCCATAAAAGCGATGATAGTAACTTCATAAGAGAAATAGTTAATTTTTATGTTGATATGAACTTCTTGCAATATCAAGGAATACTTGAATGACAGGCGATATCCACTTTCCTTTATGCCAAATCATCTGAGAAACAAAATTAATTTCTGTTAAATCTAAAGATAAAGAAACTAACTTACCTTGTTCAAGCTCGGAAGCAACAGAGATTTCAGGAAGAAAAGCAATTCCCATTCCAAGCATGGCACACTGTTTGATGGCTTCCACACTATCAAATTCATGGGTTGTAAAGTCATTAGCTCCCTCACGAACAAGTAGCTGATCAAATGTTGTATGATATGTGCATCCTTTTTCATTTAATAAGAAAAACTCTCCTTGAATGTCATCAAAATCAACTTTGCTCTGACTTGCAAGGGGATGATTAGGAGCAACTAGGAGACGAAAGCTCTCTTCACGAAGAAGCTCAATATTTAATATAAAGAATATTGTATGTTAATTAAAATTGACTTTTACATGCCGTTTCATATTTTTTCTTTCTATAACTATACATAAGAACTTTAACGCACATTGAACTCTTCAAGTAATAATTCTTCTGTTTGAGGCATTGTAAGACCTAGATGCCAGCACCCCATTCCAGCTAATTCATATTCACGAACAAGACGAAATTTCCGAAGAAGGCTACGTGGATCTTCAAATCAAACTTCATGTAGGGCACCTTTATCGTCTACGTACCGAAACCAAGGGGCTGCTGCCTTTTCATCATAATGGAAGGAACTTTGATAACCAGTATATAAATCAATTGCGCGTTGAGTGGAATAAGCTCATATTTGTCTTCAATAAGTGTAAAGTTTAAAACCATAAATATATGTAAATAATTTATTATTTACATATCTACTACTGTACTACTGGACCAATATAATATAATTCATAGTAAGAAGGAGAACCCTTTTTCTGAACCTTAATTATGACAAATTTAATCTTTTACCCTTTTAATCTCTCCGTGTGTTGTCGCAACTAAAAAAGGATCTTCATGACTTCTAAATCGTTTATAATGCTTCGAACAATAACCTAAACTCTTGTGTTTACCATTGCACCCTTCAACCTGACAAACGCTTTTTGTTTGGCTTTTCGAAAAATAAAGTGGATCCCAGTATTCGGTAGTACTTAGAATTTCGCGTACTTTTGTAAAATATGCATACTTCATATCACTCTAAATATTAATTTTACTTACGCCTAGTTGAATCGATTCACCACTTGAATTCCTTCCGTTACGTAAACTTCCACAATTGGTATAACAAACCACATTAAATCTGTTCGTTTAAAGCTCCAGGATGCTTTTCATATTCTAGCCCGCTTGTGAACTGGGTCACTACAAGTGTAAGTTCGTGCCCAATCACATCTAGTGAGTTTGTAAAACCCAACAAAAATAGTTCGCTGATTAATATATGATATTAATGATCACTGGTCATGACTCATGCCTCATAAATTGGATCTCTGTGAACTGATATTCTGCCTTTTGCTCATAATATTCCTTTAAAGGGACACTCTATAATCAAAATAAACTTCTATAGATTGGAGGCTGTCAGAGTGAAGGTTTTATCAATGATCCAGCCGTGGGCAAGCCTTTTTGTCCTTAGAGAGGCAACATATGAAACAAGGTCATGGAGAACGAATTATCGGGGACCACTTGCCATTCACACAAGTAAAAAAATAGATAAAGACGCCTCTAACCATATAGCCATAAAGTCGTTGCTTGGTAAGCACGGATACACACCAGAGAATCTTCCAACTGGCCAGATCATTGCTGTATGCAAACTTGTAGATTGTTTGAAGGTAACTGAAAACAATGAGACATGGGCCATTCTGGAGGATGGTCGAATCGTATCAGGGAATGACTATTTTATGGGTAACTTTATAGTGGGAGGTTATGCTTGGGTAGTTGAGGATATGCAGATGCTGGATGAATTTATTCCAGCAAAGGGACAGCTAGGATTATGGGAGCATGTTTTAATTTTATAGGAGCTGATACATTGCACACGATACGCTGAATCAGCTCCTTCAGGAACCCACCTTTCACGCACAAAATCTTCTAGCTTCTTTATTTTTTCAGACATCCTACCGCTCTACACATAAAATCCCACTCTATATAGACTAATTTACCTAATCAAACTAAATCAAACCTTAGTCTGTTGGGAAAATGTAAGATAGCTTACATACTCTGTTACAAATCACTTAAAAAATAAAAAAGTAAATAACATTACATATTTCTTATCAAGAGTAAGGTAATATTGTGGTCAACACTTGCAAAGTGAATTAAGATATTGGAGGTCCCAAAATGACTCAATTAAAATTGAATGAAAACATCCCTAACTTTATTCTCCCTTCCACTACCGGTGAAACATTTTCATATGAGACTCATCAAAAAGAACATCAAAGCTGGCACTTAATTATTTTCTTCAGAGGGGCGTAGTGTCCAGTCTGTGTCCAAGATTTAAAAGACTTAGAAGAAAATAAGAATTATTTTGAAAGTAAGAATGTGCATTTAATCACTATCTCTATGGATGAACTTGATAATTTAAAGTAAAATGGCAGATGAATACAATCTTTCATATCCTGTCTTATCAGATGAAAATTTAGGGGCTTTAAAAGCTTTTGACGTATTCTTTCATGGTGAAGACGCTCCATATGAAGACCATGGAGCTCACGGGGAACCTGCCTATTTCCTTGTAGATGAGAAAGGACGTCTTCTTTATCAACAAAAACAAACAAGCCCTTTTGGTTGTCCTACAAGTACAGAGCTAAGAAAATTACAGAATGTTTTTGAATGATAAATTAATCTATAAATAATTACGAATGTAAGGAGGAAAAAGGTTCTATTTGTCCTCAGGTGGAGTAAATAGTCAAACTTTGATTTTTATAAGTTAATTTATCTTTTTACTCCTTTATATGAAGGGTTTTAATTTTATATTTTTGATTGAATATATCTTATTAAAAGCAAACTAAAGTTAAATACTTTTAAATTTTCTATTGAGTTATCGTTAATATAACAATTTCTTAAAAGGGGAGTAGAAGATAGATTGGTATATAATAAGAAGGAAAACCCACAATTTTTCTATAGAGGATGTAATAGCTGAAACTACACAGCATTACTCTTCAATAGTCACGGTCTACTTATCTGTCTATGAAAAGACCAAGAAAAACTCTTAGAAAATACTCCATTTCCTTATTCGTTATTGTAGAAGATAAGCGTATCGGGTATAAAAGAAGGGATTTATCAAGTGTGAAGAGATGTTTTCTTAAAAACAATAAGGCTACCTACAAATGTAGGTAGCCAAAGCCATCAAGACCTATTTAATTATCTAACCTTTTATAACTCTTCACGAGTTATTAGCGAGAAGTTCCAGATTGTCCTGAAAAGCCACCAGCTAATTGTTGTTGAGCAGTTGCTACAAGGCGTTTTGTGATTTCTCCACCTACTGAACCATTCGCACGAGCTGTTGCATCAGCACCAAGGTTTACACCAAATTCGCTAGCGATCTCATATTTCAATTGATCGATTGCTTGCTCAGCACCACGTACTAATAATTGATTACGACTACCACTGTTGTTGTTTGACATGTTGATTCACCTCCTTGTATGCTTTTAAGATTCCTTTTGTTCAAAAAAAGAATACAAGGTAAATATTGGATGAATAATAAGATAGAATTCAGTGATAATAAACCTGTTGAAAGAAAAAATTTCATCAAGAAATAACGAAATTCAGTGCTTTCATCTCTTTGTTGATTCAAAATTTATGTTTGCCATGTGTGAAAAGGAATATAACGACATCGTTATATTCCTTTTTCCTTAAAAGAGGGAACCTTAAATATTGAGAATAAGTATAACCAATGAGGACAAAAGGTTGTACACTGATAAAAATCCAGTGCTTTTTTCATACGACTCTAATTAACATAGTACTTGATCTCGGCACAAAAATAAGTAATGCACTATTTTTGAATAGATTATTTATTTCTTGTAGATCACTTCGTAACCGACATATATAACGAATAGAGCTATGAAGGTAATTCCTATTTCTATAAATGATCCGCAGATTATCCCTTCAACACATATTTCACTATTATTAACAGAGACTCCCATATCTAACACCCCTATACATAACAATGTTAGAACATATTAAAGCTTCAAGGTTTTGGGATTTAATTGTATCCTCAATATTTGTATCTTTAGCTAAAAGCAATGTTATAAACGAATCATAGATTCCCATAAACGCAAAATCCATATTCTCATCTGTGATAATTGACTCGTTAGGAGATAAGTTAGCCATTTCTAAAGATGAAATATCATTAACTTTAAATGAACCGTTTGTGTCATGAATAGGTTCAGAAATATATAAAGTATTTGCCCCTTTTGAACAGAGAATCTTTATTAAACCATTTAGTATAAACAACGATGTACGATCTTCTTCTGGGTGATAAAAATCAGGATTATACTTAACATAAGAAGCTAACTTTTTATATTCATCATTAGGATATATATGTTGATAAGGATTTGCCCTCTTTGATTTCTCCCAACCAGAGGGCATTTGAATAAAAGGGTGGAATAAAATAGCAGCAGAATTAAAGTCATTAGGTAATTGGGACAAAATAGGTAAATCTCCATCGATCCATATATAATCCAACAAAACGAGACATCTCCTTTGAATATACTTAGTTGTGTACATTTTATATACAGAAAACAGTAATTTCTAGTCAACATAATCATGATTATGTTAACTAATAATGTATAATATATACGTCTTTATTTAGTGTAATGTATGAATTAAAATAAACATTCTAACAAACAATTTGTATCGGCTAACCATAAATCTAAAACAGAAGATATAATAAAGTAAAGAGGCTATGTATGTAGGAGGCATATTGATGATACAACAAAACAAAAGACCGAACTTTAAGGTTTCACACGTTCTCCGGCTTATCTTAAATACAGCATTGATTTTACTAGCTGTTACTTTATCCGTTTTGCTTGGCAAGGAAATTTTCCATTTCATTCATTTCTCTATTTTTAATCGAGGAATTGAGACTCACTACAAAATTCTTGAAAGTATCTTAGTTTTCTTTTTGTATTTTGAATTCATTGCAATGATCGTAAAATATTTTCAGGAGAATTATCACTTTCCTCTACGCTACTTTCTTTATATTGGCATTACTGCATTGATACGTCTGGTTATTGTAGAGCACGATAACCCAGTTAATACACTTTTGCATACTTGCGCTATTCTTGTGTTAACTATCAGTTACGCCATTATAAAGTTTTCATCAAAACAAAAAGAGAAACTATAGTTGCGCCTTTTAAAAATAGGATATCTTTTTTTGCATTTTTGTGAAAAATACCAGTACGAAGGCTTTCAAGAGAATCTATGCGCTATAGATTTATATACATAATTCACTTCCGAAAATTTATCGTATGTAAACTAATAAAGCCGGAAAACAAAACCTCACCCTTGAATCAGTGAGGTTATATCATTCCTGTGAGGTTTTTGTTGAAAGTAAAAACTATCAAATGGAAAAGATGGAAGACAAAAGTAAAAGTGAAGCAGAATAATACAGGAAATATTTTGTAGTTATTCACATAACAAACCTTTAATGGTACAATATCTCTCAACAAGTAACTAGTTATATATCTCTAAGAATAAAAGGCGGCTCAGTCGCTTTTTTATTTTATCTGAAATTACAGCAAGATATTAAATTATTAACCTCAGTCAGAAGTAATGAAACTCATAATATCTCAAAAAAGGCTGCCAGTTAGTTTGCGGTCTTTTTTTAAGTAAAAAATAAAATACAAGGGGTTTGTTATGAAAAAGAAATGGCTTTACACATCAATAGCATGTGCTTTCGTTCTCCTTAGTGGATGTGCTTCAGACATTCAACTAGAATCTATTAAGCGAGTTACGGATTCAACAATCAAAAATTCTATTCTTGACGACTATTTATCAAAGGGAACAAAAAGCTTATCATACTCGTATGACGGAGGAGAAGGTAAGTAAAAAATAAATATAGCTGCTGATGTTGATAGCGCGTTTTATGACAACAACCCTTTAGGCATATTTAATATTCTTTCTAGAACTACTGAGGGAATAGGTAGTGATCTAAGTAACTATTGTGGAAATACTAAATGTGAATTTGGTACGCTCACTGTATCATCATCTAAGGGTGACTCATATTCAATGAATATCAATAACAAGGATGGCGACGAAACGTTAGTACATAATGATGAAAAGATTAAAAGGGAGGATCTGCTAGAATACAAAGATCCCGATGGTGTACCGCCTGATGAAGAATACACCCAGAATGAAGATGTTTCTATTTCTGATGATGCCGTTTATGAGTTTATGGAAAATCAATTAGATCAGATGACAAATGGCGGCCAGAATTACATATCTGAAGTACATTGCACAAAAGCCATAAAGGCTACTGTTAAACGATTTAATCTAACTGTAGAAGAAGTAGTTAATATCTATATGAGTAAAGCACATCTACATGGCTCACCCTATACAAATGATTTTCAGTATGGTGAGGAAGCGTTTAACTTATAATCGACTTAAAAGCAGCTTTCACTTAATAATCTAAGTAGAGGCTGCTTTTTGTTATGGTAATTTAGTTCATACAAATGTCTATGATTGAATTTAGAGGAAGGTTGTAGCTCATATTAAATACTCCAGCTATGTAGTAAAGAGACTGTTGCCTATAATATTGATTATGTTAACTAAATTGATTATTATTGATTATTTAAGAAAATAATTTCTTTTGAAATTTTTTCCTTTTGCAAAAGAACTTAAAACGATTGTACACTTTTTTACTATGTATACGTTATAACACAGAAAGAAAGATTTAACACACTGTATATTATTAAAGTTTCACTGTTTACACTTGCTGAAGATAAATGCTGTATTTTTTACAACTTATATCAATCATGTAACTGTTTTCAAAAGAGGGCAGGGCGGATGCGCGAGTACGACAGTTGTAGCATAGGAGGAATAAAAAACCTCTAAGTGATTACCAGATAATCACTTAGAGGTTTTTTAAATTATTTTATCAAAATCGTTGTATTAGCGGGAATCACAAGCTGATTTTTAACCTTTTTTACACCTTTTTCACTAGAGAAAATCAATTTACCTTTTGCTGCTACAGATACTTTTATAGGTTGATTTGAAATATTATGATACACGCTAATCGACTTACCTTTATACGTGCGGCTATAGGCAACGACTTCTTTTTGATCTAGTGAAATAGATTGAAGCGTTCCTTTTACTAATTCTTCATGCTGCTGGCGTACACGAATCATTTCACGATAATGATTTAATAAAGAATCCTTTTGCTTGGTTTGTGCTTCTATTGACACACCATTGCTGCCTTTGTTATATACAGGTGTTTCCCAGCTGGTTTGGCCAAGTCCGTTTCCTTCGTACCAGCGGAATGGTTCACGAATTAATTCATCAGGCTTTTCGCCGGTCATGCCAATTTCTTCACCGTAATAAATATACGGATTGCCCGGAAGTGTAAGTAAGATAGAAGCAGCTGATTTTGCTTTATTTACATCGCCGCTTAACTCACTCATGACGCGATTTTGGTCATGGTTGGTTAAGAAAATGCCGTCAATTTTATTTGGATTGTATGATTTAAAAAGCTCATCAGTTGCCGCTGCTGCAGTGGCAATTCCTTGATCATTTCCTGCTTTTACAGAGCTGACAATTTTCCCTGCTAAATCAAAGTTAAATAAAGAATCAAGTGATTGATAGTAAGGAGCTACCACTTCCGGCTGATCCCATACTTCACCCGTTAGATATACGTTAGGATTTTCTTTTTTCATCGCATCTCTAAATTCATTCCACCAAAGGATATTTTTCTTAGCGCCTTCAGGTGTTTGACCTTTAAAGATATGAAGCGCAGCATCTAAGCGGAAGCCGTCAACGCCTTGCTTTAGCCAAAACTTTCCGACATTAATCATTTCTTTTCTTACTTCAGGGTTATCGTAATTTAAGTCAGGCATTCCTTCCCAGAACGTTCCGTAAAAATACTCTCCGTTTGGAGCTTTATGCCATACTTGCTGTCCCCAAGATCCTTTTTCATTCAAGTCGGTATTTTTATCAGCCCAGATATAGTAATCTCTGTACTTGCTGTTTTTATCTTTTAATGCAGCTTGAAACCAAGGGTGTTCACTGCTCGTATGATTCACCACGAGATCCATAATAACTTTTACGTCTCGTTTGTCTGCTTCTTTCATCAGTTTGCGAAAATCTTGCAGATTTCCATACTGCGGATCAATATTATAATAGTCCGTTACATCATATTTATGATAGCTGGGAGAAGGGTTGACCGGCATCATCCAAATCCCGTTTACTTGAAGATCATTCTTTGTATGAGAATTGCCATCATTTAAATAATCCAACTTTTGTGTAAGACCTTTTAAATCACCATGTCCATCTTTATTTGCATCGTAAAAAGAGTTTACATACACCTCATAAAATACACCGTTTTTATCTGCTGTTGGAGATTTACCTTTATGTACGGTTTCGGCGTGAACGCCTGTTGATAAGCTAGCAGCCAGCGGCAGTGTTAGAGCTAAAGCTGTCCATTTTTTCCCTTTCATCGTTTCATCCCCTTTTTTTGCAATCGTTTGCATAAATTGACTACAATTGAAATATAGCACCTCTTTGAAAACGATTACAACGAAAATTTTATTTTGATTATTTTGAACTAGTAATTATTCTGACAACCTAGTTATTTACTGTGTCCAATGGCATTAAGCGGCTGCATTATATTAAGGCTATAGATAGAAAACACCAATAAAATAAGGAAGTATTATCCGAATAAAAATAATGACTATGTCAAATATTCTGACAATGTTGTTGTTCAATTCATCATCTCGTGCTAAAATCCAAATATAACTGAAAAACGGTACTACAGTTCCGAAAAACGGAACTTGAAGTATTGATGCAGATAATATAGCTTGGATTTTCCTTACTATCTGCAAATGATTACGCTTACATTAAAGGGTTTAAGGGGGAAGAACGCATTGAGTAAAGTGGATTTAAACTGTGATTTAGGGGAAAGCTTTGGTGCTTATCGCATTGGCAATGATGAAACAATTTTAGAGCATGTGACGTCTGTAAACGTAGCCTGTGGATTTCATGCAGGGGATCCGAGCGTCATGAGAAAAACGGTAAAATTAGCTGCTGAAAAACAGGTGCAAATTGGTGCTCATCCTGGTTTGCAGGACCTTATCGGTTTCGGACGAAGAAATATGAATATTTCACCTCAGGAAGCTTACGATATCGTAGTCTATCAAATTGGTGCATTAAACGGTTTTTTGCAAGCGGAAGGGGTATCGATGCAGCATGTAAAGCCTCACGGTGCACTATATAACATGGCTGCTAAAAATAAAGCCTTGTCTGAAGCAATAGCAAAAGCTGTTTATAACGTAAATCCTGAGCTGATTTTGTTTGGGTTATCTGGAAGTGAGCTGATTCAAGCAGGTAACAAAATTGGTTTAAAAACGGCTAACGAAGTATTTGCAGACCGTACCTATCAGTTAGACGGTTCTCTCACTGCTCGTACAGAACCAAATGCTTTAATTGAAAATGACGACGAAGCTGTTTCTCAAGTTATTACAATGGTGAAAGAAGGGAAGGTAAAATCTCAGCAAGGTAAGGACGTAGAATTGCAGGCAGATACGATTTGCATCCATGGAGACGGAGCTCACGCACTTGAATTTGCCCGTCATGTCAACCGTTTTTTACGAGCATCAGAAGTGGTAGTTAAGGCTATTTCACAATAAAAACTACATACAATCAGGAGGAAGATGATATTGGAGCCAATAAAAAAATCAACACCTCAACGAAAGCTTTCGGCTGCGCCTAAAGTAAACTGGACGTTAATGCTTGGAGCCGCTTTTTTAATGGCCACATCGGCTATTGGACCAGGCTTTTTAACTCAAACTACCGTATTCACACAAAATTTAGCTGCAAGCTTCGGATTCGTTATTTTAATTTCAATTATTCTTGATATCTTTGCTCAAACCAACGTATGGAGAATTATTGCCGTTTCTGAAAAACGCGGACAAGAAATCGCCAACATGGTATTTCCCGGATTAGGATACGTGCTCGCTATTTTAATTGTAATTGGAGGACTTGCATTTAATATTGGAAATATTGCCGGTGCCGGTCTTGGATTAAATGCGATTACGGGTATTTCTCCCACAGCCGGAGCTGCAATTAGTGCAGTTATTGCTGTATTAATCTTCGTTGTAAAAGAAGCTGGAAAAGCAATGGATCGCTTCACGCAAATTGCTGGTTTTGTCATGATTGGGCTGATGCTATATGTAGCAGCTACCACTTCACCTCCCGTTGGAGAAGCTGTCGTGAAATCTATTAAACCTGATCAAATCGATATCATTGCAATCGTTACGCTTGTTGGAGGAACTGTCGGTGGATACATTACCTTTGCCGGCGGACATCGTCTTTTAGATGCTGGGGTAAAAGGCATTGATTCTTTACCTCAAGTAACCAAAAGTTCTGTAACAGGCATTCTCATTACTTCCGTTATGCGAATCGCTTTGTTTTTAGCTGTACTTGGCGTTGTGTCTAAAGGATTACAAATTGACCCAGCCAATCCTCCAGCATCCGTGTTTCAGCTTGCAGCAGGAAACGTCGGTTATAAAATCTTTGGTATTGTTATGTGGTCTGCCGCTATTACGTCTGTAGTGGGAGCTGCTTATACATCTGTTTCGTTTATTCAAACGTTTAGTGAAAAACTTAATAAAAACTCAAATTGGATTATTATTGGATTTATTATTATTTCAACTCTGTCGTTTGTCTTAATTGGAAAACCTGTAAAAGTTCTTCTTTTAGTTGGAGCAATCAATGGATTAATTCTGCCGATCGCTCTTGGGACGTTAC
>Ga0102589_1002348_pt1 | contig 22253 bp, 20 predicted proteins | sample AraplaMF_Col_mLB_FD_76858 | JGI IMG/M metagenome (GOLD analysis project Ga0102589, IMG submission 76858) | Arabidopsis root microbial communities from the University of North Carolina, USA - plate scrape MF_Col_mLB | ecosystem: Host-associated > Plants > Roots > Endosphere | place: USA... | reverse complement strand
TCGAAGGTAATTGAAAATTCATATGATGCAATTGCAAGTACTGATTATTTATTAGAAACAAGTAGCGCACTTATGATAATGATGACAAATACAAGTAGATGGCTCCAAGACTTTTTATTATTGGCTACGAAAGAATATAGCGGCATTACAGTTGCAGATCCTTATGTGCAAATTAGTAGTATTATGCCGCAAAAACGAAATCCAGTATCTATTGAACATGCTAGATCTCTCGCGAGTAGTATTTGGGGAGAAGCGTTTACAGTTTTTCAAATGATTCATAATACCCCGTTTGGAGATATAGTCGATACAGAAGATGATTTACAGCCTCATTTATATGAAGGGTTTGAGAAAGCTATTCGAGTTGTTTCTGTAATGAATGCGGTCGTACGTACAATGACAGTTGAAAAGGGGATTTTACAAAGTCGCGCCAATAGGCATGCAATTACGATAACTGAATTAGCTGATTCATTAACTCGGAAGTATGATGTTCCATTTCGCCGTGCTCATCAAGCAGCTAGTTATATAGCAAAATTTTCAGAAGAACAGAAAAAGGATTTGCATGAACTAAACTTTGCTGATATTAATGTGTATTTACAAAAAGAACTGCATGTTGTACTAGCAGAAGATGAGTGGAAAGAAATGATTTCACCTCATTCTTTTGTTGCAAAGAGAAACGTATATGGAGGACCGAGCCGCGAACAAATGCAACGGATGATTAGAGAAAGAAAAGTGAATGTCGCAAACCAAAAACAAACGTTAGAAGATGTGAAAAAGCGGCTTAGCGAAGCTGAAACACAAGTGAATGCAATTGTTAGAACGATTGTAAACTCATAAAATAAAGTGAAACTTTAATCAGTGGGGGGTCTTTATCCCCCACTGATTATTAGTTGAACCAATCGGGCTTTTACGGGCAGTTTATCTCCCGCCTAACTTCTTTGCTTGTGCTGTATTTTGAGGCGGGAGTATTACTGCCCGTTAATGCGGGATAAAGAAGGATTTCTCTTTTAAATCGCCAATATATCACTATATATTTAGGAAAGAGAGAAGAGATTATAGTGATACGACTCCATATATATACAAACTTTACCCAATTTAACAACTTTCCGAAAAGAAGTCCCCTTCCTCAAGGAGCGAGAGGGGCGTAGCCCAGCGAGTAGGCGGGGGATGAGATCGCCTACATATGTTCTTTGTATGTACTTTTGAGACTATGCGATATAATAAATATGAAAATACGAAAGAAAGGAGAATGTATATGGCAACCACAAAAGAGGGTGTACATATAAAAGGAACAAAAAAGTCGTTACCGGATGGATGGTCTACCTATGCATTTCGATACGCTATTTTTCCCACATCTGAACAAGTAACGAAATTAGAAAAATCGTTTGGGTGTGAACGAAAAGTGTATAACGAATATGTATCTGGTTTGTATGAATATTTAGAATCTATGGGTTTTGAAGGTGGATTTATTCATTATAAAATTCCGAATTATACAGCGATTACAACCAGATATGATTACTTAGATAAAAGTAATGATTCTTTTGTTTATAATGACGCAAAAATGAGATTCCAGGCAGCCATTAAAAAATATAATGAAACCTACGCGAAACAACCTATCCAATATAAAAAGTCAGTTCGTAAAAAGATGCAAACAATAGGGTATGTTCCTACGTTAAAAGACATAAAAGGTATGCCTAAATTCCATAGTAAAAAACAGGGGAAATTAAGCTATACTACCAATCAGACCAACGGAAACATAAAAATCACAAAAGAAAACGGTTCGTATTTTTTATGTATTCCAAAGTTTCAAGAAGGTATTTCTATTCATCTACATCGAGAATTACCGATTGATGGAACCATAAAAAAAGCAACAATTAAACGAGAAGGAACAAAATATGTTGTTTCTCTTTCTGTTGATTATTTTTGTCCAAATGAAAAACAAGTAGAATTAGTGAATGCTGACGAAGTAATTGGACTAGATTACAGTCAAAGCGAATTGTATGTAGACAGCGAAGGACGAACAGCTCAGTACAGTCGGTATAACAAAATCATAGAAAAAAGGCAGCAAAGAATAAATAAATCCTTAGCTCGCAAGAAGAACAATGCAAAAACAGATGAAACAGGAAATATCGTATATAGTAAAAATTATGAAAAGCAAGTGAAAGAATATCAAAAAGTAACAACAAAAGCAAAAAAACAAAGAAAAGATTTTCTACACAAGAAAAGTAATCAGATAACCAATGATTATCACGCCATTGTTGTAGAAGATTTGAACTTAAGTAACCTTGCCCAATGTCTGAGTTTAGGGAAAAAGCTGCATGATAATGGATTTGGTATTTTTCGAACGATGTTACAGTACAAATCTAAGAAAAAAGGCAAACATTACATCATTGCGGATCAGTATTTTGCATCGAGTAAATTATGCAGTGAGTGTAATCACAAAAAAGATAAGTTGAAATTATCTGAAAGAATCTATACGTGCGATCATTGTGGCACGAAAATCGATAGAGATTACAATGCGGGTCGTAATCTAAAATATTATGGCATTCGTGTTCTGCGCGAACAAAATCTAATCGCGTAGTTTGTATCGATTTTATTAGCGGTAGGGACGCCGCGAATTCAAGGCTTTGGACATGAGCCGCTAGGCTTATGGATGAATTAGCAATAAAAGAGAAGGTCTTTTGACTTTTGAAGCCCCCACTTCAAACAGATCGTAAGGTCGTTAAGTGGTGGGTAGTTTACAAATGATGTTCTTCCTTTTTTAGAAACATATGAGCAAGAGAATAATTTAATACTGGGTGTGTTACGATCCTCTCAGCTTCCATTATTCATGGCAACAGCTATAAAAGAGGAAAAGCTTGTGTTCGTCATGCTTCAAACACATAAGCGACAAGTTATTGTCACAAATTCTGCACCTTTAGAAAAAGATGAGAATTCTGTATCGGCACTGAGCCAACGTATGTTGGACAATGGATATGAAATGACTTCATTATACACTGATTTAGCCAATCCTACATCGAATAAAATATATAAAGAAATTGGTTGTGAATTAATAATGGAGTCGGTTCTATTATTTTTAGAATCCAAACATTAGAAAAAACTCGTTAATAACGAGTTTTTTCTAATGTTCATTAATACGTATAATATAACCATGATTGAAGTTTCACTTTATAAGCGAAACGAAACTGAACGAAATAATTACCCCTACATACAATAAAGTAATGCATTGTTTTGAGGGGGAATAGATATGTACTATGTAAATCCTAATTCGTATTATCAATTTTATCGAGTAAATGAAGGCACTAATAAACAAGTATCGCAAGCGATTTTAGAGGCGATCCAAGGCGAAGCTGCCGCAATTGATTTTTATAGCCGACTCGTAAACGAAGCGCCAAATGCGAAACATAAGAAAGATATTTCACATGCATTAGAAGATGAAAAAGTTCATTTACAGCAGTTTATACAATTGTTTACAACATTAACGGGGCAACAGCCAACGTATCAAGTAGTACAAACGCAATATTCTTCTTATAAAGAGGGATTAGAACGTGCGTATGAAGATGAATTAGAAGCGTATGAAGATTATCGGAATGCCTATTTGCTAACGCAAAACTTAGCAGTTCGAGATGTTTTTTTTCGAGCGATGACAGATGAAATAGAGCATGCTATACGTTTTGGTTTTTTACGATCTTCCTTATCCTAAAACTAGACGAGGTTGTCTAGTTTTTTTATGTCAACTATTCGAGGGCAGTAAAATCATTATCTTAAGATTGGACCCACTAATGGAAGTTTTACTTTATCAATGAATGAAGTTGTTGAAAGAGGTAGAAATAGAAAAAATAATATTATGAGGAGATGTTATAAGAATGCGAGATCGAGGCGCAGCAATTATTACACAAGAAGGAAAACTAGCTCTTATAAAAAGGATTCGAGGTAAAGATGTTTACTATGTGTTTCCAGGCGGTGGTATTGAGGAAGGAGAAACCTCAGAAGAAGCAACAGTTAGAGAAGTATATGAGGAACTTGGGATACATATACAAATTACGCGACTTGCCAAGAAGGTGAGCTACAATGGGACACAATATTTTTATGAAGCAATCATTGTAGGTGGTACGTTTGGTAATGGAAAGGGTGAGGAATATATACAAAATGGCAGGGACCGAGGCGAATACATTCCGATATGGGTACCGATAAAGGATGTACTAAACATAAACATTAAACCGTTAGAAGTCGGGGAGTATGTATATCGTTTATATGGAAATATGTAATTTGTGTGAATGTATTAAAAAAGATTGACAGTACCTTCTGATTTCAGTATTGTATTCAAGTATGTGTTTAAATCAGGAGGGTATTATGGAAAAGCAAACTACACATCATGTGAAAATGACAACAGCAGATCCGTCTGCACTAGGTTTATTTGGACTTGCAATGGTTACACTTGTTGCGTCCTCACAAAAACTTGGCTTAACAAGTGGTATTTCATTTGTATTGCCATGGGCGATCTTCTTAGGAGGTTTTGCTCAATTATTTGCTTGCATTAACGATGCAAAGCACAATAATACATTCGGTACAACAGCGTTTGGTGGATTCGCATTATTTTGGTTTGGTGTTGGTACTTCATGGCTAATTCAGCTTGGCGTCTTTGGTGGAAAATTAGCAGCAAGTGTGGATCCAAAACAACTTGGAGTAGCATTTGTTGGTTACTTAATTTTTAGCTTGTTTATGACAATTGGCGCAATGGAAACACATAAAGTATTATTTACGATTTTTGTACTTATTGATTTCTTATTTATAGGCCTTTCATTTAGTACTTTAGGTGTTATGCCACATGCAATGCATAAATTAGCAGCAATTTCTGAACTGCTTATTTCACTGCTTTCATTCTACGGATCAGCAGCTGCAGTATTAAATACACATTTCGGAAACATTGTATTACCGGTTGGTAAGCCATTCGGTATCTTCAAAAAATAAAATATAGCAGTATGAATGAAATAGAAAAGAGCAGCTACGTATCTGTGAGATACTTAGCTGCTCTTTGTTTTGTTAGAAGCAACAGCAGATGTTCCTGTAACTTCCGCAAGCTTCGAAGTTTCTGCCGGGTGACCGTCAATTGTAACATCCACTTTTTGATCTTTATTAGTAGTTACAACCCAACAGTTTGGAAGATAGCGAGACTTATGAGATAAAGTAGAAGGGATATTTAATATATCTCCTAAGGCATACATAGTTGCAGAAGAGCCGCCATCCATAGCCATCGCGTTGTCAGCGCCCTTGTCATATAAAAGGTCCTGACAATCTTTTAAAGAAGCGCCAATACTGTGAGGTTGTCTACCATCTACGATAAGAAACATAATTGAGCCATCTTTTTTTTGAGCCATGATGCTTCGCGGGCCATATCCCCAGCCACCGTCATTCGTAAGCATTTTTTCACCATTTACGATAAGTTGGGGCATAAAACCAGCTGCAGAAACAACATTTTTATTCAACAATTGTTGTGCAGAGTAGTCGCCTGTTATCATTTGCCCATATTTTGTTAAACCCGTGATAATAGCTGGTGTATTATCATTTTGAGGTGTATGAATAACTTGTCCGTTTTCAATCACAATGCCTAGACCAACTTTACCGCCACCATGTCCTGTTTCATCCGAAAACCCACTTGCATTTACCGCAGCAAGTGCATGATTCCGCTTCGCCATCACGTAAATTTTTTCACCAACATCGTTACCTTGTGTACCTTGCTGTGTTACAAGCTTTACATTAAAAGGATTACTAATTGTCATGAGTTTGCCTTCAAAATAATGATCCGCATACTTTTTTTGAACGGTTTCGATTTTCACATGAAGGGGCATATGTTTTTTCGCTTCTAATTGTTGTTTTGTAAGTTTTTGAAGACCACCGGATTGGCTATTTTTCCATTTTGGATTATTAATTGAATTCGAGATATCCTCCAGTTCTTGTTGTGATAAAAAAGTGAATTTTGCCAAATCACGATGTTGTGAAGTTAGAATACTTTCCGCAGCAATTACACGTAATTTATGTCCATACGGAGTACCAAACAAAACACCAGCACCAATTACAATGAAAACAAGTAATAAAATGGAGGATATTTTTATTGCTTTTTTTAGATACTTTTTCATTCTGAAAACTCCTCTTATATAATTCAACTTTTATATACCAATTAAAAACCCGACATAAAACCCCTTTTTTTTAGTGAGATGAGAGCATCTGGCCATGCATAGAAACGGTCAGAGCTAGACAAAGATGTCGAAAAAACCAAATAGACATATATGGTTTTTGGTGCAATCACTGCTTTTTTATAGCGTAGATTCCTATACAATAAGATGGTATGAATAATTTGGCAAGAGAAAAATATGAAGGTGTATTGTTAAATCACAATAAAAACGGTCAGATTCATAATGATAGGAAAAATAAGTGAATCTCATTTAGAAAGAAATAGACAAAATAGAGGAAAACAATAAAACAAAGTTTGTGATTCGTTCAAGTCATGGGCTATATGAAGTAAAGGGTGTTAAGGTACACTTTACATAAATTTTAAAAATAAAAATTTGCATTTATGTTAATAAAGGTGTATAGTGAGGTTAAACCATTTTACTTTTAATACCATAGAGATTTAAATAAGCTGTAACTTCAGAGGGGATAGCAATGTTAAATCTTCTCTTGGTTACAGTTTTTTTATCTGATGATTATTTGTAAAATGGTAGAAAATGGACATGTACATTAAGGTACATATTTTAGGAGGATTTTTTCATGCAAAACGGTAAAGTAAAATGGTTTAACGCTGACAAAGGTTTCGGTTTCATCGAAGTTGAAGGTGGAGAAGACGTATTTGTTCACTTCTCAGCTATCCAAGGCGACGGCTTCAAAACTTTAGAAGAAGGTCAAGAAGTTACTTTCGAAGTTGAACAAGGTAACCGTGGACCACAAGCTACTAACGTAACAAAAAAATAATTGAAGTGAAAGAGAAGGGAACTCCCTTCTCTTTTTTAATACCTTAAATATGAGTAATTGTTAATACATATTGGAAATAAGGGATATACTGTTAAGAAGTGATAAGGAAGAGGTATGTGGTATGTATGAACCAAAATATTATATTGTATTTGATATTGAGCGGAATTTTAGACCTTATCAATCAGATGCTCCGACGGAAATAGTTGATATCGGAGCCGTCAAGATTGAAGCAAGTACAATGAGCATCATCGAAGTTTTTTCGTCATTAGTGAAACCAACGGCATCCCTATCTCGTCATACAACAAAATTAACAGGAATTACAAAACAAGATGTAAAAGGTGCAGAAAAATTCCCGAAAGTAATTGAGCGCTTTCGTAAGTTTTTGGAAGAAGATTACATGTTTGTAACGTGGGGAAAAGAGGATTATGGATTTCTAACAGAAGATTGTGCACGATATAATGTGAAATGTCCTAATCTTGAGAAAGAAAGAAGATTTGATTTACAGAGATTTGTATTTCATGCATATAAAGAATTATTTGTAAATCCACCTAGTTTGAAACTTGCAGTAGCACAATTGGCTTTAGAATGGGAAGGAAAACAACATCGCGCCTTTGACGATGCCAAGAACACGGCAAATATTTTTCTTACAGCAGTTAAACAAAAAGACATTCGTAAACGTTATAAGAGAAATGTGGAGCTAGTCCTTGTGAAAAGTGGCTCTTTGACTGATAAGGGTAGAAAGAAAATGAAGAGATGGGTATTTAAAGAGGTAAAGAGAAGTGGACATTGCCGCTTGACATGGAATACATTCATGAAGAGTAAGACATGGGAGAATGTGTTAGAACAATATCATTTTGATAATCCGACCTTACGTCTGTTGCAAAATTATTTTCATACTGCTTTAAAGAAAGCTAAACAGCAACTTCAAGTATTAGCAGCAATGAATAACCAAGAAAATAAAACAAAATAGATGCGATAAGAAAAGCGAATGTTTCGAGATGAAGTTTTCCTTTCTGTTTGTGCACGTGTTTTTGGTACGTATAAAGTTGATTTTCATTCATGATTTCAATATGTACTTGTAATGTGTAGAGAACTTCTTGTTATTGAGTAGCTGTATACACTTGGCGAATATAGAGTTTGTTGTATTGTAGAGATTTTTTGCGTTTTGACATATTTCTAGGAAGTAAGGGTATAATTTATCACCTCTTTTGATCTCAATTTGATAGGCTGCATATTCTTTCTTCATCATTTTCACCTCCTTCTTTCCTTTATGATACTACAAAATACTAAAAAGAACATACATTCGCCTAGGTGCGAAAATACTTTTACGAATGTGATGGCAATTCATCCCCACCTTAAACTGGGCTATGCCCTGCGTGTTTTAAAGGTGGTTTTTTCTTATTCATTTTTCAATAAATATCAACGAATCCCCGTTTATCCTGCTATACGTGAGCAGTAAGATCCCCACTGATGGAAGTTTCACTTTATTGAACGTAGCAAATAACCACTGAAAATGATTTAGTCAATAAGTGAATGGAATGAAAACGACGAAACCTTTCTATGAATATTCCAATACTAGAAAGAATGAATAGAATGATTTTTTTCTATTTTACGTTTGATAAAACACTATTACCTAGTTTAATTATAAGAATATAATAAAAATAGTTAATAGTACCCCGCTTGTTAAAACAGAGGCATTCCATCACGTATCAACTACTAATCATTTTTCAATTGAATTAAATTATAAAAATATATATTAATCTAGGGTACATTTGCGAGTGAAGAATCATAGAATATGAGATGAAGCGATTACAAAAATATGAAATCTAGATTAAGGAGAAATGAAATGAAATCATACTTTAATACAAGAAGAGTAAGTAGAGGAGATATAGAAAAATATAAGCTCATTGGAGATGGGAAGGATGGGGAAGTATATCAAATATCCCATAATAAATGTGTGAAAGTATTTTTTCTAGAAAAAACGCAAAAACAAGAGTTGGAAGCTCTTAAAGTTGGACAATCATCACCTATTATTCCACGACTGTATGAATATGGAGACAATTATATTGTTATGGAGTATGTACAGGGAATATCACTTGCACGTCATTTGAAAAGAGAAAAAAAATTTACAGAAGAATTAACTGGAAAAATAATACTAATGTTGGGCGAATTGAAAAAATTAGGATTTACTAGATGGGATACGGAAGTGAGACACGTTTTAATAAATGAAGAAGGACAGCTAAAAGTCATTGATCATAAAAGAGCCTTTACTTCAAATAGTAAAGTGCCTACTAAGTTATTAAAAGGATTTCAAAAATTTGGGCTGGATCAGGAATTTTTAAGAGGTGTGAAGAAAGCACATCCTTCCGTATACAATTCATGGATGAAGTACTAATAACAAACGAATTGTCAGGGGGTTATCACTTTAATATGAAAGCCATTTCTGGTTTTTGATTCTTGCTTTTCTAAAATATACGGCCGATACCTGTTTGTGTATAGCTAATTGCTAAGATATTCACATTGGTGATAAAAGGTGCTCTTTATCTCATAGGGAGAAATACACATGTATTTATATAGCTGAACCATTGGTTATTAGTAATAAATAAAAACAAGTTTTCCGCTAATGACAGTTTCTTTTTGTGGTACTAATCATAAATTAGGTAGTACAAGGAGTGAAAATACTAATGAAAGAGTGTATATTAGTCATTGGCGCACATCCCGACGATGAGTTATTAGGATCTGGCGGGACTTTAAAAAGATTAGTAGAAGAAGGCCATCAAGTAATTTCAATCATTACTGCTCTAGGAAGAAAAGAGCAAGCTCATCACATACAGCAATTAGGCAGGTGTGCAAACAAGGAGATTGGTATTGAAGAGGTGATATTCCTCGAGCACAGTAATTTAGAGTTGGAACTAATTCCACTGCACCAATTAACGAAAGAAATTGAACAATTAATAAATATCTATAAACCAAGCAAAATCTTTACCCATCATTATGGAGACCTCAATAAAGATCACTACGTTACTTTTCAAGCGGTTTTGACTGCGACACGTCCCCTATCAAACCAACAACCAATCGAATTGATTACATTTGAAACCGTTTCCTCAAGCGAGTGGAATATCCACACGAATGATAAATCTTTCAAACCCAATTATTTTGTGAACATTACCGATCAAATAGATTCGAAAATTGCTGCGCTTAAACATTACGATGTAGAAATGAGAGATTTTCCGCATCCTCGTTCATACGAAGGGGTTCAATATTTAGGAAGAGTAAGGGGAATGACGGTCGGTGTACCATATGCCGAGGCATTCGAAGTGATAAGGAGGGTTTGGAAGTGAAAAAGAGATTTGAGTTTCCTTATTCTTATGTAATTAAAACATTAGATAAGTATTATGGAGTTCATGCATACTCGATGCAAAAAAAGAAGGATACAGTGGAAGAGCGTAATATAAATAGAGAGTCAAAGACTTATAAAAAGAAAAAGCTCTCAATATTAATTGCTACATTTTGGGATTATCCTCATATTGGGGGGTTATCAAATTATATTACGGCACTTAGTGAAGGGTTAAGAAAACAAGGCCATCACGTAGACATCGTATCTCCTAATCAATTTTCTAAAAGTAGAGCCGAAAAGATGCGTCAAGCGGTTGTTCCGGAATTAAAAAGTTTTTTTAATACACGATATGGAAGTTCTAATAGCACAATTATTAGAAATCAAAAAAATATGTATATTTACGAAAGAATGCTGCTCGAAAATATTAACTTTAAAAAATATGATATCTTTCATGCGCAAGATATATTTACAGCTAATATATTAGGAAGAATCAATGAACAGTATGGAAAAAGATTAATATTCACACCTCATGGTATGTTTACTTTTAATCGTATAAAGTTCGGCATATTTAAAAAGGGTTCGCTAGAAGAGTTTTATCATATGGTCTTAGAAAAAAAGGCAATTGATAATGCAGATCATATTATTATTCTCAGCGATTCATTTCGCCGTCCATTAATGAAGTTAGGGGCAAAACAACAGAATATGACAACTGTATTAACTGGCATTGATTATCCCCATAAGTATCATACTGAAAATACATCATCATCACATAAGAAAATCGTCATTACATGTGTAGCTAGATTAGGTCCAAGAAAAGGCCATAACATATTACTTGATGCTCTTTCACAAATCGGAAAGAAATACACAGATAATGTAAAAGTTCTCATTGTCGGAGACGGTGAGATGAGGCATTCGTTAGAGGATCAAGTTAATCATTTGAATCTTTCCATGGTAGAGTTTTTAGGGCAAAGAAATGATGTTCCAGATATTTTAAGTAAAACTGATATTTTTGTACTTCCAACTTTAAACGATAGCCTACCTATTTCTATTATAGAGGCAATGCATAGTGGAGTTTGTGTCATTTCTACGCCATCGGGAGGTATACCTGAACTTGTTCGCCATTCTAAGACAGGTATTCTTGTTGAGGGAGGAGATGCAATAGAACTGGCACGGGCATTAAAATATGTCATTGTAAATAAACAGGAACGAGAGCAATTAGGGAAAAATGCAAGAATATTCGCTAAAAAGTATTTAACTAGAGAGACAATGATAGCGAATATCGAACAAATCTACAGAGAGCGTTTTGATAAGGAAGGATTCTATGAATCATGAACATGCAGCGGTCGTGTTGGATTTAAGTGCCAATGGGATTGGGATTATTAGAAGTTTAGCGAGAAAAGGAATTCGTGTTTATGCATTTGATGTAGAGAAACCATATAAAATAGGGAAGTCACGCCTTGCTTCATGCGGAATATGCCCAAGTCCTTTATCTGAAGAAAAATTATTACTAGTTTTTCTAATTGACTTCGCTAAAAAGTTAAATTTGAAACCTGTTTTGTGTACAGGTGCTGATGACTATGTAATATTCATTTCAAAATATCGAACGGAACTGTCTAAATATTATTTGTTTTTATTTCCTGAACATTCGTTGATTGAAGAAACATTAAATAAGCAAAAAATGCACGAGCTGGCAACAAAGCATAATATTCCATGTCCTAAAACGTATGAGATTAAGACAAATAAACAATTGGAAGAAGCGATATCGAACCTAGATTTCCCGTGTATATTAAAGCCGGTTTTAGGACATGAGTTTCGAAAAAAGATAAACCAAAAGGCAATTCTTATACAAAATCCAGATCAACTTAGAAATGAGTATAAATCGTATCGACAGCACGGGAAGCTAATTCTTCAGGAAATCATTCCTGGTGATAATCAATGTTTTTATAAAGTTGCCACATTTTATGATGATAACATGAATTTATTGGCATTATTTTCTTTACAAAAGAATCATCAGTTCCCAGCTGAATTTGGAACAGGAGCTCACATTGTTAGTAAAGAAGTTCCAGAATTAGTAGATATATGTCTACCTTTTTTTGAGAAGATTAAGCTTAAAGGTATTGCTATGGCAGAGTTTAAAAAGGATCCTCGAGATGGCGTTTATAAGTTTATTGAAATAAACCCTCGTTTTTGGTTAACTCACAGTCTGACAGGAGCTGCTGATATTGATTTTGCTTACATGTATTATTTATATTTAACGAGGCAAAATCCAACTCCAAGACTTAAACAAGTAGACGGTATCAAATGGATTTATCTTGTGCGATATTATTTAACATTCTGCACTAAGAAAAAAAGGGCAGAAATGACGTGGAAAGATTTTTATAAAGGGTTACGCGGTAAAAAAGAATATGCTTTGTTTGCATGGGATGACCCAATGCCGTTCATTAGAAGCGCATACTCTCACTTGATAAACGCCTGGAAACGAAAACGAAAGGAATGAACACATTGTACGAAGTAAAAACATTATCCCGTTTAATTGAAAAGTTAAGAATTACAGAAAAACTCTCTTATTCAATGAATAAGAGAGTTGCAATTGATTACGGTAAAATAGAATGTTTAAAATCTACAAGAAGAAGTAGCATTTACAAATTATTTATTACATCAGGAGCTAATAATGTTCCGATTGTTTTAAAAGTATATAATTCAACAGATTACAAAAATGAAGTAGAAATTAATATATACGATACAGCTTATCCTGTATTGAAAGAATTTCTTCCTGAAATATATCATATTGAAAAAAATGGAGACGAGACCTGGATATTTATGGAGTTTGTACGCCAAATACGCGGTCAGATAACTTTTCTCCCTAAACATTTTGACTATATTATTCCCGCTGTTGCTAAACTTCATGCGCGTACATTTGAAGACAATAGTAAAAAACATAAAGATGTTTGGAAATCTTGGTTACCTATTTATGAATCGAGCCGCATGAGAAATGATCGGACGAAACAAATTGAAAAGACGATTGATTTTCTCAATGACGGAATGAAAGACGATCGGATAAGCGGGATTATTAAGCCTTATTATAAATCACTTATAAAACTATGTAATAAGGGACCGGATTTTTTTCCGGAATTATTTCAAAATGGTTCATCGATCACGCATGGAGATCTTCATTTGCAAAACATTTGCAGTAATAATGTGACACTACATGCACCGTGGAATATCCAGTTTATCGATTGGGAGTCAACTAAATATGCACCTGTCTGGTTTGATATGGTTGTTCTAGTTGAAATCTTAATGGGATTTAGGAAAGATTGGCAGAACAGAGCCGAAGAAATTCGTACACATTGTGTGGAAGTCTATGCAAAAGAAATGCAGAAGAATGGCATAAACTTTAAAACAAAGCCAATTGACCTTTATAAGATGGCGTATTTGCAGAGAACATTAGAAAAAGGGTTGCATACTCAGCTGCGAAGAATATTTGATAACCGTGGCGGTGAATTATTGCCATATCACCTTGAAAAAATTTCTACCTGGGGAAGTGAACTAGGTTTATAGTATATATGCTATTTTTATCATTAGCTGAGTTAGGAGGAGATGCTTCTGAATACAGCAAAGGAGAGACGAAGTGAATGTAATTATCCTTTCCATACGAGCCTACTAAAAATCATGGATGAATACTACCAAATAGAAAATCAAAAGGATCATATAATCGAACCGTTTCAAACGTTTGGAATCAAAAATGATAGCACGTTAAGTAAAACAAAAAAATTAAAAATTCTTTATGTAACATTTTTGAAATACCCTAATACAGGGGGATTATCAAACTATATTACTTCGTTAAAAACAGGCTTTGAAAAGTATGGTCATGATGTAGATGTCATCTCTCCTACTCAAATGACCGCAGTTCATATAGAGCAAGAAGTTCCGAAGGCTGCGAAATACACAAGAGATTTTATGTTACAACGTTATGGTATAGTAAATGAAAAAATTATTAAAAACACGAGTTTTTTGAATGTTTTTAAGTCTTATTTAAGAGAAAAAAGCCTAGAGCAATATGATATCTTTCATGCACAAGATTTATTCGCTGCTTTTTTATTAGGACAACTAAACCTAGAATATAAGAAACCACTTTTTTTTACACCACATGGGCATTTTACAAAAAGTCGATTGAAATTTGATAAAATAAAAAAAGGATCGATTGAAGAAGCGTATTTTAGTGAAATTGAAAAACAGGGAATAAGAGCGGCTGATCAAATCATAACAATCAGCAATTCCTTTCATACTCCTTTAAAAGAATATGGGGCAAAGACAGAACAATTGATTACTGTTCATACAGGTATACACTTTCAGCAAGATTTTATACCTAAACAGGATTGTAATAATAATCTAGTAATTTCCTGCATTTCCCGCCTTTCTCCTAGAAAAGGTCATGACATTTTTTTAAAAGCACTTTCACAAATTCAACAAGATTTATCAAATGTAGAGGTATGGATTGTTGGAGATGGTGTTATGAGAGAAAGGCTTGAAAATCAAGTGATACAGCTTGGTCTTGACAGGATTAAATTTTGGGGAAGAAGAACAGATATACCAAAAATTCTTTCTTCTTCCTCAATCTATGTTTTACCTACCATTAACGATAACTTTCCAATTTCCATTATTGAAGCTATGCTTTCTAGTCAAGCTATTATTACAACAAATTGCGGTGGAATACCAGAAATGATTCAAAACGGAAAAACAGGGATCATTTGTGAACCGGGCAACGTTCAACAACTTTCTGAGGCTATTAAATTGCTGTTAACGAATAAGAGTCTTCGTGAGCAATTGGGAAAAGAGGCACAGAATTATTCACAGCAACATTTAACTCAGGATGTAATGGTTTCAAAGATTGAAAGAGTATATTACTCTTTTATGAATAATATGTAGAACCTATATAGAATGCTTTTATAATTTAAAAATCAAAAAATGACAGAAAATCTGCTTTTTTTAGTAGGACAAGAGCATCTATCCGCGTATAGAACCAGAAGTTGATTTGGAACTAGAAACATTATGAGGAAAGAGTGCGTGTATTTATGACATGCACTCATTTTTTATTAACAGGGGAATCCTGTTACAAGATAAAGAACTTATTTTGGCCACTAGGGGAAGGTTAGATTTTGTTTACTTATTTTGCTCTAAAGTCCCCTAGTTTGCTTCACGGAAAAGGGGGTCTATAGATGATGCCGGACGATTTTTCGTTACTTTGCTACTGTTGTGGCTCAGCCCAGCTTGGAACTTTGTAAGTTAATCAAAAAACACGATGGAATGAATCGCAGTTAAAGTTTCTTTCAGCGTTATATTTGCTTGATTAGAAGTAGGACAAGAGCACATTACCACTTCCCAATATTGCGCTCCTGTTCTTTGAAGATGGGTAATTGATACTCTACATCCACCTTTGTTTCCTGCAACTTCTGATCTCGTAAGCACTACACCGGAGAAACCTTTTTGCCTCAATTTGTCCACTATAGCTCTTTTATGGTCTGCAAGGGTGTGTTGACCCATATCCCTGATCCTAGTGTCAAACGTAAGTGCACAACCTTGACGACTATCCATAGGAAAAGGTTGTTTATCTAACATATACGGGTAATTATATTGATGATGATAAGGATTATATTGGTATTGTCCATTTGATTGCCAATACAAAATAAATCACCTCTTTGTTAACTTGATTCCCTTTAGGTTATGTAAGTGTTTGTTTGAAAGTTCTGATTAAAAATTTTACGATTAGATTTAGTATTGTTATATGAAATGGATCTAATTTAGTTAAGTTCTTTTATGGTCTGCAAGGGTGTCCGTATGACAAACAAGAAGTTTACATAGAAGAAAGTAGAGGGGATTTTGACCGGTCAGCGATGTAAGTGTCGAAAAATAAGGCGATTTGGTATCTGTATATTCCCTACCAAGAAATCCTTAAATAAAAGGAGCGCTCACTAAAAGCGCTCATAATAACTAAGAGGAACCGTTTGTTAATTGATTAGTTGTTGACTTTTATACAATATCGTAAATGTGAATTATATAATAAGACGGTACTAAATTTGTCACTTTTATCCAGGATATGCTAGTCCTGATAAGGGCTTGAACCCTTTTTCATAATCTTATCAACTACTTCATGTAAATCGTCTGGTTTTAGGAATTCTATCGGTGAAAAACCTTGTTCGAAAGTTAAGGTATCGGCTTCTATCATTAAAATGTAACGACCATTAACTTTAGCGATGTGTACCGATTCACCGAAGTCAGATAATAAACTCTTGATTCCAATATGGTCTGCCTTTAACTTTAACTCTATCTCAGGGGTATGCTCCACAATTTGCGCTGTAGCTTCCATAACCTCTTCCGTTGTGAAATGTTCCATAATTTCACGCTTTGGACTCGCAGCCCATACTTCCATCGCTTGGTCAAATTGTTCTCGTTCTTCTGTACCTTCTTCAAAGACGTCTTCGATTTGGTCGTATACCATATCCATAACTTGTGTTTTCATAATTTCTGGCATGGAACGCTCGTATTCTACGAATTTTAAGAAGTCTTCGAAGTAGCGGGCATGTGATGCTTGGTGGATTTTTAGTTCGCCAACTTCCACGATGCCTTCTTCTGGCATATAGGGGTATTGAATCGACTTCATATTTTTCGTTGTGATGGCCATTTCAACATTTCGAATTAGCGTTGCCTCATCAGAAATAGAAGCAACCTTTGGCTCGAAGTCACATTTCATTACAAAGACGAACGGATCGTCGAAGTATTTACGAAGTTTTGCTTGGACAACGAGAAATACACCGCCGCGTACAGCGCTTGTATCAATATAGGTATAGACGAGTGGTTCATTTGTATCTTTAAATGTTTCTTTCGTTTCTGCAAAACGAATACGATTAAAAAGGTTGTAGTTCGGGTTTGAATCAAATTCGTGCCCAACTTCAACAATGAATCGGCCAATTTTTGTCGGGACTTGTTCACTTTTTGGGTGACGGTCTACTTTTCGTTTCGAAATTTTTAATAATTCACCGTCTAGAAAGTCTTTTAATGGACTATCTTCGTATTCTTCAGTATCTAATGTTTGAAAATGTTTATAACGCTTGTCTGCTTGTTCACCTTGGCCGTCTACTTGTACGACGTAAAAGGAAAGAAAATTTATTTCAAAATCCATGATTATCACCTTGTTTCATTTCGTTAACTCTTTTCAGTATAGAGATGGAGAAAACATTCGTCAATTTACTAACAGTGGTGTTTTCATTCGTGTGGGTGATGGGCATTTTTGGATAATACATTTTATTTTTTTTTTAGAGTCAATTTTTATTACATTTTTAAGCAATATTGGTATAATAAAATATCGAATGTATAAAAATTGTCACTATGTATTTTTTGGTATATACTGGGTGATGAAGGGGATTGGATTTTTAAAGCGATTAAGAATGTTTAAGGAAATATATGTAGACTTTTAGGGAAGAAAAGAGTAACTTAGGATATGGTGTAAATATGCTAGTAATACATAAAAGTTATGTTGAAAGGTAATGTTATTATACATACATAGAATTGTTTGAAATGGAAAAAGATTGAGAATAAAGGAGAGAGTAATTTGTTGCGTAAGGTTCGAATTTTAGTCGTAGGAGCACTCTGCTTAGGTGTAGTCAGTGGTTGCGGTACGAAAGCTAGTGAAGTTGCATTAGTGAGTGGTGTGGGTGAAAAAGCTGTAGAAGCAAAAGCTGAGGTAAATAAAAGTATTAGTTTAGTAGATGGTAGAAATGGAAAAGAAGTAAAAAAGATCGATTTAGCGAGTTTAGGTTATTTTGAAGATGAAAAAACATTTAAAAAGGAAGTCTCTAAGGTAGTTAGCGAGATTGCAAAGAGTGTAGATACAAAGATGGTTCCTTCTCGTATGAAGGATGGTACATGGGTAGAAGGCAAACCTGCTTACGAATTAATGGAAAAAGAGTTAGTAGATAAGTTGACGAATGTTGGGATGTGGGATTCTACTTATCAGTTGCCAATTGTAGAGAAAAAGCCTGTTGCTACAGCAGAAGCTGGAAATGGTAATGGACCAGTAATAGGGAGATATGAAACGAATCTAGGTGGTTCTACTGGTGGTAGAATAGAAAATATTCGTTTGTCTGCAAGCACTGTCAATGGAGTTGTATTAGGTAAAGGAGATCGATTTTCCTTTAACGCTTTAATAGGAGATACAACTCCTGACAAGGGCTATCAATTAGGGAAAGAGATTGTAGATGGTAAATTAGTAGATGGATATGGCGGAGGAGTATGTCAAACTTCTTCCACATTGTTTAATGCTGCAGATCAAGCTGGATTAAAAATGGTAGAGAGATCAACACATTCTAAAGAAGTAGGTTATGTACCTAAAGGCAGAGATGCGACGATTGCATATCCATATTTAGATTTAGTATTTGAGAATGCAAGTGAGAACCCAGTAAAGCTTGTCATGTACTTAGATGGTCAGAAATTAGTGGCAGAGGTACGTGGTGTATAGGCGTAGGCATTGCATTTTTTTAGGGAACTTCTAAATAGATAAATAATGATAAATGTAAAAAGGTGCTTCTTATGAAAGCACCTTTTTGTATTAACAGTCTACTTTATTTAAGTTTTGTGTAGTTCAAATCCAAAATGACGCCGAGGCAATCTTTTTCCTGTTCATACATATTATTTTACACCGTTTATTCGCCGAATATTTGTTTGAAATGATGGTTCATATGGTCAATATAATCAGTAAATAGCCACTCCAATGTTACAATGTCTTGATCCTCCGTTTTACATGGGAGCAGCCACTGTTTTTCTGTAACATTAGATAAAAGGTTTACGATTCGTTTGTTTAGTGAAATCCATAAATGTAGTATTTCTTCAGTTGAAAATGTATGTTGATAATTATGGACTTCTACCCATAAATCTTGGTTATAGCTATGTATTGTTATGGGTTGATTTGAAATGAGAATATCAACAAAACGCTTATGATTTACACTTCCAGAATCACATAGATGACCCAATATTTCTTTTTTTGACCATTTAGATGGATGAGATTTATGCTCTATATCTGAAAGAGCGCTAAATTGTTTTGGGATATTAGAAATTATATTTTCTAGTTGAGATACTAATGTAGACAAATGAATTCCTCCTTAATTAAAGAATTTTGTATAGATGTATCGTTACATCATGCGTTATAGTTCAATCAAATATCTTTTTACGACATTTCCATCTTCTTCAATGTAATTTGAATCATGTATACCGCCATTTTTAATAATCGTTTTTTCAGAACCGATATTACTCTCGTCACAGACCACAAGTGCTTTTTGAATGCCTAGTTCTTTCGCTTTTTCTAATGCTAATTTTAAAAGAATAGTAGCATATCCTTTCTGTCTTTCAGAAGGGCGAATGCCATAACCGATATGCCCGCCGCAATGTAATAATTTTTCTGTTAATTGATGGCGTATATTTACAGCACCAACCACTATTTTCTGTTCGGTAATTAACCAATAAGTAGAATCAGGTACCCAACCTTTAGGGAGATTTACACCTTTCTCTGAGTCTATTAGAAACTGCACCATTTTATGAAAATCTGAAGGATCTTTACTAATGACCCATGGTACCATATTTTCACAGCTATCTTTCCATTCTTGATAGAAGCTTATGTATTCGTTTTGTAGTTCAAGTGTAGGTTTTACTAATGAAACATTCATGTTCATGCTCCTTTTAATTTGAATATTTATAATAATAATACAATTCAACTGTTATATAGTGTGAATTTTAAATGATATTATCCTTTTTTGAAGCGAAAGTGTATAGTTATGTGAATAATAAATTTAAAAATATTCTCTTTTTCTAAGAAATTATTGAGAAAATCTTTCCTTTGTTAGGTTTATATAAAATAGAAAGGTAAAATATTCCCTCCTCTAGAATTACTTGTACATTCGAAATAATTCTAAAATAGGAGAGTGATAGTTTTGTTGAAAAAAGTTGTCACAGTTGCTACCGTAATTCCATTAATTTTTGGTATGATGCATACTGTTTCAGCAGTAGAAGAGACACAAAGAATGGTCCAAAATGTTTCACTACAAGACAAGGCAACCGAATATTTAAAAGCGAATGCGGCGCAGTACTCTTTGAAATCGGATATATCAAATTTACAATATATTTCTACGACAGATACAGAGGTGGCATCTTATGTTAGGTTTCAACAAACAGTGAATGGATTTCCTGTATTCTCCAGGCAATTAACCGTAACGCTCAATAAAGGAGGGCAAGGTGTACTAGCAGTATCAGATTACCTTCCCGTGCAGAGCGTCAAGGAAATGAAGCAAAAGCTAAGTGAAAAGGAAGCGGAAGATAAGTCTATCCAAAATCTTGAAGCTGATGATAAGACTTTATGGGCTCCGACTACGCGTGAGTTTGGATATATAATCGAAGAAGGTGTGGCAACTCCTGTGTATCGAGTTGTTATTCATTCTCAAAAGCCGTTTGGTGCTTGGGAAACATTTATTGATGCGGAAAACGGGAAATTGCTTAAGAAAAAAGACTTAAACCGAAAAGTAGAAGGGCAAGGGAAAGTGTTCCTGCCAAATCCTGTAGTAACGAGTGGAAGCTTGGCTGGATTGGTTGACAAAAATGACGCAGATTCTACTGCATTGAATAACCAATTGAAAACGGTCACTTTAAAAGGTCTCAATGGGTCAGGGTATTTGGCTGGTGATTATGTGACGATTGCGTCGAAAGTAAAAACGTATTCTGCCTCTTTTCAATATAATTACACACGTTCAAATGATAGGTTTGAAGATGTTATGGTGTATTATCACATTGATACTTTGCAACGATATATACAACAGCTCGGCTTCAAAAATATTAATAATCGCTCTATTAAAGCGAATGTAAATACATCTACAGCTGATAATTCTTTTTATTCTCCTTCAACTAAGGCGCTGACATTTGGTTCCGGCGGAGTTGATGATGCGGAAGATGCAGGGGTGATCGCTCATGAATATGGTCATTCTATTCAAGATAATCAAGTTTCTGGATTTGGGAACTCACAAGAAGGCGGAGCTATGGGAGAAGGGTTTGGAGATTTCTTAGGAGCTACTTATGAAGATGCTGTATCAGATACAGGTTATGGAAAAGCATGTATTGGAGAATGGGATTCGACTTCTTATTCCAGTACGAATCCAACTTGTCTTCGTAGATTAGATAATAATAAAGTGTACCCAAAAGATATAGTAAATGAAGTTCATGACGATGGTGAAATTTGGTCGCAAGGTGAGTACGACATGGCGCAAACTTTTGGCCGAGATATTGCGACAAAAATTATTTTACAATCGCATTGGTCGCTTACTCCTAACGCTACATTCCGTGACGGAGCTAGAGCGATTAAGCAAGCAGATGCCCTTCTTTATGGAGGACAGCACGGTGCAGAAATTGATCGTATTTGGACAGCACGGGGGATCAGTACAAATTAGAAAATAAATCGTTGTAAAATAGTGAATTTAAAGGGAATAGATTTAGAAATATAGAAGGTAAGAGGATATTGACATTTGTTGATATCCTCTTATATATGTTTGGATTGGAAAAATATCGGGTAATTTTATTGACAATAAATATTATTGTAACTAGAATGATTACATCTTGTTTTTATGCCGCTATTCGTGGGCAGTAATACTCCCACCTCAAAATTCGGCGAAAGCATAGTCCAGCTCTAGCGGCTAGAATCTCCGGTCGTTTCGCCCCCTCGGACGAGGCCAAAAGCGCCTCTTTGTCGGGGGCTCCAACGTCCTACGATTCTGAACGAGCCGCTTCCGCTTTTCTTAAGAAGTTAGGTGGGAGATAAACTGCCCGTAAAAGCCCGATTGGTGAGGGCTGATAATCAGTGGGGGATGAAGAAAACCCCTACTGATTAAAGTTTCACTTTATTCTAAATTCTTGTCAAGTG
>Ga0102589_1002347_pt1 | contig 22258 bp, 24 predicted proteins | sample AraplaMF_Col_mLB_FD_76858 | JGI IMG/M metagenome (GOLD analysis project Ga0102589, IMG submission 76858) | Arabidopsis root microbial communities from the University of North Carolina, USA - plate scrape MF_Col_mLB | ecosystem: Host-associated > Plants > Roots > Endosphere | place: USA... | reverse complement strand
CATAATAAGGTTCGTTACTTTGCTTTGTATCCCTCATCGTATCCCTCCAAATATACTTATGGATTGTATCATATCATAAAGATTGAATAGTATGTCTTTTGAGTATAAAAATGTTTTGAGAAATATCCCGTACCATATTAGGATAACTGTTGAAAAAATAGAAATTTACGTTATTCGTGCAGTGATGATAAAAATATTTGGAAAGACAAATCATACGGCATACAAGAAAAACCCCACTTCAAATAAAACTGAAGTGGAGTTTCTTATATTTCTTCTAGGCTATTAACTGGAACTGTTAATTCGCGATCTGGATTCGTTGCATCATATATGCGGGCGGTTTCATTGCTTTCATCAACATGTTGAATCATAACGGGCATGCCTTGAAAACTAACATGCGCTTGTTCTGATGACTCGGAAAGCTCTTTTGCACGTTGTACATTCATTCTTACATTCCTCCCATCTTTATTATTTTTGCTGAAAAGGAGGAATAATATACCATTTTGAGAAGGGTTTAAAGTTTTTGTATTATTTGTAATGTTTCTTTAATAAACACAGTAAATGTCGAATCAGGGAATTCTTGTATAGCATGAAAAGCTTCTGTTGCTTCTTGAAGCGCCTTTTGCTTATTTTTGAGTTCCATATAACAAAGGGCACGGTAAGCCCCCCCAGTTATAATCCATGCTTGGTCTAGTGGGTGAAACATATAATCTGGAATTGTCGCTTGCTGTAATGTTTCTAATGCTGCTTCATATCGCTTAAGGCCGTATAAAGCCTTTCCTTTTTCTAGGTAATAAACCCCGTCCTCTTGAAAGAGCGGTTTATCTTGAAGTTTTGTTCTAAATAAATCTAGATGTTTGAGAGCTAATGTATATTCATTTGTTATTGTATTATAATAATAAGCTTTTAATATATCTATAATCGCAATAGATAAAATATTTTCTGTGAAAACGGCAAATTGTTCGGATTTTTTTATATAGTGTAGATATTTATTTTCATCTGCTACTATTACATTTTGGTAGGAGAGAATTCGATAAAATTCATCTGTTTTATAATACACTTGATTTTCTTTTGAGAAGTCAAGAGCTTGTAAGATAATTTTTTCGCACCCTTCATAATCACTATATGCGAGTAAAACAATTGCCTCACATAAGAATAATTCTATTTGTATAATAAGATCCATTTCTAATTGTTTTGCTTCATACTCTTTTCGAATAGAGGTAAGAAGTTCTAGGCATTCTTTATATTTTTTATGGACAAATAATACATAACACAGCTTTAAACTAGTTTGTGTACTTTCACGATATAAAGTATACTTTTGAAAAATTTCTACGGCTTTTTCAATATAGGAATGTATGCTGTAATCTTTCATATTAAATGCAACGCTTATAAATTGTTTATATAGACGAGCTGTACTTAAAGTAGGTGGTAGTTCTTTTTGAACAATAGGTAGCAGTGTACGATACGCTTCTTCAAATTGATTATTTTTTATAGCTTGTTCCATTTTTGGAATCAGCTTTGTTACTTCTTCGTTGTCCTCCTCTAGTAAAAAACTTGCTTCACATTCAAGCTGACTAGCAAGATATTGTAATGTCTTCATAGAAGGTGTTGCTTTCCCATTTTCAATTTGACTCAGCATACTTTTCGTTAGCTCTGAGCCAGCTAATTGTGTCTGAGTAAGACGCTTTTCTTTTCGCAATGCTTTAATTTTTTCACCAAGAGTAGCCATATCGTTGCTCCTTTATTATAAAAAAAGTTAAATACAATTAAACTTTTTGTTGTAAAAATTTGAAAAATGATTATATAATAAGTTTAACACAATTTAACTTTTTAGGGGAGAGTGGCGTAATGGGGGATGTAAGTATAAGTCAAAATGATCCAAGAATCAAAATCGCAACGAGAAATATCATTTTGATGATGATTGGAAAAATGACTTCTTTATTAGGTGCAGGGATTTATACGTTTGCAATGGGGTTATATGTTTTAAAAACAACAGGATCAGGAGTAGGTTTTGCAATTACGCTTATTTGTGGTTCTATTCCAAGAATGGTATGTGGACCAATTGCAGGGGCTGTGGCAGACCGAATAAACAGACGGTGGGTTGTTATTGGTGCGGATTTATTAAGTAGTCTTATTATGTTCACGATGTTTGCACTTTCTACTTTATTTGACATTTCACTTCTATTCATCTATGTATCTGCAGCACTGTTATCGATATGTGCAAGTTTCTATTCTGTTTCTTTTACGGCTTCTATTCCAACTTTAGTTGACAGTGCACGTATTCAACAAGCGAGTTCTTTAAACCAAACAGCGACAGCACTTTCGACTATTTTAGCACCAGTTATTGGTGGAATAGTGTTTGGTTTGTTTTCAATGAAATTCTTTTTTCTTCTAAATGGTATTACATTTTTTTTAGCAGTAATTGTACAGTTCTTTATTGCATTTGATCTGTATAAAGTACAAGCAGAACAGAAGAAAGCTGATTTTTTATCCAGTATTAAAGAAGGATTCTTATATGTAAAAAGACGTGATGATATGTATACGATGTTAAAAGTGTTTATTTGGATTAATTTCTTTGGCAGTGCACTGTTTGTTGCACTTCCGTATATTATCATTCAAAACTTACGTTTATCGTCTCAGCAACTAGGTGTTGTGGAAGGAATGTTGGCGGTAGGAATGTTGGTTGCATCAATTGTTTTATCTGTTCGTAAGGAAATGAATAATTTATTTCGCGCGGTTCGCATTAGTTTATTTGTCTTAGCGGGTTTGTATTTGTGTACTGCATTTCCGTTATTAGTTACAATTCCAGGGACGGTAAGTTTTATTTACTATATAATTTTTATGCTTATTTTTGGAATGACGAGCATTTCCATCAATGTTCCCCTTCAAGTATATGTTCAGAAAACAACTGATTCACAATATCTAGGACGGGTTTTTGGATTAATTGAAACAATTTCTACGGCAATTACGCCTCTTGGAATTATTTTGTATGGATTTTTATTAGATATAATGCCAACTAGTATGGTAATGGTTATTTCGGCTATTGGAGTATGGATGGTAGTATTATTAGGGATGAAACAAATGGATGTGAAAAAACAAGTGGATGTATCAGCATAGATGTACAATGTTTTTCTAGGAAAACTTCATTTTGAAGGGAATGAAGTTTTTTCTTTTTTGAAAGTGTTTTTTAGTTATGATAAATTAAATTTAGAAATCCATGTTGAATGGCAAGAGAGAGGGAGAAGAACAACATGAAATACAAAATGGTTGTAATGCTTTTTGTACTGTTTATAGTGGCTGGATGTAGCAGTAATTACGATATCCAAGTTGATACAGGTATGCAGGCATTAAAAGATGAGAAATATAGTGACGCAATTATGTGGTTTGAAAAAGCAGAAAAAGAAAAATCTACGAACGAGGTAAAAGCCTATAAAGAAGTTGCTAGCCTGATGGATCATGGTGCAACGGCGTTAAAAGATGGTAAATATTTAGAAGCAAAGGATGACGCGAACCAAGTATTACAAAAGAAAAAGGATGCATCCCTTGAGAAATCTGTAAAGTCAAACGCAGAAAATATGCTTCAAAAGGCAAAAGACATTGAAGAAAAAGAAAAGGAAAGAATTGCAAAGCAGAAAAAAGTGGACGAAGAAGGAATTGATAAAGTAATTAAAGCGGTAGATAGTATTGATGAAGTAAAAGAAAAGCAGAAGAAAGCTGGAGAAGTATTGGATAAAGCTGAAAATGCACAAGAAAAAATAGAAGCGAAGAAAAACTAATAGAATAGTATTTGAAAAGGTATGTATGAGGCTGTCATTTTTATGACAGCCTTTCTTTTTGAACATTTTTTACAAATGAAAGAAATAAAAAAACACAGGAAATATTTGGTATGATAAAGTTATTGGAAAAGTTGCTTTTGTTACCGGTGCTGCAATGGGGAATGGTGCTGGAATTTCCCATGTATTTGCTGAATTAGGAGCGAAAGTATTACTTGTTGATATTTCAGAAAAGGTTCATGAAACAGCAAAAGAAATTGTTAGTAAGGGGTTAGAAGCAGCTAGTTACGAAGTAGATGTAACTGACTTTGCAGCTGTAAAAGAAATAGAAAAAGATGTATACGAAAAATATGGGAAGATTGATATATTAGTGAATAACGCAGGAGTTATTCGTCTTGCTAACTTTTTAGAGATGTCAGATGAAATGCGTGATTTTCAATTTCAAGTAAATATTAACGGTGTGTGGAACTTCTCTAAAGCAGTCTTGCCATATATGATTGAGAAAAACTATGGAAAAATCGTGAACATGTCTTCTGTAACAGGAACGCTAGTTGCAGATGAAGGAGAAACAGCTTATGCGACAACCAAGGCCGCTATTTGGGGATTTACAAAAGCGTTAGCACGTGAAGTAGCCAAGCATCATATTACGGTAAATGCGATTTGTTCAGGCTATATTATGACGCCAATGGCAGAGCAAATTGCAAATAAGTCTGATCCAAATGAACCGAATAGTGTTATTGATGGAATCGCTTCAGGTGTTCCGTTAGGACGTTTAGGGAAAATTGAAGAAGTAGGACAATTAGCTGGATTCCTTGCATCTGACGAATCAAGTTACATACCAGGAACACACATTGTAATTGATGGTGGAAGTACATTGCCAGAAACAGTTTCTGTTGGTGTGGAGTAATATTTAAATATAGGAGGAATCTTAATGTTTTTAGGGTTTCTCCTATTAGGGTGTTTTTTTGTATAATTAGAAAAATCAATTTTGTTACAATAACTTGAATTTCCACTATTTCATCAAAAAAAGGAATATAATAAATGTATAACCTATTACAAGGAAGTGTAACTTATGAGTACAGTAGCTATCGTATATGGTATTATTCTTTCTACTATTATTGCTTTATTTGTTTTTGGAGTTTCACGTTATATCCACAAATGGAAAGAAGGGATTGCAAAGTTAAATCATATTGAAGAAGAACTTGGCGATTTAATGTTACATCATGGTAAGTAAAGAGGTTTATTTTTTAGTTAAACAATGTGAAGGATATCACAAAACATGCTAGCATTGTGGAGCATGTTTTTTTGTTATGTAAAAACGATAGTAGATAGGCACATCAGTTTGATTTCTTCCATACGATACAATGTTAAGTATGAAATGTTGGGAATAGAAAAGAGGGATCGAATGGCTAATTCAGGATATGTTCCAGATAATAAAAACTTAAAGAAAAGTTCTGGGACACCAAATCTTTTCTTTGACTCACGGGAAAATATATTTTTTAAACGAGATGATAAAAATATTGCTTATGAAGTGACTTCAACACAATTACCAGCAATGATTGGAGGAGCGTTTGTCGATCTTTTTATGACGAAAGGTCATATGAGGGAACCACATTGGCATCCAAACGCTTGGGAATTAGATGTCATCGTTTCTGGAGAAGCAATTACTTCTATTTTAAATCCAGAAACGAATCAACTGCAAAATTATCGAGCGAAAGCTGGGCAAACGGTATTTATTCCAATGGGTTGGTGGCACTGGATTACGGCTGTATCAGAAGAAGCCCATTTACATCTCTTCTTCAATAATGATCAATTTGAAACAGCTGAGGGTTCAGATGTCCTTAGAATGACCCCACCAGAAGTATTCCAAGTCGCTTACGGTGTTAATGCTGAACATTTAGCTAAGGATCTTGCACCTATTAAAGAATCTGTTGTGATTGGACCACCTAATTTAAAGCGTTTTACGGATGAACAGCGGTCTGATATAGTGGTTGTATTAAACGGAGAGGTGACTTCGTGTGAGATAGAGTAGCCCTTGTTCTCGAGTGAGGGCTATTTCATTTGTGTGTTTCTAGCAAAACACTGGATTTTTTTACATAAAACCCCCTTGTACATTTGATATAATGAATATATTGATAAAAGGTATTTTGTTAGGGGGAGCAATATAGTGAAGGTGTTAAAGGTTATAGGATGGAGTATTTTTATTATTATAGCAATCATCATAGCGATTATGGAATATTACTATTCAAAAGAAGATCCAAACTATGTGCTAGATTACATAAAAGAGCATAAGAATGAGCAAACATGTTCATTAATGATTAGAAGAAATGGTGAAATTTTAGCTACTGTGAATGAGAATAAAAAACTACCGTTAGCAAGTATGGCAAAAATAGTAGTAGCAGTGGAATTTGCAAAACAAGTTTCAGAAGAAAAGATAAATCCACAGGAGCAAATTCCATTACAAGATTTAGAAAAATACTACGTACCAGACACAGATGCTGGAGCGCATCCGGCATGGTTAGAGGATGCAAAAATAAGAAATGCAATAAAAAATGAAAAGCTTTCTTTAGAAGAAGTAGCCCGAGGTATGATTCACTTTAGTTCTAATGCAAATACAACCTATTTATTAGAAAAATTAGGACTCGAAAGAATAAATAATAGCTTAAAAGAATTAGAGCTAAATAGCCATGATGCATTCTATCCATATACATCCCCCTTATATATGAGAGGGTATGTAGAAAAAGAACTGAATGTACCTAAAGATCAATCATTAGAAGTGTTACGTAAAATGTCTATGGATGAATATAGAAAGCATGCTTTGAAAATACATGAATGGATGAAAGATGAAGCGGAATGGAAAAAACACAATCTACCATTAAAAGTTGACATGGAATTTCAACGTATTTGGTCTGATAGGCTAGTAAGGGCAACTGCAAAAGACTACATGAGTCTAATAGGGAAAATCAATAATAGAACTGCTTTTCCAAAGCCAATGCAAGATGAGATTGAGAAGATTTTTAATGGGACTGTTGGAGATAGTATATATGAACATGCTGGTAAAAAAGGAGGTTCAACTCCATTTGTATTGACAAATAGTTTTTATGGTACAGATAAAGAAGGAAACAAGGTTGAAATAGTCTTTATGTCTAATGATTTAGATTCTATGGAATTACAAAAACTTAAGAATAACTTAGATTATTTTATTCGATCTGTAGTAATGAGTGAGGAATTTAGAAAAAAGTTATAACAATATAATTTTATTATGTAAACAAAAGGTGCTTTTTTCATGAAGTGCCTTTTGTTTGTTATACAGCAAAAAATATTGAAAGGAATTGGTCTATATCTAATAGAATCAATGGGATAGAAGAGGAAATAAAAGGAGGATTTTCATGACTCATATATATTTTGTCCGTCACGCCCATTCTATATATACACCGGAAGAAAGAGAACGTCCATTATCCGAAAAAGGACGGAATGATGCGCAAAGTGTGGCAGAGTTATTAAAAGAAGAGAAAATTGATGTTGTAATCTCTAGTCGATACAAAAGAGCGATTCAAACGGTTCAAGGGGTTGCAAACCAATTCCAATTGCCAATACAATTTGAAGAAGAATTGCGTGAGAGACTACTAAGTAAAGAATCGGTAGAAGATTTTGAGGAAGCAATTATGAAGGTGTGGGAGAATCCCATCTTCTCGTTTAAAGGCGGGGAATCAAATAATATTGCACAAAAGCGTGGTGTTACATGTATTCAAAATATATTAAAACAATATAAAGGGAAAAATATTGTAGTTGGTACCCATGGAAATATTATGGTATTAATAATGAATTATTTTGATTCTACATATGATTATCATTTTTGGAAAACACTCGACATGCCAGATGTATATAAATTGACTTTTAATGAAGAGAGTTTACTTTCTACTGCAAGAGTAGAAGAGCGCACTAAAATATAGAAACAAGTCATCATGTGAATAATTTGTAAAATTTTATCGAGAAAGCAGGAAAGAACGGGTTTGTTAGAGAAGTATGCTTTTGTAACATAAAAAAAATGCATGATAAAGGAGGCTGTTTACATGTTTGAGAAAGAGAAGGGGTTAGTAGATCATCCACCAGAAGGGCTCATTGAAGTTCATAACGTATATGAAATTGTGCCACCTGATGGAACAATTATTGGTATGGCAACACCAGAAGAGATGGAAGTTGCTGCCGAACTCGAATTACAGCACTATGCCTATTCTCGTTTACTAGAAGCAAATATTCAGCTAGACGGTTCCTCCTACAAGGATATACTTCAGGAGTTCCAGGAGTATGAAAGAAAGTCAATAGGGTTTTGGCGGGCATTACATAAACGCTTAGCTGTACCTTGGGCATGGGTACTTCGTGTTGATGTTGCGAATGGACCTATATATGTGAATAATGGAAACTCGTATTATGATGGTGATGAAGACGAGGAAGATTATGAATAGATGAAAAGGCAAGAAAGCAGTGAAGGCTGCTTTCTTTTTTGCATGTTTATTTAATTCTAGAATGCTCATTGTTTTCAGGGTCATGTACGTCACTTACTTCGAAGGAATGGATTGCCTGAATTATGATATCAGGGCGATCACTTTCGATTCCATGACTAGCATTTTGAGCGAGAATATATCGGCTGTTTTGGGAGAGCATACGTTGTTCTTGAATAAGTTCTTGCCATGTTTTTTCAAGCTTTTTAGCTTCTTCATTAGGCATTCCCTCTTGAATCATTTGCCCGATAGAATGATTGGGATCTCTTCCAATGACGATTAATGGTGTTTTTAATGTGACTCTAAGTTGTTTTATTCTATGTGCACAAGATTTCCACTCTGAAAGTTCAGAAGTAGTAGCCTTATATAAGAAAGGTGATGTAAGGAATTTCACGTATTGTTTTTGTTTATATGGTGACAAGTGACTGTATTGATTTAATGTAGAGTCTAGTTCTGCACGAAGTGCTTCGGCATTCATATTGGAATAATCCCTATATTTTTGTAGCCATATATCATCCGAATCGGTTTGATCAGAGGTAGGTAAATCCAGTTCATCTAATCGATGTAAGTTTACAGAAGTAGAATCAACAAGAATCAAAGCTTTTAACTGATTGGGGTGTACCATAGCAAAATGTTGCGCACATAACCCTCCATAAGAATGACCAACTAAAATTATGGGTTGTCGAATAGCTAACATATGTAATAGTTCCTGTAATTCTTTTGTTGCTTGTAGTGTTGTACGTGGTTCGTTACCAAGTTCACTTTTCCCATAACCAGGGCGATGAAATAGAACTACGGTATAATTTGAAGAAAGTTTCTCTGCAATTTGGAACCAATCATAAAAGGAACATCCCATCCCTGTTTGAATTACAACGGTCTGAGAGCCATTTCCCATTGTGCAAACTTCTATTTTCTTTCCACGTACTTTTACAAAACGATTCATGGTAATAGCCTCCACTAAGATTGAAATGTTTTTTGAAAAGCAAATACGATACACCAAATGCCTACACCGAATAGTACAGAGGTACTGAGTGAAAAAGAATTTTTTAATCCAATATAAACAACAAATAATAGAAGTGCTGATGCAGGAAAGCCGTATAATACTCCTAAAGTAAATTGACTTAAATCTTGTTTGCTCCCACCTTCAAATGAAAGCCAAAACAAGCTAAGCAAACTGATAAGTGGAAGGGCAGCGATAAAACCACCAATTGTACTATAATGTTTGGCAAACTCAGTTACACCACCGATGATGAGGGCGGAAACGATTACTTTAACGAGGAAATGCATATTTTGACTCCTTTGCTAGTAATGAAAAAGCCTTTTCGATTAATTGCTGTTCTTCTTTTGAAAATTGAGATTCTAATATTTTTAATTTTTCTTCATCTAATAATGTATGTTTCGTTAACGCTTCCTTACCTTCTGTAGTCAATGTTAGATTAACGACTCGTTCATCTTGTTTATTTCGCTCCTTTATAACGAATCTTTTTTGAATAAGGCGTTTCACATGCTCTGATGCTGTATTATGAGATAAGCCTAATTCAGATGCAACTTTACCAATTGTAGTCTCCGTTTCTCGGGAAATGATTTGAAGAATCCGAATGGCTTGGTGAGAAAGATTATCTTCATATTCATACCGTAAATGATAATAAATGGTTTCCCAATTTTGATTGATGTTCTTCATAATGATAATATTCCTCCGTTTTTTATTTATATCTTACAATACGATATATTCGTTTTACAAGAAGTAAATTCCTTTATTTTCATAAAAATTATTGAAAAAGTTTATTTTTCTTGAAATATACGGTACTCTTAATGTAAAGGCATACAAATAGCAAGAGAGAGGATGATAGAAGTGAATACATTTAAATGGATTAGTCATGAAAAGATGTATTTAGACCAAATACATGTTGAAAAATGTGGTCCTCTTTCAGTTGGTGTATATGGCGGGAATCAAGAGAGTGATGCGTATGAAAGAGGAGATGCAGTACTAGCTTGGTGGGATCCGCAATTAGAATTTGAATTTGTTATGATCTTTGATGCTCATCATAAAACGAAAAATATACATTATATAATAGAAGCAATTTCTGAAAGAAAAGAAAAATTACAAGAATTATTCTCATATCCAGTTCATCTTGCGTTTCATCATACACATATGTATTTATTAGCGTTATTTACTGATGAGTTATTTATTGAGAAATGTGAACAAGAGAATGAAGAACTCGCGTGCTTAATTTGTTTACGAAAAGGTGAATTTTTATATTGGTTATCAGTAGGAGAGTGCTTTGCTTATTTATTTCATTCGGAACAATTACAGAATGGAAAAGGGAGATTAAATAAACGTAAATTTTATGAATATATTGGAAGGAAAAATGTTTTTGCTGCTAATTCGCCCTGCTTCACTTCTGGGGTTCGTGGATTAGAGAAGGGAATGAATCATATTGTTTTGGCGACAGACGGTGTGTTAGAGTGTGATAAGCAAACGTTTGATGATGATCAATCTTTACTTGAAGTACTGCATAAAGGAGATTCTCTTCAGATTGAACCTGCATTAGCGAATGTGCTTGAATGGAAGGGAAGAGATTGTGCGACTATCATTGGGTGGTCAATTGATACAGAAAATAGAGAATATGCGGATTAATATTTTTCATAAAGTGAGCTTAGGATAAATCCATTCTAAGCTCATTTTCTATTTCTTGAATAAACGTAAAATTTAAATAATCCAATGAAAACAAACCGTCAGTATATTTCTAGTGTATCGAAGGTTTATTGTATATGTGGAAACACATTTACTCTGTGAAAATGAAAAAATGATTATAAATATGAGAGAAAAAATTTTCCTGTACGTTATATAAGGTGTAAAAGCTTTTACAAAAAAATAAGGGGAATTGCGAAATGAAATCAAATGAGAAAAATTTTATAAAAAGGCTGCAGCGACAAAAAGAAGATGCGTTAGAGTTTATTGTCGATACTTATTTGTCATTAATAAAAGCAATCGTACATAAGGTTCTTATTCCGCTTAAAAATGATGGACTTATAGACGAATGTATCAATGATATTTTTCTTTCAGTTTGGAATAATGCAAACAAGTTTCATGGAGAGCCGGAAGATTTTAAGAAATGGATTGCAGCGGTTGCTAAGTTTAAAGCAATTGATTACTACAGAAAATCCATTAAGGAAGTTGAGGTTACCTCAGATGATTTTGATGTAAATACAGGAAAATCGATAGAAGATGAACTGATTATAATGGAAGATAGGGATGAACTGATAAAGTTAATTAATCAATTAGAGCCTATAGATCAAAAGATTTTTATCATGAAATTTCTTCTAGGGTTAAAGACGGAGGAAATAGGAGAAAAGCTCGGTTTAACGCGAGCGGCGATAGATAATCGGATTTATCGAGGGAAAAAGAAATTACAAAAAAATGCTACGAATCTTAGTTTAGGAGGTAGTGTAATATGAAAGACATTTACGAGCTGTTAAATGACATTGATATAGATGAAAAAGAATTAGAGGAAATGAAGGCTTATGAATTTGAAAAGGAAAAAGTGAAACGTAACTTAAAACAGGCTATATATATAAAGAAAAAAACGAAGAACTGGAAAAAGGGTGTCGCTGTTGCATCTATTTTAGTAGGGTTGTCAGTTGCAACACTTGGAATTGGATTTCCTACTTATGCAGGAGGGCTTCCGATTGTAGGTAATATTTTTCGGTTTTTAGATAATGGTAGAACGGGACTTTATGAAAATTATAAAGAATTTTCTACTGAGTTAAATATGGTGAGGGAAAGTAATGGGATTAAAATAACAATCAATGATGTGATTTCTGATGGACGAACTGTATCAATAACATATTCAATGGAAAGTGAGCAAGATTTAGGAGATGACCCAATTATATTAGGTGGGTTAGATATAATGGGGTCTGATGGAGGAACAGGAAGTTCTCAAATTTCTAAAGTTGCAGATAAAAAGTATGTAGGTATGGCGACAACGACACATCATAGCAGTAATAAAAAAGACAAAATAAACCTTAGATGGAATATAGACAAAATAGAAATACCGGATAAAAAGAAAGAAATAAAAGGGAATTGGAATTTTGCTCTTACTGTAAAGGCAATGGATAGTAAAGAAAAAATAATTAGTGGAAGTTCCGAAAAAGAAGGCGTAAAAGTAAATATGGAAAAGGTGGCAGTGTCACCGATAACGTTTATTCTTTATTACAATCAAGAAGTTTCTAAAAATACAAGGAAGGAATGGGATGCTGTAGATGTTGAGTTGGAAGTTAAAGATGATTTAGGTAATCATTATTCTGGAGAAGGAAATGGTGGATCAGGTAAGGATTCCTATAATATTCATTGGAGTGACACATTTCAAAAGCTCAATGAAAATGCAACGAAACTTATTATCACTCCTCGTGTTAACTTACGAATTCATACCCCCGAAAATCATGGCGGGGTAGAAATGAGAGACGGAAAAGAGAAGAAGATTGAAGTACCTAAAAAAGAAGCAAAAAATAAAAAAATCGTTTTAGATGATATTGTGATTGATTTAAAGAAATAACAGAAATAAAAGGGCGTCTTATGAAAATAAGACAGCCCTTTTATTTCTGTTAGGAAGTAATCAATAAAGCATGTGGATGTTGCGTTTTGTATTCTTCTTTCCAAGGAATGTTTAATTGCTCCCAAGTTTGCCCGCTATCTAAAGACTGAAATACACCATTATTATTTAAAGTATAAAATGTATGGGGTTCGGCAGGATTTGTTGCAAGCATAGAGATGACAGTTCCGATTGCTGAAGGTAGCCCGTGCTGCACTTTTTGGAAAGGAGTGTTTTTTGTTTTTCGATAAATATAAGATTCATAAGGTATACGATGGTGAGCTAGGTCAGCACTTGGTGCAGCAGAGACCAGTATCGTATCACAATCACCAGGATCGATAGCCATACTATATAAATAGTGGTGTTCTAAGCCCTCGCTACAAGAAGTCCAATTGCTTCCGCTATTATAACTTTCAAGATATGCACGGTCAGGTCCGCCCATAAACCCATCGCCACATGATGCATACAGACGATTCGGGGCCTGTGGGTGCATAAGTAGTTGATGAGCATCAATAGGAGCGCCGAATTTTTTATCCTCCCAAGTTTGGCCATTATCCTTACTTCGAATGATAGCGCCTGCTTCAATTGATACATGTATTGTATCTTGTTTATTTGGATCGACTGTAATCCAGCGAACATGATGTGTAAAAGGACGAGGTGGAAATGCCCATGTGTATGAAGAAAGTAATGATTTCATGTTCTTACACTCACTCCATGTTGCACCACCATTTTCTGAATAAAACAACGCGCTAGGTTCCGTTCCTACATAAACAATGCCGTAGCCATTAACTTGTTTAATAGGACTAATAGCAATCGAAGTAATAGCAGAATGTAAAATACCATCTTCTTTAGGAAAGTCAAAATAGCGGTAAGAATCTCCAATTGGTCTCCAAGAATCACCTCGGTCATCGCTTACCCATAATCCTCGGCCAAAGGTGCCGCAATAGATACGATTTGGTTGAAATGGATCAACCGCAATACAAGTAGGTTGTATATTTTGTAAGTGATATTGAACTTGAAACTCTTCATTTCTTTTTTCTACAACAAGAAGTTCACGTTCCATACAAAGAAATAATCGCTTCAATTTTATATCCTCCTTTACATTTCTTACAGTATTAAACAATATGAGAAAGAAAAAGAAATAGTCATATTTTTAGGTTGAGAAAAAGGAAATGATAAGAAGACACAAGGCGTACTAGCAGAAGCGACACGTTTATTGAAGGATAGGTTTTATGTAGGACATATTACGAGACAAATAGAAATAGAGGATATATACGTAAAGAACCACTTTGCAAAGTATGAAAGAAAAAAGATGATAAAAAGTGTCATAAACTCATTCTTGCAACATACATATATATAATGTGGCCACAAACAGTTGTAAGGTAAATATCTCATCATATTACTTTACTTCTAAAATATCATCTTTATAATCAAAGTGGTAATTGATAAGGATTATCATTTTCAGTTATTGTAGAAAGGGGTTTTTAAAAAGATGAGTAGTCAACTCCGTTTTGCTATTGAAATTCGCAGGAGGCAGTTAATTGACCAGTTAATTGGAGCTGGTGTGTTTAAAATTCTTGATCGACAATTATACGAGCTTTCTTTAGAGGAACTAGAAAAAGAGTATAGGGACATTAAAAAATATGCCGAAGTTCGCGCATAGTCATATAGAATAGTAAATGAAGACCCCCCTAAGTTGGAAAAAAACAAGGAGGGGTCTTTATTTATTTAGCAGAGATTATTTTTTGTATTTCTTTCATTGGCCGCAACCAGTTTTTGGACATGATTTTTTCGATTTGTGCTGCATCTTGGTTTTTTAATGCTTCGATGATTAAATTGTGTTCTTCAATCGATTGACGCGCAGGAATGAAATTTTGGAAAAATAGGTATTCAAGACGTAATACATGAAGTTGGATGCTTGCTAAGAACGGTTCGATGTATGTATTTTTAGCGATTGATACGATTGTATTATGAAATTGGATATCTAAGTGTAATGCTTGTTTCGAATTTTTTTCATCTATGGCATTTATAAATGCTGAGTTTATTTCAGAAAGTCTTATCAAATCATTTTCATTTATTTGATGAATTGCCTGTTTTCCGATAATCGTATGAAGGCCAGCAATTGTTTCATAAATAACAGATATATCTTCTAGTTTTATAGGAGCAATTTTCGTTTTTTGTCCAGGGACCATCTCCACAAGTCCTGAAAGCTCTAATACTTGCAGTGCCTCTCTAACTGGTGTTCTACTCACACCTAAAGCTTCGGCCAGCTCTCCATCATTAATTTTCTCATTAGGTTGTAAAACACCTTCGATAATCCAATCTTGTAATTGATGTAAAACGAGTGATTTAGCAGATACCCTTTCTTGCTTTCGATAATTTTGAGGAATAGGCAAGATAAAACATTTCCTTTCACTTTATATTTTGCTTTCTCGTATCAACAAATTGTAGTTTCGGTTTCCTTTCATCTGGCTTCTTGCTTAGTACAAGTACCATTGCAATAACACAGAGAGCGCCTAATAATTGAAATGATTGAAACGGAACATGCAAAATGAGAACAGAAGAAATAATAGCTGCAAGTGGTTCCGTACAACCAAATAGTGTAGTCTCTTTCGGTGTAAGGTAGCGGATGCTATCTAAGTATAAATAGAATGCGATAAGTGTACCGAAAATAACCACAAATGTAATGAGGAAAAGATTATTAGGCTGTAAATATTTCATGCCTGATAATAAGATAAATTCATTTGTGGAGAGAAAGTGTACGACGGTTACACCAATGCCTCCAATAATCATTCCCCACCCAACAATGACAGATGAAGACCATTTCTCTAATAATTCCTTTGAATAAAGGCTATAGAATGCTAGTGACAGACCAGATAAAATGCCCCAAATGATAGCTGGAGTTGAAACAGCTAAATTATCAATAGATCCATTCGTTAGTAAGAAAAAGGTTCCGATTAAAGAGAGTATGATCGAAATAAAATCGATTTTAGTAGGACGAATATTCCATTTGAAGATAAGGTAAACGGTGATAAATATTGGCGCTAAATATTGTAATAATGTTGCAACTGCAGCATTGCCTTCCTTAATAGATGCAAAATATGTATATTGCACTGCGAGCATACCTAACAATCCAAACAGAATCATTCTGTTTACATCGGCCCTTTGTTTCCAAATGCCAAGCACTTCTGATTTTTTATTGCCAAATGAGGAGAATAAGAGCAAAATACTTCCGGATATAAGTAAGCGGATTGTAACTAACCATTCTGTAGAGACATTGTCTTGTTGAAAAAGTTGTTGTGCAGCAGTACCAGATAAACCCCATAAACTAGCACCTGTAATAACCATAATAATGCCTTTCAATCTTCCTGAATTCATAGCTAGGTTCTCCTTTCAGAAAGAAATTTAATTGAAATATCGAATACAATATGTAATATATCATGAGTAATATTAAAAATAAACAGAATTTTTAAAATGAATCAGATGAGTAATGGATATAATTGTGGTAAAATATTGTAAAGGAGTGATTTGATGATTGGTGGGTTTATAATTTGTTTCCTTTTAGCCATGTTCATTATCATTTTGGGATACCAAATTCACATAAAAAAGAGGTTATTTCTCTTAGCAGGATATCAAGAAGAGACCTTTGTAGGGGATAAAGAAAAACTTGCAAAAATAGCTGGTTTTTTTTCTTATGTAATAGGAATTACTACCGCTCTATTACCATTTGGATTAGAAGCAATTGGTGACGCTGTGGGGATTGGTTATGGACTTTTTGTTGTTATAAGTACAATTGTACTTGTTATATGGAGTAATGTAATAAATAGGTCTAGTAACTCTAAAGAATAAACGAAAACAAGATGGTAACCTTTTAGGGAAACCATCTTGTTTTTTCACTTTTTATTATGATACCACGGTAAAAGGTGGGATTGGGTCAACAAAATCATCCCAATCCTGTCTCATTTCTTCATCAGTTAATAAGCATGTATCCAAAGAGCGCTCAATATGATATTGATTCATTTCAACTCCAATAAAGACTAATTCTGTTATGCGATCTCCGTACTGTTTATCCCAATTTTTTAAGACTTCTGGTTCTTCTGCAATTATTTGCTGCTGCTCAGCTGCAGGTAATGCTGCAACCCATTCACCAGCTCCTTGGATTGTAATCGAAGATCCAGCTTGAGACAAAATTCCCATCATATGGTTACGAGATGCGAGCCAGAAAAAACCTTTTGCCCTTACGATATCTAATGGCCAGTTTTTTAACCAATTCATAAGTCGAACAGGATGAAATGGACGTTTGCGGCGATAAACAAAGGAACTAATGCCGTATTCTTCTGTTTCTGGCGTATGGTGATCATTATTTAACTCTTGAATCCAACCAGCTGCTTGGCTAGCTTCATCATAGTTAAATAAATTTGTATTTAAAATTTCATTTAGTGGTACTGCGCTAAATGAAGATTCAATGATTTTTGCACTAGGATTTAACTTTTGTAATAGAAGATGGAGTTCGATAACATCTTCCTTTTCTAGTAAATCCACTTTGTTCAAAAGAATAACATTTGCAAATTCAATCTGATCAATTAGTAAATCGATAACTTCTCGTGTATCTGTTTCATCAATTGCTTGTTTTCGATCTAGTAAACTTTCCCCAGCGGCAAAGTCATCCCAAAATCGATTTGAGTCGACTACAGTAACCATCGTATCAAGACGACACTTGCTCGTTAAATCAATTCCTAGTGCTTCATCTATATACGTAAATGTTTGTGCAACAGGAATAGGTTCACTAATGCCGGAAGATTCAATCACAATGTAGTCAATATCCCCTGCCTCTACAAGACGGTTTACCTCAATGATTAAATCTTCTCGTAGGGTACAACAGATGCAGCCGTTTTGAATTTCTACTAATTTTTCTTCTGTACGAGAAAGGCCTCCTTGTTTCACAAGTGCGGCATCAATATTTACTTCGCTCATATCATTTACAATGACAGCTACTTTTAAGCCCTCTCTATTTGTCAAAATATGATTCAATAATGTTGTTTTTCCAGAGCCTAAAAAACCACTTAAAACGGTAATGGGCACTTTTTTCATTGTATATACCTCCTGTTAAATCGTAATCATTACGTTTTATAATAAATGACTTTAGAAAGAAATGCAACAATAAATCATAATGATTACGATTTACGAATAGGAATGAAGTATGAAAAATGTTTGGGATTGTCATAGAAAAAGAGGACAAGCATACGATTAAATATGAATAAAACGGAGGTGAGGAAGTTGGTTTTTAATAGAATATCAAAAGAGTTAATTGGTACGCTTCTCATTGCAATCTTTCTTTTTTTATTATTTTTTGTAGATTTTACAAATCTAGCAAACTTGCACAAAAGTATTCCAAAAGAATGGCTAAATGTGAATGCAATTTTTTTAAGTATTTTCTTTGAAGCAGTACCATTTATTTTATTAGGTGTTATTGTTTCATCGGTTATTCAAGTATTCGTAACAGAGGAGATGATTCAAAAAATATTGCCAAGGTCAACAATTGTTGCAATGATTCCAGCAGCTTTTGTTGGTGTCATTTTTCCAATGTGTGAGTGCGTCATCATTCCTGTAGTAAGAAGGCTAATTCAGAAAGGGTTACCCTCCCATGTAGGAATGGTGATGTTAGTAAGTGCCCCAATTTTAAATCCAATTGTGTTTTTATCAACGTATTATGCATTTCGAACGAATCCAAATGTTGTATATGCTCGTTTTGGGTTAGCGTTATTTGTTGCATTATTGATAGGCTTAGTTGTGTATTATGTATACCGTAATAAAAGTATTTTAAAAGAACAAAAAGTGATTACTCATGATGAGAAGAAAAAAAGTTGGCGAGATGTAATAAGTCATGGAGTGGATGAATTTTTTGATACAGGCAGGTACTTATTAATTGGTGCGTTCTTAGCAAGTTTATTTCAAACATTTTTAGATCGTAACTTGCTTGTAGAAATTGCAAATAGCGAGGTAATTTCACCTTTTGTCACGATGGCTTTTGGCTATGTACTATCGCTTTGTTCAGAAGCAGATGCATTTATCGCAGCTTCATTTGGTCATATATTTTCAGTAAAAGCACTCGTTGCTTTCCTAGTATTTGGGCCGATGTTAGATTTGAAAAATACATTGATGTTATTTGCTTACTTTCAAAAAAGATTTGTTTTCTTCTTTATTGGAATTGTCACGATTAGTGTATATATCGTTGTTCAGTTTGCAATGAGTTAGGAGATGACGATAATGAAAAAGCAAAGTAAACAAGAATTTCATACATATATTCGGGGGATTATTTTACTTGGATTTGCAATGCTTCTATTTAAACTATTGGTAACAGGGAATATTGATTATTTTGTTGCACCAAAAATGATAAAGTTTATCTATTTTGCGTTTTTTCTTTCGCTAATTTTAGGCTGCTTACAAGTATGGAATGGGAATGAGGAGAAAAAAAGAGGATGTAACTGCTGTAAAAATCATACAGTTCCAAAATCAAAAATTGGAATTTGTATGCTATACGCAATTTTTTTAATTCCGATTGTGAGTGCATTTTTATTTTCTAATGTGACACTTGATGGTAGCGTAGCAGCAAAACGTGGCATGAATCAAAGTGCAGGAGCGAAGCAACAATCCACAAGTTCCGATTGGAGGGAACTATTAGTGGATCAAGAAGAAGAACCTATTCAAAACCTTCCTACGCAAAAGCAGTCACAAAAAGAATTAGAAAAAAACATACTGAAGCAAAATACAATTCAAGTAGACAATCAAAATTATATTCAAACGATGAATGTAATCGGTCAAGATGTGCTTGGATTTAAAGGGAAAAAGATAACTTTTACGGGTTTTGTTTATCATGATAAAGAAGTAAAGGAAGATAAAGTAGTAGTCGCTCGCTATGGAATTACATGTTGTGTTGCAGATGCCGCTGTGTGGGGAATGATTGTTTCTGGAAATGAAATAAACACTCTTCCAGAAGAAACGTGGGTGAAAGTTACAGGGATATTAGATGAAACGACGTATAAAGGGGTACTGTTTCCACTTGTAAAAGTTAGTAAAGTAGAAAAAATGGAAAAGCCAAAAGATCCATATGTGTATGATGCTTTGCCGCAATGATGAAGTGAAGCAGCTAATCATATTATTTGGAGACGATGCTTTTAGAAGATACTTTTGAAAGTTATAAGTTGAATTTGAAATAGGAGAAATATATTAAATCATGACATTGTCCTTTTAGGAGTTGGTATATTATTGATATACTTTATACCTTTTCTCATATTAAGCCTGTATAATCTTAAAAATAAAGATCTTGTACATGAAGCAAAGAAAATCCTTCTTCACTCTAATGAGAAAAGAAGGATTTTTTGTTATTTATACAATGGATTATCGACTTTTACATAAAAATAGGAGTGAGCTTCCCCCATCATTCGCATTAGCGTCAGGGCTTTATAGTCTACCTTTTCTGCAAAGAAGATATCATAATCAGTTGTTGCGTTTTTTGTATAGCGTGAGTCTTGTTGTAAATCTAAAAAGATATTTTTTGTGACTCGTTTTACAATATTCCAAAGCAATTGTTCGTCTATGTTATAGAAACGGCTTACATGAATAAATAACTCTCCAAAGTGATTTTGCATAACGGAGTAAAATACCTTGTTTCGTACGCTCTTTTCATCATCAACTAAAATGCGTGATTTGTGATGGAAGTTTGTACTGTCAAGCCGTTCCTGTTGTAAACGACCACGGTGAACACGAATGCCTTCCCAATCACGAACAAGAAGTCGGTCTGGTGTGCCATCTTTTTTAAAGACAGGTACTGTATTTTGCAAGTGGCCTTCTAAGCCGATTCCGTACTTCACCATAAGTGGAATAAATCCAGTTAAAGCGTTAGCTACATATTTTTCAATAAATGAAACGATTGCATCATGTAATGGTAGACAATTCTTTACTTTATATAGTTCGATAAGTTCAACAATAAGTGGTTGATTCGCTCCGTGTGCAGATGCAACAAGAGCAGAACCGACAATAGCCCATTCATCTTTATTTATATAGGAGTATACATTATCACGAATGACACATGCAAGATTTTCACTTCTCAAAGTTTGCAAATCTATATTAGAGTCATTTGCACTGAGAAAATGTGCGCCAGCACATTCCATAATCGGAATAAATCTTCTTTCATCGATACTTGTATCTTCTTTTATAATTTTTTGTAATATATTACTCATCAGTGGACCGTTATGAATCGTTTGTTCTGATAAGGTTCGCACTTCTCCTGTTAAATGAACATTCGTTGTTAACTTATAATGAGGTTTTCTTGTATCATACTGTGCTGGGAAGATGGTACGAAATGACATACCAGCTACATAAGGCGCCTCATAATCAAAAATAATAATTTTTTTCTGTTCAATTTCTGTTTTGTATAATTCTTGCAATGTATGCATCGTTTGCCAAGGATGGATAGGTAATAGAAGATAATCATCTATTCTATCATCTAGCCTAATCTCTGCCTCGGCTTTCAGTACAGGTTCTAAAGAAAAGATGATAGGATTCCAATCTTGTGATTTCATAAACGCAGTACTTACTTCTTTGTTATGAACGGCTACAAATCGAAGTGGAATCGTATTTTTAAACTCTGCTGAATACGCAATTGTTTCTTCAGGGTTTAAGCCTTTTCGCATTTTTGCTCCAGGATGACAAGGGTGTCCTTCAATAACAAGCTGTTCAAAAAAAGCATAATGATTATCTGTTTGTGCAGCTGCTTCTAATGTTGATACCTCAGTAGACTGTTCATGAAATGTATAGGCAAGCGATAAATTAGCAGCACTATTAGCTAAATCCTCTTCGAACATATGAAAATAAGAAGACTGTCCTTTCCAACCTTCTTGAAAAATTAAAGCTAACACTTCATTTGGATGTGTAATTTCTTTTTGCTCAGATAGTGATATGAGCATGTATGGCCCGTTTACAATTGGACGTTCGAAAGCATACATTTGTTGAACTGGTACGAGTAAGTAGCAGTCTTGTTTCTTAAAATATAAAGCTTGTATTATGGAATATTTTTCAAAACTCTTCTGGTGTGTATGTATATAATCTAGTAAATAATCTGGACAACGGTACGCTGAAATAGAAACAAACGTCTTCGCTGACTTTTGAAATGTCACCACAGTATCCATTAGATTGCTTATATTTTCTCGGATGACAGAAGATAGTAGTCGTTCTAATATACCGTTCCGACCTTTATATAAATTTTGCTTATATATTTCATGTAGCGGTGGATGGTTTTGCTGTAAAAAAGAAAATAATGTTTGTTCTTCTACCTCAAATGAATGAATGCTGTGTAAGTGCATAGAAACCACCTTTCTCAATTTTAGCTCTTTAC
>Ga0102589_1002112_pt2 | contig 22295 bp, 20 predicted proteins | sample AraplaMF_Col_mLB_FD_76858 | JGI IMG/M metagenome (GOLD analysis project Ga0102589, IMG submission 76858) | Arabidopsis root microbial communities from the University of North Carolina, USA - plate scrape MF_Col_mLB | ecosystem: Host-associated > Plants > Roots > Endosphere | place: USA... | reverse complement strand
ATGCACCACCGTGCAAAAAGCCCAACGGTTGATGTGTGCGTCCATCTACTGGCATAGTTGCTACCACTTTCTCTTCTGTCATTTCTAACAGCTCAATCCCAAGTGCATCCATTAATGTTTTCGGCATACTATTTCTCCCTTTTCCTTGTTTAAAAATGTATAATTTTTCCCATTTATTTTCAAACTATCCATAATATTCATCTAAGGAGGTTCCATCTACATGAAAAACAAATTCTGTATTTTATTACTCTTAGTCTCCTTGCTCATTATTGTACCAAATTGTACGAAAGCAGCCCAGCCTTCTAACTTGACAATCGATATAAAGACAGTCACGCAAAAAGGTAAGAAGCCTTATTTAGAGTATCAAATTAGCAGACCTTATTTTAGTAACTTTTACGATGAAAAATTTCAGAACAAATTGAATACATACTACAAAACAACAACAGATCGCGTTAAAACAACATTAGCAAAAGAAGCAAAAAAATATTATAAAGAGGCTCAGGAATCAAATGCACCTTTTCATCCATATGTTGCAAATGTCGATTATAAAGTGACATTGCAAAATTCTCCTTTATTAAGCTTATACATAAACTATTACCAATATACAGGCGGTGCCCATGGTTTATATACGTGGAAAGCAAATACGTTTGATTTAAAAGAAAAGAAGATACTCAGTCTAGCTGATTTATTTCAAAAAGACAGTAACTATAAAGATATTATTCGTACAGAAATCGTTAGACAAATTAAACAAAATGAAAGTATTTATTTTCCAGATGCTGCTGACAAAGTGATGAGTACAAAGAAATTCAACTACTTTTTAGAACCAGATAACCTTGTCATTTACTTCTCTTTATATGAAATCGCACCTTATTCAAGTGGAATCCCGCAATTTCGTATTCCATACACATTACTAAGGGATTCATTGAAGCCTACTTATCAAAACATTTTGATTGACAATAAATAAACGAATTAGCTACGATAATGTTAACTAAACATCAGCGGGAGGTTAACATTATGAAGCAATTACGCGTTTTGGATTTATCACTAGCAGCTATGTTTGTTGCGCTTATGGCAATTGGTGCGAATATCGTATCATGGGCACCCTTTTTACAAGTGGCTGGTGTTCCCCTTTCGATGCAACCATTCTTCGCAATTTTAGCGGGTCTTCTTCTCGGAAGCAGACTTGGGGCCTTATCTATGACTGTTTATATGCTTATTGGGGTTGCAGGAGCACCAATTTTCGCTAAATTCCAAGCTGGATTTGGCGCACTGTTAGATCCTACCGGTGGTTTTATTATCGCATTTATTATTGTTGCTTATGTAACAGGAAAACTAGTAGAACAAAGAGAAAAACCACAACTTGGGACATTTGCAATCGCATCTGCCACTGGAATTATCTTAACTTATATTATTGGTACAACTTATATGTATGCGGCTGTAAACCTCTGGATGGGCGGAAATATGAGTTACAAAGCAGCTTGGACGATTATGATGTGGTTTGCTGTTAAAGATATCATCTTTACAATCATAGGTGCTATCATTGCACCTCGTATATACTATGCAGTTCATAACTCTGTATATCAACGCAATTCTAGTTTCTCTCCAAAATAGAATACGTTGACCCTTAAACCATTTGAAGTAAATCATAAATTTAGAAAATAAGACACAAAAAGGATATCATCGAAATCGATGATATCCTTTTCTTTTAGAAACATCCTTGATTGCACTGATATAAATTTGATTTTTACATATAAATAAATTATGCTTGAAAAGAATTAAAATTGCATAAGGAATTGATTATAAATGGTAGGAACAGCCTCGCAAGACAAGGCAAAAAGATTTCTCATCGTAACATTATTTTTCACACTTGGGACAGCTTTAGGCAAACTACTTGGATTTGCAAAAGAAGTTACACTTGGAGCTTATTTCGGTACAAACTATGCTGTAGATGCATATGTGGTTGCTTTAAATATACCAACAATTGTATTCACTGGTATCACAGGCGCTTTTGCCTTCTCATTCATTCCTATTTTCATGGAACTAAAAGGCAAAGATCCTCTTAAAGCATATCGATTTATGAATAACTTTTTAAATATTATTTTACTCATTTTCTTTATTCCGCTTTTGCTCATTGAACTGCAACCACATTTTTTTATTAAAATGTTTGCACATGGGTTACCCGAGCAAACAGCAGTATTGTCAGCCTATTTGCTGCAAATTATTTTTCCAACTGTATTTTGTACATTTTTTATTGATATCTTCAATGCTTATTTAAACAGTTTACATAAATTTCGAATTACAAGTATACAATGGATTGTGTTAAATGGGATTACACTACTTATCTTTGTTTTGCTCGTACAATGGATTGGAATTTATGCACTTGCATTAGGTGTTATACTTGGAAATATTGTACAAACTATACTTGTCTACGTTGCTTCTAGACGCGAAGGATACCATTATAAATTTTTAATTGATTGGAAAGATCCCTCTTTAAAAAGGATGATGGCCTTAAGTATCCCTGCATTTATTACAAGTGTGTCTATTCAAATTAATTTACTCGTAGATCGAACGTTAGTTTCCGGACTGGAAGAAGGGTCTATTGCAGCTCTTAATTATTCTCAAAAGTTATATTTTATTCCACTTGGATTAATTGCTGCCCCTGTCTTAACTGTCATGTACCCAAAATTCGTTGAATATGTAAACCAGGAGAATTGGAAACCATTCATTCAGCTCATTGAAACGAATATTAAAGTACTGTTATTTTTATTTATCCCAGTCTGTGTTTATTTTACATTCTTTACTGAAGAAATTGTAAAAGTGATTTATAACTACGGTGCATTCGGAAAGGATTCTATTGAGCTAACAGCAACCGCACTACAATTTTATGCAGTGGCTGCTCTTATGCAACCTTTAAAAGATTTACTTGATCGCTTATTGTTTTCACTAAAACTGAATCGTTATATTATGTACGTATCTATCGTTTCTATGGTTGTAAATGTTATATTATGTATCGTACTCGTTCATTATATTGGTTTAGCAGGTGCTGCACTTTCAACCTCTATTGCATCAGTAAGTACAGTATTTCTGTTATTATGGATGTTGCAAAAGTATATGAAAGAGAAAGAACAGATAAATTTGCACTACACTCGCTTTTTATTGAAATGTACCGTTGCATCTTTTGTAAGTTTGTATGCTTCCAAACTACTGCTTCATTTCTCACATGATACAAAATTACTTATCTTATTAGCAATAACAGTCGGTGCTATCATTTACTTACTTATTACTTACATGTTAAGAGTAAAGGAGCTACAACAATTGCTATCGCTATTTTTAGGTAAAAGGAAGGATATAAATGAATAAAATTATGTACCTTTTGAATTATGTCGGGGATGGTGGGTCGGAAAAATATGTCCTCGATTTAATTCAATCTATTGATCCAAAACGTTGTGTTCTTGTATATTCTACTCCTGGCCCTTTCTTACATAAGTTTGAGAAATTAAACATACCCATATATCGTATAGAAATGCACCATCCTTTTGATATACAAGCTGCAAGAAAACTAAAAAAAATAATCGCAAAAGAACAAGTAGATATAGTTCACGCACAATTTTTACGTGAGAACTATATTGCAATTTTAGCAAAACTATTAGGAGCATCCATACGTGTCATCTGGACATATCATGTGGATGTTCCAATGGCACGTCCTTTAAGATGGTGCAATGCTTTTTTTACTCGTTACAATGACACGATTATTTGTATTTCACAGTTTATGAAACAACAGCTTCTTGAAAAAGGGGTTCAAAAGGATAAATTAAAAATGATTTACAATGGTTTAGAAGACCCTTATTCAAATGCATTACCCGCTCTTCATAAACCGATGAAAATCGCTGTAATTGGAAGGTTAAGCGAGGAAAAGGGGCAACCTTTTTTTATAAGAAGCTTACACAAGTTAAAAACACAATATCCGTCTTTACAATGGCAATGTAATATTATTGGAGACGGGCCACTAAAAAGTCAATTAGAAAACTTAATCACGACGTTACAATTAGATGATTCCGTTTCTTTATTAGGTTTTCAAGATAACATTATAAAAGAATACGAAGCACATGATATAATCGTAATTCCGTCAAAAAATGAAGGATTATCCTACGTTGCAATTGAGGCAATTGCCATGAAAAAACCCGTGATTGCGACAAATATTGGTGGGTTACCTGAAGTTATTGTTCCAAATCAATCGGGTATCTCTATACCATATGGAGATGAAGAACAATTAGCAACTGCACTAGCAAGATTATTACAAGATGAAAAGCTATACCATTCCTTGGCAGAATGCGGACGCGAATATTATTTACAAAACTTCACTTTCTCTAAAATGCTAACAGAAGTAAACAATATTTATCGCATACCATCATCATGTTAAAGGAGACTATATATGATACACCTTACTCGATTTCGTTATATACTGCTCAGCATTTTCTTTGTTACATTAGGGTTGTTATTCCCATCACCTTATACCGGGCTATTCATTTCAGCTTTATTAGCAGTCTCTGCTTTCCGAGATGAAAAGCTCGGTATTGCTTATTTACTATTATTCATTCCGATGCGTCCTTTTCTTACAGCCTATAACGCTGGATTCAAATTCATCGGTTCTCTCATTATTCTCTCTTTGTTATGTAAATTGTTTTTACAATACCGACGTAATATTTCAAAGCTATTTTCATTTCATTACTTTGAAATTGCATATTTTGTATTTTGTTTATTCGGATCTATTTTAGGAATAGTAAATGGCGTTTCCCTTACAGCGATTGTAATGCAGCTACATACCCTGTTACTATTTTACTTTGTATTCTATATTGTATCGCGGCTTTCTTTCCATCATGATGATTTGTTATTTTTTGCAAAAATAACTTTCATCGCTTCCATTATCATTTCAATACAAGGTTTAATTGAAAAACTCTCTCTACGAAGTATGTTGCTTCCAGAGGCATGGAAAGAACTCGTATTAGCCCCTACAAATAAAATACGTATATACGGGATGGCCGGCGGTCCAAATGAATTAGCACTTTATTTAATATTAGCATTTCTCATATCACTCTATTTATTGCGAGATGCTTCAACCAAAATGAAATATATCGTCTATATAGGACTCACGCTTATCGCAACGACGTTATTATTAACATATTCACGTGGCGCTTTTTTAACAGTGATGATATTTGTAGTTCTTTATATCATCGTTTATAGACGTATACCGTATTGGAAATCACTACTTTCCATACTGCTAATATCATCCTTGTGTGCTGCAGGTATCTCTTCTGTGACGAATTATTTAGAAGGAGATGCTCTCGGAGCTAAACGTTTTTCAGAAGCTTTATCCGAAGAAACTGTTGAACTAAGTAGGCAAGATGGACGAATCTATTATGTGAAAAAAGCAGTAGAAATTTTCAAGGACAAACCGATTACAGGATATGGTTTCGGTACATTTGGTGATGCAGCTACTCAGACACATTCTTCACCAATTTATAAGCAGTACAATATTACATGGAATTTTTATTCGGATAACCAGTACATTCAGATCCTTGCTGAAACGGGCCTCATTGGAGTCATCCTATGCGCTATATTTGCATTTGGTTTTTTAAGGCTTTTTTGGGAATATAGAAAAGAAGCACCATTTGGTCCCCTCCTCTTATATTTATGCGTCGGCGCTATCGTCGGAAGTGCTTTTTATAATATCTTAGAGAATGGAATCTTTATGATATATTTCTTTCTCACAGCTGGATGTATATTGAAAAAGAAAGAGGACTACTGATATTTCAGTAGTCCTCTTTCTTTTTATATTATAATTTTTTCTGTTTTCTTGATAACACGAAACCAAGTAACAATGTAACAATTAAACTAATAGAAGAAACGATTGCTCCTATTACAAACCCTGGAGAAGTATATTTTAATTCAACTGTATGTGGTCCTTTTTCTAAATCTAATCCAAGGAACGCATCATTTAATTTCAGTAATTTCGTCTCTTTTCCATCTACAGTCGCCTTCCAGCCCTTATCGTATGGAATCGATAAGAATAAATAATCATCTTCTTTCACATCAATTTTTCCAGATACAGTACGACTTGTGTAGTTTGTTACGTCAAATGGCTGCTGTTTTAATTCATTCACTCGCTGATCCAATGCATCTACATCAAGCCCATAGAATAATTGTTGTTCTAGCTCAATAGACTGATGGTTTACTTTTACTTCAACTTCTACTTTTTCATTTTCAAAATATCCCAAATCAAGGATACCGTTATTCCAATAATAACGCGGATACTCGGTAAATTTCTTACCAAGAGATTTTCCATTTACATATACTTTTGTAACATCAGTTGGCTCTACACGTAATTTCGTATACAACTGTTGTTTACCTTTGACATCAAATACATATTTAATGCTAGCTGTTTTACCATCTTGTTGTTTTATCAATTCAATTGGCTTTTGTTTTGTCTGAGCTATTTTTTTCTTTTCAGCAGCTAATTCTTGCTTCGTTTTTTCCTTCTCTACAACCTCCAAGTTATTATATTCTACAGAACTTGGTTCAAGTGGTTTATAGTAGCTAATATCTTGCCCATTTAATTTGCCAATAAATTTATTTTGTTCTTCAAAGGAATTTACATAGTTAATTTTTTGAACCTTTAACTTATCTTTTCCTTTTATATCAAATTCCTCTTTATTTACCATGTACCCAAATGGAAGAGCATTTTTATTCTCATATACATAGTTCTTACCTACACGATCAATTTCGGACCATCCATACTTGTTAAGTGGTTCATCTGAAATCATATATTTCATTCCGAGCAATGCATCTGTAGAAATAATGCCTTTACCATTTTGTAAAATTAGAGCCTCTAAATAACCATAGCCTAGCTCCTGCATATATAAGTTTAAATGGCCGTTTGCTACGGAGTTAAAATGCGTCATACCTTTATACCCAAAACGCAATGCGTCATTCCATGTAACGCCTCGCGTCGTTTCCATACGATAAAGTCCTTTATCCTTTTCAGCAACTTTTTGAATCGTTTCTTCATACCTTGGATATGGTGAAGCATACTCTTGACGATTAATATAACCGTACTCATACCCCATTAACTTAACCATATAGACTGTATTAAGTGCAACATCAAGTGATACCACGGCTACTAAAGCAAATGAGATCATTGCTTTATTTTTTTTCAAGCGTACTTTTGCAATTAATAATAATGCATATACAACAATAAAGAACACATTTGCAATAATTTTATTCGATTGTATATAACTTGGAGCTAAATTCCCAAGTAACAACAGCATAACTATGTTAAACAGAACAACCTTTTTTAAAGCCGGTATTAACTCCTCTTCAAACACCATAAATGTTCGAACTGCAACAAAAATGAGCATGAAAGAGAAAGTGAATGAATAACGATATGGGAAGTTCGTGGGTGGTTCAAAACCGTGCCAAGCTATATTTAAAAATGGAATTTCAAATGATAGAACTAAAAATAGTAAAACTGCTCCATATACAATCTTTTCTTTTAAAGCAATTTTCTTTGTTATAAAGAATAATGGAAGCAATAATAGTGTTAAAACACCAGCGTAAACGTTCGGCATACCATTTACTGTTGTATCGACTACTCCGTTAAAGAAGCGTGTATAGAATTCTACAAGATCAAAATTAAATGCTGTAGAAAATGGTAGCTTTGCACGTTCCACAAAGTTACTCTTTAAGTCCATATATGTTGGTAAGGTAATAAAAGCAGACATCCCTGCTGCTAAACCTGTTCCCATACAGAACCAAACAAATCTTTGTATGAATAACTTTATATTTCGAACATCGTACAGCACACAAAAACGTGCTACAAAATAGATAAACGTAAATATCCCTACCATAACAGAGATATAAAAGTTTGTAATAAATGTAAGTGCTAAGCTAAACGTAAATAATCCATATTTCTTCTGTGTTAAAAGTTTTTCAACCCCTAACAAAATGAGAGGTAGTAAATAAATCCCGTCTAACCACATTACACAGAATGAATACACAGTTACAAATGACATTAATGCGTAAAAAGTTGAAAATAGTGTAATTGTGATTTCTCGGCGCTTCATCATATGACTTAAATAATACGTCATTGTTACACCAGCTAGTCCAACTTTTAATAACGTCATTAACATAATCGCTTCCGGAATATGTGCACGATCAAAAAAGAGAATTAAAATGGAAAATGGACTTGCTAAATAATAGGCAAATACACCAATAAAATTAAGGCCCATTCCACCTTCCCAACTATAAAATATGCTTTTTCCATCTTTGAAAACATCATATAAGTACGTGTAAAATTGTACATATTGTGTATGTAAGTCAGTTACAAGGATTGATTTTGATCCAAATGGCGCCACACCAAGTAACATAAAAACTACACCATAAATAGAAAAAGGAAGTAAGAAAGCAAATGTATATAAAACCTTCTTTTTCTTAAACAAATCTAACAGTGCTTGCATTATACTCCTCCATAACATTCTTTGTTAATAATTTATTACAAAAATATATGTATAAAAAACAATAGCCGGCATAAAGCCAAGCCATTTGTTTTTTAAGCATTTTGACCATTTTCTACATCGGTCTTCTTTCTAAAAATAACATACTTACTTGCAAAATAATTAAAGACAACAACAATAATATTTGCAATAACTTTTGTAATTAAATCATTTATACCTAACCATTCAATAAACGCTATCATCGCAAAGAGATCTATAAAGTACGATAGGATACGAAATCCCATAAAATAAAAGAACTCCTTCAACGCATGCGTCAAATTAGCTTGTTGACTATTGAAGACATATTTTTTGTTTGTAATATACGCAAACAATACAGCTACAATCCACGCAATCGTTGTTGCTATTTTATAGTCCATTCCAACTAAAGTTGCACAAATGAAATAAGTTACAATATTAATCAGTGTTGTTAAACCACCAAAAAATAAATAATTAAATATTTCCTTCGTTTTATTATTCACACTTATAATCCCCTAGTGATTTGATTTTACTTTACGATCTTCTACGCTATATAATTTTGCCATCTTTTTATCGCCATCTATATTTGTTACTTTGTCATCGTTATATTCATCTACAAAATATAGTGGACGCTGTTTTGTTTCGTTAAAAATACGTCCTAAGTATTCACCAATAATACCAATGGAAATTAATTGTACGCCGCCGATGAATAGAATCGCCGTCATCATGGATGGATATCCACTTACCGACTCACCGTACATAAGCGTCTTAATAATGATCCAAAGCATGTAGACAAATGCTCCGAATGAAACAGTAAATCCCATGAATGATGCAAGACGGAGTGGAGCTGTTGTAAAGGATGTAATCCCTTCAATCGCAAGATCCATTAGTTTAAAATAATTCCACTTTGTTTCGCCTGCAGCACGTGGATCACGGTCAAATAAAATTTCTTTCTTATTATAACCAATCCAGCTAAACATTCCTTTTGTATAACGCTGTGTTTCGCGGATTTTCTTTAATGCTTCTACACAACGGCGATCTAATAAACGGAAATCTCCTGTATTTTCCTGAATAGGGATTCTTGTCGTTTTCTTTAATAAGCCATAAAATTTACCCGCTGTCCATTTTTTCGCCCATGACTCACCTGCACGAGAGCGTCGTTTAGCGTATATATCATCATAGCCTTCTTCCCAGTATTTAATCATTTCAGGAATAAGCTCAGGTGGATCCTGTAAATCTGCATCAATAATAATTACAGCATCGCCCATTGCATGATCAAGACCTGCAATCATTGCTGTTTCTTTTCCAAAGTTTCGTGATAAATCCACATATGAAATGCGCTCATCGTGTTCTCTAAATTCTTTAATAATATCTAATGTACGATCTTTACTTCCATCATTCACAAATAAAATTTCAAATTTATAATTTGGAATTCCTTGAAATACACCTGTTAACCGACTATATAATTGATCTAATACTTCTTCTTCATTATATGCCGGTACTAAAATTGTAATGGTCTTCAAAGAAGATACTCCTTTCTTTTTCAAGCTTTCTCATAAAGAATAATTTATAAGCACAGATTAGACATAGTAAACTGGAAGTTTGTCTTAGAATACCTCATTCTCCAATCCACTATGTCTAACCTTGCACATTTATAAATGAACTAATTTTTTACAGCGTTTGTTTGTTCAGTTACAAGTTCTTGCATAATTTTTAGTAAATCCTCTTTTAGCTCATCATGCTGTAGGGCCATTTCAATTGTTGTTTGGATAAACCCAAGCTTTTCACCAACATCATAACGTTTGCCTTCAAAATCATATGCGAATACACGTTGAATCTCATTTAAACTTTGAATTGCATCTGTTAATTGAATTTCGCCACCAGCACCTACGTGTTGCTCTTCCAAGAAACGGAAGATTTCTGGTGTCAATATATAACGTCCCATAATTGCTAAGTTTGAAGGTGCTGTACCTTGAGCTGGTTTTTCAACGAATTGCTTTACTTGGTAGCGGCGTCCATCTTTTTCTAATGGGTCGATAATACCGTAGCGATGCGTTTCATCTTCTGGAACAGTTTGTACGCCAATTACAGAAGAAAGTGTTTTTTCATACTCATCGATTAATTGCTTTAAGCAAGGCTTTTCTGCTTGTACAATATCATCTCCAAGTAATACAGCAAATGGTTCATCACCAATAAATTTACGAGCACACCATACTGCATGTCCTAAACCTTTTGGTTCCTTTTGGCGAATATAGTGAATGTCTACCATTTTAGAGGAAGCTTGTACTTTCTCAAGCAACTCGTATTTTTTCTTTTCTAATAAGTTTTGTTCTAATTCAAACGCATTATCAAAGTGATCTTCAATTGCACGTTTTCCTTTTCCTGTAACGATAATGATATCTTCAATACCAGCTGCTACAGCTTCTTCAACGATATATTGAATTGTTGGTTTATCAACAATTGGTAACATTTCCTTTGGCATTGCTTTTGTTGCTGGTAAAAAACGTGTTCCAAGACCAGCGGCTGGAATAATCGCTTTTCTTACTTTTTTCATGCTTATAACCTCTTTCTTTCGTTCTTGGTTTATATTCGCATTCATCCAAGTAGTATTTATTCTTCTTACTTTTCCCTGCCACATCATATTTATTGGATATATTTTGTTCTTATCCAAATACGTGTAAATTTCCACATTATATATCTAGTAATCTATGTGTCATATTACAAGCTTTACATGTTACTTTCTTCACTAACTGTAAAAAACACTCCGTACAAATTCTACATGATTGCCTCTTTATTCGTCAAGGTCACTTCATGCCCTCTATTTTACATTTGACACTTTATACATGTAATTGATAGTCAAACATTGTGTAACCAATTATGATTGACCATTAATAAAAAAAAAGCCATTGATATATAGATACTAACGGCTTTTTTCATTCGTTTATTATTCAATCGTTACTTTTTGTTTTTGTTCTTTATCGTTCATTGATTCAAGCTTTTTTTTCATGTTTTCATTTTCATACTGATAAATCGCAACAGTTTGTGTCAATTCTTTAACTCGAATAGAAGACCTTGATACAACTACAGTTAAGAAGAATAACACACATGTAACAAATATAAATCCTAAAAAGAAAAGCGCATTAATCGGCGTAGCAACCCCTAAAGCATGTGAAACAGCATCAATCGATTTAGGGAAAATCCCGATAATTAAAATACCAATTAATACACCATACCATGTTAGTACATATTTCAATTCTAATTTCTCTTTACGAACCAAGTTCGTAAAGATCATTAGTCCTACTATAACACCTAAAATAATTAAAATTTGAAGGCGAATTGTCACGAAACATTCTCCTTTCTCTTTGGTTTCAATCTATCAATTGTAATCGCAAGCGTTACTTTAATCATATAGTAGATCGCTTTGTAATTTACAATTGAAGATGTCCCTCCAATTCGTTCTCGCATAAGCACAGGAACTTCTTCTACTTGATAATTGTTTCTTAATACAGACACGATACTCTCTGGTTCTGGATAATCTTTCGGATAATATTCACAAAACTCATTAATGATCTTTTGATTCACCATTCTAAATCCAGAAGTCGCATCTGTAATTTGTTTTCCAGATACAATTTTAATTAGCTTTTCAAAGAAACGAATTCCTAATCTTCTTGTGAAAGAAGATTGAAAACCCTCTTTATTAATAAATCGTGAACCGATAACCATATCAACCTGCTTCTCCTCCATCGCCTGAAGAAGATCCCCTAAATATGCTGCATCATGTTGACCATCACCATCAAATTGTACAGCGATATCATATCCATAACGCTGGGCATATTTATATCCAGTCTGCATACCTCCACCAATTCCTAAGTTAATTGGCAAACTTACATAGTTAAAATTATTATCTTTACAGATTTGCTCAGTATCATCTTTTGAACAATCGTTAATGATAACATAATCAAAGTCTGGAGCATTCTTTTTTATATCCTCTACAACGTGTATTAAGTTTGTCGATTCATTGTAGGCAGGAATAATAATAAGCTTTTTTTTAAACAACGGGAATTCCTCTCCTTGCTTTTCAAATTAAAACAACTTTACAAGCCAAAATACAAACGCATATGTTAAAAATAATATTGCCGCTTTACTTGCAAATATATCGACATCTGGTTTTTCAATCTTAAACTTAAAATGCTGTTGAACCAACAACAAAATAAACGGAATAATAGGAATAAAGTAACGACCTTGTATTCCCACAATATACGGGTTTCCTACAGTTGTCCATGTCATATACAAGCTTAACATAACTAGCAATGTTACACTAGCAATGCAAAATCTTAAACTCCATTTTTTCATCCAATCTAAAGTAGGAACTCCTTCTTTTTGATCAATGATTGCAATTATAACAAACACAATCGGATATAAATATAGAATCCCTTTTAAAGGTGTAGATAAGAAACCAAAGACATTATACATTTCAATCCACTCATCTAATCCATGATCAAATGAACGAATAAATACTTTTAATGCTTCAAGCGGGTGATGCAACATGTAGCTAATTTGCCTTGTCGCAGATACATCTCCACTATTTAATCCGTCACCAACATATTTCATTACAAATATGTTCCAACCCGCAACAAGTATTGCCGCTCCCCCTATTACACCAATATTAAATAACCAATATTTCTTTTTCGTTCCATGTTTGGCTACGCCACCAAATAACATAAGCAGTAGCAGTGGCCAATACGTAAACTTACAAAGTGTCATTACGATTCCTGATACCGCCATTGAGATGAATTCTGCCTTTGTAAGCCCTTCATTATGAAACCATAGGCGCATTAGTAATGCAATGAATATAAAGCTAGATCCCATTAATACCGCATCAGCAGACAAACTTGCCGCATGGAACATGATAATTGGTGCTAACATAAAGAACATAAATGTACGTCTCATTACAGGCATTTTATACAATGCATATGCAGACATTGCAATGAATGCAAATAGATTTACTAAACGCCCTAATATATTTGCTGTCCAAATATTTGTATCAGCTAACATAGCTAGTTTAATCCCTATCGCTTGTGGGATATAAGGGATAAAAGTATATACCGCAGTTGTAGCTTGTGCCCCAAATATTTGCTGTTCTTTTGCATCTGGTCTGATACTAAATTGTTTAACATGATCAATTGCATCTGGATTGATTTTTTCATCCTTTGCAACAGGATGAAGATTAGTATCTAATACTTTTTGGGAAACAAAGTACCCTACTTCCCCTTCATGTTTTGGTGTAATTAAATTCCCTTGGGCAACGTCCTGACTCTTTAAGAAATGAACCCATTCATCAGAGGTTTGATGGATAGGTGTATAAACAGCGAAAAAGCTCCCAAAAATCATTGCAATTAAAATATACTCAACGACGATACGTTTTCCTACCCATACAAATAACGTCGCAACTAGTGCCGATAGAGTTAAAAGTACACCCCATTTCCAATAAGGCACAGAAGATAACTTATAGTCAACAACTAATACTTTATTGTCTTTTGTTTCACCATTCACATTTAACATTTTACCTTCTATAGGAAAAGCTGTAGTAATATATATCCCTTTATTTTCATCAAATTTAATTTTTTCTAGCACTATCCTTAAATCTGTTGCTTCTTTTTGAATTCTTTCAGGAAGAGGAATATAAAGTTCTCCATCTCCTTTAAACATATCTGATGTAACATTAATTTCTTCCGTCTCATTTTTAGTAATCAACTTCAATTCCCCAGTAAAATGGGCTTGTTTCACATCAGAATTCAAATGTAATGAAATTGCCTTTATATCTTTATGACTATTAGATAACTGTTGTGTAATCGTATCTCCCTGTTGCAGTTGAAATCCTTCTTTTGTATTTTGGAAATTGCCACCTTCTGACCTTAAAAGGCTAGATCGAGAACTGGCATACAATAACGTTATTGTGAATATAAGTAAAAAACTAATTAACCATTTCGTTCTTTTTTTCATCACCATCTTTAAATCTCCTTATGTTTATTGAATGCAAAAAATTGCAATACCCGCGATAATAATAATATTCCCTACTACTTTTCTTTTCGTAATTTTTTCACCAAGAAAATACCAACCGAATATTAAAATAATAACGTAACTAAGCGATTCTATAACAGGCGCTTGCTTTAATGTGACACCTTTCATTGCAATAACATTTAAACCAGCATTAATTACAAATAAAGAGTATCCAACTATTACATATCGGTTCACATATTCTTTCCACTTTGTATCATAAGTGACTAACGTTGCTTTTTTTAGTAAAATTTGGGAGTAGTTTGCTAAAATAACACCAAAAATATAAAGCAAAACAAATTTATTCATCTTTTACCACCACAACAATCCCTATAATAATAACGATCGCACCGAGAACGTTATTCCATCTTATCGTATCCCCAAAGAATACTACAGACCATAAAAGCCCCCATAAAATAATAACACCCCGATGTGAATACGCTTTAGATATTTCAAACGGTTTAATGACTTGTTGCCATATAATTGCATATCCAAACAAAAGGATAACAAGAACCATATAGGCCATAAGAAAAGAAATTGAACCGACTGAAAATTGTGCTGCCCATTTCATATACACCATTATGATAGAGTATAAAAAAAAGGCAACATGTAAAAATACATAATGCTTAATAGATGCTTTCATACACTCAACTCTCTTTTTTAAAAATGATAGTTATATCATCACTTATTTTACTAACTTTCATCCCCAAACTTTATTCATACAAAATAAAATTTTAACATAAATACTTAAAAATTTCATTCTGAACTTATATCGGCGCATTCCTTGCTTGTGTCTAAAATGTGACAATTTCAATTGTATACCCATGAATCATTCATATGAAAATTTCCTATTTCTATCTACTCAATAACAAAAAAGCATGAACATCTCCATGTCCATGCTTCTTTTATTATTGAACGCGATTCATAATATCGCTTTTAATATTCTCAAGCTTTTCTTCACTATGTTGCAGGGAATCCCCTTGCACTCCAAAGTAAAATTTAATTTTCGGCTCTGTTCCAGACGGGCGTAAGCAGAACCAAGAACCATCCTCAAGGTAATACTTTAATACGTTTGATTTTGGTAAATGAATCTCTTCAGTAGCTTCTTCCACAACTTTTGTTCTAACACTCGCTTTATAATCTTCAGCAATTGTAACCTTTAAACCTGCTACTTCTGTTGGTCGATTCTCACGGAAAGATGTCATCATATTTTGAATTTGCTCCGCACCATCTTTTCCTTTCAATGTTAGAGAAACAAGTCCTTCACGGAAATATCCATACTTCTCAAATACTTCAAGCAATCCATCATATAATGTTTTACCTTGTGATTTATAATATGCTGCCACTTCACATGCAAACAATACCGATTGAACAGCATCTTTATCACGGCAGAACGGGCGAATTAAATATCCATAACTTTCTTCGTAACCGAATTGGAATGCATATTCTCCGCTTTCTTCGTATTGCTTAATCTTTTCACCAATAAATTTAAATCCAGTCAATGTATCAATTGTGTCAAGTCCGTAATCTTTTGCAATTGTACGTCCTAGTTCTGAAGTAACGATTGTTTTTAAGACAACACCATTCTCTGGTAATATACCTTTTTCTTTCTTTTGAGATAATAAGTATTCCAGCATTAACGCACCTGTTTGATTTCCTGTTAATACTTGATATTCACCAGCATGATTTCGAATTGCAACACCAAGACGATCTGCATCTGGATCTGTGGCAATTAAAACATCAGCCTGCGTTTCTTCACCGTAACGAATTGCTAATTCAAATGCAGCATGCTCTTCCGGGTTTGGTGATTTTACAGTAGAAAAGTTAGGATCCGGCTGTTCTTGTTCTTTTACAACTGTTACATTTTTAAATCCTACTGCTTCTAAACCACGACGAGTAGGAATATTAGAAGTACCATGTAATGGTGTAAAGACAACCTTCAATTCTTCTCCATGTTTTTCCACTAATTCTTTATTAATAATCACTGTTTTTAATTGTTCTAAATATGCATCATCTACATCTTGTCCAATAATTTCTAATAGACCGTTTTGCTTTAATTGCTCAACATCCGCAATCTCCACTACTAACTCATCACTTACCGCATTTACATACGAAATTAATTCATCCGCTTCTTTTGGAGGTAATTGTCCTCCATCTTCTCCATATACTTTATATCCATTGTATTCTGGTGGATTATGGCTTGCAGTAAGAACGATTCCACTATATGTATGTAAATAACGCACTGCAAATGAAAGTTCCGGTGTTGGGCGTAAACTTTCAAATACATATGTTTTAATGCCATGAGCACCCAGTGTCGCTGCCACTTCCATTGCGAACTCTGGTGATTTATGACGTGAATCATACGCAACGACAACACCGCGCGCTTTTGCTCCATCACCTTGTTTTTCAATAAATTGTGCTAATCCTTCTGTTGCTTTACGTACTGTATATACATTTAAACGGTTTGTTCCCACGCCAAGCTCACCGCGCATACCACCTGTACCAAACTCTAAATTTTTATAGAAACTGTCCTCGATTTTCTTCGGATCTTCCTTCATGTCTTCTAATTGTTGCTTTAACTCTGCATCTAAATTCGCAAAACTACTCCAGCGTTCATATTCTTTTGTCCAATCCATTTTCCTCTCTCCTTTCAGTCAAACATAATCTCATTATATGGCGAAAATAACGCTTTCCTCAATACTATTTTATATCCCTAGAAAATCTTACCTTATATACAAAACTATGTAATCTATGTAAACATTCTTTTCCTTTACGCATACTTTCTGCATGGAACGAAAAACTATACGTAATAAATATATTCTTAAATAGGGTGAATACAATGCAAGAATGGGCACTGACAACAACAATGAAACAGTATATTCAAGAAACTATTAAAGAAATTTCTTTTGCACTTCAAGATATGCAAACTGCACTGGACAATAATAATGAATGTATTTTATGTAAAGTTGAAGATATACAAAAATTATTACTACATATCCAATCAAAAACGGCATCCTACTATGTCAAAACGTATCTATCTCCCTATACAGACTGTTACATTCATCTACTAACAGCAATCAGGCACTTATCTCAAAAACGGCATGGTGCTCTTATTATTGTGGAAAGAGATCAACCGGTAGAATCATTTATCCAATCCGGGATAGAACTACAAGCACACTTAACCGTTCCATTGTTAGAATCTATTTTTTATCCTGGAAACTCTCTTCATGATGGTGCTGTTCTTGTGAAAAATAACCATATTATATCCGCAGCCAATATACTTCCACTATCACATCAAACACTTGCATCGCATCAAAAATTAGGGACACGTCATCGCGCAGCAATTGGGCTTTCCGAAGTAAGTGATGCCCTTATTCTTGTTGTATCTGAAGAAACCGGAAAAACATCTTTTGCCTTAGCTGGAATGTTATATGCATTTTCACTTTAAAATCTTATATTTCTTTTTACATATAAAAGGAATTTTCATTCTGCTAATTGAAGTATATACATTATGAGGATAGAAAGGCGATGTAGGAATCATGAAAAACACATTCTATCTATTTTTCACAATATTTTTTACATGCTTTATACTTGTAGGTTGTATCGATGCGAATAGCTCGAGCAACTCTTCCAATCAACCTCAAGAAACCGAAAAAAGTATTAAAAAGGCCGTTTGGAATCAATTATCCAATCAAGAAAAGCAATATATTATTGGTGATTGGGAAAATGCTACAATGACAAAAACAACATTTCACAAGCATAATAGCCATCAATCAAATGAGGAATATGAAGGAAAGACTGTTTATCTCGTTCATTTCCCATCTGATACATCTGCACCCAAAAACGTTGAAGTATATGTTGATATCGATACAAATGAAATTGTAGGATATAATAAATAACTTAAACAATATTGACCTCTAAAAACGACTTGCTCGTTCTTTTAGAGGTCAATATTGTTTAATACATAAAAAGAACTTTCAAACTTTTAATTATGTACCCGCTTCTAAACATAAGATACGTGATTTTACAATAGAAATGTCTGATAAGATAGAAATACCAAGTCAATTGAGGAGTTACATATATGCACAACAGTCTATTACAAAAAAGACGTTTATACTCTGAACAGCCACACAAAAAAATTTGGTGGTTAAAACCCATTCTAGCTCATTATCTTCTTTTAATTTTGGCCATTTTATTACCCTATTATAATAACTTCCATGAAGGAATGACGTTAGAACACTTCAAGCATGCTCTTATTAATTGGGATAGTCTTTGGTACATTGAAATCGCTGAAAATGGATATGAATCAAGAAAAGCTACTGCGTTTTTTCCATTTGTACCAATACTAATCAAAGTCTTTGGCAACCCCTATACTGTCATTGCAGTGACGCAGGTCGCATTTTTTATTTGCTTATATTTGCTGAAGGAATTTTTCAAGCGCTGTAACATGAATGATTCCCAAATAAAAGCAGGCATTTGGCTTTTCGCAGTTAATCCTTGTGCAATTTATTATGCCACTGTTTATACAGAAGTCTGGATCGTTCTTTTCTCCCTTGCTTCTCTTCACATGGCTATAAAAGAAAAATGGCTTTACGCTTATATATTTGCCGCCATTTTAACATCCACCCGAGCACCAGCTTTATTATTCGGCATTTTTCCATTTACCCTTTTTATTATGTCCATATGGAATAAAAATTGGAAATTGGTAAGAAATTCTCTATTATGGGGACTAAGTTGTACAGTTGGCTTAACAGGATATATGATTTACCTATATCGTGTATTCGGAGATCCGTTGGTTTTCTCAACGACACAAGCCGAAAACTGGGGTCATTACGCCGTTTTACCATGGATTCAAATCATTGAAGGCTTTTATGCAGCATTTACTGTAGACATAAGAGAAATAAGACAAGGGCTATGGATATCAGCAGTATTATTCGCCTTTTTTGGAATTGGATATATTTGGCGTTTGAAATCTCATTTAAAATGGGAAAGTATTAGCGCAATGCTCTTTGTATGTATCACGATTATTTTTATATTCAGTTTTGGTACACGCGGTCTGCCGATGCATAGCACGCTCAGATATTTAAGTGTTTTATTCCCAATTTATGCTATCATCCCACTTGTTGTACCTAAATCAATTCAACGGATAATTATTATTTTCTTTGCGATTGTATCGTTTATGAGCGCATGGAATTTCACTCATCATATATGGAACCTGTAAGATAAAAAAAGCCGTCTCCAAAAGGTCTGTACATAACGACCATTTGGGACAGCTTTTTTCCAACTCTCTTATTCTTCTCCAAAACGCTCAACAAGCGTCGCAAGCGTACGAACCATTGCTCCTGTTGCTCCTGCTGGTCCTAAATCATGTGCGCTCGTTGTATCAGATGTTCCAGCGATATCTAAATGTACCCATGGTGTTTCTTCTGCAAACTCACCAAGGAATGTTCCTGCCATTACCGCATGACCTTCACGACCTGGTGAGTTATTTAAATCTGCAAATTTACTGTTACGGACGCGTTCTTTATCACGCTCGAAAATCGGTAATTGCCAAATTGGCTCATCCGTTTCCATTGATGCTTCTAACACTTGTTCAAACAACGTTTCATCATTTGTCATCGCACCCGTTGTATGGTTTCCAAGTGCAACGATGACACCACCTGTTAATGTCGCAACATCAACAAGATAGTTTGCACCAAGTTTCTTCGCATACGTAATCCCGTCTGCTAATGCTAGACGACCTTCTGCATCTGTATTTAATACTTCAATTGTTTTCCCACTCATAGATGTAATCACATCATCTGGTTTGAATGCAGTACCACTAACAACGTTATCAGTGGATGGAATAACAGCGACTATATTTTGCTCAGGACGAAGTTCACCGATAATTTCCATCGCTCCAAGAACAGCTGCAGCACCGCCCATATCACCTTTCATACCAACCATACCTTCGCGTGGTTTTAAAGAATAACCACCTGTATCATATGTAATCCCTTTTCCAACGAGTCCGATCACATCTGTCCACTCTTCTTTTCCTTTATAAATAAGAGCGATCATTTTTGGCGGCTCAGTAGAACCTTGATTCACGGCAAGTAATGCACCCATACCAAGCTCTTCCATTTCTTCTTTCTCAAGCACTTTATAATCCATGTCATATGTCTCAGCTAATTCAACAGCATACTCTGCAAGTTTTGTTGCTGTTAATACGTTAGGCGGCATATTTACAAGTGTACGAGCTGAGTTTGTCGCACGTCCGTGTACATATCCTACTGTTAATGCAGCTTCGATTTCTTTTGCATCTTCTGCTGTAATAACCGCAAAGTTTTCTAACTCTACACTTTCTTTTTTATCTGTTTTATAGGTTTGTAAATCATATGTACCTAGGCAATACACTTCCGCTGCAATATGTGCAACATCGATTGCACCTAACTTATCTGTTACGAAAGAATCAAGTAAAATCGCTGCATCTTTTACCTTTGCAGCTTTTAATGTTTTAAATGCTTTACTAAGTGAAGCACGTAACGTTTCTGTTGTGTATGCTTCTTTTTTGCCAAGACCGACAAAATAGTAGCGTTTTGCATTTGTTTTTCCTAGGCTATGTACTTTTGAAATAACTTTTTTCTTTGAACTAAGCTCTTTCTCTTCTAATAAAAGTTGTAATTGTCCTTCAAATGCTTTATCCAGTTCTTGTACAAAACTACTCGTTACCTCTTCTTCAAATAAAGCAACAATTACCGCTTCGTGATTCACTAATTTTTTTTGTACTTGAAACATGCTCATACCCCCTAAATTTCTCTCTTTTCATTATAACTTTATTTTCGATAAAATGCGACAATTCCAACTCTTTCCGCATTCAAATTCCATCCTGCAACTACTACGAACGATTCCCCCTTCATTTACACCTCTAACACTATCTTAATGAAGAAATACAAATAATCCTGCCAAAAATATGTCTCTTCACACTTTCAACTACAGTCTCCGAAATAAAATAACGTCATATATAGTACTCAACACACTCCACAAAAAATATGGAATTATGATTCTCCTAAAATCACAAACTGATTCCACAATGAAGTTTATAATTAAATGAAAAAAGAGTGCATACCTCTTGTAGACAGGCACTGCACTCTTTTTTATAAGAATTTCGTATCATCCAATTTAGTCAAACTAATTACATTAAACTGGGTGCTTTAATACTGCAAATTGATATAAATAAATAATTTTATCTATATTATTTAAAGCAATTATTAATACAATTATACTTAACACCATAATTTTTAAACGATTTATTTTCTTAAATACATACGCTAAAAGTAGAGGTAATGTAAAAATAAAATGTGATCCATATATAAATGCTTCAGGCAATCCAAATCCGACAATTCCATGTAGTAAAACATTAAAACCTAAACATCCTGCCAAAAATAGGACAAAACGATTTTTAAATATATTGTTTACAATAGCCCATATTGCAGCGCCATATACAACTATAATCACAATCCACCCTCTTAACGGATGTGATGGTAACGCATTGAATTGAGAGAAATCTTGAAATGTTCGTAAAGGCATTTCAGAAACATCACCCAAAATTAATGGTGATCCTAACAGTAAATGAATAAACATTCCAAATTTAGAGCTTAAATACTCTTTGGAAAATTCTTGTTGAAGAGTAAAACGGGTACTACCTCCTATCGCTTCTTGCAAAGGCACTTGATT
>Ga0102589_1002340_pt1 | contig 22314 bp, 21 predicted proteins | sample AraplaMF_Col_mLB_FD_76858 | JGI IMG/M metagenome (GOLD analysis project Ga0102589, IMG submission 76858) | Arabidopsis root microbial communities from the University of North Carolina, USA - plate scrape MF_Col_mLB | ecosystem: Host-associated > Plants > Roots > Endosphere | place: USA... | reverse complement strand
CGCTGATTGACTCGCTGGGTTCTCCGGCGGATGCGCTATGGCCGGGGTGGGACTGGCCGCGCATGAAGTTCGACAGGCCGCTGGCCGTAGGCGCCATCGGCGGCCATGGCCCGATACGCTATACGGTAGAGGCCTACACACCGGGCCAGTCGGTGCGTTTCCGGTTCACCAGGCCCAAGGGGTTTGATGGCTGGCACGGCTTTGAGGTATTGGACGCTACGCCCGCGCATTGCGTGCTCGAGCATCGCATCGAGATGCGAACGCGCGGCGCTGCCCTGCTCTACTGGCTGTTGGTCATAAGGCCGCTGCACGACGTGTGCGTGGAGGACGTGCTGTCGCAGACCCAGGTCTCGCTGGGCATTGAGCCCCGGCCTGTAGCGCGGACGGCGGGTGTTCGGCTGCTGCGCTGGCTGGCCTCGGGCGGCGGCCGCCGGCCGGCACCGCCTTTTGCGGGGAACCGGCATCCTGGTTAATGCTGGGCGGCGTGCACGCGCTGGGTGCGAATTAACCACTTAAAAGGAGTTGTTTGATTTAACTACACTTCAGGAGTATTATTGATTAACTACTTTTGAGGTGTATTGTGAGCAATGTGACCTATCCGGTAGACACGCCCCAGCAACTGCGCACCATGTTGCGCACCCTGCGCCAAGCACGCAAACTGACCCAGACCCAGCTGGGCGAAATGCTGGGCGTCAGCCAGAAGCGCATCGCGCGCATAGAGGCCGCGCCTGAAGTCACGGCTTACGACCAGATCGCGCGCATGGTTTCGGCCATGGGCTGCAGCCTGGTGATTCAAGAAGCTCCCCGGCATCGCGTGGCGGAAAACGAGCCCGCCCCTTACGCGCCGAAATGGTAGGCGGGCCAATACCATGGTGACCTTCCGCCGCCCCCGCACCAGCCCGGGCGCCAACACGTTGGCAGTATGGACCAACGGAGAACCCGTTGGCCGCTGGTCCATCGTCGATGGGGAACATCGCCTCCAGTACGACGAAAAGTGGCTCGGGTCCGCTGCTTCGCGTCCCCTGTCGCTTTCCTTGCCTTTCATGCCCGGGAACCTGCCGCATCGTGGTGAAGTGGTGCACAACTTCTTTGACAACCTGCTGCCCGACAGCGACGCCATACGCAGGCGGTTGCGCGACAAGTTCGCCACCGGCGGCACAGATGCGTTCGAGCTGCTGGCCGCCATCGGACGTGACTGCGTGGGTGCGGTGCAGTTGCTGCCGCCGGGGCAGGAGCCGGAGGGTTTTGATCGCATCGAGGCACAGCCGCTGGACGAAGCAGGCGTGGAGCAAGCCATCGACAACGCGGTCACGGCCGGGCGGGTGCTGGGCCAGCAGCAGGAAGACGACTTTCGCATCTCGATTGCCGGGGCACAGGAGAAAACCGCCCTGCTCCGCCATGATGGCCGATGGTGCAGGCCCCTGGGCGCCACCCCCACGACGCACATTTTCAAGCTGCCGCTGGGCCTGGTGGGCAACGTAAGGGCCGACATGCACACCTCCGTCGAAAACGAATGGCTGTGCGCACAAATCCTGGGCTTGCTGGGCTTGCCGGTGGCGGCATGCGACATCGCGACGTTCGGGCGACGCAAGGTGCTGGTGGTGGAACGTTTTGACCGTGCCCCCGAAACGCCGCCCGGCCGCCCGCCCTGGCTGGCGCGGCTGCCGCAGGAAGACTTTTGCCAGGCGCTGGGCGTGGCAAGCGCCATGAAGTACGAATCAGACGGGGGGCCGGGCATACAGGCCCTCTTGCGCCAGCTTGACAGGAGCAGCCAGGCCGCCGCCGACAAGCTGGTGTTCGTCAAGACCTTGCTGGCCTTCTGGATCATGGCCGCAACGGACGGCCACGCCAAGAATTTTTCGATCTTCCTTGAACGCGGCGGCGGCTTTCGCATGACGCCGCTGTATGACGTGCTGTCGGCCTGGCCCATCATCGGCAACGGGCCCAACCAGATCAGCCCGCGCCGCGCCAAACTGGCCATGGCCTTGCGCGGCAAAAACACGCACTACCACCTGCACGAGATCCGCACGCGCCACTGGGAGGCGCTGGCGCGGCAAAGCGGCGCGCCGGGCGCCTTCGACCAGATGGTGGCACTGGTGCTGCAAGTGCCGCACGCGCTGGAGCGCGTGGCCGAACAGCTGCCGCCGGATTTTCCCAAGCCGGTGTTCGCCGCCATACGCCGCGGCATGCTGGCGCAAGCAGAGAAGTTCATGGACGAGCTGGCATGACCGAGCCCGTCAACCAACCCGCGGCCCAGCGGACCTACATCGCCCGCATCAACCGCGTGGTGGACCACATCAGCGCCAACCTGGACAGCACGCTGGACTTGCAGGCCCTGGCTGACGTAGCGCACTTCTCGCCCTGGCACTTTCACCGCGTGTTTCAGGCAGTAACGAGCGAAACCCTGGCCGACTGCGTGCGCCGCCTGCGGCTGGAGGCCGCGGCCCAGCGCCTGATTTTTACGCCGCAGACCGCGCTGCAGATAGCACTCGACACGGGCTTTGCTTCTGCGGAAGTCTTCAGCCGTGCCTTTCGCACCCACTTCGGCACGACGCCCACGGCGTGGCGGCGCGGGGGCTGGCGCGAGTGGGCGACGCGCCGGCAGATTGAACTTAGCAAGATTCATCAAGGCAATCACAAGCCGAATCAAGACTCCATCATGGCGTTGTTTAAAGATAGAACCCTCTGGCCCGCCGGGCCGGTACCTTCATCCGAAAGAACCCTTGCCATGCACGTTGAACTCAAAACCCTTCCCCCCATGCGCCTGGCTTATATGCGCAACACCGGGCCTTACGGCGACGGCGTGGCGCAGCTGTGGCAACGCTTTGTCGCCTGGTGCGGCCAGAACGGCTATATGACCCCGCGCCCCAAGATGTACGGCATCAGCCAGGACAACCCCGAGATCACGCCTGCGGACAAGTGCCGCTACGACGCCTGCATAGAAGTGGACGGGTCCTTCAAACCCCAGGGCGAAATCGGTGTGCAGAACTTTGGCGGCGGGCGCTATGCCTGCGGGCGCTTCACCGGCAAGCCGGGCAACGACGTGCACGAAGCCTGGACGCACATGTTCGCCGAGTGGCTGCCGCAAAGCGGTTACCAGCCGGACAACAAGCCGGCGCTGGAGCTGTATGAAGAAGATTTCGTGATGGACCCGAAAACAGGAAACTTCAGCTGCTGGCTTTGCGTGCCGGTGCGGGCGCTGTAGCGGCGCCCGGGCGAAGCGCGGCTTCAATCCAGGCGGATATTGGCGCGCGCCACCAATGCGCGGTAGCGCACGATCTCCGCATCCATGACGTCGCGCAGGGCCTGCGGGCCCACCAGGGCCGGCTCCAGCGACTGCGCCTGCAGCTTCTTGCCCACGGCCGGGTCTGCCATGACGGCCGTGAGTGCCTGCAGCAAGTGGTCGCGCACGGCCGGTGAAACGCCGGCGGGCGCGGCGACTGCGTACCAGCCGTCCAGCATGGCCTGCGACAGCTGCAGCTCGCCGTAAGCGGGCACGTGGGGCATCTGGGCGGAGCGCTTTTCACTGATGACCGCAAGGGCGCGCAGTTTGCCGGACTGCACCAGCGGGTTCACGGCCGCCAGGGTGTCTATGCCCATGCTGACGTCGGCGCGGACCACGCCGATGTCGGCTTCGGCACTCCCCTTGTACGGGATGGCGGAAAGCTTCACGCCGGTGGCGTTGGCCAGCAGCTCACCGGCCAGGTGCGGTGCGGAGCCTGCGCCGAAGGTGGCATAGGTCAGCGTGCCGGGGTTGGCCTTGGCCTTGGCCAGCACGTCGTTGAGGGTTTTGTAGGGACTGGTGGCGGAGGTCACCAGCACCAGCGGTGTGCGCGCCACGATGGCGATGGGTGAGAGCTGCTTGAAGGGGTCATAGCCCAGCTTGCTGCGCACCGCGGGGTTGACGGTGTAGCTGGTGGAGCCCGAGAACAGCAATGTGTAGCCGTCTGGTTCGGCCGAGATGACCATGCCCACGCCGATGGCGGTGGCGGCGCCGGGTTTGTTGTCGATGATGACGGGCTGGCCCAGGCGGGCGCTAAGCCGCTCGCCGATGATGCGGGCCGCTACGTCGGTGCCGCCGCCCGGCGGAAAGGGAACGACCATGCGTATCGGCTTGGCGGGCCAGGCCTGTGCCCGCACCAGGCCGGGAAGCGCCAGGGCAAAACAGGCAGCGATGGCAAGAACGACCGCGTGGAGCGGAGTCCGGCGTGGGGAAGGCATGGGCATCTCTCCGATCGGGTTCAACAACTACAAGCAGCAAACGGCAGACAGCAACGGCAAGCAGCAACTCAGGCGGCGGCCCGTGCCGCATGCCAGGGCAGGCCGCCGGCTGCGCCCAGGTCCCAGTAAAGGCCGGCCATGATGCGCAGGCCTTCGCGGGCCACGGGCGCCAGCAGGTGTTCGTCGGGCGCGTGCTGGGCACAGGCGGGATAGGAATGCGGCACCCACAGCGTGGGCAGGCGCAGCAGGTCGGCAAACACATCGTTGGGCAATGAGCCGGCCAGGTTGGGCAGCGTGACGGCCGGCTTGCCGCTGCTGGCCGTGATGGAGCGCTGCGCCCAGCCTACCCAGGGGTTGTCCAGGTCCAGGCGTGTGGCCGCACCGCTGAGAGTGATTTCCACTTCGACGCGGCTAAAGCCGTAGCGGTCCAGGTGCTTGCGCAGGATGGCGGCGAGATCCTCGTAGGGGGTGCCGACCACAAAGCGCAGCTGGCAATGGGCCACGGCTTCGCCGGGGATGGCATTAACGGGGCGCTGCGGCGAGCCTGCGCCCAGCGCCAGCACTTCAATGGTGTTCCAGCCCATGAGGCGTTCAGCAGTGCTGAGGCCGGGCTCGCCCCAATGGGCGTCGGGCACCGGGTCGTCCTCGCCGCCGCCGATGTCTACATCGGCCAGCGCGCGGCGCACGGCCGGGGGCAGCGAGCGCGGCTTGAGGGCGGGCACCAGGATGCGCCCACGCGCATCGACCAGCGAAGCCACGGCGCAGGCCAGCACCGTGGCCGGGTTAAGCAAGGCCCCACCCCAGTTGCCGGAGTGGTAGGCCTTGTCACGCGCGCGCAGGCGCAGGCTGAAATTGATCGCGCCGCGCGAGCCCAGGAACAGCGTGGGCTTGTCGGCATGCACGCGCGGGCCGTCGCAGGCGATCAGCAGATCGGCCTTGAGCTGTTCGCGCTGGCTTTCGCAGAAGGCATGCAGGCCGGGCGAGCCGGCCTCTTCGCCCATCTCGAGCAACAGCGTGACGTTGTAGCCCAGTCGGCCTTCGCGCGCCTTGATCACGGCGGCCAGCGCGCCGAGGTTGACAGTGTGCTGGCCCTTGTTGTCGGCGGTGCCGCGGCCGTACCAGCGCTCGCCTTCGCGGATCAGTTCCCAGGGCTGCAGCCCCTCGCGCCAGCGCCCTTCCTGGCCGCTGACAACATCACCGTGGCCGTAGGTCAGCACGGTGGGCAGCGCCGCGTCTTCCAGGCGCCGCGCTACGAGAAAGGGGCCTGCCCCCTCGACGGGATTGGGCAGGATGCTGCAGGAAAAGCCCAGCGCGCGCAGCGAATCGGTCATCTCGCCGCGCAGGTAGTCGGCCAGCGCGGGGTTGGGTTTGCCGCTGTCGCTCTCGGTGCGCAGCGCGACGCGCCTTTGCAGGGCGTCGAAAAAATGGCCGTCGTCAAACCAGGCGGCGGCGGCATCAAGGCAGTCGGATCTCAGCATGTTCATTGTTCTCAAGGGCCAAACGAACCGGGGAACGCGGCACGGGCGCGGCATGGGCGCGGCATGGGGCACGCTCTGAAACCAAATGTAAAAATAAAAGGGCTTTACTACAATGAGAGATATCGCAACAAAGCTTTGCTTTTTTGGCAATCCATCTTTTCACACTGCCGCCCGCCCCCGCATGAAAACCTCTTTTTTCAGCACGCAGATTCGCTACTTCCTGGAAGTGGCGCGCACCGGCTCCGTCAGCCAGGCGGCAGGCCAGCTGCACGTGGCCGCCTCGGCGGTGAGCCGGCAGATCGCCAAGCTTGAAGACCAGCTGGGCTGCGCGCTGTTTGAACGCAGGGCACGCGGCATGGTGCCCACGGATGCGGGCGAGCGCCTGATGGCTTATGCCCGCGCGGGCAGCGACGATGCTGAACGCGTGATGGAACAGGTGCGCGGCCTGGCCGGCTTTAGCGCGCGGCGGGTGCGCGTGGCCTGCACAGAGGGTTTCGCCACCGGCTTTATGCCGGAGGTGATCACGGCCTTTCGCCGCAGCCACCCCGAAGCGCTGATCGAGCTGAGCGTGGGCTCGCCCGAAACCGTCAGCCGATTGCTGCAGCAGGGCGAGACCGACGTGGTGCTCAAATACACCGTGGCACCGGAAAAAGGCATGACCGTGCGGCACGCGGCCACCGCCCCCATGTACGCGCTGATGCTGCCCACACACCCGCTGGCCCGGTCCCGCGTGGTGACGGCGGCAGCCGTGGTGAAGTACCCGCTGTGCGTCAGCGCCAAGGGCATGACGGGGCGCCAGCTTTTTGACATGGCGGCCAGCGTGCAGGGCCTGCAGTACCAGGCCGTTGTGGTCAGCAATTTTTCGTCGTCCCTGCTGCCCAGTGTGGGCAGCGATGACATCGTGATATCAGGCTATCTGACCGCCGCGCACCTGATACGCGAGGGCCAACTGGTTGCCGTGCCCTTTGCCGAGCCGCAGCTGAGCCAGCGCGTGCTGCAGGTGCTGTCGCTGCACGGCCAGACGCTGGCGCCGTTGGTGCTGGACTTTACCGGGCAGTTGATTGCCACCATACGTCATTCGGGCAACGGCATGGCGCCGGCGCGCAAGCGCAGCGTGAAAAAGATCTGACTCTCCCTCCCCCGCTGGGGGAGGGTTTGGGTGGGGGCCAGCGGCCTTCAACACACTCCAGCGAAATTTCAAACACCGCAAGCGCCCATCCCTGCCTTCCCCCAGCGGGGGAAGGAGTAGCGCGCACCGCGTCTGTTTTTTACAGGCCCGGCAGAGGCAGCAGCTTGCCTTCAGCCGATGATGGCGGCGCGACGCGCAGCACGCGCGACAAGGTGGGCGCGATGTCCACCACTTCCACACGCGCATCGATGCGGCCGGCTTTGACCCAGGCCGGGCCGTACATCAGGATGGGAACCTGCGTGTCATACGGGTGGGGCGAGCCGTGCGTAGCCACCGTGTTGCCGAACATCCAGCCCGGCTTGAGGGAGTACTGCACATCGCCCGACACATCGGGATGCCAGGACCTGCGGATCTGGTCAAAGAAAGGCGCGCCGGCGCGACTGCCGCTGAGCAGTTCGCGCCGCGTGTAGGCCGCAACGAAACCGGGCTCGGCCATCAGCAGCGCGCGGGTTTCCTCGGCCAGGGCGTCGGCGTTGGCCTGTTTTTGTGCAATGAGCTGTTTGTCGAACAGCACGCTGGAGCCTGAAAAACCCGCGGCCCATTTGCCTGGGCCGAAGCGCTTTTCAAGACCCGCATTGACGCGGCCCAGCACCTGGCTGCTGTTGACGCGGCCGGACTCACGGCCCTGGCTGGCGTTGTACTCGGGCGCTGGCATAAAGCCGTGGTCGGCGGTGAGCACGGCGATGTAGTTGTCCTTGCCGATGCGCGCATCCAGATCCTGGAAGAAGGCCTGCAGCAGGCGGTCCAGCTGCAGCAGGTGGTCGTGCGAGAGGCGCGACTCAGCGCTGAAGGCGTGGTTCACATAGTCGTGGCCCGAAAGGCTTATCGACAGGATGTCGGGAATGTCGTCCTGGCCCAGTTGCTCGCCGGCGATGGCGGCGCGCGCGAAGTCCAGCGACATCGCGTCGACAAAGGGGCCGCGCAGCAGCGAGTTGTAAAAGCGCGGGCCGGGCGCGCTGTCATCCTTCGCCCCGAACATCGCCGGCAGGCCGCCGCCCGCGGGGCCGTACCAGGGCTGCTGGTCGGGCAGCGAGCGCGCGTACGCGGCCTCGGGCAGCAAGGCCTTCCATTCGGTTTTGAAGTAGCGGTCGGCGGGCCTGGCGGCGTTGAAGCTGTCGACCCAGGCCGGGTGCGCGGCCATGTAGTGGGTGCTGGAGGCAAACTGCCCCGTTGCGCCCATGTACATATAGGCGATGCCGGTCTTGCCCGCGGGCAGGATGGCGCCGCGGTCCTTGCCCGAAATTCCTATGACTTTTGAACGACTGTCGACGCGGCGCAGCACGTCGCCCACGGTTTCGGCCTTGAGGTTTTTCGGACTGGTGCCGTCCAGGGCATTGGTGGGGTGGTCGATGTAGGTGGCCGAAGTGTCGCCGGTGCAGTAGACGGGCTCGGCAGTGACGGGGTCGCGCCAGTCGTTGCCTATGATGCCGGTGCGATGCGGATAGGCGCCTGTGAGCATGGTGGCGTGGCCGGCAGCGGTGACGGTAAAAGCATGGCCGTAGTGCGCATTGGCGAACCATGCGCCGCGGTCCAGGAAGCGCGCGAAGCCATCGGGCGCAAGCTGGTCGCGGTAGTCCAGTACCTGCCGCTGCGGCAGGCCGTCAACGACAAAAAAGACGACCAGCTTGGGGCGGGGTGCAGTGCCTGCAACGGTACCGGGCGCGGCGGTGCAGCTGGCGAGCAGCGCGGCGGCCAAAGCGCTGGCGAGCAGTCGTAAAAGAGTGTGTGCTTTCATGCGCCCGATGCTAAGGCAGTTCGGGCCGGGGCCATCCCCGTAATGACCCGTGTCACCCGCAATTTCCGTCGGCCTGCCCCGGGGAAGCGGCGCGCATCATGCATGTACTGCCAATGCAGAGTTGCAAGAAAATGTTGCAGGTTCGTGGCAGAGGTTTTTCCGCCACTATTCACGCGACGTTTTTTTACAGAGCCATTGACGGGGTTTTTGCTTATCGGGCAGGATGGCCCCATGGTGAACAGCATCGCGCCTTATGTGGCGCCCCCGGGACACGAGGAAGTCGAGCGTGTAGTGACAGCCAGCATCTGCCACATGAAGGAAGGCATCTACGCGCAGATGGAAGACATACGCGCACACGCCCTGCCGCGCAACGCCGCGGATGGCATTCGCGCCATCCTGCACTACCAGAGCGGCTGGTTTGTGCATTGGGCGGAAGGTCCGCCGCCAGCGTTGCGCGCCCTGCTGCTGCGCATGGCCGGCGACCCACGCCACCACTCGCCCCACACCCTTCACATCAGCCGGGGCCTGCGCATACTGCCCACGCCATGGTCGATGGTGATGTCACAGGCCACAGAATCGGCCGTGCAGTTCGGCCGCCGTGTGATGGCGCTGCGCGAGCAGTTTGAAAAAAGCGTGCAGTACGCGCCCTCCTCGGTGCTGCGGCGCCTGTCTGCGCCCATGCAGTTGGTGCAGGCACAGGGCCTGGCCGATCCCGAGGCTTTTCACCGGATCGGTATTTGCGCAGCCGGCGGCAACGAAGCCTTTTCCATGGTCGGCTGGCTGGCCCAGGAAACGGGCGGCACCGTGGCCAAACGGCGCTTCGCGGGCGAGCAGGACATGGACGGCAGCAGTGAGTACGTGGAGTTCATGGAAGCCGGCCACCCTTGTCGCATGATCGCCGTGGCGCGCAACGGCCTGACCCACGGCCTGCGCCGTGCCTTCCTGCCCGACTGGCCGTATTTTGTGATGCTGTTTTCAGGTGCGCCCAAATTCGACGATGCGCTGATGAGCCGCATGGTCGCAGCCTGCGAGGGCTTGCCTGCCACGCCGACCTTGTTGGGCATCGCGCCCAATGCCGAAACTCACCAGCGCATGCAGACCATGGCAGCCGAGGCGCATCTGGCCTATACCGTGGCCGCTACCGCCCGGCCCGACGAATGCCCCTTCATCTGGCGGGCGGTGCAGGAGCAGCTGCAGCGTGCGGGCGAGCCGCCGAGCTCGGCGTGGGACGTGCCGCGCATGGTGGCCTGAACGCTGCGCTTGAATCCGACGGGCGCCGGCAGCGCGCCTATACACTGCGGGGCATGAAAAAAGAAGCCATCGCCCCATTCTTCGCCACGCTCAAGGCGGCCAACCCCATGCCGGTGACCGAGCTTGAATACACCAGCGTGTTCGAGCTGCTGGCGGCCGTGCTGCTGAGCGCGCAGGCCACCGACGTGAGCGTGAACAAGGCCACACGCAAGCTCTACCCGGTGGCCAACACGCCGCAGGCGATTCTCAACCTGGGGCTAGAGGGCCTCGAATCCTACATACGCACCATAGGGCTGTACCGCACCAAGGCCAAAAACCTGCTGGCGACCTGCGAAATCCTGGTGAAGCAGCACGGCGGCCAGGTGCCGCGCACACGGGAAGCGCTGGAAGCCCTGCCCGGCGTGGGACGCAAAACGGCCAATGTGGTGCTGAACTCGGCCTTCGGTGAAGCGGTGATGGCGGTGGACACACACATCTTTCGCGTGAGCAACCGCACGGGTCTTGCACCCGGCAAAAACCCGCTGGAAGTCGAGATGAACCTGCTCAAGCGCGTGCCCGCCGAGTACCTGGTGGACGCGCACCACTGGCTGATCCTGCACGGGCGCTATGTGTGCATCGCGCGCAAGCCGCTGTGCTGGCAGTGCGCGGTGGCGCCCTGGTGCGATTTTGAGCCCAAGACGCCACCGCCGGCGGCGTAAGTCTTTAACGCGCGAAGGTCCCGTCTGCCCGAATCATGGTCAGGTTGACGAAGCGCGAACCGAGATTGCTCTGCTTGCTGTAGGTCACCGCGAAGCCGCCCAGGTCTTCATTGGTAAAGGTTTCCAGCGTGCTGATGAGCTTGGCGCGCGTGATGGGCGCCGGGGTTTTCTGCAGCGCGCGCACCACCAGCTTGGCGTTGAGGAAACCTTCCATGCTGTTGTAGCTGAACTTCTTGTCGGCGGTTCCCAGGATCACGGTCTGGTATTCCTTCACGACGGCGTTGCCGAGTTCGGTGAAGGGGTAAGGCACGACCTGCGAGACGATGGTGCCGGCGGCCGGCTCTTTCAGTTCGGCGTGCAGGCCCGAAGAGACGCTGAGCACCATGAACTGCGCGCTCACGCCCTTGGCCTTGTAAGCCTTGATGAAGGCGGCATTGGGCTTGGCCTGGGCGATCAGCATCACGGCCTGCGGCTGGGCGGCGGCGATCACGTCCACCGCCTTGGCCACGTCCACCGTGCCGCGTGGCACCGGGGCCACGGCGGCGGGCGCCGAGTTGCGTTTTTGCATGGCGGCAATGAGCGCGTCCAGGCCTTCCTTGCCGAAGGCGTCGTCCTGGTAGGCGACAGCGATCTTGTTGATGCCTATGGTCCAGGCGTGGTTGACGGCCGCCTCAATCTCGTCGGTGGTGCTGGCGCGCACATGGAAGAGATTGGGCACATAGGGATCGCGCAGCGACTTGGCGCCGCTGGTGTTGCCGATCTGGGCGATGCCGGCGGCCTGCACGATGGGCACGATCTTGAGCATATTGGCCGTGCCGCGAAAGCCGACCAGCGCCACGGCGTTCTGCTCGATCAGCGCCTTGGTATTGTCGGCGGTCTTGTCGGGGTTGAAGCCGTCGTCCAGGCTCACGAGCTTGATCTTTTCGCCGCGTATGCCGCCCTTTTTGTTGATGTCGTCAAAGTAAGCGTTCATGCCGCGCACATAGTCGGTGGTGAGCGCGGCGCTGGTGCCCGAAAGGTCGCCCGAATGGCCCAGGATGATGTCGGCCGAAGCGCCCACGCTGGCGGCGCACAGAAAAAAACCGGCCAGCGCGCGGCCGGCCCTTGAAAAATTCACAACTGTCATGAAACGATCCCTAGCCTTGCTGATGAAAAACTTGTTTGTTATCAATAAAAAACCGGCCTCAGCCGGTTTACCCAGGTGCGCAGTCAGGTCTCAGGCGTCGACCTTGACCTTGGCCTGCTCGGCCACCTGCGCCCATTTCTTTTGCTCGGCCTTGATGAAGGTGGCAAATTTTTCGGTGCTGCCGCCGCCGTCTTCGGCGCCGTACTGCTCCATTTTTTCCTGCACGTCGTGCATGGCCAGCACTTTGTTGACGTCTTCGTTCATGCGCTGCACCATGGCGGGCGGCATTTTTGAAGGGCCCATGAGGCCGTACCACACGGTGGCCTCGAAGCCGGGAAAGCCCGACTCGGCCATGGTGGGCACATTGGGATGGCCCTTGGCGCGCTTGAGGCGCGTCTGCGCCAGCGCAATGGCCTTGCCGCTTTTAACGTGCGGTGTGGCCGAGGTCATGGTCTCAAAGCAGTAGTTCACCTGCCCGCCTATCAAATCGACCAGCGCCGGGCCCGAGCCTCGGTAAGGAATGTGCAGCGCAAAAATTTTCGCCTGCAGCTTGAACATCTCGAGTGCAAAGTGTTGGGCCGAACCGCCCCCGGCCGAGGCGAAGCTGATCTGGCCCGGCTTGGCCTTGCACAGCGCGACCAGGTCCTTGACGGTCTTGGCGGGCTGGTCGGCATTGCAGATCAGCATGTTGGGCGTGACGCCGACCATGCTGATGGGAACAAAATCCTTGTCGGCGTTGTAGCCCAGCTTGAGGCCCAGCGCCGGCGCCAGCGCGTGGCTGTTGATGTGGGCCATGAGCAGCGTGTTGCCGTCGCCGGCCTGCTTGGACACGTAGTCGGCCGCGATGACGCCGGCGGCGCCGCCCTTGTTCTCGATCACCACCGAGGTGTTCCACATGGTGGAGAGCTTTTGCCCGACCACGCGCGCCAGCGCATCGGTGCCGCCGCCCGGCGGGAAACCCACGATGATGCGGACCGGGCCGGACGGCAGGGTCTGCGCCTTGAGCATGGGTGACGCCACCAGGGCGGCCGTAGCTGCCGTCGCGCTGATAAAGGTTCTGCGTTGCATGGTTTCCCTCTGGTTCAGTAGTAGAACGAAGCTAAGTGACAGTTTGAAGGCGAGAACTTTGAATAGCGGTGGCAGCTCTCAGGCTGCCTTGCGCTGCGGCACCACGGCCGCGTGGCTCGAGAAATGGTCCATGGCGGCCTGCACGCCCGAACCGGCGAGCTTGATGCCCGCAAGTTTCAAGCCCATTTCACAGCCTGACAGGGCCGCCATCAGCGTGAGGTCGTTGCAGTCGCCCAGGTGGCCGATGCGGAACATGCGTCCCTTGACCTTGCCCAGGCCGGTGCCCAGCGAGCAGTCGAAGCGCTCGTAAATGATCTTGCGCACCGCGTCGGCGTCGACGCCTTCAGGTGTCATCACACCGGTGAGCACGGGCGAATACACGGCCGGGTCGGCGCACTGGATCTGCAGGCCCCAGGCCTTGACCGCCGCGCGCACGCCGGTCGCCCAGCGCTGGTGGCGCGCGAACACGGCTTCCAGGCCGTGCTCGAGCAACATGTCGCAGGCTTCGCTGAGGGCGTACAGCAGGTTGGTGTTGGGGGTGGACGGCCAGTAGCCGGTCTTGTTCATCTCGATGATTTCATCCCAGGCCCAGAAGGCCTTGGGCAGCGTGGCCTTTTTGCTGGCTTCGATGGCCTTGGCGGAAACCGCGTTGAAGCTGATGCCTGGCGGCAGCATCAGGCCTTTTTGCGAGCCGCTGATGCTGACGTCCACGCCCCACTCGTCGTGGCGGTAATCGGCCGAGGCCAGGCCGGAGATGGTGTCGACCAACAAGAGTGCCGGGTGTTTTGCCGCGTCGATGGCCTTGCGCACGGCAGCGATGTTGCTGGTGACGCCGGTGGAGGTTTCGTTGTGCACCACACAGACGGCCTTGATGCTGTGCTGGGTGTCGGCTTTCAGGCGCTCTTCAATCAATGCGGCCTGCACGCCGTGGCGCCAGATGTCGGCGCCGGGATAGCTGATGACTTCAGTCTTCAGGCCCAGGCGGGTGGCGAGCTTTTGCCACAGTGCGGCGAAGTGGCCGGTTTCGTACATCAGCACGTGATCGCCGGGGTTCAGGGTGTTGGACAGGGCCGCTTCCCAGGCGCCTGTGCCCGAAGCCGGATAAATGATGACGGGCTGTTTGGTCTGGAAGATTTTGCGGATATCGGCCAGGACCTTCAGGCCCAGCGCCGCGAATTCAGGGCCGCGGTGGTCTATGGTGGGCAGGCTCATGGCCCGCAGGATGCGGTCAGGCACCGGCGAAGGGCCGGGGATCTGCAAAAAATGGCGCCCCGTGGGGTGGAAGTCCAGCGTCAACATGGCGGTCTGCTCCTGAAGTAAGTCGCTATTTTTTGCATACAAAATTCATTTGTCAATACATCAAAGGACTACGTTCCTTGTAAACCAGATTTGACACAGGGAAATTTTGCATACAAAATTTGCGAATGGCTGCTGAAATCATCCCCATCCCGCGTGCGGCGCTGCATGAACAGGTAGCGCACCGGCTGCGCCAGATGCTGGTGGAAAACCGCATCCAGCCCGGTGCCAAACTCAATGAGCGCGAACTCAGTGAGGTGCTCAACGTCTCGCGCACACCGCTGCGCGAGGCCATCAAGATGCTGGCAGCCGAAGGTTTGGTGGAACTGCTGCCGAACCGCGGTGCGATCGCGGTGGAGCTGACCGAAGCCGACGTACTCAACACCTTCGAGGTGATGGCCGGTCTGGAAGCGCAGTCGGGCGAACTGGCCGCCGAACGCATCACCGAGGCCGAGCTGGCGGAAATCAAGGCCATGCACTTTGAGATGCTGGCCGCCTACACGCGCCGCGACCTGCCCAATTACTACCGGCTCAATGCCGCCATCCACAACGCCATCAACGCGGCGGCCAAAAACCCGGTGCTGGCCAGCACCTATGCGCAGGTCAATGCGCGGCTGCAGGCGCTGCGCTTTCGCTCCAACCAGGATGAAGAGAAGTGGAAAGCCGCCGTGAAAGAGCACGAACTGATGATTGAAGCCCTGACGGCGCGAGACGCGCCCGCCATGCGGCGCGTGCTGCTGGCCCACCTGGCCAACAAGCGCGAGGTCGTTGTGCAGCAGCTGCGTGCCATCAATACCACCAGCAGCAAGAGCAGCGCCAAGGCCTGAGCCCGGCCTCCATAACAGTCCCCCACTAAAAAGGCGAAACGCCGCAATGAACGCCCCCCTCCCCCTCAAGGTCAGCCGCGAGGCTGCGGCCCAGGCTTATGACGACGTGGCTCGCGTCAGCAATGAAGTTGCCGGCAAGCTGGCCGCGCGCCTGGCCGCCGAAACCCGGGGCGAGGTGCTGTTCTCGCCGGCGGACCGCGGGCGCTACGCCACCGATGCGTCCATCTACCAGGTAACCCCTGTGGGCGTATTTGTGCCGCGCACGGACGATGACGTGAAAGCCGCGCTGGACATCTGCCGCGACCTGCAGGTGCCCATCGTCCCGCGTGGCGGCGGCACCAGCCAGTGCGGGCAGACGGTGGGCGCCGGCCTGGTCATCGACCACGCCAAACACCTGCGCAACATCCTGGACGTGGACCTGGGCGAGCGCACGGCCCAGGTGCAGCCCGGCATCGTGCTGGATCACCTGAATGCATCGCTCAAGCAGCACGGCCTTTGGTACCCGGTGGATGTGTCCACCAGTGCGCAGGCCACGCTGGGCGGTATGGCGGGCAACAACTCCTGCGGCAGCCGCAGCATCGCCTACGGCAACATGGTGCACAACGTGCTGGGCGCCAGCGCCTGGCGCTCCGACGGCAGCCTGCTGGAGCTGGGGCGTTATGACACGGCGAGCGGCGCCGCGCGCGAACTCGGCGACTATGTGAAGGCGCTGTCCGACCAGCTGCGGCCCGAGCTTGAAGCGCACTGGCCCAAGGTCCTGCGCCGTGTGGCCGGCTACAACCTGGACATCTTCAACAACCAGAACGAGAAGCCCTATACCCAGGACGGCTCGGTGAACCTGGCCCACCTGCTGGTGGGCAGCGAGGGCACGCTGGCGCTGACAAAATCGCTGACGCTACGCCTGGCCGAGTTGCCGCGCACCAAGGTGCTGGGCGTGGTGAACTTCCCGACCTTCTACAAGGCCATGGACACGGCCCAGCACATCGTGCAACTGGGCGGCGACGGTACGCTGAGCGCGGTCGAGCTGGTGGACCGCACCATGATCGAGCTCTCACTGCAAAACCCGGCCTTTGCACCCACGGTGCGCACCGCGCTGATCGGCCAGCCCGACGCGATTTTGCTGGTGGAGTTCTCGGGAAATTCCAAGGCGGAACTGGCGCCCAAGATGCGCCAGCTGGTCGAGCTGATGGGCGACCTGGGACTGCCCGGCTCGGTGGTCGAGATGATGGACGATGCGCCGCAGAAAAACCTGTGGGAGGTGCGCAAGGCGGGCCTGAACATCATGATGAGCCTCAAGGGCGACGGCAAGCCGGTGAGCTTCATCGAGGACTGCGCCGTGCCGCTGGAGCACCTGGCCGAATACACCGATGCGCTGACGCAGGTGTTTCGCAAATACGGCAGCAAGGGCACCTGGTATGCCCACGCGTCGGTCGGCACGCTGCACGTGCGGCCCATATTGGACATGCGGCGCGAGGGCGGCGCCAAGATGCGCGCGATCGCGGAAGAGGCCTCGGCCCTGGTGCGCCACTACAAGGGCGCCTACAGCGGCGAGCACGGCGACGGCCTGTGCCGCGGTGAATGGATCGAATGGCAGTTCGGACCCAAGATCAACGACGCTTTTGCGCAGATCAAGAATTACCTGGACCCGATCAAGCTGCTGAGCCCGAATCGCATCATCAACCCGCCCAGGATGGACGATGCGCGGCTGATGCGCTTTCCGCCCAGCTACAAGGTGATCCCGATCAAGACCGCGCTGGACTGGAGCGCCTGGAACGTGCAGAACGACCCGGTGACCGAGCAGACCAGTGAGCCGGGCACAGGCGGCGACCCGGCCCAGGGCTTTGCCAAGGCCGTGGAGATGTGCAACAACAACGGCCACTGCAGAAAGTTTGATGCCGGCACCATGTGCCCGAGCTACCGCGCCACGCGCGACGAAAAACATTTGACGCGAGGGCGTGCCAACACGCTGCGCCTGGCGCTGAGCGGGCAGCTTGACGGCATCAAGGCCGAAGACGCTTTCACGAGCGAGGCCGTGCAGGAGGCCATGGATTTGTGCGTGGGCTGCAAGGGTTGCAAGCGCGACTGCCCCACCGGCGTGGACATGGCCAAGATGAAGGTGGAGTTTTTGCACCACTACAAGGCCAAACACGGCTACACGCTGAAGGACCGGCTGGTCGCCCACCTGCCCGACTACGCGCACTGGGCCAGCCGCTTCGCGCCGCTGCTCAACCTGCGCGACAAGGTGCCGGGCCTGGCCGCGTTGAGCGAAAAACTGCTGGGCCTTTCGGCGCGCCGCACGCTGCCGCAATGGCGCAGCAACACCTTCTGGAGGCGGTTGGGCGCACAGGCTGAAGCCGGCGCGGCGCCGCAGGGCCGCATCCACACCGCGAGCCGCGAGGAGGTGCTGGCCGCCGCCAGGCCCGTGGTGCTGTTTGTCGACACCTTCAACGGCTATTTCGAATCGGAGAACGCGCTGGCCGCGCTCACGGTGCTGCAGGCGGCCGGCTACACGGTGCACGTGGCCGCCAAGACCACGCCCAACGGCAAGAGCCTGTGCTGTGGCCGCACCTACCTGGCCGGCGGCATGGTGGACAAAGCCAAGGCCAAGGCGCGCGAGGTGGTAGGTGCCCTGCTGCCCTTCGCGGAGGGCGGCATCGCCATCGTCGGCCTGGAACCCTCCTGCCTGCTGACGCTGCGCGATGAGATGCTGGTGATGGGCCTGGGCGAGGCGGCGCAAACCATCAGCCGCCATGCGCTGCTGCTGGAGGAGTTCCTCGCACGCGAGTCGGCCGCCGGCAAGCTCGAGATGCTCAAGGGCCGGCTCAAGCCTGCGGCCCAGCCCATTCTTTTGCACGGCCATTGCCACCAGAAGGCCTTTGGCGCGGTGAGCCCCATCCTGGACGTGCTGAGGCTTATCCCGGGTGCGCAGCCCGAGCTGATCGAATCCAGCTGCTGCGGCATGGCCGGCAGCTTCGGCTACGAGGCCGGCCACTATGAAGTGTCCATGCAGATGGCAGAGCTGAGCTTGCTGCCGGCGGTACGCAAGCAGCCCGACGCGATTGTGGTGGCCGACGGCACCAGCTGCCGCCACCAGATCAAGGATGGGGCGCAGCGCGAGGCCATCCATGTGGCGGTGCTGCTGGCGCGGCAGCTGCAGGGCTAGCCTTCCGGGCTTCTAGCAGAACACGATCGCCAGCAGGGCCGCGTCGTCGGCCCAGTTGAGCAATGCGTAGGCGCCCAGGCGGTAGGCCGTGAAAATGGCGTACTCGATGAAGTATTCGAAAGTCATGGATTCGGGCGTGGGCGGCGGCGAGGTGCCGGCGCCGATTGTAAGAGGCAGGCTTGACCAGCCTCAGTCCGGCACAAATTTGGCGTTGAAGGTGGCCTCGTCTTCGGCCAGCTCCAGCGTGACCAGCTGGCCCATGCGCATGTCGGCCAGCCGGCAAGCCCCGAACAGGCTGTATTTTCCTTTGAGCTGGTAGCTTTCCATGTCGATCAGCATGTAGGAGTGGGGCACAAACACCTGGTGCAGGAAAATCGTGCGATGCCGGTTGCGCGGCGACGGAAAGAGCTTGTAATGCTCGGTGGTGATGCTTTGTGCGGCCATGGTGGAGTCAGGAAGCGGGTTGCCCGGAATGGCGCCCCACCCCGACTGTAAGCTCTAGCCTTGCCGATTCCTGTTTTTTGAATGCCCTTTTCGCATGGATAACTATGACCGAGCGCCATCCCACCCCCGGTAAAGAAGCAATCGCGCTGCTCGAGCCTTTCGAGCGGCTGGGCCTGGACCAGATCGAAGTCGTGTCCACAGCCGGGCGAGCAGCCCAGGCACTCAAGGACCTGACCGGCGCCACCGTGCTGGGCTTTGACACCGAGTCCAAACCCACCTTTGCCAAGAATGAGGCTTCGGACGGGCCGCACATCGTGCAGCTCGCGACCCTTCACAAGGCCTGGATCTTCCAGCTCGAAGACGCCGAATGCCGGCGCGCCGTGGGCCTGGTGCTGAGCTCACCCGACGTGATCAAGGCCGGCTTCGGCCTGGGCGACGACCAGCGCCGCATCATCCGCAAGCTGGGCACGGACCTGCAGGGCATACTGGACCTCAATGTGGTGTTCCGCGAGCGCGGCTACCGCAAGGACATGGGCGTGCGCGGCGCCGTGGCCGTGATGTTCAACAAGCGCTTTCTCAAGTCCAAAAAAGCGGCGACCTCCAACTGGGCCAACGAAAGGCTCACGGAGGCGCAAATTATTTACGCGGCCAATGACGCCTATGGGGCGTTTCGGGTGTACCAGGCGCTGGGGTTGGGCTGACACAGCCCATGCGGCGAAGCATCAGCGATGCCGGGTCGCCGCAGCCTTTACATTAATCCCATTAAGGAAATTCTCATGAAAAAAACCTATTTGTTGTCTTCACTGCTGGTGGCCGGTGCCCTGCTCTCCGGCTGCGCGGCCGAACTGCTGAGCACCAGCGAAAAGCTGATCGTCGTCAAAGGCCGCCCCTCGCAGCTACCCGACGCTACCGAGATTGCAGAAACCGAATGCCAGAAGCGCGGTGGCTGGCATGCGCGCCTGATCACCAAGCCGGCGGAAGGCCAGTACGGCTTTGAGTGCGTGCGCTGAGGCGGCGCTCTCCCGGATACTTTTCCTCTGTACCCACCCTGGAGCGGCGGTTCAATAGTCGCGCAGGGTGGACTCGGCCCAGCGCAGAAAGCCCTGGCCGGCCTTGGTGAAGTGCCCGTGCCGGCTCAGGATCTCAAATCCCTCGCGCGCCTGCAGGCGCAACTCGTCGAGGCGGATAGCGGCGTCGTGCCGCGTCGCGGCATCAAGGCCGGTATCCTGCAGGTAGCGAACCAGCGCGATGACACAGTGAAGGTGCACGTACACACCTTCGAAGATGCCGACAATGGGGCGAGGGTCCGTGCGCCAACCGACCGGAAAACGCGCATCAGTCTGAACGGATTGCAGCAACGGAACGGCTTCCTCCACATAGCGCAACTTCACGTGGCTGTGCTCATGGACCAGGCTTTCCAGGGTGCGCAAGGTATTGGATGGGTGGATCCACGCAGCCCCCTGCATGGACGAAATCGTGAAACCCTCCATCTGCCACCCCGGTGGCGGCAGCCGCGGCACCACGACACGCATCGTGCGGCGCCAGTCTTTATACTCCTCAGGCCAGGCCGATAGCAGGGCTTGCGCCGCCTCCACGATGGGGCGATGGCGGCCCAGCGGATAAGAACATTGGCGCGCGTCAGTTTCCTTCTCGCGCACGGCGCTGCCGCGCTCTGGTGTGCGAGTCTCATCAAGCGACACGCGCAAGCCCGGCAAGTCGTTGCGGACCACGATATGGGATCGCGGCAGCACCGCATCGGGCGCCACAAGGCAGGAACTGAGCGTCTGGCTGCTTGCGGACAAGGGACTCAAGTGAATCCATGCGCCCTTGCGCCGGCATTGCCAGGCTCCGTCGCCATAACCGTCGGGCAGCTTGATGCCGCTGGCGCAATCCCAGGTTTCGATATGGCCGCCGCGTGACATCAGCACCCTGCCGCGCGGCGCCACTTCCATAAAGCCCGGCATGTAATTGGCGACCGATGCGAGCAAGGGTTCGAAGACCTCCAGCGGCGCGCCCGCAATGAGCGCACGCCCCGTCGCGTGCAGCCAGCGGCGGCACAGCGGCGACGAGCCAATGGCGATGCGCTCATGCGGCAACAGCGCCTCCAGGTCGAGCGCTGCCTGTTGCCAGCGTTCACGGTACGCGGCCAGCGAGGGCGAAGCCCGCACGATGTCGGCCAGGACCCGAAAATCGTCCAGGCGGTCGAAAGCGGAGGCGCTGACCAGTTCGGCCGTGATCACTGCATCCGGCATCAAGGCCAGTTCGACGAAATCGGCGCACTGCAATTCAGGCTTGAAAGCCTGCGACGGTGGTATTTGCCGGATCACTGTGGACATGGGCACCTCGCTGTTGAAGGGAAGACTCGATAAGGCCGAACGCGGCGTCGAAAAAATGCATCTGGTCCGCGCACAGCACGGACTCGCGCTGCGCGATGCCGTCTTTCGCATCGCTGCGGCCGGGAAGAAAGCCGCCGCCGCAGATCAGGCGGTGGCGGCAGCCGGCGCACTTCGCCGGAAGCTCGTCGCGCAGCTTGAGAAGTCGCGCGAACAAGGGATCCGCAGCCAGCGCGGCAATGCCATCCGTACTGATGTGAAAGGGTGTGCAGGCCGAGCCGTCTCCGGCCACACGCAGGTAGTCGGGGTATTCGTAGCTGCCGTCGGTATTGACGACGAACATGTTGTAGCTGTCGTTCACCAGGGCATCGATATGGCCTTGCCCTCCCAGCGCAACGTGAAGCAGGTTGTTGAAGAGCCGGATGGTGACGCCCGGATCGTCCAACGCCCACCAGGCGCGGAACAGTTCGGCGTACCAGGCGCCGTAACGCGGCGCGTCGGTATAGGCCTTCGACGCTCCCAGCGGCCACGGGGGACGACGCCAGTTGAATTCGATAGGCCACAACACGTCGACCCTGGAAACCGGCAGGCTGCGCACCCAGACGAGGAACTCCGCCGGCGGCAGCGAAGGGTTCGCCACCGCCAGAAAGCCGCCGATCAAACCGCCGTCGCCGTCGGCCAGCATACGCTCGACGTTGGCCATGACACGCGCATAGGTGCCGCGGCCGAGTTTGTCCACGCGCGCGACATCGTTCACCTCGCGTGGACCGTCCAGGCTGACGCCCAGCGACACGCGGTGTTCGCGAAACAGGGCAAGCAGTTGCGGCGCGATAGGCTGCACCAGGTTGGTCTGTATCGCGACGTCGAGATTCCAGCCCAGTTCGCGGCGCCGCGCAATTCGGAAAAGCAGTTCGGCAAAACTGGCATCGGGCCAGAGCATGGGTTCGCCGCCGTGGAGGACGATGGAGAAGGGTTCGGACTCACCCCGCGGGTGGTAGTCGCAGATGCGGTCCAGCAGGCATAAGGCTGTTGGCAACGCCATGCGCGCAGGCATGCGCTCAAAAGTGCGGTCCGCCTGGTTGAACATGTAGCAGTAGCTGCAATCGATGTCGCACACCGCAGTCAGTTTGACGATGGCTGAACGAAACATGGGATAGCAACGAGGACGAAGAGACGGAGCCGGGGGGGCGGGGCTCGCAAAAAGAATGCGTGCCCCGCAGCGGCTAGCCGGTGGTTACCACTTCAAGCCGAACACGATGCTGATCGCGGCCGGATTGAAGCCGGGCCGACCCGCGAGCTGGGCTATGGCGGTTTCCAGGATGCGGCCTTCGACAACCTTCTGGTTGAGCGAGCTCACGTCCCCTTTGAAATTAGACGTCAGGTTACGCGACAAGGTGTGGGCTTCCGCGCTATTCGAGGTGGTAGGCATAGGTTTTTTCCTTGCAGGTTAGTTGGTTGAAAACTTCCACTTCAAGCGACGGTTCG
>Ga0102589_1002339_pt1 | contig 22315 bp, 15 predicted proteins | sample AraplaMF_Col_mLB_FD_76858 | JGI IMG/M metagenome (GOLD analysis project Ga0102589, IMG submission 76858) | Arabidopsis root microbial communities from the University of North Carolina, USA - plate scrape MF_Col_mLB | ecosystem: Host-associated > Plants > Roots > Endosphere | place: USA... | reverse complement strand
CAATCGTCATCATCTTTTTTCTTTTTGCTAGGGAGCAGGACGTCGGCCATCAATTTCATGACAGGCGCCAACTGGGAGACGCTCTGCATCACCTCCCGAACCTTGGACACCGTGCTCACAATCCCGTCAATGCCGCCCATGCGGTCGATGAACCCTTTGATATCACCAATATTGAAGGGGAACTTACTCTTGCTGGCGACGGGTGCGACGGGTGTGACGGGGGTTACGGATGGATCAACAAAGGGGACCATGGAAGTAGATTCGGCCAAGTCAATGGCTGCGGGTGTCGTCTCAGGAATCAGCGCTTCTTGCAGAGCAGGCCGATTATATGGATTGCGCACGCCGGGGTATGGAGAGACGTGATGTGAGCGCACGTGAGGGTGCTGAGGCATGGAAATTTCACTTCCTTTATGGGTGGATGTATAGAATACTGTATGTGATAGGCGAACAACATGACTGGACGAATGCCCGGTTTTTGACAAAAAAGTGTGGGCAGATTTTCGCTCTGTAGTGCAGGAAAACGGTAATGCTTGAAATAGATTTGCACTCTACGTTACAATGGGGGTAAGTACCAGTAGCTGGGGGATGAGAATAAGTGCAACTCAAGAAACTTAATGATAAAACAATCGATCAATTATTCGAAGCAGTACTAACGTTGAAGTCCGTAGAAGAATGCTATGTTTTCTTCGATGATCTGTGCACGGTGAATGAAATCCAATCGCTGTCGCAGCGTCTGGAAGTGGCAAGAATGCTCGGCAAAGGCAGCACGTATAATCAGATCGAAGCGGAGACGGGCGCGAGCACGGCTACGATTTCGCGTGTGAAGCGTTGCCTCAACTATGGCAATGACGGTTACACGATGGCTCTCGAACGATTGGAACGATAACACATGCGTCCGGGTATACTGATCATTAGTCACGGGTCACGGGACGCTGCTTGGGTCTCGCTCGTGGATGAGGCCGTGGAGCATGCGAAGCTGCCTGAGGGGATACCTGCTGAGGTTGTGTTCCTGGAAATCGTCGAAGGTCGACTTATACAAGATGGCATCGACCGTCTCGAAGCAAAGGGAGTTACGGACCTGTTCGTGATTCCTTTCTTTGTGTCGGGCGGAAGTACGCATGTCGATGAAATTGCGTATGCGCTCGGTGCGAAGGAAGCCGCGTCCTTCGATACAGATTTGGAGCCGTTCCGTGTTCAAGCGCGCGTCTGGTTCGGGGAGCCGATGGATGTCGATCCGGTAGAGATGGCTCAGATTGTGATGGAACGAAGTCGCGAGCTGTTGGGTGGACGGCAGCCAGAGGAGACGGTGCTCATGCTCGTAGCCCATGGCAGTGATCACCCTTTATTCTATGATCGCTGGGTAGGCGGGTTGCAGCGGGTGGCCGTCAGGATTCAGCGCGAGATGAATTACGCAGCGGTGGATACGGGCCTACTGCTTCCGGAGCAATTATATGATAAGATAATAAGATGGCAGACAGAGACGGACTACACCGTGATGGTGGTGCCGTTATTTTTGAGTTCGGGCTATTTTACTAATCGTGTAATACCGAATCGTATTGGGCAGGCTGTATGTGTATATGACGGTCAGGCACTCTTGCCGCATCCGCTCGTATCGCACTGGCTGTCGAGGCAAGTGCATCAGGTTATGCAGCGACGGTGACCCGTACGAAATGAATAAACAGGTGGCAGGTAAAAATGGGTATGGATCGAATCACGAAAAGAGCGAGGCTCATATACAATCCGACTTCCGGCAGGGAAGAGATGCGGCGGCGGCTCCCTGATATTCTGCAACGGCTGGATCTTGCCGGCATTGAGACGACTGCGCACGCGACAATCGGCGAGGGCGATGCAACCGCATGTGCGATCGATGCAGTGGAACGCGGCTATGATATGATCATTGCAGCGGGCGGGGATGGGACCCTCTATGAGGTGATTAACGGCTTGGCGCCGCTTGAGAAGCGTCCACCACTCGGCATCTTGCCCGTCGGAACGACGAACGACTTCGCGCGTGCGATGAACATTCCGCGGAATTGGAGTGACGCTTGCGATCTCATTCTGGGACAGCACACGCGGCCGATTGACCTTGGGTTAGCGGGAGATCGTTATTTCATTAATATTGCAGGCGGCGGCTCCTTAACGGAACTGACCTATGAAGTGCCGATTAAGCTGAAGACCATGATCGGGCAGCTGGCCTATTACGTAAAGGGTCTGGAGAAAATGACGCGGCTTCGCCCGTCAGAGCTAATCATTCGCGCAGAAGGCATCGGCGAATTCCATGAGGAATTCATGCTCTTCCTGATCGCGAACAGCAACTCGATCGGCGGCATGGATAAGCTCGCGCCGAATGCACGGATCGATGATGGACTATTCGACGTCTTGCTCGTGAAGAGATGCAATCTCGCAGAATTCATCCGCATCGCGAGTCTCGCGATGCGCGGCGAGCATATGTCGGATCCGCACGTGGTACATTTCCGTACCTCGCAACTGGAAGTAACATCGCCGGAGTACGTACAGTTGAACCTGGACGGCGAACTTGGCGGTACGCTGCCATGCAAATTCTCGGTGCTGCCGGCGCATATTGAGATTTTCGCGGCGGAGTAGGGAAGCGGGAGCGTTAGCGGTATCCGTAGGTCACAGGCGTATGGAAAAAGTAGTGAGCGTAAACAATGGGGGATTGCGTTTGGCTCTGGAAAGGGCAGGGCGGTCCTCTTTTTGATGTAATGAAAGTGGAAATGATGGGAGTACGCATGAGATTCCCTTTAACATATATTATGAGTTGGGCGGGGTTAGATAGATGACAAGAGGTAGAAATCGCGGAGGCAATTCGCGCAACAGCAGCAAGGCACCATCGCAGGCGATACTCGATTTGCCTGTGGCGAAGAATGAAGACGTGGAAGTCGAGATCATCGGCTTAACGCATGAAGGCGAAGGCGTAGGCCGTGTGGAAGGCTACACGTTGTTCATTGGCGGCGCATTGCCGGGTGAGCGCGTACGGGCGAAAGTGCTCAAAGTAAAGAAGCAGTATGGGTATGCGAAGCTGATAGAGGTCGTGGTTGCAAGTCCGGATCGGATCGCACCGCCGTGCGAGATCTACAAGCAGTGCGGCGGCTGTCAACTGCAGCATTGGTCGTATGAGGCACAGCTCGACTGGAAACATCAGCATGTAGTGGACAACCTGGAGCGGATTGGGAAGTTGAAGGTTGGTGCTGCTGAGGGCGAGACCAGTGAGGGATTGAACGAAGAGGCAGGGATTGTGGTTCATCCAACGCTCGGGATGAACGATCCTTGGCGTTATCGGAACAAGGCGCAAGTACCGATGGGGCTGGCGGAAGAAGGCGGCCTGATCGGCGGCTTCTACGCGCGAAATTCCCACCGCATCATCGATATGGATGCTTGTCTGATTCAGCATGATCAGAACGACGATATCGTGCGTCGTGTGAAGGCCATTGGCCGTGAGCTTGGCGTGACGGCTTATAACGAAGAGACAGGCGAAGGCCTACTGCGCCACGTCGTCGTGCGCGTCGGCTTCCGCACGGGCGAGCTGATGGTAGTACTAGTGACGAATGGAGCCAAGCTGCCGCTTGCCGAGGCATGGATTGAAGCGATTCGTGCGCAAGTACCAGGCGTAGAGAGCATCTGTCAGAACATTAACACGAAGCGAACGAATGTCATCTTCGGCGATGTGACGAAGACCCTCTGGGGCCGCGATGTCATCTATGATTATATCGGCGACGTGAAGTTCGCGATCTCGGCGCGATCATTCTATCAAGTCAACCCGGTACAGACCGAGGTGCTGTACGGGAAGACGCTCGAGTATGCCGGCTTGACCGGATCAGAGACGGTCATCGACGCCTATTGCGGGATCGGCACGATCTCGCTGTTCTTGGCGCAGCACGCCAAGCGGGTGTACGGTGTCGAGATCGTCCCGGAGGCGATCGAGGATGCGCGTGCGAATGCGGCGTTGAACGGGATTAGCAATGCTGAGTTTGAGGTAGGGGCTGCCGAGGATGTTATGCCGCGCTGGCTTGAGCAGGGCGTATCGCCAGACGTTGTGGTTGTGGATCCGCCGCGCAAGGGGTGTGACGAGCGGTTGCTCGAGACGCTACTTACGATGCAGCCTGAGCGTATCGTGTATGTGTCATGCAATCCTGCGACGTTGGCGCGGGATCTGCGCTTGCTCGAGGATGGCGGGTATTGCGTGAAGGAAGTGCAGCCGGTTGATATGTTTCCGCATACGGTTCACGTAGAATCGGTAGCTTTGTTGGTGTGGGATGATACAGATCGCTGAGATTACAGTGGTGGAGCGGATTTGTGGAGTAGTACAGATGAGATGGATATGTGAAACAGAGGCAAGGAAATAATAGAGTTGACTGATTGTTGACGAAATTAATAGATTAATTTAAGAAAACACCTGATGTTGAAATCGGGTGTTTTTCACTTTAATAATTGAATTATGGTCTTTCCTAATGACGCATGACTGATGCAAGATCCTGAATGACCAAATTGGAGACGGGTAATAAAAGATACTTAACGACTATCTAGTGTATTGGAAACTGAACAAGGTATTCAACCTAACGAATTATTACAGAGAGGCATCTTTAGTAATTTTTCATGCGGATAATACGAGGGTAACTTTATAGGAATTAAATAATGCAAATCACCAGCACTAGGTAAGGAAATAAAGGGGAATGGTGGATAATGTCGAAACATTCTACATGTTAAAGAAATAATGTTGCCGCAATGGGAACATTTTTACTGATACACCCTTTACACCGCAACAAAGAATGCTTGCAGTTTCTAACGATGAATTTGAACATATAGTTCATGAGTGGGCCTATAACTACTTAAAAAATAAATAAAACTCTGTCTTTCAACTTGGAGGATCGGGGGATAAAGGTAGAGACATAATCACTTACATTGAAGATACTAAGTTATTGGTTGACATCTAGCAATGTAAACACTATCAGAAGCCTCCATGTGAAACATGGAGATGGTAAGGAGAAGTCTATGGAAGAAGAGAAAATATCTATTGATGGACTCCTATTAATAAATAATTATTTTGTAGATAAAAATAGCTCCTCTAGTTCAGGCACAGGAAAGATATTAAATATTCTTGGGTTCGACCCTAACTTAAAAGAGAATAAAAAATCAAAAGAATTGCAAACAAAATGTAGAGAATTGGGCTCAATTGGCTGGGTAATCTCTCCTTTTTGGGAAGTGAATTTAACTACAGGGGAAACCATTCCGGACACATGGTACGAATAGCTGAATAGCAACTCTACTGATACAATTAAAAAATACTTCATAACGAATAATTATTATTTGCTTATCAATATAATAGCGAGGTCTCGCTTTAGTATCCCCAGTCGTTTTTATATAATTGGATTAATGAGGCTGAAAAGCTTTTTTTTGAAAAAAGATATGTTCCATGTACAATAATGCTTACTGCAATTCTAGAAGGTTCTATTAGAGAATGTCCAATTAATATTTGGAAAAGACAGATTACAAAATTTTACGATGAGGCAGATACTCAAAAAATTCGGGATGCCTATATTGATGAATTTACGATCAGCTATTAAATAAGTTTTATGAATATCTTGTAATTTTATCTTCACTTGATGGATATATTAATTCATTTTTTGTTGGTGGAAAACCAATTGAAAAAAGATAGAGCCCGACTATTTGGAGAGAAATTGGCTTATGCATGGTATGACTCAACAAACAATAATAGAAGTGGATTGCATAAAACTCATTAATGCAATTTCGGCACTTGCTTTCTTAACGGAATTTAGGTCTTCCCAATGACTTCCGTGCTTTTGCAGAGTTCGTTAAGTCAAACAGATTACAAACGAAAAAAATTTATTCGGAGTAAACGTGGATAAACTTTGTTAACACTGAATAACGATTCATCAGGCACTGGTGGTAGTATGATTAAATGGGAAGTATAGGTCTTAATGCAGGTGTGCGATAATTTGAGATTAGATTTATTCATTCTAAGGAGAGATCAAATGAGTCTTGATATTTTATATTATCCTAATATTGGCCTTCCTAACGATATGTGGTTGAGAAAAACATTGCTATATACTGATAAGATTTCATCTATTGTTCCTTATGATTTAGCGGGGCAATTCGATATTAATTCAGAATTATTGATGGGAGCGGGTATATTTAAACCATTATCGCCGGAAGAGTTTTTGGATAAGGAGCAGCATGCTCAAGCATTTGAAATTGAGTTTAGTAACATTATTAGTACAATCAATAAAAAATCGAAATATAAATTATCTAGTAACAACAATTCAAGAAAAAGGTCATTTATTTATAGAACAAAATTCTCCTATGAAATATTTAATATGCTTCAAAGGAATGGGCTTATTTCCAAGTCTGAAACGGACTGGCATCAAATCGATGAGGAATTTGCAAACATCTATCTTGCTAAATTGGCAAAGCACATGGCAAACTATCACGGATATGTGCCTGCCACCAATACAAACAAGAATGAGAGACTAGCTTTTTTGGAATACGACAAATCATTTTTTACTCCAGTTGGGGTACTCATTCATTCTGAATGTTTACCCACTCCAAGTGCGGGTACGACAATTCAAGAGATCCTAGAGTTTAAGAAAAAACGTAGTGAAGATCTACTCAGATTCCGTATGACTATTAGGGAACATGAACAGAAACTAAATAAAGCAACCACAATAGAAGAAGTAAATTTAATAGTAGAAAGTTATAAGGAGGAAATAGAGAGAGGGATTAAAGAGATAAGTAGACTAATGAGTGATCAAAAGATTAACTTTCGTTTGGAAAGTATGAAAAGTTTAATCGATATTAAGATACCAGAATTATTTTATGTCGGAGCGGCGGGAATAAGTGCTATTTCAGCTCCTCAACACTTAAAGTGGATTGGCTTAGGTATTGGAATATCTGCAATGATAGGGGTTGGTTACATTAAGAATCAAATTAACATAAGAAACCAGATAAATGCACACGGAATATCATATGTTTATCATGTTAAAAGCCGTTTTAGTAGTAATATTGTTCGAGGATAGGAATATCCCAAAAAAGTTATGTGAAATCATATGCAAAAACAATGGAGGATGTGGACTCTTGGAAGAGTTAGTATCAAATCAAACCAAATCAAAATCAATACCTGAGTTATATTCTGAAAATGGACTAATTAGGGCGCTTGTACAAATGATTCCTACAATTGGACCGATTCTTGATGCTATTGTGGCAATCCCAGGTACAAAAATTAAAGAAAAGAGAACTTTGGATTTTTTAGTTATATTATATAAAGGGCTCAAAGCAGTAGAAGATAGGATTCAGAATTTAGAAATAACAATGACTGAAGAGTTTTATGATATGTTTATCTTGGCTCATGAATCATCAGTTAGTACACGTAGTAAAGAAAAACTAGTTTTCAATATTATGATCCTTACAAATGCAATATCTGGAGAGAATGAAAATAATTATCGTTCAGAAGAATATATTAAGGCACTAGCTGATTTAACCCCTACCGAAACAAAAGTACTCGCTATTTTTTATAACTCATATGTAAATGATGAATCTCAACCTGAAGAAGAGGATAATGAATTAAAACTTGCTCGGCGTGTAGGAGCTCAAGAAAAAATTATGCAGGGTCTTAACATAGATAGCGAAGAGGTATTGTTTTTATTACAACGACTTGAGAGGTCTGGATTTATAAGAGAAATTAAAGGGATGTACTTGGGTTATAACGGAGGAAGCTATACCCTTACTAAGGTTCTTGAACAATTAATGGAGTATCTTTCAGATCATCCTTTTTCAAAGATTGAAATTGAAGAGATTTTTAAAAGATAATCATATAGGCAAATTACATCACATACCAACGCATTCACGCATCGAGTGCGACCTCTCTCTTAAGCGGGTGTATGTAACAACTTTAGAGTCACTGCTTATCAAAGAAGGCAGACCCATCATCTAACGTATTCACGTTGGCATGGATAACGCTCCTTGGTTTACCTTTTCAGAGACGAGTACTCAGAGTCAGACAGCCCTACGAGGTAAAGTGAGTTTGACTCAGCACCATGAGCCTCAAGCCTATCGGGCTCGAAAATATATAGAACGTTATACGCAATTAAACATATATCAAGAAAATAGGTGCAAAATTATGAGTTTAGATCTTTACCTAAGAACAAAGGCGCGTAGGACTGTCGAGGAAATTGAAAGTGTAATTATTCCGCTTGGATGGAAAAAATCGGATGAAGAAAAAAGTTATTATTGGTATCAAACTGAGAATCTTGAATCAACACGTGGCTGTTGGTTGTTTTACTCATTTGATGTTGAGGGAGAACCTGAAGGAACGCAATTAGTATTTCACTCTTATTCAAATGCAGGACGTAGTTATGAGGATTTAGAAGCACAAAACAATGTCATTAAACTCCTCCGAAAAAATTATGGAGGATCACTTTATAATCCTCAAGAAGGCAATTCATCGTATTTAACCAATGATATTCCGAAGTTGTCTAAAGCTGAAAAAGCATGTGGACTTGTATTTACCCACTTTCAAGAAAATCTAAGCCGAGCTAGATTAGTGGCAAACGATAACCCAAAGGGTAAAACAAACTTAGGAGGATTTGATTCGTATTTTTTAACTCTTGATACACATATTCTCAGAAATAATATGACAATTCCATTCTTAGTTGCTACTCTAGAATCGTTTCTTAAGAATTTTTTTATTAAATATATAGAATCTCATTCCGAAATTCAAGAACGATTATTTGAGAAAAAATCAAAAATAGATTACATACAGCTAAAAGAATTACTTTCAGGAAATAAATCAATTGTTGAAGTTGAGGCAGAAGAGTATACATTTCAAAATTTATTTTCGGCTAATAATGCATATAAAAAATACTTAGAAGTAGATATTTTTGAAATCCTTAACAAGAAGAAAAAATATAAAAATAGTTACTCAATAGTGAGGACTGTCATTTCGGAGTTAATAGAACTGAGACATAAAATAGCGCACACAGCCTTTATTGACGTGGGACTGGACAAAAGTAGAGTGGAGAAATATATATTTTATCTTGGACTAGCTGGGGATCTATTTGCTGAAAAGTTCCTGATAGAAAAGAACTTCAGAATAGACCTGGATGAGTATGTTTAAGAAGATATTAACTAAGTACATTCCATGCGGTCGCTAGTATTTCTTCGGTTACCATAGAGATTATAATATGGTAGCCTTCGGATCCACCGAAGGACGGCGAAGGCCCTTGCTGTAGCAAGTACAGCGTATCGTGAGGTGCTCGAATGATATAGAAGGTAAAGGTTGGACAAACACCTTGTAAGCGATGTAAGATTTACCCATATCGAGAGAAAAGAAAAGGGGAGAATTCGACATGCCAAAATTAAATCTGTGGCAGATTAAAAACTACAATGCTGAACAAATAGCTGGTATTTTGCTTTCATTCCTACAAGATTTTGAACGTAAATTATCCAATCCTAGTTATTATGGGGCATCCTTGCGTGACATTCTTGGCTTTGAAATTGCACCCGTATGGCTCGGGAAACGTGTTGAAAACGGGTTGTTAATTGGAGACGGTTATGTATCAACCTATGGTGGGGATCGTCCTACGCCGCAGTTGGAATCGTTGTTCACCGACGCAGAAAAATTATTATGGAAACATGAGTTAATCAGACAAGACCCCACGCAATCATCCAGTAATTTTGTTCTCTTAACGGATGCGGGGCTGTCTATGCAGGTTCGAGAGGATTTCAGTTTGAGAATTCAGCGCCGAGCTCAAGATATTACGAGTATGTACCGGGACTCTGTGTTCCTAATGGAAACTCGCGCTGGCGGAGATTTTGCATGTGGGACATGCTTTTTATTACCGACAGGGGATTTGCTTACGTGCAAGCATAATGTCGAGGATAAAGAGTTTACAATCCATTTCAGTTCTGATACGCAGTTGGATAAGGGGCAATTTGAGGTTGTTGAGCATAAGGATCGTGATTTAGCTGTTCTTCGCTTTCGCTCGAAGATGTTCAAGGATATGCTGAAAGATCGAAAGCCATTGGAGTTAGGGTTCGGCGGTCATTTGCAGCAGTCCGACGAATTAATTACGATGGGTTATCCAAAAGTCGCGCTGCGTATGCCAGAATTACTCGTGACGACTGGTGTATTCCAAGGTTTCACAACAGGTTATTATAAGGATCAGTATGTCACGTTTAGTAATAAGATCGATGGTGGTTATAGTGGTGGTCCGGTGATTTCACTGTATGGGCAAGTGGTTGCCGTCATTACGGAATCAACGGAGCAGGCTAGTGATTCTGGTGGTCAGGGCCAAGCAAGTGGTACGCATTATCATGGTACGCCGATCGAGGATGCAGCATTATTGCTATAGTTTATTTTTTTCTAAACCGTAGAGCGTTGTTCTGCGTTTATTCATTATCCTGATGAATCATTCGTCCGATTGCAGGGGGCCAGCCGCGTCGTCCATTTTTTTGATTAGACCGATAATTTATTTCGAAAATCCCTAGGTTCCCTTTCATTTTAAAAAACGATTCTTTATTTTTTCCATGAAACCCTATCACCCCCCTACCACGCTGTTCCATTGGGCTTTTTTGCTGCGAGTTTCCTGTGATAATGAAACTGATATGGGGCTAGCACTTGGGATACATTATATGTCGTACTATCTGACATGTTCGGATTGAGGGGAGTATTTGGAATGACTATCATCGACTTGCTTGTAATAGAATAATATGCTTACTAACAAAAGAGCCTCAACCTCCCTTCTCCTTTTTTGTAAGTTACTGATTATACAGAAATTTAAGTGTAATTTTGTTCATACCTTTTCTGAGAAAACTTTTTTAAGATTACACAGTTGACAATCCACATAAAGATAGGGGGACATCAAGCATGATAACCATACGAGATATAGGGAGAGTGAAGTGGTCGGTTTTTTTATATTCCTGAACACAAAAAGATCTGGGCACGACTTTATGAAGAGCAAAATGATGTGGTGCAGCCGGTCCTGGATGAACAGCGCTTGGAGGAGCTGCATGAGATATTGTCGGAGGCGATCCATGACAATCGAACGGTTCGTATTACGTACTATGAGAAGAAAAGGTTGAATTAGGTAGTCGGGGTTATAACGAGAGTATCCTTTGACGGATTACTGTATATTGATGCTGGTTATCGTCCAGTAAAGCTCCAGCTAAAGGCAATTACGGACATTGCAAAGCATGGTGGTTTCTAGAAAAATTGATATAATGGAAGAGGGAAGGTGGTGGGTTATGTCTACGGATACTCTGATCACTACAATTATTTCTACAAGCTCTTCCATTGTATCTATTACAGGTGGTTTTATGGTTAGTAGACTCATTGCGCTAAGTGCTGAAAAGAACGGATTTATGGCGAAGATGGATGAATTGAATGCCCAAATTAAACAAATCAATTTAAGGCTAATGGAAATTGAACAGTATGCATTAAATTCCGATTTGGAGAGGTTTTTCTATTCATCCTACTCATCCGTTATTGAAAAAGGAGCCCCACTCGAAGAATTAGCAAACGATAAGAATAAAAACATATCAAATCGTACCACAGAGCAATTACGAGAAACTTATAATCTTATACATAAAATAAGTGCAGACATAAGAAATCATTTTTGTTTCCAGCCTGATGATCAAGACTTTCCAAGTGACTTTGGGGATTTTATCGACAAAACACGTTTGAAATATGATTCAAGTCTTCGAAATTATTATGAGAATGTATACATGTGTATTGAGAAGCAAGCGACAGAGGAAATGGATGCTATAGAACGTATGGCCAAGTATGCACCATACAGAAATAGAAATTTTAATTTAGAGACAGTAGATAATGAACGGCTGAAAGCAGAGCTGCGAGAAAAAGAGAAATTGATTGATGAACGAGACCGCAAGCAATCTTTAATCGACCTCAACTTTGAAAGTATGAATCGCCTTGGGAAACCTGATGGAATTATTTCTGGATTGTGGTTTATAGTTGTTTCAATATTGCTTGGAATCCTATATCCTATATGCTGGATTCTTGTTGATCCAAAATATATCAATAATGGAATTAGGGCATCTTTATTCATATGTTTCTTTATTGTAGTTATTTATTTTATCTTATATTTGTATCATTTGATAAATACACTATTCATTAAAAAAAGTATTGATGATACCAAGTATTTACTGTAATATAGGCGTAATCAAATATGAATGGAAAAGGAAAGCACCCTAATTGACCGCAAGGCCTATTAGGGTGCTTCTTCTTTTTTTACCAAAGGAGATGAGAGTTTATGGAGTATAGTCGAACATATCGGGAAGCTGGTTCACATCACAAAAGAAGATGGTACTTATGTGACAGGGATACTTGGGTTGGTAGAAGACTTCGTTACAATACGAACGGTAGATTTGGAATATGAAACGCTTTTCGTTTCTTAAGAGAGAAACTGAATAAGTGTCTGACGGAATTTAATGCCGAGGCAAAAGGCATTGACACCACCATTTGGTTACAGGATGTGAGATCTGCTAGACATTTGATATCAGAACTAGAGATGATGATTAGTACTAAAGGAGATTATGAAGATTATGCAGAAACATCGCAGAAAGTTAATCATTTGTGGGAAGAGGCAGAGATAAAATAAGGAAATTGTGTGAAAGGGAACTAGTGTTCATAGAAAAACAGATAAGTTAAAAAGTTTCTAGAAGCAGGTAATCGAATATCAGATATATTTTCGGGTGCTTTTATTTTGTTCAGTTGAGTTTCAGTGGCTCTGTTCTTTTTGTAGAGGAAGTTGTCGGTTCTATTGAAAGTCATAACGAGAAGAAAAATAAATTAGATATATACCTCATATATATGTAGTGGTCTCTCAAATCGGCTAGATACGGCGCTTCTAGATTCTCTCATAATAATATATATCTTAATTTCATAAAGATGACGGATCACGTCTTCTTTCCGAACGTTGCATCGATCAACGTCTTGAACACTTCGATCTTTCTCTTGATTGGAGCTGAATTCGGTGACACGATCATCATGACCTCCGAATCAGGAATATACGTATCGAATCCGATATTAAACGCTCTTGGCATATCGATCACCTCATCTATGAAGCCTGTAGGAAAAAATAGACCTGCTCTAAGCAAGTCTATTTATATCATTTTAGTTTGATATATGTCATTTTTTACTCTATAAACCGATTTTACTCGATGCATCAATAACTCTCATCCACACTTGATCTTGTATTTCTATATTCGTTGGGATGGTGATAGAAATACGCATCTTTTCCGAATATCTCTTTTTCAAACCACCAAAGAGAGTTTGGTGCGAAAATAAATACATACAATACGGATAGAACAAAAAAAACAAAGCATAGTGTCGTCCACCATACAGAACCATTATTAAATAATAAGCATAAGCCAATAATGAATGATAAGAGAGAAATGCAAAAGGAAATCAATAGAATAGTATAGTCTATAATTACAGGGGCTAAAACAGCCTTTTTCACCCGCTCATTGCTCAATACTGTTCTATCCTCTATTTCTGTAAGTGCATAGCCCCGCTTCTTCGCCCATCCTTTTTCTAATGGAAAGTAAACATTATATCCTTTATGTATTACGCATGCATAATCATCACCTTGAAAATCCCGCTCATATTTCGTCTTCATATCGTTCGATCTCTGTCCAAAGACAATAAAAGGTATTGAAGCCACTTGAAATGAATCAATTTTCTTTGTATGCCCCATTTCATGTCGAAGTAAGTCACGAATTTTAAGTTTCATGATTAATCCGTACTCTCTCAATACATCCGACAATTTATACTCAACACCCATTAATTTCATACACCCTTCATTTGAGCTGTTCCATATCAAGAAAGTTTTTTCAACATTCCGCTTAGCTACTACTGAAAGAAGAAAATACTTCTTAATCCATCCTTGTGTCTCGTTTTTTGATCGCTCCCAATCATACTTGAGTAAGAAACCTAGGCAATTGCGAAATTGCTCATATGTTTTATCCGTAGCTTCGCCCTTTTCAATCTGATTTAACAAAAACAAGGCTACCTGATCAATTGAAGCACTTGAATCCTTTTTTGGGTTTAAACTTAATTTGAGCTTTGTAATAACTGCTCTTCTATTGCTATCTCCATATTGTTTAGAATAAATCATTGCAGCACTATCTCTTATAAATGCTCTCCACTTCGCACGCTCTTCTGTGATGTACTTTAGAGATTGATCTTTATCACTAATTCTTTTTGTGTAATAGCTTGACAAAAGCCCTGATATTAAAGCGATCAATGCAACCACAATAGCTGATACCATCGTTGTTGTTTTATCTTGGACAATATTATAAAACCATTGACTTAGTATCTCTAGCATCTTTCTCTCCCTTTATTTGTTATTTCTCTACTTTTGCAGCAATACGGCCCAACATGCCGAGCGGGAATAGATCCATGTCCTATCTAATTTAGACTTTATGCAGGTTGTGTAATGTGTTTGTTTCATCATACCATAGCTAATATAATAGAAAACCATGATTTTTTGGTGGATAAGGGGAATGAGCTGAAGGTTAGTCGCGTTTAGGAAACGTAACCACCACATTTGCTGGAGGCATGGCAATGCAGTTTTAAAATTAAGAGAATTTTGGTTGGACGAAATCCATCATTTTATGCCCCAAACTAACAAACTACAGACAACTTAAAGTAAAGGGAAACCTTTTAAATCAAGGCTTTATCCAACTCTATTACAGGTAGCAAATCAGACATGTTCCCCATACGTTGCATATGGAATTAGCTTTGCTGGTGAGGGGAATTAGTACAAGTTGCATTGGTGTTCTAGATCCTTCTGTAATGTGGAAGGGTTTTTGTTTAAATAGTTGGATTATGTATCCCTTTATCTTTTAGGGACAGGACCAAAGTCATTCATAAACTCACTATAAACAACCCAACCGCAAATTAGTACAACTAATATAAATACGACTCTAAAGCCCTGCCAAGAGACACCCCGTCGTGGTGGACATTTTTCAATCGTGCTCACAATACGGGCACTTTTCAACACTCATTTCAATTTTTTTTATTCCACATCTTACACAGTTGAAGCAGCGCTTCATCTTTGTTGTTACTCGTGCTGCCCCCCTTTATACTAGGAGAACCGCACTATTATGTGGGAGATTCATAAGTACGATTTAACTTCCAAGATAACTATGCTCTTATCCAAACAAATATAATATAATTTATCTATATTGCTAATCTATAGAATTTATATAAAACAATAAATAGGCAGGTATCCAATGATCAAGAAAAATCGCAGCTGGTGGAAAGATGACACCATTACTAAGCTAATAAGTCGTAAGCAAATCGATTGGTCTATGTTTGAGTATGGGACGCACATCCCTATGGATTTTCACGAAGATTTTGCAGAAGCAAATCAAAATATCGAGATTCCCCTAGGCCAAAGTCAAAAGGTGTTTCTTATTATAGATGGAGATCACTTTGAGTGTAACTTAAGCAGGATCAACCAAAAAAAGCAAAATAGAGAAGCGCTCCAAATCAGGTATGACACGAACGTAGAGCTTAAGGATTACATGATTGCCAGATATAAATCGACATACAATTACTTGCTCCATAAGCGAAGCCAGGCAGCGAGTACAAAAAATCCAATCACAGTCCCCGAGCAATTCGCGGAATACTTGGAGTTTTACTCAACGGATAAACCATTTGTGTACGAACTGAAATTCATCACGAATGACACGCCAATCCCGGAAGATCAACCATCTATCTGGTGGGTCTGTCAGGGGACTTCTTATAACGCACAGAAGCAGGAGGACATTCTGTGGGCTCCACTCAAAGATGCAAGTGGAAAAACGCCACATCATTGGGAAACGATGAGGAATGTAAAGGTTAACGACATTGTCCTTCATTATTCCACGGGAGCTTTACGTGCCGTCAGTCAGATCCAGGAAGCAGCGATTGAGGCACCTAAGCCGACGAGTTTGTCTGATCAATTGTGGGATGAAGTAGGACGTTTAGTCTTTACCGAGTACCATGAATTGAATCCACCGATACCACTAGAAGCTATCTCACAAGATTTACTCCAGCTACATATTGCGAAGGGGCCGATTAACAAAATAGGCGGCGTAAATCAAGGTTATCTGTTCCCGTTCACATTACAAGGTCTAAGTATCGTTCAGAACAAATCGAAGGACACACCATGGCCGGAGTTTACGCTTCATTCGGAGTTAGAAGAGGTGGAGCAGGATATGGAGCTCGTGACGATTAGCGATGAAGAGACGAGCGCACATCTACAAATCGTCAAAGATTACATTCAGCAGCAAGGATTTACCTATCCAGAGCTCATGATTGAGAACTTTTATTTATCGTTGAAGACGAAGCCATTCGTTATTCTAGCGGGGATATCCGGTACTGGAAAAACGAAGCTGATTCAGAAATTCGCCGAAGCGCTTGGGGCAACGGAAGCAAATGGGCAATTTACGCTCATACCGGTTAGACCAGATTGGAATGATCCTTCCGATTTAATCGGATACAAGGATCTGAGTGGAACGTTCCGTCGAGGCAAATTAACCTATGTGTTGGAAGAAGCGTCCGCGCCAGAGAATCAACAGAAGCCATATTTTATATGCTTGGACGAGATGAATCTTGCGAGGGTAGAACATTACTTCAGTGATTTACTTAGCATCTTAGAAACACAGCGTAGGCAAGAAGGTCGCATTGTGACAGATACGGTGGTAGCTGAAGATCAGGTTGGTCGTAATATTGGCATTCCGGAAAATGTATACTTCATTGGGACAGTAAACATGGACGAAACCACGCATCCTTTTAGCAAAAAGGTACTGGACCGAGCGAATACCATCGAATTCAACCATATTGAGCTCGACAATTTTAGTGATTTAGAAGAAGCGGCAGTCTCTACTGAAGAGGATGCAGAGCCACAGTATCCAACTGCGCGTTTTCTGACGAGCAACTATTTACAGTTAAAAGACGCGTATGCAAAGCATAAAGTACTCATCCAAAGTACGGTTAGTCAGTTGGTAGAGATCAATACGATTCTGGAAAGCATCCATGCCCATATTGGTTTCCGTGTCAGGGATTCCATCTGTTTCTATGCGATATACAACGAGCGGTTTTCTTTGATGACGACTGAAGAGGCTATGGATATGCAGATCATGCAGAAAATCCTACCCCGTATACAAGGGAATAATGCTGTCATTAGAAAAGTGATTATTGAACTCTTGTTACTTTCTCTTAGTGGCTCTACCGCTAACAGTAAAGAATATGTGGACGGCGAGAGAGATATCGAGCAGCTATGGGTAAAGCATGTAAAAGAAAATAATCTGAAATACCCTCAATCGGCTAGGAAGCTCATCTACATGTTACGGAGGCTAGAGGATGATGGATTCACTTCATTCTGGGTCTCTTAAGAAAAGTGTCGTTCTGCTGCACATTGAAACGAATTTATTTGATCTCTACCTAGAGGGAAAGCCGTACCACCCAACAGTAGATTTGCTCCAACTGCATCGAACAGAGGAGAGAGAATGGGAGCCAGCGGATCTTCAGGTGGCTTCCTCCTCTGAACAATTGGAGATTCTATCTATTGCGATATTCAATCCTAAAACGGCAAAGCTAGAGCCTTGGCAGCATAAACAAGTAAGCTTTCCGATTTTCTACGAGACACAAACCTATAATTTATTGATCGAGAAGAAGGTGGATATCGATCTGACTTTCTTCCATGAGAACTACGCGTTGCGGGAAGCGATTATGCCGAAGGGCAAACATATATTATCGGGGAATCTTAACTTTCAGAATGAGATCGGATTTACGGAGCTGGAACTTCGATTAAATCGTTCTCCTCTATTGAAACTTCGGATAGAAATTTTCCCTGTAAAGATGGATTATAAGAGAGATTATCATGCTATTCTACAAGATGTGAATCATCAGATTCATAATTTGACTTTCGATTTCTTGCGTAAAACCTATCAACTAACCGGGCTTAAAGAGACGAACCAGCAGAGTTTGACGGAATATTTCACGATATTACGGCATCTTTTTGACCATTTAATAAGAGCTGTTGGACGAATTGAAGGCTCTCCTCACACCAAAATGCATCAAGAAGAGCGCATCGTCCCGGCTGAGAGGGCAAAGAAAATCAACCACAAAACCATGCAATACTTGAGCAGACATCCGAAGTTGTTAGTGAAAGATCCAACGAATGGGATGGTTCAAGTTAAGGGTGAACGCTATACTCCTACACATGTGTTAGATACGCGAAGAATCGTTAACTATGACACGCAGGAAAATCGATTTGTTCGTTGGGTGTTCCTTCGAATTGAACGCAAACTGAATGATTTATGGGAATTGCTGAAAGATCAGAATAGACTTGAAGATCCCGTGTTGGTTCAGATGATGACTCAGATGCAGAAGGAAGTACGCAGAGTGCTTCAGCTCGATTTCCTGCAAGTGGGGATGATGAAGCAGATGTCAATTTCATTGGTTATGCAAGTGGCTCCAGGGTACCGTGAAGTGTATAAATCATATCTGATGTTGATGAAAGGCCTTGCCATCCAAGATGACCTATTCCAGTTGTCACTGAAGGATTTAGCCACGCTATATGAGTATTGGTGCTTCCTTAAAATCCATCAACTTCTTAGCAAGAAATATGAGTTGGTGAGTCAGGACATCATCAAGTTAGACTATAGTGGAATCTTTGTTAAGTTGAAGAAATCTGCCGCGTCAACCGTAACCTATCGCAATCCGAACAATGGGGAGGTTTTTAAATTATTTTATAACCAGACCCTCCGTGGACCGACACTGACGCAGAAGCCGGATAATGTCCTTACACTTAGAAAAATGGAGACGTCGACGGAGTATAAATATGTGTTTGATGCGAAGTATAGGTTGAACCCAGCAGAGTCGGGGACACCTTATTATTCGAAGTATAAGGGACTTCCCGGACCGGAGGAAGGCGATATTAACACAATGCATCGTTATCGAGACGCTATCGTACACGCTGAGAAAGATTCCGAGGAGTTCGAGCGGACGATGTTCGGGGCCTATGTGTTATTTCCATACCCGGATGAGGAGAAGTATAGAGAACATCACTTCTACAAAAGTATTAAGGCTGTAAATGTCGGAGCTTTTCCGTTTCTACCAGGATCTACATCGATGTTGGAGGAGTTCCTGGATGAGATCATTCTAGATAGTCCGGAGAATGCATTTGAGCGCGCAGTCCGGCCTAAAGGGTCAAAGGAATATTACGATAATAAGTACAATGGCAAAAATGTACTGGTAGGCTGCATGAGTCGAGAAGAACAGTTGGAGATTGCGTTACGGCATAAATTCTACCATACACCACTTGAAAATATTACGAATCATAAGCTTTTAACGCAACTGGAATATGTGGCGCTATATCAATCGAAGAAGTTTTTTGGGAAGTCGAGCGAGATTGTTGGTGTGAAGTATTACGGGAAAATAAAGGACTGGAAGATTGTAAAACGCAGTGAAATTGTGGAAATACCATCCAAGCATAATCCTCCTGATAAACTTTATGTCAAGTTTGAAATCGAGGAATGGGAAGTAAGGGAGAAACTCATTCTCCCAGGTGGCCACGGGGTTCGTAGCATAACTTTTACATCCAGATACATATTCGATCGTGCAATGGAGATTGCCGAATTGAAGCTAGAGAATGAGGAAGAGTTACTTTTATGGCGTGAAGCGCGTCGAAGAGGTCGTGTGGAAGTGAAGTTAGATCGTGAACATCTTGACGATGCCAAGAGGGTAATGAGTGTGAGCATAAAGGAGTAATAATAGGGAGATAGACGATAGGTTGGTTGTGTCAACTATTGTTTATCGTTCGTCTTTTTTTCGCTATTACCCCTAGTCATTCTTCCTAAGAAGGGGTTGCAAAATGAATGAAGAGATCGTAAGAAAGGTTCTTGCCTTTCGTCAAGAACGTAATTGGGAGCAATTCCATAATCCAAAAGATTTAGCCATATCAATAAGCATAGAGTCCTCTGAGCTCCTGGAGAATTTTCAATGGAAATCATCAGAGGAAGCTTTGGATTTGAAGCAAGATCATATTGCAGACGAGTTGGCTGATGTACTTATTTATTCGATATATTTGTCGGAGACATTAGATTTAAGTATTGAAGAGATCATTCAAAACAAGCTGAAAAAGAATGAAGTAAAGTACCCTGTAGATAAGGCTTATGGAAAGAAGGATAAGTATTCTGACTTGTAGAGGTGAACTAGTGATTATTTACAGCAGCAGCGCTCTTGAGTTTCGTGAGAAAGTTGATAGTAATTTACTTACTCTATCAATTGAAGAGGCATTCATCAGCAAGATGGGAATGCGACCGAGTCGTGGTGAAATTAGGGCATGGAATAATTCTATGCAATTTATGGAGCGTGTCATTCGCAATTCAAAGATAGCTGATGATTGCGGAATAATGATTGAATATAATATTCCTACTACGAGCAAGCGAGTTGATTTTATCATAACAGGGCAAGATGATGGTGGGAATAATAATTTTATTATCGTAGAGTTGAAGCAATGGGATTCTGCTAAAGCAACAGACCGTGAGGATGTGGTGTTAGCCTATGTTGGAGGAAGGGAAAAAGAAATGACGCATCCTTCCTATCAGGCATGGTCTTATCGACAGCATTTAGAAGATATGAATGAAGCAGTACATAGTCAAAATCTTCATAGTTATTCGTGTTCTTACTTACATAATTATAGAACTCCGAAGCCAGATCCACTACAGAGCCAGCAGTATCAATCTATTATCAAAAAATCACCTTTATTTCTGTCTGAAGATACTATTAAGCTTCAGAAGTTTATTCACGAGCATACCGGAAAGGGTAATGGAATAAACTTACTATATTTTATTGAAAATGGGAAAATTCGTCCTTCTAAGAAGTTAATCGAACACATTGACGGGTTATTTAAAGGTAATTCGGAATTCATCTTATTAGATGAACAGAAAATTGCATATGAATCAATTTTAAGTGAAGCTAAGGAAACTATGCAAAAGAAGACATTGATTATAAAAGGTGGCCCTGGAACGGGTAAATCTGTCATCTCAATGAATGCACTAGGCGGTCTTCTAAAGAAAAAACTGAATGTTAAGTTTGTTGCTCCCAATGCCTCATTTAGGACGGCTATGGTTGAGACATTAGTAAAACAACAAACAAAAAATAAATCTAGAGCTAGAAATTTATTCGCTGGATCGGGCCAGTTTTACAATTCTCCTGCTGATTTCTTTGACGTTCTAATCGTTGATGAAGCTCATCGGCTTAAGGGGAAAGGTGCATATATGTATCAAGGTGTTAATCAAATCGAGGATATTATCAAATCGTCCAAAGTAAATGTTTTTTTCATAGATGATAATCAGCGTATAAGACCCGATGATATTGGAACAGTTGAAGAAATTAGACGAATTGCAACAATGAATGATTCACAAATCTTTGAGTATACTTTGTCTGCTCAATTTAGATGTTCAGGAGCGGAAGGATTTCTAAACTGGATTGATCATATTTTTCAGATTAGAGAGACAGGTAACTTCGAAGGATGGGATCAAGATGCATTTCAGTTTATTTTGATGAGTGATCCTAATTCTGTTTATGCAAAGATCAAAGAGAAAGTAAAAGAGGGCTATAAAGCCCGAATGTTAGCAGGGTATGCTTGGAAATGGACAGATATCAAAGACGGTAATCCAAATGGGGAAATCGAAGATGTTGTGATTCCAGAACATGAATTTAAGATGCCCTGGAATGGACGAGGACTCTCTACTTGGGCGATTGACGATAGAGGAATTGATCAAATTGGTTGTGTGCACACTTCGCAGGGGTTGGAATTTGATTATGTAGGTGTCATCATCGGTAATGACTTGAAATATGATCCTCAATCCATGCGTATTTATGCCGACTTTGAAGAGTATAAGGATAAACAAGGGAAAAAGGGACTTAAAAATGATAATAATCAATTGACGAAGCTAATTAAAAATATATACAAAGTATTAATCTCCAGAGGTATGAAAGGCTGTTATCTATATTGTCGCAATCCAGAACTGCGAAATTACATATTAGGGCAGTTAGGGAGAGCAATATTGCTAGAAACAAGCAAGGAGTATGAAGAATTAGCTTATACGAAACGATAGTTCAATCGATTAAGCAGAGGCCATCCTTCATAAACTGTACCCTATGTAAAGGACACTCTAAAAAAGTCTAGGCTGATTGAAGAAGATGATCTCTGTATTGAACAGGGGTCATCTTTTTCAAATTCCATTGGTACCTGTAATGGTTGTA